>MDTG01250304.1_pt1 | contig 52962 bp, 47 predicted proteins | sample 811421 | NCBI WGS metagenome assembly MDTG01 (sample SAMN05326645, study PRJNA326480) | marine metagenome | isolation source: seawater | place: Pacific Ocean: South East | collected 2011
CTCGCCTTCCTTTTTCTTTCAGGAAGATCTACTTTTGTTTATGGATTTTTACCGGCAGTAATCTTATCATCACCTAATTAGTCTAAATTAAAACAAATCAATTTTGATAGCTTTCACCAGAAAAAATAATGATTATTACAATCCTGAATAATTTTTCTTACCCTTTCATTTACACAAAAAATTAAAAGTAAAAAATTATGACGTCATCTCAAATAGAACAGAGTCTAAAGCACATAAACTGTTGGATTTTTGACCTAGATAATACTTTGTATCCAATAACAAAAAGTATGTTGTCACAACTTGATGACCATATGTCAAATTTTGTGGCGAAATTCCTTAACGTAAATGTAACCGAAGCACGGCAAATTCAAAAAAACTATTTTAGAAAATACGGTCTGACATTAAGGGGCTTGATGTTAAACCATGGGCTAGATCCAAAAGAATTTTTTAATGCGATTGGACCAATGGATCTTAACGAAGTTTATCCAAATCCTGATTTGGGACGTGCGATTAAAACCCTACCAGGAAGAAAAATCATATACACAAATTCATCATCTCACCATGCGCAATTGGTCCTGGATCGTCTTGGCTTTCCAGAGGTTTTTGATGCTATATTTGATATTACTGCAGCGAACTATATTCCTAAACCTGCAGTGGAAGCATATGAACATTTGTGTTCTTTGTACAAAATCAATCCCAAAAAAGCCGCAATGGTTGATGACATTGTGAAAAATTTGGAACCAGCAGCGTCACTGGGCATGACCACTATCTGGATGCAAACAAACACAGAATGGGCTCAAAACAGTGCTACTTATAAAAATATTCATTTTGTTACCGATGATATTGGTCAATGGACTCAAAAAATGGGGAGACTGAGCAGTTGACAGAACCCGAGAGAAAATTATCCTCAACTCAGTTTTATTAGGATGACTTAGGCTTACCTGGATTTATAGAGAAATCAAATGAATCAAGAAAAACTTGAACAAGTTATTAATGATGCGTGGGAAATTAAAGATGACATTAAAACAAATACAACAGGACAAATAGCAGAAGCTATAGAGGGTGCTCTTCAAGGTCTTGACGATGGAAGCTTTAGGGTAGCTGAAAAGTCAAAACAGGGTAAGTGGATAGTAAACCAATGGTTAAAAAAAGCAGTTTTGTTATCATTTCGAATCTACGATAATACGTCGATCTCAGGTGGACCAACTGACCCCACTCGTGGAGAAACCCCTTGGTATGACAAAGTTAGTCCAAAATTCGCAGGTTGGAATAATCAGCGTTTTCAAGATGCTGGATTTCGCGCGGTGCCTAATTGCACTGTAAGGTATGGTGCATTTATAGGATCTGGGGTGGTTTTGATGCCAAGCTTTATTAATATAGGTGCATTCGTTGATGAAGGCACTATGGTAGATACCTGGGCGACTATTGGATCATGCGCACAAATTGGCAAAAACTGTCATATTTCTGGCGGTGCAGGAATAGGCGGAGTTCTTGAGCCGCTACAAGCAGAACCAGTTATTATCGGAGACAACTGTTTTATTGGTGCACGCTCTGAGGTTGCAGAAGGTGTAATCTTAGAAGATGGGGCTGTTTTATCCATGGGTGTATTTCTTGGCGCGTCAACTAAAATTATCGACCGTGATAGTGGTGAAATAATGACCGGCCGGGTGCCAGAAAATTCTGTGGTTGTTCCTGGAACTATAGCAGGAAAAATCATGGAAAATGGAGATCCTGGACCCTCACTTTATTGTGCTGTAATTGTTAAAAAGGTAGATGAAAAAACTCGAGCACGAACCTCCATAAACGATTTGTTGCGCGATTGACAGTAAAAGTGGACCCGGTCGATCTTGCTCAAAGGCTAATTCGCTGTAAAAGCGTTACTCCTTCTGACGACGGCGCTCTAAATTTACTTCAAGAAGTTCTAGAACAAATTGGTTTCGTTTGCTATCGAAGAACTTTCGAAGATACTGACTCCCCGCCAGTAGACAATCTATATGCACGGCTGGGCATCCATGAACCGAATTTTTGTTTTGCTGGTCATACTGATGTTGTTCCAATCGGCAATCCTGATCAATGGACTGTAGATCCTTTTGGAGGAGAAATCAAAAATGGGAAAGTTTATGGACGCGGCGCAACCGATATGAAATCTGCAATCGCTAGCTTCGTTGCAGCAGTATCAGAATTTACTTGCGAAAGAGGTAATAATTTTTGCGGTTCATTGTCGCTATTAATCACTGGGGATGAGGAAGGACCTTCCATCAACGGAACTAGAAAAATGCTAAAGTGGATGAAAGATTCTGGCGAAATAATTAATGACTGCATCGTAGGCGAACCAACGAATCCAAACAACCTAGGAGAAATGATTAAAATTGGACGTCGGGGATCTTTATCTGGGTGGCTAACTGTTTTTGGAACACAAGGGCATGCTGCATATCCACATCTTGCGAACAATCCAATTCCAAGAATATTGAAAATAGCGACATTGATGATGGAAGAGCCAATAGATAATGGCACTGAGCATTTTCAGCCGACAAGTCTGCAGATTACTTCAATTGATGTTGGAAACAAAGCCACTAACGTAATACCTTCAGAAGGGAGGTTAACCTTTAATATCCGTTTTAATGATAAACATACAGGGAAATCACTAATGGATTGGGTGCGCCGCCGTTGCGAGAAAACCTGCAAGAATTTTGATTTAAAATTTCAACTTTCAGGTGAGGCCTTTCTTACCCCACCCGGAAAACTGAGCGATCTCATCACTGCTGCTGTCCAAAAGGTTATGGGAAAAAATCCTGAATTAAGCACCACAGGTGGTACCTCTGATGCTCGCTTTATAAAAGATTTTTGTGACGTCGCAGAATTCGGCTTAGTGAGCCAAACTATGCATAAACTGGACGAATGCGCAAAGATTGAAGATATACATTATCTGTCAGAGATTTATAAAAATGTTCTCGACGGGTATTTTTCACCCAGACCATAAAGTCAATGTTTGATATCAAAAAAACAATAAGAAATCTTTATGGGGCTTGGTTATTAGTCTGTTTTAATCGCACTGGATTATCATTTTTTGCAAACTCCTCTACAGAATTTTGGCGTTCCTTTCAAGCTGCAATCCTTTGTGCTCCCATTTATTTAATGCTTTTAATAATGCGCTATACGCATATCGAAGTGGGAGTTCCAATTCTAGCTGCTACAATCATATATGCGTTAAGTTATATTATCAGTTGGTTTGCGTTTCCTTATGCAATGTTTCACGGAACAAGAATTATAAATCGACAAAGATTCTTTTTTCGTTATATTTCCGCTTACAACTGGGCAACAGCACTTCAGTTCTCTGCTCTACTTGCAATAGCAACCATCGCTCACAATACCCTGATTGCACCAGTATTTTCTGGGTTTCTCACACTAGCTCTTATCATCGCAATTTTCATATACAAGGGCTTCATCGCCTATGTAAGCTTAGAGATAGATATTCGAAGAACAATCATGCTTGTGCTTTTTGATTTTATAATCGCCCTTTTGTTCGAAGGCTGGACATTACGTCTTCTTCAAGCAACACCCGAGACCTCTGTCGGATAAACGACATCGACCAAGAAAAGACCTCTGGGAGGAGCAGTTTCGCCTCCTTTGGAACGATCCCGCGAGAGCAAAGCGTTTTTCACATCAATTTCTGTCCATTTTCCTTCACCAACCAACCGCAATGTTCCAACAAAATTACGAATTTGGTGATGCAAAAATGATGGTGCTCTTGCTGAAACAGTCACTAAATCTTCAACGCGAGCTACTGAGAGCGCTGTGAGCGTTCTTACTGGTGATTTTGCCTGACACATAGCAGCTCTAAAAGTAGTAAAATCGTGTTCGCCGACCAAAACTTGTGCCGCCTTGTTCATAGAGTCTACATCCAGCCACTTTTGCAAATGCCACACTCGCCCTGCGTCTAGAGCCGGTGGTGGGCGACGATTTAAAATCTTATAAACATACGATCTTTCAGTTGCTGAAAAGCGTGCATGAAATTTACAGCTGACAACATGAGCCGATATTATTGAGATAGACTGTGATCTCAAATGTGCATTCAATGCATCACGAACTATTTCAGCCTTTGTATCACGATTAAGGTCAAAATGCGCTGCCTGCCTGAGCGCGTGAACGCCGGCATCCGTTCTACCAGCACCGAATACGCTAACTCTTTCCCCACAAAATTTATGTATAGCGTCCTCAATTGATTGTTGAATTGATGATCCATTTTTTTGTCTTTGCCAACCGACATATCCATACCCATCATATTCTATCCTTAGGCACCAACGCATTAATTATTAACTCCAAGTAAGGTTCCTGGAGAAATATGGAAACCACGAAGGAAATCCATTCCAGCTAACGGCTTTCTTCCCGCTCGTTGAACCTTTTCTAAGCGAAGGGCGTCGCATCCACATGCTATAGTTAAAGAGTTATCAATAACCTTTCCAGCCATTCCTTCACCATCTACTACCTTGGCACTAAGGATCCGTATGCGTTCTCCCGAATATTCAAACCAGCAACCGGGACGTGGGTATAACGCTCTAATGTTTCTTTCAATTTGAGACGCAGATAATGCCCAATCAATTAACCCTTCATCACGCAACAACTTTTTTGCGTAAGTTGCTTTTGTATGATCTTGAGGAGTTGGAGATATTGTTTCCAAAAGAATTCCTGAAAGAGCATCTATTATTAGATTTGAACCTAATTCTGCTAAGTCGGTTTGGAGATCTACGGCAGTAATTCCCCGCTCTATTGGCCAAGTTTGTTTCATAAGCACAGAACCCGTATCCAATCCATCATCCATTTGTATTATTGATACGCCAGTTTCCTTATCTCCAGCCATTATGGCTCTCTGCACAGGTGCAGCACCTCGCCAACGCGGTAAGAGGGAAACATGGATGTTAATACACCCAAACTTCGGCGCTTTTAATATCTCTGGCGGCAGTAACAGTCCGTAACCTACAACAACTGCAATGTCAGATTTTAGTTGATAAAACTCTTCCTGAGCCGATTTGCACCTCAATGAGGCAACGGGTTTAACACAGACCCCAAGCTCCTCAGCTCGAACTTGAACAGGCGACGGGCTTAGCCTCTGCCCTCTTCCTGCTGGCCTCGGAGGTTGCGTATAAGCGCACAGAATTTCGTGCTCCGATCCTGAAAGCTTATTCAGTGTAGGGAGAGCTAAAGAGGGCGTCCCCATAAAAACAATCTTCATGGGAATATTATCACTTTTTATAAGTCCTTTTGTTTTTCTTTAATTTACGCATAATCATATTTTTCTTTATTTGTGAAATGCGATCGACAAAAAGTAAACCGTCAAGATGATCAATCTCGTGCTGAATACAAACCGAGCTCAGCCCCTCCGCTTTAATTTCTTGTGGTATGTTGTTTTCATCCCTGAACAGAACTCTAACTGTCTCAGCCCTTTCCACTGCAATGTATTGTTCCGGAAAGGACAAACACCCCTCCTCCTGTTTTATAATTGTGTCAGATGACTCTAAAATTTTTGGATTTATGATTTTTAGTGGCGAACGTTTTCCCTCATCATTAGAAACGTCCATCACTATTATCCTGCTGGTGATGCCGATTTGAGGTGCCGCTAGTCCAACGCCCGGAGCAGCGTACATTGTCTCAAGCATATCATCCATTAAAGCGCGTAATTTATTGTCAAATTCCTCCACAGGAGTGCATACTCTTCTTAGTCTAGGGTCTGGCGCTTTTATAATTGGTAATATAGCCATAGATATTACAGATACTGATTATTTGTATTGCTTCATTACGTAAGACGCGATGTTCCCCTCGTCAAGTTGTCGGAATGTATTAACAATGATTCGATTTAGCCGTGATATAATTTAAGAGATTTAAAAAATCTAAATTGTTTTGACTAAATGAATGATGTAATTCTTGCCATTCTTGTGGTGTCAGCGGCAGTAATCTCATTGATTATATTGAGAAGCCAGCGCCAGACACGAAACTATCATACTACTCAATCGGAACTTGCCGGACGAATTGCCCAAATAGCAGAGTCCAATGCAACAGCACAGGCACATCTCAGCGAGAGGTTACAGGCGCAAGAGCGCGCTATCACTAAAGCCTTAGAAGATAAGCTAGAAGACTTAACAAAAAGAGTTGGGGAAAATTTACAACAAAGCACCACGAAAACAACCGATACAATGGCAAAACTGCAAGAAAGACTCGCAGTTATTGACGCGGCTCAGAAAAACATTGCTAACCTATCCAGCCAGTTTGTCGGACTCCAAGATATCCTGTCAAACAAGCAGTCTAGGGGAGCTTTCGGCGAGGTACAATTGCAAGATCTAGTGCAAAACGCCCTTCCTCCCTCTGCATATGAATTTCAGGTAACACTGGGAAATGGAAAACGCGCAGATTGCGTTATTCATATGCCAAATCCACCAGGTTCGATTGTAATCGATGCAAAATTCCCTTTGGAGGGGTATACTGACCTTTGTGCTGCTACTGATGATCTCGCAAAACAACAGGCTAGCCGTAAATTCGTGAACAGTATAAACAAACACGTATTAGACATATCTGATAGATATATCATTGCCGGTGAAACTGCAGAATCTGCTTTGATGTTCCTGCCGTCTGAAGCAGTATACGCGGAACTGCATGCTAATTTTCAACCAACAGTGGAAGCAGCATGGAAGAAACGAGTCTGGATTGTTTCTCCAACGACATTGATGGCAACTCTGCACACAGTCAGAGCAGTTCTCAAGGATGCCCAGATGAGAGAGCAAGCGGGTCTAATACAAAAGGAAGTTGAAATACTATTAGCAGATGTCAATAGAGTTGACCAACGCGCAAGTAATCTACAAAATCATTTTGCAATGGTTGAGAAGGACCTTCGTGGCCTACTTATTTCAACCAGCAAAGTAACTGTGCGTAGCCAAAAAATAATAGATTTAGAACTCGATGAAAACCAAGAAAAAGGTTCAATCTTTTCTGTAAATAATAAAACGGTCACAAAAGACTCATAAAAAATGTTGTATCCAAATATAAAAATCTTGTTGTTATTTTTCTTTAACTGGCATTAACAAATAGAAGGCAATATTAATCTATGAACAGTAAAATACTGTGTTCACAAAGTTCGACGCGCATTAAGAGCGGCCGATATGGTTCCATCATCAAGGTAATCAAGTTCGCCCCCTACTGGAACACCATGTGCAAGACGAGAAATAGTAACGTCACAGTTGGTTAAACGATCACTAACATAATGCGCCGTAGTTTGGCCGTCGACTGTTGCCGAGGTTGCTAAGATCACCTCCTCCACAAACTGCTCTGAAGCACGTTCAACTAACTGAGCAATATTTAGTTCCTCTGGTCCTCGTCCATCAATTGCCGAGAGAGTTCCACCAAGAACATGATACCGACCCGAAAACACGCCAGCGCGTTCCATTGCCCACAGATCAGCAACATCTTCGACCACACAAATTTGAGATCTATCTCTTCGCTCTTGATTGCAAATAGCACAGGGATCTATGGTATCAATATTTCCGCAAAGTGAACATGGAACCATTGCCTCTGCAGCAAGGCGTAACGCATTAGCTATTGGTAACATAAGGCTTTCGCGGCGCTTAATAAGAAAAAGGGTAACCCGTCGGGCCGAACGTGGACCAAGCCCCGGCAACCGTGCAAACAGCTTTATGAGTTGTTCTATTTCATTTCCGCTCATGGAATTTCAAAAAGGTAGACTTATTCCCGCCGGTAGACTTAACCCGCCAGTCATCTTTTGCATTTCCTTTTGCAAAGTCTCCTCTACTTTTGATCTCGCGTCAGCATGCGCAGCTACAATAAGGTCTTCAACAACCTCCAGATCATCAGAGTTAAAAAGCGATGGGTCTATCGAAAGACTCTTCAATTCATTTTTTCCGGAAAGCGTTACACTTACTAGGTTGCCTCCCGAGCGGCCAATAATTTCTATATCAGCAAGTCGAGCTTGCATGTCATGCATTTTTGACTGCATTTCCTGTGCTTGCTTCATCATTTGTCCGAGATTCTTCATATATTTTTCCCGCCTAGATCATCGTTATTGTTTCTTTTACCATTCTCAATCTTCGAAGTAATTTCATTTTCTTTTACCAACTCTACCTGTGAGTTAGGAAACACTTTTAATGCCGCTTGCACCAGGGGATGAGATATTGCTACATCGCGCCTCTCTTGTTCTGCTGCATCGCGAACTGAGCGAAGTGTAGGCGCCCCTTCTTCTGTAGACAAGCTAACCAACCACTGATCACCAGTCCAGTCATTTAACAATCTACTTACTTTCGTTGCTAAGTCAGAGGGCGCGTCTGAACGAGGTCTAAAAGCAATATGACCTGACTGAAAACTAACGAGATGAACTTGATTTGCCAGTGCAGCAGCAATTAAGCCTTCACGTTTTTTAAAAAAAAGATTGACAACCTCATCAAATGAAGTGAATTTTTCAATTTTCTGACAAGTTGAATCTGTATCCTGTTGTGTTACCACATTAGTTACAGACATTGTAGTATTACCAAACGATGAGGATTGCGTATTTGGTTGAGAAACAGCAACTTGCTCGACGTTTTCTTGATTCTTATCCAGCGCTGTAGTTTTTTCGATAGCACTCTGTCTTTCTAATACTTCTTTTTCTTTTAAAAGGCGTAAGAGGTCGGAGGGCGTTGGTAATTCCGCCATGTATGTCAAACGGATTAATACCATCTCTGCTGCTTGGGTGCATGAGGGTGCAGAGCGCACTTCACCAATTCCGTTCAGTAAAACTTGCCAAATTCGACCAAGAGAAGAAAGGTTAAGTCTTACCGCTAATTCTCCACCTCTCACACGATCTGCTTCGGAAATTCCAGAGAGTTTTGCCGCGTCTGGAGATAGATGTAATCGGGTCAGCCAATGTGTAATTGCAAGTAGGTCTTCCATAATAACCAACGGGTCGGCCCCGTGATCGTGAAGATTAGAAAATACCTCTAATGCCTCCTGCGTCTTTCCTGCAACTATGCACTCGAAAAGATCATAATTTTTTCCACTATCTACAAGACCTAACATGTTGCTAAGAGTTTTTTCATCGACTACATAATTTTCCCCAGAGCTCGCATGTGCGATTGCTTGATCTAGAAGTGATAGTCCATCTCTAACAGATCCATCTGCTGCACGAGCAATAATTCCCAACGACTCAGTAGAGATTTCAATCCCTTCATGTATGGCAATCTCAGAGAAATGTTCCACTAATTCTGTTATATTAACTCTTCGCAAATCGAACCGCTGACAACGGGATAAAACCGTAACTGGAACCTTGCGAGTTTCTGTGGTTGCAAAAATAAATTTTACATGCTCAGGGGGTTCTTCAAGAGTCTTCAGGAGAGCATTAAATGCACTAGTGGACAGCATATGCACTTCGTCTATGATGTAAATTTTGAACCGCGCCTCTACAGGACGATACCGAACTCCATCGATCAACTCTCGTATGTCGTTAACACCAGTGCGACTAGCAGCATCCATTTCAATTACATCAACATGTCGGTCTTCCGCAATTGCATTACAGTGACTACATTGATTGCAAGGGAGCGGTGTTGGACCACTATTTCCTGACTCGCCGACACAGTTTAATGATCTCGCAATTATTCGGGCCGTACTAGTTTTGCCGACTCCCCGTGTGCCGGTCAAAATAAAGGCATGAGGTAAACGATCAATAGAAATGGCATTGGTCAGGGTGCGCACCATCACATCCTGTCCGATTAATTTATCAAAACTGTCTGGCCTATATTTTCTGGCCAAGACACGATAGGGTTGTGTTTCTTTATTTATTTCCATGCTTTCCCATAAGACCTTGTGAACCTCCCAAGAATTTGGTTGGTGGGAGATTGGTAAAACAACCCAGAAAAATCTCGTTACGGCTGCTTCCTTCCGGACCTGACCGGGTTGGCGAGTATTCTGTCTGCTACCAATCTCCCATAACCATTATAACAACAAAGCCGCGACTCCCAATAGCTTGGTTTCTTCGTCGTCTTAGTTGCTTACTTCATGACACTGTGCGAGGTTAGTGTACATGAAACAACCAAATTTTTTTGCAGAAAACGATTTCGAAAGAACTACAGAAAAACGCGCAGACGCGAAATGGTTCAAGCGAACTTTTATGTCACCAGGAGCGGTCTTCCTACCGATTTGGCGGAAACACAATTTTATCGACCAAAAAACGGCCTCACCAAAAGCAGCATATCTCACCAGACAGGAATTACCCGAATTTCAATACCAAGAGGAAAATATCGTGTTTTTAGGTTTTCGAAACCAAGTGCCCTATTTTTCCATTGACCTATCATACCTAGAAAACCCAGAAGATAATCATCTTTTGGCCAAGAAAGGAAAATTTTTGGATATCAGGAAAGTGGGTCTACAACTTCCTAGAAACGATGGAGGCGCTCTTGCGTACGCCCGAGCACTTGTTCACTGGCATCAAACTAATCAATATTGTGGACGCTGTGGGTCAAAAACAGAAACACAATCTTCTGGCCATGTTCGCAAATGCAAAAATTCAAGTTGTAGTGCAGAACATTTTCCGCGAACTGACTCCGCAGTCATAATGGTGGTAAGCCGGGGGGAAAAAATTTGCCTTGCCCGCAAACCTGGCTGGTCCCCGGAACAATATTCTATTCTTGCTGGTTTTTTAGAACCAGGGGAAACACCGGAAAATGCTGTTGTTAGGGAAGTGAAGGAAGAAGTTGGACTTAAAGTTGATAATGTACGCTACCATTCTTCCCAACCGTGGCCGTTTCCTTCAAATTTAATGCTCGGCTATTTTTCAGAAGCCCAATCGGACAAAATTACCATTGATAACTGTGAAATTGAACATGCTCGCTGGTTTAGCCGCGAAGAATTAACACCTGAAGCCCTTTTATATCAAAAAAAACCACAATCAGTCTCTATAGCACGCAGAATGATTGCAGATTGGGTTCTCGGAAACTTTTAGACTTACCAAATTAAACAAATTGTTGTGATTACTTGGGCTCATCGGCGCCTTTCCCATAACGAAATGGGTGTGCCTCATAAGTCCCTAGGATACGTATCTCATGTGAAAAAAATGCCAACTCCTCCAATGCCAGCTTTAAGCCAGGATCATTTGGGTGACCATCCACATCTGAGTAAAACTGCGTTGCATTAAAGCTATCCGCAACCATATAGCTCTCCAATTTAGTCATATTAACTCCGTTGGTCGCAAATCCTCCCATTGCCTTGTAGAGCGCAGCAGGAACATTCCGCACGCGAAAAACAAAACTGGTAACAAGTGGAACAGCACTAGGTTTCACCTTAGTTGCCTCGCGTGCCATCACTACAAATCGTGTAGTATTGTATTTGGAGTCTTCAATATTTCTCCGCAATGACCTTAGGCCATAAATTTTTCCCGCAAGTTCAGAGGCAATCACTGCTTCACTCTTATTACCATTCCGTTTCAATTCCATAGCTGCCCCGGCCGTGTCCGCGTGGACAACTGGCTTGAGTCTTAGATTATCAATTATTTTACCACATTGAGATAGCGCATGAACATGACTTCGAACGACTTCGATTGATTTTACTGTAGCGGAGGGTAGTGCAAGCAAATGATGATTTACTCGCATAAAATATTCACCCACAATATAAAGACCAGACTCCGGAAGTAGGCGATGAATATCAGCAACGCGACCAGCCACAGAATTTTCAATTGGGGTCATTGCGTATTTTGCCTTTCCGTTTTTGACAGCAGCAAACATGTTCTCAAATGTCTGGCAAGGGAGGACCTCCATCCCTGGATAAACCCTGGTACAGGCCAAGTGGGAATAAGCACCAGGAACGCCTTGAAAAGCAATTCTTGCATTTGACTTATTTTCGGCCATGTTTAAAGCTCACTGCCTCTAGGTTATTTTGATTCAAGCCTGTTTCGGACACGATCAAGATCTGCTGGAGTATCAACACCGTCTGGAACGGTGTCAACGATTTCTACACCAATCCGAGTGCCTGCCTCAAGAGCTCGCAACTGTTCCAGTTTCTCTCTTTTTTCTAAAATACTTGTCGGCAAACAAATAAATTTCTCGAGAGCGTCACGAGTATATCCATAAATACCGATGTGATGATAAAATGGTCCTTGGCCAAATGGTATCTGAACTCGACTAAAATAAAGGGCGGTACCTAATTTATTTGAATTCTGAAATGCTATAACAACTTTTACGGTATCTTTATCATTACAATCTTGATTTTCTTTTATTTCAGAAGCCAAGGTGGATATTTCGCAACCTAAGCTTTGCACTGGGTTAAGAATTGCCTGTATTGTTTTCGGGTTAATTCCTGGTAAGTCGCCTTGCAAATTAATCACAAAATTGTATTTTCGTGATGGATCAAATTTTTCAACCGCGTGCCAGACCCTATCGGATCCACTAGGAAGCTCTGGCTCTGTCATTACCACATTACCACCAGCTGCAATTACTGCTTCTGCAATAATTTCATCCGCCACCGCGACGACAACAGGACCTATATTTGCTTGTTCCGCCCGGCGCAACACGTGAACAATCATTGGTTGACCATTTATATCACAAAGAGGCTTGCCCGGAAGACGAGTAGAGCCCATTCGTGCGGGGATCACAATTACAGGATTTAAATTTCCATTTATCAAGCTATTTTTCATAACACATTAATTTCCAACTTTATGATTTACTTTTATGCAAGCGTAGCTTCATAAATCTGCGGCAACGTGCCGCAGATTATTGTCGCATCATACCTTCCGAAAAATAGACACCTTCGCATGAAATGATTAAAATAACGAGTGGGAACTCGGTTACTATAGAATATTGGTATACAGGATCGGTGATGTCTTCTTTTGAATTTAATAAGATAATTGGTGCAATTCTTTCGGTGGCACTTGTCTCAATGATTATAAGTTTTATTGGTAATGCACTTGTGCAACCATCTAATGAGAGCCCTGCGGATATTAAAATAGCAGAAGCAGCGACACCAGCCCAGAAAAAAGAATTTAAGGTTGAGTCAATAGTATCTCTGATGCCGATGGCTAATGTTGAAAAAGGCAAGGCCCAATCAGCCAAATGTAAGGCTTGCCATGACTTAAACGCTTCCAAGAAAAATAAAATCGGCCCCCCGTTATGGAATATTTTATTGGCCAAGAGAGGAGTATATGATGGTTTTTCATACTCTAAAGCAATGGCAAATATGGGCGGGAAATGGGACTATGAAGCACTTAATGGTTTCCTGGCTAAGCCTAAACGCTATCTGAAAGGGACAAAAATGGCTTTCGCTGGAATAAAGAAAGCAAAGGATCGTGCTGATCTGATCGCGTTTTTACGCACCCTGAGTGATGCACCAAAACCGCTTCCTTGAATAGAGTACAATTAGCCCGTGACACAAGTTTCTGACAAATTGATTGAGTTCATTCATTACCTTGCCGATACTGCAAGTGAGATAATTGTCAAAAATTTTAGGCAACAAATTAGCATCGACTCAAAGCTTGATAGTTCACCAGTGACACTCGCTGACCGCGAGGCCGAGAGTGAAATGCGAAGATTAATAAACCTACATTTCCCAGAACACGGAATAATGGGGGAAGAATTTGGAAATGAAAATATACAGAATGATTTTGTCTGGGTGCTCGATCCGATTGATGGCACTACATCCTTCATCTCTGGCCGACCAATATTTGGCACACTAATCGCTTTACTCTTCCAAGGTTCACCTGAAATAGGGCTGATTAATCAACCAATTCTTAGAGAGAGATGGCTCGGTGTGAAGGGACGTCAAACAACATTTAACGGGGTGACCATTGCTACTAGGCAGTGCTTAATGCTTGGCGATGCCCTTTTGAATACAACCTCACCAGATGTATTTAGTGCTAAAAAATTAAATCATTTTAAAATGCTATCTCGAGAGTGCTTATCTACACAATACGGTGGTGATTGCTATGGATACGCAATGCTATCAAGCGGCCATACCGATTTAATTGTGGAAACCGATTTAAAGCCCTATGATTTCTGCGCTTTGATTCCAATCGTTGAGGGTGCTGGAGGTAGGATTTGTAACTGGCTTGGAAACCCATTAAAATCTGACTCAGGGAACGATGTGATAGCGGCAGGTGATCCAGCTCTAGCTGATATAGTAGTACGTGTTCTCTCCAAAAGTATTTAAGATGGTAGCAATAAAGTGTAGTGATGTTAATGAGGCGGAAGAGAAATTTGTGCATGCTGATCCCTAAATTATTCACAAGTATGATCGTTTTTTTTATCACTTTTACCCAATTGAGCGCAGAGAAACTTAATAAAACACATGCACTCTCTCTTGGCAGCGCTCCAAAATACGATTCTGGATTTTCACAATTAGATTATGTGAATGTGAACGCCCCGAAGGGTGGGAAGGTACTGCGCCATGCCATCGGAAGTTTTAACAGCTTCAATCCCTTTATTATCAAAGGTAAGCCTGCCGCCGGCATAGGACTTCTTTATGAGAGCCTAACAACAACATTGCCTGACGACGACCTTTCAGACTACGGACTGATCGCTGAGTTGATTACGGTTCCAGAAGATTTGACCTGGGTTGAATTTAAGTTAAACAAGTCAGCCCGATTTCATGATGGCAGTGCAATTACACCTGAGGACGTGATTTACAGTTATAATACATTGTTAAAATTTGGACGACCACATTACCGTTATTACTACACAAATGTTGCAAGCGTGAAAAAAACTGGGGCTCTATCTGTTAGATTTTTCCTTAAACCCGGTTCAAATAGGGAATTACCTCAAATTTTAGGGCAAATACCTGTGATTTCAAAAAAATGGTGGTCTAAACGTAATTTTACTAAGACCACTCTGGAAATACCATTAGGATCCGGACCGTATAAGATAAAAATCTTCGAACCTGGGCGATATGTTACATATGAGCGGGTTCTTGATTACTGGGGAAAAAATCTGCCAATTAATCGAGGCCGATACAATTTTAACGAAGTTCGTTTTGACTATTATAAAGACCAATCAATCGCAATGGAGGCCTTTAAAGCCGGTGAGTATGATTTTCGAATCGAGAATTCTAGTAAGCGCTGGGCTACTGCGTATAACTTTCCTGCGCGAAAAACAGGAAGAGTTATAATACATGAACAACCGCATGGTAACCCTGCAGGCATGCAGGGCTTCGTTTTCAACCTCAGACGCAGTAAATTCCTTGATCCAGCATTAAGAGAAGCAATTGGTTATGCCTTCGATTTTGAATGGTCAAATAAAAATTTATTTTACAGTCAGTATAAAAGAACACGAAGTTTCTTTCAGAATTCTGAACTCGCCGCAGAGGGATTACCTTCAGCAAAGGAATTGAAATTATTAGAACCGTTTCGTGGTAAGATTGACAAACGTGTCTTCACCCAATCTTACGCTCCACCAAAAACCGAGGGAAAAGGTCGCATACGCAAAAATCTTAAGGTGGCGCAAAAAATTCTTAATAGAGCGGGATGGAAAGTCGATAAAATGAGATTAATAAATCCAAAAACCAAAAAACCACTGGAGATCGAATTTTTGCTCTCACAACCCGACTTTGAGCGAATAGTTCTGCCATTTATTCATAATTTAAAGCGACTTGGTATTAAAAGCACTGTGCGAACTGTGGACTCCTCTCAGTATACTAATAGGCTTCGTGACTTTGACTTTGACGTTGTCATTTTTACGTTTGCACAATCCAACTCACCCGGAAACGAACAACGCGGTTATTGGTCATCCAATGCAGCTAAAATGAAAGGTAGCAATAACGTAGCTGGAGTTGCAGATCAGTCAATAGACTCACTTATTGACTCACTAATACGTTCTCGAAATCGTCAAGATTTAATTACAGCTTCGAATGCCTTAGATCGTGTACTGCAATGGAAACATATTGTAGTACCTCATTGGCACATTAGTAGTTTTCGACTTGCTCGCTGGGACAAATTTGGTTTACCAGAATATCCACCAGCTCATGCCCCCGGTTTCTGGTCTTGGTGGATCGATCCTAAAAAAAATACTGATTTACCTGTCATGATTAAAGGTTCTAGATAATGAAAACCCGCTGGGCGGGCTTAATGACGGCGGCTACGCTTATATTAGCCAATCCCGTTATGGCGGAAAATAAAACTTTTGGAATCTCAGCATTTGGAGAACTCAAGTATAGACAGGACTTCAAACATTTTGATTACGTTAATCCAAATGCACCAAAAGGCGGCGTAATAAAGCTGAGCGGAATAGATAGTTTCAATAGCTTAAATCCCTTTATTATTAGGGGCGTGGCTGCTGCGGGAACCGAGCTTCTTCACGGAACACTGATGGAACGAGCAATGGACGAGCCTGATGCTCTTTATAGTTATATTGCAAGTTCTTTAGAAATTGGGGAAAAACGCCGCAAAATTACTTTTAATATTAACCCAAAAGCAACTTTCAACGATGGGTCAGTAATAACCGCAAATGATATTTGTTACTCCTTTAAAACGTTAATACATGATGGGCACCCTCGTTTTCGTGTAATATTTAAAGAAGTAGAGAAAACTGAAGCTAAATCGCGGCATTCAGTTATTTTCCACTTTAAAAAAGATGCCAGTCGTAATTTATTATTACGACTCGCCGAGCTACCCGTTTTCTCAAAAGATTATTACTCGAAAATACCTTTTAAAAAAGCTTCACTTACGCCACCTGTATCTTCCGGCCCCTATAGAGTTGAAAAAATTATCCCAGGTCGCCATATCACATATTCAAGAATCCAGAATTATTGGGCGAGTAATATCGCCACCATGAAAGGTCGCCACAATTTCAACAAAATAAGCTTCGAATACTTCAGAGATAGAGGGGTAGCATTAGAAGCTTTCTTTGCTGGAATATATGACTTTCGCGAAGAATACACCTCGCGAGCGTGGGCAACACAATATAACAAAAGGCCTGTACGTGGTGGCCAAATAAAACGACAAAGTTTGAAAGACAATACACCATCTGGTTTCCAAGCGTTTTTCTTCAATTTACGAAAACCCAAGTTTCGTGACCGAAAAGTTCGTGCTGCGCTAGACCTAGCATTTGACTTTGAATGGACAAATAAAACTTTGTTCTACAACCTTTATAAGCGAACTAATTCAATTTTTGCGAATAGTGACCTTGCCGCAACCGAGAAACCAAATGAACATGAATTGAATTTGCTGAAATCATTATCGGACCAAATTCCCCCTGAAGTATTTAACTCTCCCTACAAATCCCCAAAATCAAAGGGTACAGGCCGCAACAGAACCAATCTGCGCAAAGCCGCAGCGTTACTAAATAGTGCGGGTTGGAGTATCAAAAACAACCTGAAACTTATAAATAAAAATGGCGAACATTTCACAATCGAATTTCTGCTGTACGAGGCATCCTTTTCAAGAGTTATTAACCCTTATATCCGCAATCTAAAGCGTTTGGGTATTGGTGCAACAGTACGCATTATCGATGTTGCAAATTTCCAAAACCGATTGAACGTCTACGACTACGACGTAATAATACAAAGATATGTGCAGCCAAATACTCCTGGCATTGAACAAAAAACATACTTTGCATCAGAGACTGCAAATATCCCAGGATCGCGGAATCTCGCCGGAATTAAAAATCCTGCGGTCGACAGCCTCTTAGAAAAAGTAATTACCGCCAGAAACCGAAGGGATTTAAAAATTGCAACACGCGCATTAGACCGAGTAATAATGTGGAATAAGTTCTTTATACCTCAGTGGTACAAGGGTGTGCACAATATTGCGTATTGGGACAAATTCGGTAAGCCAAAAATTAAACCCAAATTTGACACCGGGGTTTTAGACACTTGGTGGTACGAATCAAAAAAAGCGAAGTTGCTTACGAGATCAAAAAATAAAAAATGACACACTAGAAGATGTAGGAATTTTAATAAACCGGAACAAAAATAACTGTATTCAAAATGGTAGCATATATTACACGACGTCTCTTACTTATAATTCCAACTCTTCTAGGAATAATGGTGGTCAACTTTTTTATTGTTCAGTTTGCTCCAGGCGGCCCCGTAGAACAAATAATTGCGCAACTTACAGGCTCGGATGTAAGTGCTACTGCACGAATAAGTGGTTCTAGTGCTGAAATTAGTGGTGCAAGCAGTATTAACCTAGAAGTATCCAATAGCACGGGAAAATACCGAGGAGCGCAGGGCCTAGATCCAGAATTTATCAAACAGCTAGAAAGGCAATTTGGTTTCGACAAACCGTTCCATGAACGTTTTATTAAAATGATGAAAGATTACTTAAGTCTTGATTTTGGAACTTCTTACTTTAGAGATGAAACGGTTGTAAATTTACTTATAGAAAAGATGCCTGTTTCAATCTCTTTGGGCCTTTGGACAACTTTAATTGTCTATCTGATTTCTATTCCATTAGGAATAAGAAAAGCAGTGAAGGATGGAAGCCGTTTCGATATATGGAGTAGCAGTTTAATAATAATCGGTAATGCAATTCCAAGCTTTTTGTTCGCAGTTTTACTGATTGTTATTTTTTGTGGTGGAAGTTATCTAGATTGGTTTCCTCTCCGAGGATTAGTGTCAGAAAATTTTAATCAAATGTCTTTAATTGATAAAATTTTAGACTATTTTTGGCACATGGTTCTGCCAGTATCTGCACTTGTAATAGGCGGGTTTGCTTCTCTTACTTTCCTTACAAAAAATTCTTTTCTTGATCAAATTCATCAACAGTACGTGCTGACCGCAAAAGCAAAAGGACTTTCTGAAAAAAAAGTTTTGTACGGTCATGTTTTTCGTAATGCTATGTTGATAGTTATCGCCGGTTTTCCTGGCGCATTTGTCAGTATTCTTTTTACCGGATCTCTTTTAATAGAAATCATATTCTCACTTGATGGATTAGGACTACTTGGATTTGAAGCAGTAATCCGTCGAGATTATCCAGTTATGTTTGGCTCTTTATTCTTTTTTACATTTCTTGGACTGATGTTAAAACTAATCGGTGATTTAACCTATATGATTATCGATCCTAGAATAGATTTTGAGGCGCGCAATGTATGATGCCTTTCTTGCACGCGAAAATAACAAAAAACTAAAGTCGCCGAAAATAGTGTTTTCTCCTTTAACACGCCGTAGGTTGCATAATTTCAAAGAAAATAGACGTGGATTTTGGTCTTTTTGGATTTTTTTAATTCTTTTCATCCTTACCCTTTTCGCAGAATTAATTGCCAATGATTCACCCCTATTGATTCATTACAAAGGCAGCCTGTATTTTCCTGTCTTTAAAGTTTATCCTGAAACACAATTTGGTGGGGATTTTCATACGGAAGCAGAATATCGAGAGAAGGATGTGCAGGACTTAATTGAAAAATCAGGTGGCTGGATTTTATGGCCCCCAGTTCGTTATTCCTACCAAACTGTTAACTTTTCGCTAAAAACACCTGCACCATCACCTCCTTCAAGCGAGAATATACTGGGAACCGATGATCAAGCTCGCGATGTGCTCGCACGTGTTATATATGGATTTCGTATATCGGTTTTTTTCGGACTTTCGCTGACGCTTGCATCTGCAGTTCTTGGAATTATTGCTGGAGCGCTCCAAGGTTATTTTGGAGGTTGGACTGATCTTCTATTTCAGAGGTTCATTGAAATCTGGTCGGGTTTACCGCGTTTGTTTCTATTGATAATTCTCGCAAGCATAATAGAACCTAATTTTTGGATATTACTTGGTCTCTTGCTCCTATTTGAATGGATGTCATTAGAGGGCGTAGTACGAGCAGAGTTTTTGCGGACACGAAATTTTGATTATGTAAGAGCTGCCCGCGCTCTGGGTGTGAGCAATATTTCCATCATGCGGCGACATATCCTGCCTAACGCCATGACCTCGGCATTGACTTTTTTACCCTTCATTCTGATTGGATCAATCACGGCGTTAACATCTCTTGACTTTCTGGGCTTTGGTCTTCCTCCTGGCTCTCCTTCACTTGGAGAGTTGCTTTCGCAAGGGAAATCAAATATTCAAGCGCCATGGCTGGGACTTACTGCTTTTGTTGTTCTTGGTTTAATGCTATCCCTTCTGGTTTTTATTGGTGAGGCAATTCGAGATGCCTTTGATCCAAGAAAAACGTTAGAATAATGTCTCGCCAATCTGGTAATATACTTAGGGTGACAGATCTCTCTGTAACTTTCAGACAAGGGGAACAGGAACTCAGTGCTGTAAAAAATATTTCCTTCAATATTGAAAGAGGAAAAATCTTAGCACTTGTCGGCGAGAGTGGTTCCGGCAAATCAGTGAGCGCTCTCTCTATCATGCACCTATTACCTTACCCAACAGCTTTTCACCCATCAGGGAGCATATGTTTTGACGGTGTGGAGATTATGGATCTGCCGGAAAATGAACTGCAAAAACTACGCGGTAATCGTATTGGAATGATTTTTCAGGAGCCAATGACATCATTAAATCCCCTGCACACTGTAGAGAAACAGATCGGAGAAAGTTTAACCCTTCATAAGGGTATGAATAGAAAAATAAGAAGAATGCACATCTGCGACCTGCTCGAGCAAGTGGGACTTGATGATATTGAAAACCGATTGCATGCATATCCTCATCAGTTATCAGGAGGCCAGCGTCAAAGAGTAATGATTGCGATGGCGCTGGCAAACGATCCCGAATTACTAATCGCAGACGAACCTACTACCGCTCTAGATGTAACTATTCAAGCCCAAATTTTGACATTACTCCAAGAACTTCAACAAAAACGTAACATGGCTGTCCTTATTATTACCCACAACCTCGGTGTTGTACGCAAGCTTGCGAATCGCGTTTGTGTTATGACACAAGGTAGAATTGTAGAGTCGGGAAAAACTTCTACAATTTTTGCTCATCCACAGCATGATTACACAAAACATTTATTAGAAGCTGAACCAAAACAAACACTAGATAAGGAAATCTCCCTTTCCCCATCACTCCTGAAAGCTAACAATCTTAAAGTTTGGTTCCCCATAAAGCGCGGTTTACTAAGACGAACAGTAGACTATATAAAGGCAATCGATGGTGTTTCCATAAAAGTTCGTCAAGGTCAGACTGTTGGTATTGTTGGAGAGAGCGGATCCGGAAAAACCACTCTTGCTTTATCGTTGTTACGTCTTGAGAAGAGCCGGGGCTCTATTCTTTATGATGGGGCACACATTGATAGATTTAGCTTCGATCAAATGCGCCACCTGCGCTCAGAATTACAAATAGTATTCCAAGACCCTTATGGGTCCCTAAATCCGCGTTTCTCGATTCGACAAATTATCGAAGAGGGACTTTGCATCCACAAACCCCAGCTAAAATCAGAACAACGCGAAAGATTAATTGTAAAAGCATTAAAGGAAGTTGGATTGAGTCCAAAGACACAATATCGCTATCCGCATGAATTTTCGGGCGGACAGCGACAACGGATTGCAATTGCTCGTGCTTTGGTGCTCAAACCAAGACTAATCGTATTAGATGAACCCACATCTGCATTAGATGTGTCAGTGCAAGCACAAATTATTGACTTGTTAAGTAGTTTACAGCAGAAATACAACCTATCATATATTTTTATAAGCCATGATATTAAACTTGTTCGAACACTGGCAAATAGTCTAATTGTTATGAAAGATGGTAAGATTGAAGAACAAGGCACATCCGCGGAAGTGTTTACGCGGCCATCCTCTAGTTACACAAAATCACTTCTGTCCGCTGCATTAGATCTGGAAATGTCATCGCCAGATAAAAACCTTTAATAAATTTCATCTAAGCTCAGAACATTGACGCGATGTCCTCTACGATTTTGAACTTGAATAAAATAAAGGATGGAGTTGTTGGTCAAAAATATACAAAGTGTTTGAAAGAAAAATTGTACAGAAACATTTCTCCTTCAACGTTTTTCTAATGATCTTTCGATGCAGCAACAAAAATTATATTACTGAAATCACTCAGGAATTGCGCACCCAAAACTGTGCGGCGAACCAAAATATTGCGCTTATGATGAAAGTCTCTTTCACACTTTAAAAAATTCAAATCAACTAGTCGATCAAGCGCTCTTCTGACGGAAGATTTTGGCATATTTAGGTTTTCAGAGATTCCACGCACGGTATGAGGAGCGTTTTCCATATAGATTTGTAATAATATTGCCAATTGACGGGTTGACAGGTCAGGACCATCTCGACGCACACTTTCCACAAGAGTATTGTGCCATATTTTTAGTGCTTCTTGCTTACTAAACCCAGGCTTACTAAAAATTATACCCTCTATTCCTGTTGCGTTATCATTTTCCTATGAATAAAAACATGCTTTTTTATATTTTATTTGCCAAATTTTTTTTCAAGAACACTGTATAAAGCACGAACTCCCATCACATCACCTCCTATGGGGCGACCTGATCGAGATCGTGTATTCCATCCCATAATATCAAAATGCACCCACGGAATTTTATCGCCTATAAATTCACTCAAATACAACGCAGCAGTGATTGCACCGCCCTGCCCTACGGATCCGACATTATTAATGTCTGCTACAGAACTATCAAGCAAATACCGGTATTCTCTCCAAAGCGGAAGTCTCCATACGGGATCACACACCATTTCACCTGCATTTTGCAAATCAGATGCAAATTTTTCATCATTACAGAAATATGCAGCAAGCTCACTTCCTAGCGCCACGCGGGCAGCCCCCGTTAAGGTAGAATAATCGACAATTAAATCTGGATTTTCCTCCGATGCCAATGCTAGAGCATCACACATAACTAATCGCCCCTCCGCATCAGTATTTCCAATTTCAACTGTGATCCCGGCCCTCGTTTTTATCACATCTGCGGGTCGATATGCATTTCCAGATACCGAATTCTCTACTGCACCTATTAAAACTCTTAACCTCACATCAATACCCGCATCCATAATCATATGTGACAGTCCAAGAACACAAGCCGCACCCGCCATATCCTTTTTCATGCGGGCCATTCCTGAAGCAGATTTCAAATCTAAACCACCTGTATCGAAGCAAACACCTTTGCCAACTAAAGTAAGCTTTGGTGCTCCCTTACGGCCCCAGGTGATATCAAGGATCCGAGGTTCCTTTGAGGCTGCGCGACCGACAGCATGAATTGTTGGGAAATTCTTTTTCAATAAGCTATCACCAGTTATTGAATGATATTTAGCCTTATGCAAACGTGCAACCTGACGGGCTGCAGCGGCTAATTCCGCTGGCCCCATATCCTCTGCGGGTGTGTTAATTAGATCACGAGCAAGGCTTATTGCATCGACGGTGCGTTTTACTTCAGCTTGGTCACATGCGTTGGGCCACACAAGAACCGGCATTTTATTACGCGACTTTACTGTTTTATATTTTTTGAACCTGTAGCAAGCCATCGCCCAGCCAATAGCTAAATAAGTTGCCGCCTGGCGTCCAAGTTCTCGGTCTATAAAGTAAGTACCCGAGGGTAGCACTGGAGGCAAATGAGCAATAGACCAAATGCCATTATAATCTTCTACACCCGCCAAAACTCTCAACAAAGTACCGTCGGGTGCAGCAATCAGGCAATGGTCATTAATTTTTGCAGCAAAACCAATATTTTTGGTCCAGTGCCTTATGAATGCAGATTGCTTTTTTAACCAGTTATTGAATTCTGCATTCTGAATAATGGTAATTGGAATTGCATTCTTCGAATTTTTAACAAATTTATAACTCATCTAGGTATACTCGCGTGCAAAATAAAATAGCACAAGACCCCAAAAACTTTTACTAATTTTTCCACCTCAAAATAAAAAACTTTTTAACCAATTGCGTCGTTTAAATTAAAAATTACATCTTCCATATCCTGTGCTCCATTTTTTCGACTACCAATTGCTATATGTGGACTGAGAATCACATTTTTGTACTTACGGAACGGATCATCAATATCACCCGGTTCTTTGTAATGAACATCCATTCCCACCCCACCAAGGCGCCCAGCCTCCAGCATTTTCAATAAGGCCTCACGCTGTATGATATCAGCACGAGCAATGTTAACAATAATGGTATCGGGTCGTGTTAACTTGAGTAATTCATCACCAATCATGCCCCGCGTCTCATTATTAAGTGGAATGTGAATTGAAATAAAATCAGACTCTTTAAATAAAGTCTCAATTGAACAAAAGGAGGCATTAAAAACTTTTTCAAGATCGGCCGATAATTGATTTCTCTGCGTGTAGATAACCTTCATATTAAAGGCATTTGCCCAACGCGCTACCTCACGTCCTACAGATCCTAAGCCAACCAAACCCAAAGTAGAGCCGCGCATATTTTTTACACCTGTTATACGAGCCCAATTTGAATTTGCAGTATGTTTGCGATTATAAAGCTCAGCCGGCCAACCCTCAGAACGTAATTCTTCGATTGTAATAAGCTTGTTTGTTTCAACTAATTTTTTTCCTAAAGCCATCATCAAAGAGAAAGCATGTTCACCAACAGCAACATTTACACGACGGAATAATGGTTTCACAACAACCCCACTTGCAACACACGCGGGTTCATCAATGTTTCGCATATCCGAACGGAAATTATGACAAATTCTTAACTTTTGTGCATTTTTGAGCTGTTTTTTACCAAAATAGTAGTCCTCAACCACCACCCCATCGGCTTCTTCCAGAGAAGCGTCGAATTCCATTTGACTGTGAGTCAAAATTACTTTTGAGGGAAACACCTTAGTATACTTTCTCCGCAATTCATCACGCCACTCCAAAAAATTAGGCATATCGACTGAATAGTAGTCTTCGAATGCATGGATCCGTTCTTGCGGACAATTTGGATCAAGAAGAACACTGAGGGCTCTGATGATGTGATCGTCCTGTGCAACGATAGTAGTCATGACTAAAATTCCTTTGCTTAATATAGAGACAAGTGTATGTATCGTGGCCGATGCTTGAGTAAATGAGAAGGGGACTAAATATTCTCTTAAGGCGGCGGCAAAAACCCAGCTAACCAACAATGTTGATTTCTTATCTGTTTTTTCCACACTTCTAAAAACTTTGGGACTACCACATGCAAAACTGCTGGGTACTTTATCAAATGATTTTTCCAAGCGGTTAAATACGGTTTATCTTCTAACAGTCCTGTTGGTTTTATCTGCTCTATATATTTAAAACGAAGCAAAGCCGGTGCATGGGCAGCATCTACAAGAGACATCTTTTCGCCATTAAAAAATAATTTCAAACGGGTGAATTTCTACACCCACCTCGCAGAGTAAAACCGTCATTACTGTAAATGACAAAGCTTAAGTTATAAGCCAAGACCATCATAACGCACTCACGAGTAAAACACCATTTTCTTATGTGCAAATCAAAGTGCCCGACTCTGTCCACCATCGATATCCACTAAAGCTCCATTGATAAAACCTGCTTTATCTGAACATAAGAACACGACCATATTGGCAATATCCTCTGGCTTTCCAATACGGCCAAGTGGAACAGCTTTTTTGGCACGCGAGTTGATTTCAGCGCCGCTATTTCCTGTAATCTTTGCCTGTTGCTGCACAAGACTATGCCAGCGTCCAGTATCTGTAGCAGTGGGGTTTACCGCATTTACTAACACGTTATCTTTGCCACACTCCTCTGCAAGTGCTTGCGTGACATTCAAGAGCGCGGCATTCATTGCTCCTCCTGATATATAGTTGGCAGAAGGGAAATGGCCCCCACGCCCAATGATATTGATAATTCGGCCCCAGCCCTGCTTTCGCATATCATCCATAATCGCACGTGCACAACGCACATAACCCATCACTTTAAGATCAAATGCCTCCTGCCATACTGCATCAGTTAGCTCGGAAACCCTGCCCATAGGGGCAGAACCAGCATTATTAATCAAAATATCTATTTTCCCAAGTTCCTGTGCTGTACCCAGTATGGCCGACTCTACCCCCGCCGCCGTTGAAATATCCGCGGAAACTGTCACAATTTTCTTTCCAGTTTTTCTTGAAATTGATTCTGCGGTTTCCGATAAGATATTATGATTTCGTGCGACAATAGCGACTTTCACTTGTTCTCCCGCTAATGCCTCGGCGCACGCTCGACCAATGCCCTGACTTCCACCGGTGACTAGAGCGGTTTTCCCTTTTAAATTCAGCTCCATTTTTTCCTTCTTCCTCTTAAACGTATTTCTGTTCTAAATCACGACGCCGGTTTGTTCTAGTGCGATCCATCGGATTGCCATACCCCCCTCCGCCTGCAGCCTCAATACTTATTGACGCACCAGCCTCCAAATCTATCGTGGTAGTAATCGGCATTTCCTGTTCATCACTAGAATTCGGGTTTATCAGGAAGCGACTGGCCCGCCCTGGTTTGCCACCAGCTAAACCCTTTGGAGGACGCTGTGCCCTATCTCCTCTGAAAATGATTGTTGCAGACTCAAGAAGCTTGTAGTTTCGCCGAACAGACAGCCCACCGCGAAATCTACCATCTCCACCAGAACCGGCTATCAATTCAAATCGCGTTACAAGACAAGGAAATTCGGTTTCGACTATCTCAATAGGCGTTATATAAATATTTGATAAATGCACAGTGGTGCCTGAAGTACCATCTTGGGACGCAGACCCACCATACGCTGACCCAAAAATTTCGTATTGATTGCCACGCGGCACTCGACCCTTTCCTGTCCAGTTTATTGTAAGTCCGCCTCCACTTCCGCCACTGTAGGCCGCAGCTCTTTGCGGAACGAATTTTCCAAAGGCCTCTATCAACATATCAATAACAGTCATGCAGGTCTTCATGTAGGAGCTACAGGGTGCAGGAGACTCCGGATCAACAACCGTACCCGTCCTAGTTTTAATATGGACCGTGTCAAATGCTGCATCAGAATAACGTAGATCTGGATCCATCATTCCTATTAATACTTGAAAACAGCATGCCTCTAACAAGCCTCGACGAATATTAACTGGTCCGCGACCTTGCAAATCGCTATTAGAGAAATCAAAAATGACCTTTCCATTAGAAATCATAATCGAGACATGTATCCGGATTGCTTTCGAGTAATTCACCCCATCACTGTCCAAAAATGATTCTGCTTCAGCTCTTCCCTCAGGCAATTTACCTAAAGCAATCCGAAATTCTGTTGCTGCCGCGGCTACCATAGCATCCATGCATTCCAAAACGGTCTTCGAGCTGTGTTCCTCGCAAATATTTTGCAAGCGCTGCCGACCAATATCGATAGCAGCCACTTGGCCATGCAAATCACCAAGAGTGGTCTCAGGAAAACGACTGTTTGCATAAATCAAGCGTTCAATATCTAGATTGAGCATACCGGATCGGTAATAACGGATCGGCGGGTATAGAATACCTTCCTGAAATATTTCCGTCGCTTGTCCCCATGTTGAACCAGGAATGGTTCCACCCAGATCTGCCTTGTGTGCAATGGATCCAGAAAAACCGACTAGCACTCGATCTTGGAATATTGGCATTACGACACCCATATCGGGAACATGGGGCAAATTACCTTCATAAGGGTGATTGGAAATAAAAACGTCGCCGTCCTGCAGACCCGCAATCCCATAAATTTGATATATTCTCTGCACCAAATATTTGTAAGCGGTTGAATGAAAGAACATCGGTGGAGCGACAAGAATGCGTCCCTTTGGATCGAGTATTACGCATGAAAAATCACGTGACTCACGAACTATTGTCGAATAGCCCGAGCGGAAAAAATGATAATGCATTTCATCCGTTAGACTACCTATTCTATTACGTAATATCTGAACAGTTACTGGATCTAAAGAGGCAGATTTAATTTTCATTCTTAGTACCGTTCTAAAATCAAGTTATTGAATTCATCAACCGTGAGTGACCAATTTGGAGGGACTAATGTTGTTGAGTCGATTTGTTCTACAATAACAGGTCCCCTTATCCTCTCGCCTTTCCTAAGAGCCTCACGCGGCTTAAACATTGTTTTAATGATTGTATTTTCATCAAAAATAACATTCCTAAACAAACAATTCGTATCTAAGATATCATCAGAAGATGAAGATTTTGACAAATTAATTTTTGACTCCTCTACAACTGCGCGCAATCGATAGCTAACCAACTCTATCTCAGCCCCACGTGCCGCGTGGCCATGTACATCTTCATGACGCTGATGAAACTCCTCCGCCAATGTACAAAAATCTGTTTCAGAGAACGGAGGCTCGACGCTCAAAAGTGGTACACGCAGTTCGTAACCTTGCCCGCCATAACGTAAATCAATTTCACGCTGAAATTTGAAATCTGTTTCACTGAATCCTTCTCTAACCAAATCAACCCGGGCTCTATTTTCGAGTTCCATAAATGAATTTTCAACCGCATCTGGTGAAAGTTCAAAAAACGGGTGCAAATCTGAACGAATGTAGTCATGCATAACATCTGCGCAAAGTAGTCCAAAAGCTGAGAATGCTCCTGGTTTTGATGGTACTAGTACACGGGAGATATCCAAATCTTCCGCCACTGCCGCAGCATGCACTGGTCCAGCTCCACCAAATGGCACTAGAGTATACCCAGATAAATCAATACCTTTTTTGGCAGCATTAACCCTAATTTCATCAGCCATCCGTGCATTAACCATACGCACTATACCAATGGCTGATGATCTTAAATCTAAACCTGTTGGCTCCGAAATAGTTTTACTTATTGCTAATTCTGATGCACTCAGATCAAGTTTGATGCGACCTCCCAAAAAGAACTCCGGGTTTAAATAACCACATACTAGGTCGGCATCCGTTACAGTTGGGTTTACACCTCCTAGTCCATAACATACAGGGCCCGGATTAGCTCCCGCACTTTGCGGTCCAACATCAAGAAAACCAGCTGCGTTTACACTGGCAATGGAACCACCTCCAGCAGAAATTGTTGAAACATCTAGCGCGGGAACTGCGACTAAACGTTCTGCAACAATTGCTTCCTGGTGTTCTAAGGGATTACCGTTTTGGATAAACGCAATATCAGCACTGGTACCCCCCATATCAAGCGTGACAATATTATCAATACTAAGTGACTGTCCGATAAGCCATGCCGTCCCCTGCACTCCCGCAGCAGGACCGGATAAAAGTGTATGGACAGTTTCACTTTCCATATTTGCGGAGAGTGGCATTACACCACCATTTGATTGCATCAAAAATCTACGTGGTGTGTTAACACCGCGGGCCTCCAAGCCTTCTGAAAGTTCAAGCACATAATCCGCCAAAACTTCCACTAAATAAGCATTTATCAGAGTAGTTGAATAACGTGGCCACTCGCGAATCCTAGGCAACACTTCACATGATAATGAAACTTTTGCATTAGGGACATGATCGCGAATAATTTGCTCAGTTATTTTCTCATGTTTATTACACATGAAGGAAAAAAGATAACATATAGCAAATGAACGAACGCCTTGCTTTTCAAATGATTTAACAGCTTTTTCTACCTCATCAAGGTCAAGCGGTATTATTTCTTTTCCCGAATAATCAACCCTACCTGGAATTTCTCGGGTCAGACTTGGAGGAGTGATGTGCGGAGGGCGTTGAAAAAGATGATCATGGGGATTTCCTTCATCCCGCGCTTGCGTTTGAACCTCACAAATTGCTCTGTAACCCTGATTAATTAACAATCCAACCATTGCTCCTTTTTTCTCTAGAAGAGCATTAGTCGTCACCGTGGTGCCGTGGCTAAAAAAATCTATTTCGTTTGAGTAAATTCCACGTTTAAATAAACAATTAAGCCCCTCAAGGACCGCAAATGCTGGATTGGAAGGGGAAGAAGGTATTTTCTCAATGAGAACAGAGCCGGTTTTTTTGTCTTCAAGCACAAGATCTGTATGTGTGCCCCCAACATCAACCCCTAATCTGTACCGTCCTCTCACGGTCTGTTTAGCCACTTTCGACTACCCTCATATTAATTGATCTGTGAAAAATAAATATCATGATTATATTAAAGGGTCGTGCATCATGCTAGGTTTCCAATTCTAGAAACTGTTTAAACAAACGTCAGGCACTAGAAGGAAATTAAGAATGTTTATTCAAGGCCCATCGCATACTCCTAAAAAAGTCACTTACAACTCAAGAGAAAACGCTATTAATGCACATCTTTATATTCCCGAGGGTACAGGTCCATTTCCCTGTGTTGTAGACAACCATGGAAGCCAATTAAATACAGGAGATTCTGACATTTCACGCCCTCAAACCGGTGCCTTTTTCATTTCTCTAGGGTGCGCATACCTCTTCCCACATAGAGCTGGTTACGGGGACTCATCAGGAATAAAATTGACTGAGGCTGTTCCTGCTCCAAGAGGAACACCTGAACATGACTTCCAGATGGTAAAACGACTGCAAATAGAAAACGAAGACGTTATTGCTTCTTTAAACTGGTTAGAGAACCAGCGAGAGATTGATAGTCGGAGAATCTGTTGCATGGGGAGCTCTCTTGGCGGCATCCATACACTACTTGCTCTATCACGAGATAAGCGTTGGAAATGCGGCGTAAATTTCTCTGGTGGTGCAAGCCAATGGAATGATCACCCAATGATCCGCGATATGATCACAAATGCAGCACGAAAACTTGAAACTCCAATTTTCCTGATACAACCGGAAAACGACTTTAATATTGCACCCACTAAAGAATTATTCCGTCTACTGCAAAATTCAGGTGGGCTTCACAGTGCCGCCATATTCCCACCTTGGGGAGTCGATGGTGGCGAGGCACATCGCTTTTGCTCAACCGGTCAACAAATTTGGGGACCCGTTGTTCAAACGTTTCTGAAAAAACATTTGTTGGGAATAAAGTTTTAAAAATTTAATCCACGTTGAACCGCCGGGCGAGTGGAAATTTTCTGATACCAGCGATTTACATTGAAAAAACCCTCTACCATTTCTGGATATGTTGATTTTGCGCGCGAAATAATCCCAAATGCAGAAAAATCCGCTAAGGTTACTTCATTGCCTGCAAAGTATTGCCGTTTAGCTAAAATATTATCACAATGTTGCATATGCATCCTTATCCTATTAAGAAACATTTTCTTCGCATGCTCGCTTTCTTTTTCCCAACGGACAATAAACGGTATGGCACCGTATCCTGGTCCAAGTTCAGTAGCCGCATGCATTACCGGTTCCCAGAATTCAGCTCTCTTGCGAGAGTCCTTGGGGATAAATTTGCCAGCCTCCTCGCATACATAAAACATAATTGCCATAGATTGACATATTATCAACCTCTCTCCATCCAAATCCTCAACCACCAGCACTGGGGTCTGACCCAGAGGGTTTAACTTCAAAAACTCTTCCGTCTTGTGTTCTTGTTTGCTCATGTCCACACGATGTAATTTGTATTCGAGTCCACACTCTTCCAGAGTGATTTTAACGCGCAGACCATTTGTAGTGGGTGCAGCATAAAGATCAAGCATTCTCTAATCTCCCTTTGTGAGTATATCGCCAAATTTGATGGTATTTTTTTTCTGATCACATATATCTTGCAACTTGGACTTGCAACTTTTACTATCTCCGGCGATATCTTAATATTATGAAATATGCAAAAATATCTACTCTTTCTGAACTTCCCTCAGTTGATCAGCTATTAAATACTGAAGGTCTCAGACTGCCGATTGCACAATACGGACGACACGCGGTAACACAAGCTATACGTCATGTACTTAGTGAAATTCGGAAAAACTTTCATAAGAAAAATAAAACTATCAATATTGAACTTATTATTTTACGCGTTTTATCCGATTTGGAGAACCGTTTCACGCCCAGCCTAAAAAAAGTTTTCAATCTGACTGGCACGGTTTTACATACTAATCTGGGACGAGCGGCACTTCCAAAGCAGGCAATAAATGAAGTTGTATCTGTTGCTGCTGGGGCTACTAATCTGGAATTTGATATCACGACTGGGAGGCGCGGGGAGAGAGAATCCCACGTCGAGCACCTACTTACAGAATTAACTGGTGCCGAAGCCGCTACAATTGTGAACAATAATGCAGCTGCGGTTTTGGTTATCCTCAATACCTTTGCGTTAGGAAAAAAGGTCCCTGTTTCGCGGGGTGAATTAGTTGAAATTGGCGGTTCATTTCGAATTCCGGATATAATGACACGAGCTGGTGCAATATTAGTTGAAGTTGGCACTACAAACCGTACCCATTTACATGACTTTGCTAATGTAACTAACAGAAGTACTGGAATGATAATGAAAGTTCATACCAGTAATTATACTATTGAGGGGTTTACTTCTTCCGTTCCGGAAGAAAAACTTGCCGACCTTTGTCATCAAAATGAAATTCCGTTTGCTATCGATCTTGGTAGTGGCAGCATTATTGATTTTACATACCTTGGCCTACCAAATGAACAAACTCCAAAGGAGGCACTTGCAACAGGTGCTGACATTGTAGCCTTCAGTGGTGATAAACTTTTAGGGGGACCCCAATCAGGAATTATTGTAGGGTCTAAACAGGCTATCGAAAAAATAAGAAATAATCCTATGAAACGGGCTTTAAGACCTGATAAAATGACTATTGCTGCGCTTGCTTCAGTATTACGTCTGTACAAGCAACCGGAAACTCTGATACAAAATGTTCCATGCCTCCGAATATTATCGCGCAAATCTGAAGAAATTTTCCGTCAAGGCAAAAGTTTAATTGAACCAATCAGAAATTGGGTAGGGAACCCCTACCTCATCAGTTTAGTTCAATGCAAAAGTCAAATCGGCAGCGGTGCCATGCCAACAGCGCATTTACCCAGTGCTGCGGCAGCGATAAAACCGAGTGCCAATATTAAAAATAAAGGACGATCACTCAAAAACATCGCAGAACGCTTCAGGGCTTTGCCTATTCCGGTAATAGGTCGAATTGAAAATGGATTATTCCTCCTTGACTTTCGCTGTCTTGAGGATTCCAAAACTTTTATTAGTCAACTTGAGCACAAACAATGATTATAGCCACGGCAGGCCATGTCGATCATGGAAAAACACTTCTTGTAAAAGCATTAACCGGCACCAATACAGATAAACTCCCAGAAGAAAAAAAACGTGGGCTTACTATCGATATTGGGTTTGCTTATCTTCCTATTCCCAATGATATTTCAATCGGAATTGTAGATGTACCAGGACATAAACGATTTATCCGAAACATGCTATGTGGAATTACTGGTATTGATTTCATTCTCTTTATTGTCGCTGCTGATGACGGACCGATGCCACAAACTGAAGAACACCTGCAAATTCTCGATCTATTAGAAAAAACCGAAGGCGCTTTAGTTATTACTAAAATTGATAGAGCATCACCTAAACGCATCCGTAAAACAGAGAATGATTTTAGAGCCTTATCATCAAAAACCTCCCTTAAAAATATTCCTTCGTTTCTGGTTTCTTCATTAACAGGAGAGGGTATAAATGATGTAAAAGATTATCTCATAGCAAAATCCAAACTTGTCAGTTCCCACCGAGACAATGGAAACTTTCGTATGCCCATCGATCGGAAATTTTCTTTACCAGGAGCGGGTCTTATAGTAACAGGAACCTCGTTTTCAGGACAGGTGAAACTAAATGAAAAACTGCTCGTTTTACCAAATAATATTAATGTGAAGATTAGAGGTATCCATGCGCAAAACCGTGAAAGTCAGGTAGGTTGTTCGGGGCAAAGACTAGCTTTGAATCTGGTAGGCGCTGATATCAACAGGCACTCAATCAAACGAGGATGTTGGTTGGTTTCAGATGTTCTCCCAACGCCGATAAAAAAAATCGACGCGCGACTTAAAGTTATATCTACAAAGAACAAACCATTAGCACATTGGACACCAGTACATTTTCATTTTGGATCTAGTAAAACAATTGGACGAATTGCAATCTTAGAGACAAAAACCATAGATCCAGGAAATGAAGCACTGGTTCAAATTGTTTTGGAGCAACCTATTGCAGCACTTTACGGTGACCGCTTCATTGTTCGTAATCAATCCGCTTCTAACACTATCGGCGGTGGAAAAGTAATCGATATATTTCCACAAAAAACAGGTCGAGCAAATAGAAATAGGATACAATTCTTAACTGAAATGGAAAAAACCGATGATAGAGCGGCGTTAATCGGTTTGCTAAATATCAGTAATGAGGGTCTCCCACTAGAAAATTTTGTTACCGCGAGAAACTTAAAAGTAAAATCGGCGAATAAACTATTTGCAAATATAGATTGTCGTCAAATTGTTACTGAAAAGGGTACACTTGGCTTTAATAAGAAACACTGGAATGCGTTACTAAGTACGATGTTAAAAGCATTGGAGGATTGGCATAGAAAATTTCCAGACCATACCGGGTTGAATGATAATCAGCTTTTAGCGGCTGCCAACTTAAACCTACCTCGCGAGGTGGGTGTTGCTATTGCCAAAGACTTATCAGCTTTTCATTCTGTAAAGCGACAAGGAAATTTGATTTACATGGCTAATCATAAACCAACTTTTTCCGAGCAAGACGACAAATTATGGAATAAAATAAAATTACACCTCGAACTTCAAAGTCCAAGACTCTTATCAGTTCATGAGATTGGCTTCGCGTTAAAAATAAAGCCTTCTCAGGTTGAGAGTTTAATGGTGAGGGCAGCACGTAACAAATTAGTTAAGCGCATTTCTAAAACACGCTTTATATTGCCCGAGGCTCTTGCTAGCTTAGCTAGGCTTGCAGAGGCAATTGCAAACGAAAACATTAATCGCGATCTCGAAGTAAAAATATTCCGTGATAAATCAAAAATTGGAAGAAATATGACCATCGAAATATTAGAATATTTTGATAAAATAAAATATACACGTCGGGTTGGACGAGTGCGCAAACTTCTTAAGGGTGCTAACCAAACTATTAATTCAGACTCAAGTACGTAAAAAAGTATTATAAGTTTAAACAAATATGAATTTATTTGGAAAAGAAGCGCACCCCGGTGGGGCGCCCGGACTTCAAATCCGGTGGGAGACGTTAGACGTCTCCGGTGGGTTCGACTCCCACTCTTTTCCGCCAAAGGGCCTATATTTTCAATTTATTAGAATAGAATAAAACTGCTATCAAAGTGCAAGAAAAAATTCACATTATGTAATATTTTACAGTACAGTAGTTATCAGTTCATAAATTGACGAAGCTCTCTACTGCATGGAAGCAGATGATGTTATTCGTCTGATCAATATGTATCGCAAAGCTGCGGTCAATTAAGGCCTAATCAAAATCCATAAATGTGCACCGTTATTATATGCAAATGCATCCAATTATCTCGAAAATTTCATTCAATAATTACCAAGCACCCTGAAAAGAAAATAAATTTTTTCTTATAAAAAACCAAGCCCAAATTGAGATAACGCAAATTATGCTTATATTGCCTTATGCTGAAAAGATTCTTTTTGTTAGTAAGCACAATCACCAGCGCCTGTTTCAAATAACATCCATTGAACAGATGTAATGATTGGGGACATAATCTAAGTTTTCAAAATTTTAAAAGGTCAAATAATTGAGCCGGTGCAAATCGTAATTACCAGTATGGACATTTATTTTGATTATTAGTAAGCTGAACAATAATTGCATAAGCAACTATTGTTCAGCTTATTTTTTTATTGGAGAATGTGATTTGTCTTATTTGGATCCCCCAGAGCATGTTGCCTATCTAATCGGTGATGTTTCACGTATTTTTCGTACTGTCTATGACAGAAAAGTTGAACCATTAGGGCTCACACGGGCGCAGTGGCGAGTGCTATCCAGAATCAATCGTATGGAGGGAGCTACTCAGACCAAACTAGCAACAATTCTTGAAATTGAAAAACCGACTTTGGGTCGTTTATTGGATCGGTTAGAAGAAAAGAGTTGGGTTGAAAGACGCTCTGACAAACAAGATGGACGTACAAAAAGAATATATCTCACAAAAACAGTACGCCCAATTTTAAAAAAAATGTATAATATGGGTGATGAAGTTCTCGAGGCTGCATTTAATGGATTGACAAAAACGGAAGCAATTCAATTACGCTCTACCCTTAACAAAGTTAAACAAAACCTATCAAATCTAATGAACATCGACAGTAAATGAGAAACGTGATTCTTATAAACTCATTTAAAAGAATTTTCGTTTTACTTATAATTCCAATAGTTTTGATTTCGCTTAGTGCCCATTATTGGATTAAAAGTACAAGGTATGTCTCAACTGAAAATGCCTATGTGAAAGCGCACCTGCTGTCTGTGAGCAGCGATCTGAGCGGGCGGGCAACTCAGATTTATGTTAAACAAAATGACCGGATTGAAAAGGGAAAACGGCTTTTAAAATTAGATCGTGAGCCATACCTTATCTCCCTGAGAAAAGCTGAGGCAGAGCTGAAATCGATAAGATATAATATAAATTCACTCCGCGCAGAACTTGAAGAAGCAAAAGCAGAGCTATCAGGGGTGAGAGCAGAAATTAGCTTTTATGAGCGCGCATTCTCTCGACAAAAAAAACTTTCGGTGCGGGGAGTTTCTTCTCGCGTTCAACTTGATAAAGCTGAACGCGAGTTAATTATTTTTCGGAAAAGAAGTCGGACAGCTCAACAAAAAATAAAACGAGTGTTAGCCAAATTGGGGGGGAATCAAAATCTTAAGCTTGAAAATCATCCAAATTACCTAAAAGCAAAAGCACGGGTTGAGTTAGCAAAGTTAAATCTGCGACGGACTATAATTAATTCTCCTGCCAACGGTACAGTAGGACGAGTGACATTACAAACTGGTGAATATGTTGAAGAAGGAAAACCCCTAATTCCAATAATACAATCTGATGAAAAATGGATTGAGGCAAACCTAAAGGAAACTCAGCTTTCTCATATCAAGGTTGGACAAACAGTGGAGGTTACCATTGACGCCTATCCAAACGAAATTTATGCAGGACAATTAGTATCAATCAGTCCATCGACCGGAGCTGAGCTTTCTATACTCCCACCACAAAATGCCAGTGGAAACTGGATTAAAGTTGTACAACGTGTGCCAGTTCGGATTGAATTGATCAGTTCAATAATTAGCGAGAAACTTCGAGCGGGCATGACAGCACACGTAAGTATAGACACAAACCGTGATGAATCACTTGTAAAATCAATCAAAGCGGCGATAGGTTATGGATCCAATAGGAAATGATAAATATCAGTGCAGATCAACAAAAGGAAAACAATTCCTCCTACACTAATATTCCTATGGCCACCATATCCATCATGTTATCAACCTCCGTTGTTATCATGGATATTAATACCGCTGGAATTGCACTTCCAAGTATGCAGGGCAGCCTTTCCGCAAGTCAAGATCAGATTTCTTGGGTAATGACAACATATTTTATGGCACAGGGAGTGACCATGGCAGCTACTGGATGGCTAGCTGGGCGTGTAGGAAGGAAAAAACTTTACATCTTATCATTAGTTGGATTTGCTTTAAGTGCAGTGATGTCTGGAAATTCCACATCATTAGAAGAAATTATTTTGTGGAGAGGACTTCAGGGGATGTTTTCGGCACCTATTGTGCCAATCTCGCAAGCCTTAATCCTTGATCTTTATCCTCGCGAACGCCATAGCTTTGCAATTGCACTCTGGGGAACAGGGGTGATGATTGCACCGGCGCTAGGGCCGGTAATAGGTGGGTTTGTCACCGAAGAATATAGTTGGCGATGGGTATTTTATTTATCGCTACCTCTAGCAATATTGGGTATTTTAGGAACTTACATTTTTATTCGTGAAGTCCCACGCAATCTTGAACGTCGCTTTGATTGGCTTGGTTTTATTTGTCTTGCAGTTTTACTTGCGTGTTTGCAATTCACCCTTGATCGCGGTCACATTGAGGGATGGCTCGACTCCGACCTAATAATTGGAATGGTCGCAATAATTGCACTAAGCTTTTATATTTTCATAGCACATAGTATGACAACAGATAACCCATTCATCAGTCATAGTATAATTACAAATCGTAATTTTATGATTGGCATGATCTTTATGTTTTTACTTGGCATTTTAGTATTATCGATCAACGTGATAATGCCTCTTTTTCTGCAGAATGTAAGGGATTTTCCTGTCATCACATCAGGATTAACTATGCTACCACGCGGGCTTGGAACGATGTTTGCCTTAATTCTGGCAGGGCGACTTAGTGGACGCTACCTCGATCCCAGACTGGTCATATTTATGGGTTTCATTTGTGTCTCCTATTCCGCGTGGATACTTTCAAATTCAACTACCGATGTTGGCTATATTACTTTCGCCATTGCCGGTTTCTTCAATGGTGCTGGAATTGGTCTTATTTATGTACCCCTTACCACTGTATGCTTTTGGACTTTGCCGAGTCAGTACAGGACAGAGGCCTCGACGCTAGCGAGTTTATGCCGAAATTATGGCAGCGGTATTGGAGTGTCTGTGGTCATCAGCATACTTTCAAAAACCCAGACTGAGACACATGCATACTTAACTGAGCAAATATCTCCATTTAATGAGGCTATGCAATCACCATGGCTTCCTGATTATTGGTCAATCTATACAATTCAAGGAATTGCCGCAGTAGAGACAGAAATCAATCGACAAGCACTTGCTGTTGGCTTCCTAAATGATTTTAATCTTATTTTTTTTGGTTCTATTATCACAATGCCATTTATTCTTTTACTATCAAAAGGTGGTTCAGAATATTATAAAAATTAAATATTTGGTATTTTATATAAAAATCTGCAAAGGGTAAGTGATAATGACTAATGATAAGAGAGTACGCACAGATAACGATGCTTTGTTCAATAGTTTGGTAGAGGCTTCTGGCGTAGAAATATCAGAGAATGAAAAGAAGGACCTTCGGAAAGCCTATAGTGCACTTATGAGTCTAGCCGAACGCGCTCGACCGAAGACGAAGGAACGCCCATGGGAAATCCGTATGGCACCGTACTACACACCAAAATTTCTAAACCAGAATACTAAAAAATGAGTCTTCCTGAACCACCACCCACGATTGCTGAGGCGGCAGTTGAGATTAAGAGTGGTAATCTCTCCCCAGTTGATCTTACCAAAAACATTCTTGAGAGAATTGCAACTCTTGATAATAAGTATAACACCTATCACCGTGTTTTTTTTGATGAAGCTAAGAAAGCCGCCATTCAAGCTGAAGTCGATATACAAACAGGCAACTATCTTGGACCACTTCACGGAATTCCAATCGCAGTGAAAGACGTATTTTACATGCGGGAATACCCCACCACTTCTAATTCTCGAGTAATGATAAACTGGCACGCGGGTGAGGATGCAACTGTTATAGAACGTCTAAAACAAGCTGGTGCAATCATTATTGGTCAATTGAACACATTTGAGTTTACTTTTGGTGGACGACCAACATTTGATGCAGCTTTTCCACCCGCACTTAACCCATGGGATATAAAACGGGTTACTGGCGGGTCCAGCTCTGGCTCTGGCGCTGCTGTTGCAGCAGGACTTTGTCTTGGAGCACTAGGATCTGATGCAGGTGGATCTATCCGAACTCCTGCTGCTTTCTGTGGTATTGCAGGCCTCAAACCAACCATGGGACGAATAAGCACCTATGGTGATATGCCACTAACATACTCTTTTGACTGTGTTGGGCCAATGGCATGGAATTCTGAGGACTGTGCGATAATGTTACAGGCGCTTGCTGGCTATGATGAGAAAGATCCCACCAGCTCAAAAGCATCAATTCCCAATTATTATGAGAATCTAAAGAGTGGTGTAAGGGGGATAAAAGTTGGATTAATTGAACATTTTTATAATAGAGATTGGAGGGCTCCTAGTGATATTGTTCATGCTATAGAACAAGTTTCTATAATCTTTGAAACATTAGGAGCGACAGTTACAAAGGTTTCTGTTTCTCCTCTTATGGATTGGCATGCTGTAGGTCGAATTCTGTTGCCAGCCGAAGCCTATGCTATTCATGAAGACCAGTTGCGCAAACATTGGAAAGATTATGGATCATTAGCACGAGGTCGAATGATGCTAGGTTCAACAATCCGTGCGGCAGATTATATCCAGGCGCAGCGTCGTCGGTCGGAACTTATGGGGGAAATACAGCATTTATTTAAGGAATATGATATCTTACTTACAACCTCAATGCTCTCACATGCTGATTCTTTATCAGATAAAAATCCATTTCCTAGCCTTGAAACGCCAATGATCCAAGTTCCTTTTAACCTCTCTCTCAATCCTGCAATTTCAATCCGCTCCGGATTTTCCGAGGATGGAATGCCAATTGGAGCACAGATAATTGGACGTCACTGGGATGAAGAGACAGTATTGAAATCAGCCTATGCAATTGAAAAAGAATTAAAACTTCAAGAACGTCGTCCTCCTGGAACTAAATAACTTTCAATTCTTGTGATTGGAATTTCAAAAGTATTTTATAGTACAATCTCACTTTAACTAACTGTGTTACAGAATAATGGAGTTTAGGTTTTCAATGCTAATTGAATTTAACCTCAAAGATTACTCACCTGTAAGACTCATTCACAACATAATTGAGAGTTTCAGGAAAATTCTTAAATCTTCTCTGAATGATCCTCAAGATCAATCTTTAATGCATCCATTACAAGGCCGTGCATGTTGTACGACCCAACCAAAACTGTAATTTCGACCATTTCCTGATCGTTGAAATACTGCGCTGCAGTATTAAAAATTTTATCATCCACAGCTCTATTCTTTGTTATTGCGTCGACATAATCTAAGACAGAGCGCTCCTCCTTTGAGAAACTCTTTGCTGAGGTCCAATTTCTAAGTTCCTCACATTCCTGACTCGAAACACCATCCAATAATGCGAGGTGTGGAATGTGCTGGTGCAACATGTAAGCGGCATCAAGAAGATATCCAACTCGTATTATAATTAGTTCACGCAAACGGCCGGATAACTTGGTATCCCAACGCACAGAATTCATATGTCCGTACCAAGTTTTAGCCAAAGCAGGGGAATTGAATAACATCCGATAGATATTAAGCAATTTACCTCGCCGGCCAGAGCGCATTTTTTCGATAAGGTCTTCGGAACTTTTTGGCAATTCCTCATCTGTTAATAAAGTCACACGAGCCATGTTTCTCTTTCTTTTGTTTTTTTGTGTAAAAAATATGAGAGATTAAAAATTATAGGTCAGAGATTTTACCAGCCTCTTTATAGCTTTAGAAATAACTTAAGATAGAAAATCAACTAATTTAAAAAAAGTTATTATCCTTCTCCTAGAATTTTAGATTATGAAGAATGATAGAACTGTGAACCAAATTTGATCGCTAAATTTGAACGCCCATGACCCAGCGGGTATCCAGATAAAATCGGGAAGTTAGTTCCTTTGCAATGATAAAGTACAATTTCTGTAATGCTAAAACCAAATTTGTCTAAATCGTGTATCTTCGAGAAATGACCTAAAACTAGTCCTGCTAAATCAACAAGCATACCAGCGTGACGAATTTGCAACATCAATCTGTCTATGACATAGGCTGGCTCATCAACATCTTCGATAAAAAGAAATTTTCCAGAGGTTTTTAATTGATATTTTGTTCCGCAAAGCGCTGCAAGAGTTGAGAGATTGCCACCAGTAATTGCCCCCTCACCTATACCCGAACGCAACACAGACAGGGAGGTTTCAGGAACTGAACTGGCATCGTTTTTTACTATCGCAATCAACCTTTGCAGTGAGACTTCATCAATGCCTGAGGCAATATCCGTGAGCATCGGACCATGCCAAACTGGGCAGTCAGTTCGCGAGGCTATAGTAGTCAAGAGGCATGTGACATCACTGTACCCAATTAGTGGTTTGGGGTTTGCTCTGATGAGATCGTAATCGAGCATATCCAGAATTCTTTGTGCACCATATCCACCACGTGCACAAAGAATTGCGTTTACTTGGTCGTCTTCATAAAGTGAGTGCAATGCAGATACACGAGTTTTCTCATCCCCCGCTAATTGGCCATTTTTTTGAAAATTTTGATCTGGAATCGAAACATCAACACCTGCTTCCTCTAGTATACCACAGGCCGCTCTAAGCGCGCCGGGATCCAACCAACGAGACGGAGCCGCTACACCAATACAAACCATTATTTTTTTCCATCCAAAAAATGGCGAAGTTGAGATAATTTCTCTCCAGTTTCGAAATAACGACCCGTGACTGCTTTTTCAGCCTCATCTTCGTTTTCTGATGTCCAGGCTGAAAGAGGATAGCCATGCCATGGTTCTTGGAGGTTTAATTTGGGAAGACCCAATGAGTCCCATTTTTTTTTCGCGCCTTCCATATAATTTCTTCTTGGTAGCGAAACTGGAGGATAAGGATGTTCTCTACATGCGTTAATGAGAAGAGCTGATGCACCTTTTCCATCTGGATATAGACGGTCGTTTTCCGATAGCATAGGGGAAACTGAGGGATCAAGCCTCGGCAATTTGCCACGAATTATTTCTACATCACGATGCGGTTGCATCGAATAAGAAAGAGCCCACAATATAGCATCCATCGAATCCGGGTCGACATCAGAGTCTACAGTAATAAATATTTTACCAAGTGAAGAGTCAAATCCAGCAGCTGAGTGCAAAGCCTGCCATGGCTGGCCTTGAGTAGGGCTGTTTAATTGGATAACAAACATCATATTACAACTTGCCATCTCGTGGCATGCAACTTTCTTCACTGATGGAATATTACAATTGTTTTTCAAATGATTGAGATAAATACCATCAAATGCCGCCTTTCTCATCACGGTACTCTCAGATGGAGGAAACTCCGAAATAATTCCTTGGTAGATTGGTTGATCTCTCCAGCTAATAGACGTTACTTCGAGCACTTTTTCAATTTTGCGCGGTCCTAAATACCCACTTGCTTCTCCAAATGGCGCTTCAGGCTCTAAAAAATCTGTTCTAACTCTCCCCTCGATTACGATTTCGGCATTAGCGGGAACCTGACATTGATTTGTTTCAGCATCCACCACATCTATTGGTTTACCATTGAGGGCGCCAGCTATTCCATACTCATCAACACCATAGGGGACCTTAGCCGCTGCGGACAATAAAAGTGCTGGTGGTCCTCCTATAAAAATAGCCACATCAAGATGCTGACCCATTCTTCGGGCCTTTTCCCATTGAATATGCAAATGCTGTGTATTCACGTCGGTGGCACACCCAATCCGATCTCGAGATTTAACCATGCCACGATAAATTCCAAGATTATTTGTGCCAGTTTCAGGGTCACGAGTTACCCAAGTTCCGGCGGTTATAAACGGTGCAGGATCAAATCCAGGCGTAGAAATCAAGTGCGGAAAACGATCAATTCCTTCACCTAGATTTGGTTTGGTAGAAACATTAAGCTTAATTGGGGCTTCTGTTTTAGTTACAACATTGGGCTGCAAATGATTACCCAGAACCCCCGCCCATTTTGCACTAATTTCGTCAACATAAGTCCCAAGAGCCGCAGCATATACAGTGCGTGAAGATCCTAAAGATCCAACAACAATTGATCCCTCATACGTTTTTCCTCGAGAGTCAATAACATTCTGAAATAGAAATGCTTTGCGATCTTTCTCTTTGAGACCGCGAAATTGTAAACGAACCAGAGGCACTAGCTCGGTATCCTTACAGATTTCTTCTTCCACGACATGAAGAAGATTCAAGCTGTTAAGTTCGTTTAGATAATCCCGAAGATCATTATAAGGCATAATAATTCCGTTATTTGTAATTGATGGTGTCTTTTTTTAAAGATACAGTAAATTTAAACCTATTGAAGTCTAAACAGAAAAATATTAAAAAGTTTTTACAAGTTTCAAGTTAAACAAGGGAAGACTCTCCAAAAAGTTTTTTAGGATTTATTTCTCCTATGGTAATTATTTCTTCCTCAGAAAATTTAGATTTCTGAAGAATACCCAATGGATCAGGGTCACCTGGAGGAAACGGTGCATCCGTGCCTATAACCATCTGGTCAATCCCAACTGTTTGACGGAGGTATTGCAAAGCTATATCAGAGTGCAGAATTGTGTCATAATACATGCGCTTCAAATAGCTTGACGGAGTATGTTTGCAAATTGTGCCAGTCATTTTAGGTGATGATGCCTGATACATTCGATCAAATCTTCCTATCAACCAAGGGAGCCCCCCCCCACCGTGGCTTAAAATTAATTTTAAGTCCGGAAATTTATCAAGCACACCAGCGGATATAAGAGATCCAACCGTCAAAGACGTGTCACTCGTGTAAGCTACAATTTGAGAAAGAGAAAATTTACGTTCTCTTATTGATGGCACCGGATTAACCGGATGTATAAACACAGGGGCTTTTAATTTTACACAGGTGGCCCAATACTCATCCAAATCACATTCACCCAAATTCTTTCCATCAATGTGAGCGGCGACAACACCTCCTATAGCACCAAATTTCATCGCACGTTCAAGTTCCTGTGCGGCCAATCCAGCATTCTGCAATGCCCCGGAAGCCATCCAGGAAAATTTATCAGAATGCGAAACGCATAATTCACCAAGAGTATCATTGAGAATTTGATGCCATTGATGTCCCTTTGTGGGAGAGAGCTCATAGCCAAAGATATCTGTCCATATAGTTAATACCTGTCTATCAATCCCAATTTGATCCATTTCCGCTATTCGTGTTGAAACGTCGCTCAGCGATTCAAAAAATGGTCTGACTTGTAGACCTGATGGAAATCTACAACAGTAACAGCCTGGTTCTGTCTCAATTAAGTTAATATCAAACTCACACCCGCGTTTAGACAGTTCATTAATTGCAGACTTAGGAACGAAGTGTGCGTGTACATCAACTATCATTTGTTTTTGCCCGGTTGAGTGATTTACAGATCAAAGCTGGAGTAATTGGTAAACTTGTAATATTTGTTTGTTTTGTCTTAAGTGCTTGGCAAACTGCATTGGAAACCGCAGCTGCGACTGCAACAATTCCACCTTCACCCGCCCCTTTAAAACCCATCGGGTTCAGTTTCGAAGGTGCATCCTCTAGGGCGATAGCGGTAATATCTTTAGGTACAATATCGGAGGTAGGCAGCAAATAGTCAGCCAATGTTCCTGTAATCAACTGACCGGAATTATCATAAATCATATGATCTAGCATTGTTCCACCAAGACCCTGAACGACCCCACCAACAGCCTGTCCCCGTACCATTGCAGGATTCAATGCACGGCCAATTTCTTCAGTCAAGACGTAACGTAAAACTTCAATAGCACCAGTCTCTGGGTCCACAGCAACCAAAGCTGCATGAGCGCCGTAGGACCATGAAATTTTTTTCTTGTTATCAAAAGATCCATCTGCTTCTAATTCATCGAATGTTGAAAGGCGCGAAAGTGAGAGGACTTCACCATCTGAACGTCTTACTGCACCTCCACTATAAGATAGACTATCCTTGGACGTATTCCAACGCAACGCAGCAATCTGCAGTGCGCGGTCGCATATGTTTTCTGCAGCTATTCGGGTTGCATTTCCAGCCATCACAGTGTTCCTAGAATGAAAAGTGCCGCCTCCATTTTCCAATAAGTCAGTACTTCCATGCCGAACAATTATACCATCTATCGGAATTTCTAAAACTTCCGCGCATATTTGTGCTAGAGCTGTCTCCGTGCCTTGACCCATTGCTGATGCTCCGGTGCAAACTTCTACCCTACCGTCCGGTAATATTTTAATGCGGGCTGTTTCAGGTGGACCAGCGGCACTACTCTCTATAAAGCACGCAAGTCCTAAACCAAGAAAACGTCCGTTGTTATCACATTTTCCCTGATTTTTAATCCAATCATAATAACTCGTTTCATCAAGAAGCCTTTCTAATGCCGCGCCGTAATTTCCATGATCATAAGTGGCATCTTGATCACCAGGAACTAACTCACCAATGCGATACGGCAATTCAGAGGGCATTAACAAATTACGCCGTCTTATTTCAGCAGGGTCAATTTCTAAATCCGTTGCCATTAAATCTAACAAACGTTCTCGACAGAAATTAGCCTCAAATCGTCCTGGACCTCTAAGAGTACCAACTGGTGTTTTATTAGTAACTAACGCCTGAACACTACAAAAAAATGCTGGGACCCTATATGGGCCTGGCAGAAATTGCGCTGCTTTTGATGGCACAACTCCACCATTAGTTCGGATATACGCACCAAGATCACCCTTTACATCTGCCCTCATTCCAAGAATAGAGCCATCACTTTTAGCTGCAATTTCTAACACACAGACTATATCACGTGAATGATTTGCCGATATCAAATTTTCTCGTCGGTCCTCTACCCACTTTACCGGTCGGCCACAACGGCTGCTCGCGATAGGTACCAGGTAATCTTCGGGATACAGTTCACCTCGAGAACCAAAACCGCCACCAACGTCGTGTTCTATCAAGACTACCGATTCCTCTTTTAGATTAAATGCCTTAGCCAGATGCTGCCGGTTAAACCATGTAACCTTGACAGAACCCTCCAATCTGAGATTCCTTCCTGTTTCATCAAATTCGGCAATAAGTCCCCGGGTTTCAAGCGGACATGCTGAATGGCGATTGGTTGTAAATTTTTCCTTTCGGATATAGGCTGCTTTTTTAAATGCATAATCAAGATTGCCTCGACCAACCGTATAACTTGTCGCAATATTAGTGGATGGCCGATCGTGTAATATAATAGTATCCGTAAGTGCGCTATCAATGTTAGTTACTGCATCCAAAATTTCATAATCTACCTGTATTTTTGAAACTGCATCTTCGGCAAGATATCTATCCTCAGCTACTACTACTGCCACAGGCTCTCCAACGTAACGAACCTTTTCTTCAGCAAGGGGGTGCTGAAGAAAATTTTCAAATCCCGCAAGAGGTGCAAGCCTTATGGGTATTTCTGGTTGCTTAAAACCTAGATTACTTGCAGAAAATACATCAATTACCCCATCGGAATCATTTGCTGCAGAGAGATTGATACTATTAATGTGGGCATGCGCGTGCGAACTGCGTAAAACCGCCATGTTTGCCATATTAGGTAACACGACATCATCAACAAAACACCCTGTCCCTGTAAGAAACCTGTGGTCCTCGATACGGTTGATTGATTTACCTATATATTTGTGTCTTTCTGACATAATAAAGAAAGCGTAAACCAGTCCTCCAAGCTCGGCAATGCACTACAACTTGCACAAAAGAGAATCTAGGTGAACAATAGAGAATAAATCTAAAAGGGTAGAAAGATGGATTTAAACTTAGAGGGAAAAAAAGCGGTCGTTACCGGAGGAAGTGCGGGAATAGGTAAGGCCATAGCATATGCATTAGCCCGGGAGGGCGCTGATGTGGCAATCTGTGGTCGCAAAATCGGACCACTGGAAGAGGTGGCAAACGAAATCGCACTTCAGACCAATCGAAAGATTTTTTTTGCATCCGCAGATCTAACTAAAACAGAAGATGCAAATACTTTTATTAAATCATCTGCAAACGAGCTTGGAGGGATTGACATTCTAGTTAACAATGCAGGATCTGCCGCAGGCGGTGTTATCGAACATCTTTCTGATGAAGAATGGGAAGCCGCTTTGCAACTAAAATTTTTTGGATATGTGAGATGCACACGATCAGCAATTCCATATCTTAAAGAATCGGGAACTGGTCGTGTAGTCAACTTAATCGGAAACGACGGAATCAAGGAGTCCTACTGGGAGGTTGCACCCGGGGCTGCCAACGCTGCAGGTCAAAACCTTACGATTGCTCTCTCAGGGCAGTATGGCTCAGATAATATCAGCTTCTGCGCTGTAAATCCGGGCCCGGTTCGTACCGAACGTTGGTCTGGATTAGTAAATGCTATGGCACGCGACATGAACATTAGCCATGATGAAGCCGATCAGCTTGCACCCCGTTCGATTCCCCTCGGTCGGATTGCTGAGACACATGAAGTCGCTGACTTAGTAACCTATCTATGCTCACCAAAAGCTCATTTTGTTAATGGAACCATGATCGAAATTGATGGTGGGCAACAAAAAGCATTGATGGATAAAGCTAGAGACAGATAAAAAAAGCCCCCGCTTTAGCGGGGGCCAAAAGTAAAAATTTCAGAAAACTTATGACTTTTTCGATCTCTTTTTAAAACCAACTCGATTCTTCATTTCTTGTATCACCTCAGGTGTTGCAGCATCAAAACCAGCCTTTATTAGCTTATTAATTTGGGCTGCAGTTACCGGAGAATGTTCAACCCTACGCTTTTTAATGTCTGCTATAAAACTCTTATCAAATAACATTGTAGTGAATGCTTTCCTAAGAATTTTAACAACCTTTTTCGGTGTGCCTGGCGGTACATAAAAAGCCTGACCAACCTTAAGATTCATGTTTAGGACGTCATACATTTTCTTATTCATAGAACCTGGTTTAAGCAAATCATCAAGATGGGGAACACCTTTTGCGGATGGATGATTAGACCTAGGACCATACATCAAAACTGGAATGATAAGTTTTTTTGGCAACCAGTCTGGCCTAACACCAGTAAATCCAGATAGGAAGTTACTTCTTCCCATGGTTTCACCCTTCTCTACAGATACATTAAGCCTACCGCCACCTTTGTAGCCATATATAATCTTCATTTTTGTGCCTAATGTTGAATTTATCAAACGTGGAAAAATGGAACCATTAGAGGCAAAACCAGTCGATGCTATGGTTGTCTCTTTTTCCTGAATTTGCGAGAGTTTGGTTATTCCATGCGTATGCCAATAAAATATACCTGCAGATCTCGCCGCTGGTGCTCCCAGCCAATTAAATTTTCGTGCATTGAATGGTACTTTACGAACCATTGGAGTTGTTATAGCCCCAGGTGCTATCATTGCTACAACTGTACCATTTTTCGGAGCTACATTAGCCATAAAACCTGCTGACTTTGCTCCACCACTTCCTGGCATATTCTGAATAAGAGTCTTTGGTCCTCCAGGAATAAACTTACCAAAGTTGCGCTGAACAAGCTGACAATAAACATGGTAAGTGCCACCTGAACCTGATGGAACCTGCACGGTTATTGTCTTTCCAGCAAAATAATCGGATGCACCTACTTGCGACGAGAATGCCGCGAGAACCAACACAGCCGAAGCTAATTTTAGTTCTTTTCTCATAATATTAACCTCCCTTTTTTCTTTAGTTGATTTCAAACGCACTTAAATTTTCTATTATTTCGAATGAAACCGCGTTTAGTCTAGCAATAAGAATAGGCGACGTCTAATCTATTTGAAAATAAATTATCTAATCTATAATTAGAAAGATGTATGTTCGTTGGGTGGCGGTCCAACAGGAAATTGAGAAATCGTTACATTTTCCTCCTCAATATCAAATTGCATAAGGTCAGAACCAACAATCAATGGTCCATCATAAGTCGATCGAGTTGCGGGAATAAGATCATTCACTGTCGCTGATCCAAATAATAGAATATGCGTGTACACAGCAAGTTTCGGTCGGGTGCGCCCAAATACTCTTCCTGCATCCTCAGGAATGGTATGATTGCGACGTATACGTTCTAAATTTCTACGTTCTACACCCTGACCCATTCCATGCGTTACTTCATGAATTAACAGATGAAGATTTTGTGAGTGTTTAATTAAATTCTCATTAAAAGTAGTATCACCAGAGATCACAATCGATCGATTTTGATAATCAATGCGGTAGCCAAATGCATCTAATTTTTCTCCACCATGATCAACTTTAAATGCAGTTATAAAAATTTCATCTTTATCAAAAACAATTCCTTCTTCTATCTCTGTTGACTCAATTTTTACACCGTCATGTGGGTACGAATGACTGCGAACCTCAATATCAGTTGCAAATGCAAGCGGCAAATGTTCCATCATCTGGTGTGTCCCAACCGGACCAAGGACGGTAAGTGGTTTAACTCTTTTTCCCCACGGTCGACCTATCCAGCCAGTAAGCCAGAGATCGACAAATCCAACAACATGGTCGGAATGATGATGTGTCAGAAACATTCCTGTAATATCAGAAAATGGAATACCCAATTGAAACAAACGTTGCATCGCCCCCCTGCCGGCATCAAATAAAAATTTTTCTGCACCAACTTCCACTAAAGTACATGGTCCAAATCGATCGAGCACCGGTGGGGGGGCACCAGTGCCAATAAGTGTTACTCTGAACATAAGAGTTACCTCTGTTTCATTAGGCTCAAAAAACCCAAGGAATCCAACGTTTATAACAGTTAAATGTTAAACCCTTTTATAGTTTGTGCCAACATTAATAACTTTTGTTACAACATTTGTTACAACAAGGTATCTGTTATTCTGAAAGATTTAAACTCTGCTACGTGAGACAAGACACCTACTAAAAAAATACAGCTAGCATTTATATTATATATATGAGGTACGAAATGATTAGCTAAATATCAGAAGCTATCATCATGTAAAACTCATCAGTAATGAGAGTGGTGTATTAATTTCTACTTGAAGACAACCGTTTATGAAGATGAAGTAAATATCTCAGATCCCATTTTTCTAAAATACCGTTGTCTAACCTAGTTTTATAATCCTTCATATCAGTTTTGGTATCTTTGTTCCCAATAACCATAATTCTATTAATTAAATCGAGAACCTGAGCACACTCAACCTTATTTAGAGGCAAACGCATATCGTCTGTCTGTCTTCTGTTGGGACTATGAAAGAAATCAAACTTTTTTTTAATAATGTTAATGAAATTTTCTACTTCTTGAGAACAAGGACTGCCTATAATTTTTACTGCCTTATTAACTTCTAATGCTACATCCCGTCGATTTTGTTGGATTGCTAATTCTACAAATTCATGAACTTTACGATTACTTCCAAAGTATCTTTCCAAAAATCCTTCTTTCATTCCCAATGCATATTTTGCCGCTGATGCAAAAGCTTTATGCTCTAAAAGAATAATTTGATAGGTCAGTGATAGTTCAGGCGAAAATTTATTCAACTCAATTCGAAGTTTTTCAGCGTCTGGATAAAACTCTGTAGCATAATCCCAATTCTCTATTTTATTATCATGTCCTGCTGTAGTGGAGTCCCTGCTGTAGGTCTCCTGTTTGTAATCTCCCGCAGTGCCTTCATTATTTTCACGACCTCCATCGTATTCTGCTCTTTTTTGCTCATCACCCAAGGTTTCGTATGCTTCGTTAATCTGTCGACTTATTCTTTCTGCCTCGACCTTGTCACCAGGATATACGTCGGGATGATATTTTTTAATTAGTGCCTTATAGACAGCTGACAAAGCTGCTGGCTCGATTGAAGGAAGCACACCAAGAATAGCGTAATAATCTTTTTTATCTGACATAAGAAATTCCTATCATGTCAGGTTTAATTCATTAGCGAAAAGCATGCCATAAATTTGTAGCAAATGGTACAGGGATTAACTCATCAGTAATGAGAGTTGTTATTGTTGTTGACTATTACAAAACGTGGGAACTGCAATGACAATGTTCTAAACTGTTTCTATCCAATCTGCTTCATTAATTATTTTTATATCTGCACCTTTGTTATTAAAGGCTACAGCCTTCTCAATTTTACGACCAAAATGAGAATGCGCCCATGCTCCAGTTGCATAAACGCCAATTATTAGGTAATTCAAATCAAGCCTTAGTGTTGAAATTTTACCTCCTTTCTCTAGAACTCGATCTTCACACTCTTTGCGCTTTCCGTAGAGAAAAGTGCCAGTAAAACAAAATGTTTTTGAATTATACAGAATTTGAGGCTTTGGAACTGTAAACGGCAATGTCGTGCTTCGTAGCAATTCTCCTAATTCAAAATTTCCACCAATAAAATTCTCTAGTGTCTCAAACAACTCTTTTGACTCCTCTTCAGACAAATGCTTGTCGGCTAGCATTTCATCTAAGCGGTTCACCAAATTTTGTAGGAGTGGATTATTAAAAGCTGACTCATTAGCTACGAACCACTTTTGCAGATATTCCGCTTCATCTTGAGTAATCTTCCCATCAGCAAGCAATCCGTGTGATAATCCAGAAAGTTCATCTATTTGACGATCTGTAATAGATCTCCGTTGCATTAATTCAAATAAGGTTGTCATGTGAAATTCCTGTATATTGTTTTAAACAAAGTCGCCTGCAGATCTTAAAATAATCTTCAGACAAAATTTCCATGAGTTTTTTATTTTTCTTAATCTTTACACCAACACTGAATGCAGATCCCTATGTCGTTGGAGCAAATGATTGAAAGAATTTAAAAAACGGTTTTACCAAAACTCATCGGGTTTTAATGACCTTCCTTATCAAGGTATTTCAATATGTAATTACTAAGAATAATATTTTCATAAATTAATTAGTAAAGATAAAAAAAATGTCACTTTTTTATCAAATGATGATTCCAAGACGATTGTGGTATTAGTGAAAACCCAAAAAGTATGGTATAATAGTATAGTAGAAAAATAATTGGTCCACACAATGGAAGTGCTGGCGGAATAAAAATAGAGCTTGGGAAACAAGACCCATAACTCCACAGACCAAAGACCCCCGCAAGCCTGTATGACTAGGCATAAAAGTGAGCTGCTCTGTTAGAGATTAAACAACAGCAATAAGAGCTAGTGCTTGTAGAGAAGTACTAGTTCAACCGTCAAGATACGTTGGCATGGTAAGAGGGAGCATAGGTCAACCTGCCCCACCTGTATGGTCGCCATCTCTACCGTCTGGAACCCTCAGATAAGGTTTTTAAGATGTACTTCTCTCAGCAGGGGGAAGTGCGTCTATTTCCTAGATAAATCTTTTTCACCTGCACCTTCACATCTCAATCATTATTCTTTTTTTATTATTTTTAACAAAATAAAAGACCAAAAAATAAAGGGATCATTGTAACTTTACTGGGAGAAGAATGTTTAAATTTCAATGATATAATTTTTTTATCATATACCAAAAGCATTGGGATTAATAAGAGACAGTATTTAAAAATACTAAAATATATTCATAAAAATATTTTCTTAATATTTTATTCATGAACTTATTAATGATTTTATTCTAATTCAGTATTCTTATTTATTATATTTGAATTCTAACACGAAGATTATTTTTTTTGTATTGGAATTACGTAAC
>MDTG01298676.1_pt1 | contig 52899 bp, 52 predicted proteins | sample 811421 | NCBI WGS metagenome assembly MDTG01 (sample SAMN05326645, study PRJNA326480) | marine metagenome | isolation source: seawater | place: Pacific Ocean: South East | collected 2011
TTATAAGGATAAATTATAATAAAAAAAAATAGCAATAAATAAACCTTTTGCATATAAACTATTTTATATGATAATTTACATAAAAAATTAAACTTTGAAAAAAAAAATTTACTTAGCTGAAATTGCTGATCATGAATTTCTAGATCTAACTTTAGAGACAATTAAACTTATAAAATCCTGTGATTGTATCTTATTTAATAGTGGGTTAAGTGCAAACTTAATCAACAATATAAAAGTATTAAATAAAAATTTTTTACTAAAAGAGATGAAAGATGAGGCGAGCCTAAAATTATGTATCGAAGACTTATTTAGGAGAAATAATTCAATTATTTATCTTTTTTCAAGTATTAAGCCTTTTTTTAACACGCTTGATTTAGGGACTAAATTCTTTATAAAGAATGATGTTGATGTATTTTTACTTAATCAAACACTAGAGATATTAAATATTTTCAATAAAAACGATTGTTCTCTTACTGATAGAAGGAAAAATTCAACACTTGATTTTTTTTACATTAATAAAATATTTGAAATAGATGAATTAATTAAAAAAAGTAATAAGGAGAAAATCATATTTATGTTTAATACCATATCATCTGTAGAGCCAGTAGAGCTTGAAAATTTAAATAATAAAAAATTTTTTAAAATTCTTGGCGTGAATAATCAAAACGAACTTTTTGCTATTGATCAAAAATTTAGCAGAAAAGTATATCTTAAGTATTTTATTTTTGAGTTCAATGAAGAGATTTAGACCAAATATTTATAAAAATTTGATACTTATTTTATTGATACTAGGTTCACTATATCTAATTAATAGAGGATTAGAAGTTATTAATGATGTAACATCAGGAAACAATGAAGAGGTTCAGATTGGTAGTTCTTTCTCTCTGATAGACCAGTTCAATAATGAATTTAACTCAATAGATAATAAAAATTATAAACTCATTTACTTTGGATACACTTTTTGTCCTGATGTTTGTCCAGTTGATTTATTAAATGTCAGTAGAGTTTTTGAAAATAATAAAAATCTTACATCCAATATAATTCCTATATTTATTAGCCTTGATCCAATTAGAGATTCTCCTTCAATCATTAAAGATTATCTGAGTAATTTTGACAAAAATATTATTGGGTTAACAGGAACCGAGGAGCAAATAAAAAAAATACTAAAAGATTTTAAAATTTACAAAAAAAATCATAAAAGCTCATCTACTGATATGGACTACTTAATAGATCATACTTCATTGTTTTATTTAATAAATGAACATGATAAATACATAACACATTTTAGTAGAAAAAGTTTCAAGAATGATTTTTTAAAGTTTTTAAAAAGCTTATAAATTAGAACATGTTATCAATGAGTTTTTCAAAAAGACTATTTTCCTCTTTTTTCTTGTAATTTTTTGATTTTTTATTTATTAGTTCAATTTTCAAAGTATTAGCAACTAAATTTTTTACTGGTTTATTTTGATGGGCTTTTAACATAAAGTCTTTCCACAGAATAGCAGGTGCGTTACCTCCAGTAATTTTTTTCATGGGAGAGTCATTATCATTTCCAAACCACACTCCGGTAACCATATCAGAAGAAAAACCTACGAACCATGCATCTCGAAGTGATTGACTGGTACCAGTTTTTCCAGCAATGGGTCTATCAATTTTTGCTTTCCTACCGGTCCCATTTGCAATAGTCTCGGTAAGCAAAAAAGTCATGTCTTTAATTATATTTGGTTCTAAAACCTTTCCGGGTCCAAAACCCTTTCTAAGATATAACAATTCTCCCTCAAGATTTTCGATTAATCTTACTCCGTAGCTCCATACTCCATTTCCTCCATTTGCTATTACATTATAAGCATTTGTTAATTCAAGCAGATTTACTTCCGAAGTACCTAAGGCGAGCGAGGGTGAGTTTAATATTTCACTCTTAATTCCCAAAGACTTTGCTTTTTCGATGACATTCTCCCTGCCTGTTTTCTCAGATATTTTTACAGCGACAGTATTTATCGATTTTGAAAAAGCTTCTGCTACTGATATCTCTCCCAAAAATTCTTTTTTATAGTTTTTAGGTGACCAATCATCAATGGAAACCTCTGAATCTTCAATAATTTCTTCTGGTCTCATTCCTTTTTCAAGAGCAGCAAGATAAACAAAGAGTTTAAAAGCTGAGCCAGGTTGTCGTTGCGCCTGAGTCACCCTATTAAATTGAGAATCTCCATAATCTCTACCACCTACCATTGCGAGAACTCCTCCATTTAAATCAAGAACTACAATTGCTGATTGATTAGCGGAAGGGAAGTTTTCTGATACATCTGATAGAGATTCTTCGGCTTTTCTTTGCAGTTCAATATCCAATGTTGTTCGTACAATTAAATCTTCATTAATTTCGCCTAAATATGATCTTACTCTGGGAAGAAGCCAGTCAACAAAATATCTTGAACTTTTTGGAGGCTCAGAAATATTTTGGAAAGTACTAACTTTCTTAATACTTTCATATTCTTTTACTTCTATTTTTCCATTTAAAGCCATATTACTGAGCACTTTTTTTGTTCTTTCTTCGGAAAGTTTTGAATTTGAGATCGGATTATATTTTGATGGGGCTTTTAATAGACTTGCTATTAATGCGCATTCATATAAATTTAAATCTTCTACTTTTTTATTAAAATATTTTTCAGAAGCAGCTTGGACTCCGTATGTTCCCGAACCAAGGTAGACCCTATTTAAATATATGCTAAATATTTGTTCTTTTGAAAATCTAAATTCTAGCCATAAACTTAATATTGCCTCATGTATTTTTCTTGTTATGGACCGCTCAGGTGTAAGAAATAAATTCTTAGCTAATTGTTGCGTAATTGTGCTTCCTCCTTGAACAATTCTACCAGCCTTAAAGTTTACTACCAATGCTCTCGCAATACCTTTAAAATCTATTCCTATATGTTCAAAAAATTTTCTATCTTCAGTTACAATAACCGCATTAACCAAATTTTTTGGCAGCTGCTCAAATCTTATTGATTGTCCATAAATATCACCAAATGAGGCTAATATTCTTCCTTCTCTATCCAGAAATGTTATGCTTGGTTGCCTTGTAATTTGGATTGATTCGGTTTCAGGTAGATTTAAAAAAGCCCAGATTACTGTTCCCCCTGCAATCAATGTAACCCAAATTGATGAAATTAAAAACCATCGAAATAAAAATGGTATTCCATAAATTTTTTTTGTCATAAAATATTTTTATTTATTTTATACATCAAGATTTACGACTTTTTGTGCATTACTTTGAATAAAATCTTTTCTTTTTTCAACATTATCACCCATTAGGTCTTCAAAAATTGCACTAGCGCCTTGAGCCTCTTCAACAGTCACTTTCAACAAAGATCTAAATTCAGGATCAAGAGTAGTTTCCCACAGTTGATCAGGATTCATTTCACCTAGCCCCTTATATCTCTGAAAAGTAAGTCCTTTTTTTCCAAATTTTATCATTTCATCGACTAAACTCAAGGGTCCTTGAATTTTAATTTTATCTTCTCCAGCTAATAAAATATTTGATGACAGATAATACTCTTGCAAAAATTTAGTTGTTTTATCAACAAATTCAAATTTTCCGTTTTTGATGTCCTCAGCATGAATAGTATATTTTTCTTCAACATCTCTATATTGCTTCGCAAAAACAAAGTTTCCATCTTTATCGATAATGTTTCCCCATCCTCTTTCGTGTTCACTTTCTAAATAATTCAGTCTTTTGACAACATATAATAAGGATTCATCTATTTTTTTGCTTGATTCAAGTGTTTGAGAATTTAAGATTCCTGATATAGCTGATTGCTCTAAAATTTTGTACAAACCAAAATCATTTGATGCAATATTTTTTAAAAAATTTGAAACATCGAGCGATTTTTTGTAAATTTCAAACAGTTCAGTTCCCTTTATTTGAGTATCATTATTCAACTTTAAAACACAAGATTTAGTAACATCGTCTATGATAAAATTTTCTAATTCTTGATCGTCCTTTAAGTATAGATTAGATTTTCCTTTTTTAATTCTATAAAGCGGTGGCTGAGCTATGTAGAGATAACCTTTACTGATTAGTTCCTCCATTTCTCTATAAAAAAAAGTTAATAATAATGTTCTTATATGTGAACCATCAACATCTGCGTCTGTCATTATTACTACTTTGTGATATCTTAAGTTATCAATATTAAAATCATTGAAATAACCAGCACCTAAAGCTTGGATAAGAGTGCCTATCTCAGCTGAGCTAGCAATTTTATCTCTTCTCGATTTTTCAGTATTTAAAATCTTACCTTTAAGTGGTAAAACTGCTTGATTTTTTCTGTTTCTTGCCTGTTTTGCAGAGCCGCCAGCCGAATCTCCTTCAACTATAAAAATTTCACACTTTGAAGCATCCTTTTCTTGACAATCAGCAAGCTTACCAGGTAATGAGCTTATCTCAAGCGCAGAATTTTTTCTAGAAACTTCCCGTGCCTTTCGCGCTGCCTCTCTTGCTGAAGCTGCCTCATATATTTTAGTTAAAACATTTTTGCTATCTTTAGGATTTTCCTCGAACCATTGAGATAATTTATCAGAAACAATTGATTCTACTGCAGGTCGAACCTCTGATGAAACAAGTTTATCCTTTGTTTGTGAGGAAAACTTAGGGTCTGGGACTTTAACGGAAATAACACATGTTAACCCCTCTCTAGCATCGTCACCAACTAAGCTTATTTTTTCTTTCTTTGAAACAGGATTTTGTGCTGACACAGAATTAATTGTTCTGGTCAATGCTGCTCTAAAACCAGCCAGATGAGTTCCGCCATCCCTTTGAGGAATATTATTAGTGAAAATTAGACAATTTTCATGAAAACTATTGTTCCATTGTAAAGCAACTTCAACTTTTATCTCGTCAGCTTCACCTCTAATAAGAACAGTTTCACTAATTAGAGACTGTTTTGATTTATCCAAAAAATTTACATAAGCCTTTAATCCTCCTCTAGAGGATAACTGGCTTTTTAAATCTTTTAAACCTCTTGAGTCTTTAATATTTATCTTTATACCAGAATTTAAGTATGCCAATTCTCTTAATCTCGTCTCAAGCTTTGAAAAATTATATTGAATATTAGAAAAAATTTCATCAGAAGCAAAAAATGTAATTTCTGTTCCAGAACCCTCTCTTGAATCACCAATTTCAATTAAAGGTTTAGCAGCTACTCCATTTTTAAATTCAATAAAATATTCTTTGCCATTTCTATTAATTTTTAATTTCAGCCATTTAGACAGAGCATTCACAACGGACACCCCTACACCATGAAGACCTCCAGAAACCTTATATGAATTTTGATCAAATTTACCACCAGCGTGTAATTGAGTCATTATTACCTCCGCTGCCGATATCTTCTCTTCAGGATGCATATCAACTGGAATACCTCTACCATTATCTCTTACTGTAACTGAATTATCTTTATTGAGTTCTATGTCAATACTATCGCAATGCCCTCCCATTGCCTCATCGATTGAATTATCTACCACCTCATAAATCATGTGATGAAGACCAGAACCATCATCGGTATCACCAATGTACATCCCTGGTCTTTTTCGAACAGCATCAAGACCCTTTAAAACTTTTATGGATTCAGCACTGTATTTATCATCTAATTTTTTTTCTACTTCTGTACTCAACTTTTTATCCTCTAGTAAATTGATAATTTCATTTTCGCAAATATTATTATATCTATTATCTTATAAGTTCACAAACATTACTTCTTTTAAATATTTTGAATTATTTTTTAGAAACGAAGCATCTACACCTGTGATCCAAGTTTGTGATTCAAGAGAAACAATTTCTTTTAAGATGAGTTCTACATATTTCTCATCCAATGTAGAGAAAATATCATCTAAAAGACAAATGAAACTTTTTTTGGATTCTTTAATTATCTTTAAAAATAAAAATAAAATTATTATTAAAGTTACTTTCTGCTCTCCAGTAGAACAGTTACTAACATAATCATTTTTTTTATGATTGAAAATTAATATATCAGTTTTATTTGCGCTAAATTGCGTTTTTCCTACAAGTCTATCGATTTCTCTGTTGTTTGTTAATTTTTTTAAGAAATACTCTTCTACTTCTAATGCGGGCGAATTAATTAGCTTCGAATCAAGTTGTCCACTTAACGACAATTTTAATATGGGAAATTGATCACTGTATTTTAACGAAAGGTGATTTATTTTTTTCAGCAAAATTCTTCTATTGTCACATATAATTATGCCTAACCTCGACATCTGTTTTTCAATGGATAATAACCATTTTTCATTGTAATTATTTTTTTTTTTAAGCTTTAGAATTTTTATTCTTTCAAGTTGTAACTTATTATATTTCATTAAAGTTTCTTGATGTGATGGATTTTCAATAAAAATCATTGAATCCAAAAAATCTCTTCTTTGCAACGAATTGCCTAAAAAAAAATTCCCGATGGATGGTAAAACTGAAAAAAGTTTAAATTTAGTTATAAAAGTTTTTATATTTATTGCAGAAGTATCAAACTTAATTATTTTATTATATTTTTCTTTTTTTTTTATAAAAGATATCCCAACCTTTATATCTTCAACATTATTAGTAAAAGTAAAATTTGCTCCAAATAATGGAGTCTTAAAAATATCTGAACTTTTTGGTATGTTTTCTAATTTAGCATTTCGAAAACCAGTATTTGAAAAGAGAAGTGAAATAGCCTCTAGGATATTAGTTTTTCCTGAACCGTTTTTTCCATTAATAAAAATAATTTTTTTTTTTATTTCAATCTTTAGATACTCATGGTTTCTGTAGTTAGAAAGTACTAATTTTCTTATTTTTAATGAAAAATTCATTAAAATAATCTTTAAGCTCTCATTTGCATTATTAAATATAAAGAATTTGGATTTGCTATTGACTCAAGAATAGTAGGGGCAGTTTTTTCAGAAAAAGATAAGCTAATTTCTCCACTTTTAAGAATACTTAAAACATCCAAAATATATTTCGCATTAAAATTAATATTTATTTTTGGTCCCGAATATTTTACTTTTATCTGCTCAGTTCCAGCTGACTTTTCATGGCCAAATGAACTTACAATACATAAATCTTCTGAGATTTCAAGCTTTACGGTTCTAAATTTTTCAGCAGATACGGTTGATACTCTATCAATTGTCTCAGCAAAAGAGCCTGAATCAGTCTTCATAATTAATTCATTTTTTTTTGGAATAACACTTTCATAATCTGGAAAATTTGCGTTTAAAAGTTTTGAAGTTAAGACCAAGTTTTTAATACTTAACTTTATTTTTGTTTTGGAAAAAGAAACCTTAATATTCTCACTTATGTTTTCTAAAAGCTTTGTTATCTCAAATACTGTTTTCTTTGGAATTATTATACCTTCAAAATTATTAATCGTTTGTTGGCAAGTTACTTGACACTTAGATAGCCTATGACCATCTGTCGCAACTGTTATTAGCCTATTTTCATTATGATGGAAATATATACCATTAAGATACTGTCTAGATTCATCAACTCCCATTGAAAATTTCGTATCATTTAGTAGATAACTAAGCTTTTTGGAATCTAAAGAAATTGATTGATTCAAGTTTTCTTCCTCCATTTCAGGAAAATCAGAGGTTGGTAAAAAGGGTAAAGAAAATTTTGAATTATTAAAAAAAATAAATACTTGACCGGATTCACTCTCTTCACGAAGATCTATTCTCGAATCATCTGGAGCCTTTCTGACTATATCAAAAAGTAGCTGAGAAGGAATAGTTAGTTCTCCCTCTGATTTAATTTCAGCTAATATTTTTTCAGAAATTTCTAATGCTAAATCCGTAGCAGTAACTTCAAGAGAGCCGTTATAAGCTTTTAATTTTAAATTGGATAAAATAGGTATGGTATTTCTCTTTTCTACAACGCTTTGAAAATGACTCAGGGATTTAAAAAAAATTTTTTTTGAAACACTCAAATCCATATTAAGACTCTAACATCCTAATTAGAAGTTCAACATCCTCATCGAGGCTAACGTCAATATTTCTTAGTTCTTCAACTTTCTTTACTGCATGAATAACTGTAGTATGATCTCTATTTCCAAACCTTCTGCCAATTTCAGGAAGTGATCTTGAAGTAAGACTTTTAGACAGATACATTGCAATTTGCCTAGGTCTTACAACAGTTCTTGATCTTCTTGCAGAACTCATATCTGACATTTTTACATTAAAATGTTCAGAGACTTTTTTTTGTATTTGCTCAATGTTTACTTTTCTTTGCGAAGATTTCAATAAATCTCTAAGTAAATCATGTGTCATTTCAATATTAATTTTTCGTCCAACTAATGAGGAAAATGCTGCAATTCTGTTTAATGCGCCTTCTAACTCTCTTACATTGCTTGTAATTTTATGAGCTAGAAACTCTAAAACATTATCTGGTATTTCAACTTCTAACTTTTCTTCTTTGGCTTGTAAGATACTTAGCCTTAATTCATAATTAAGAGGATGAATGTCTGCAACAAGTCCCCAACCTAATCTTGACCTCATTCTCTCTTCTATGCCTTCCAAGTCTTGAGGTGATTTGTCAGCTGATATTATAAGCTGTTTATTTTGGTCAACTAATGCATTAAAAGTATGAAAAAATTCTTCTTGAGTTGACTCTTTTCCAGAAATAAACTGAACATCATCAATCATTAAAACATCAACAGTTCTAAATTGTTCTTTAAAAGCAACTGTATCTTTAAATCTTAAAGCTTTGATAAAATGATACATAAATTTTTCAGCCGAAAGATATATGACTCTTCTAAGAGGATTTCTTCTTTTAATTTCATGGGCGATCGCATGCATTAAGTGAGTCTTTCCCAATCCAACACCTCCATATAAAAATAAAGGATTAAATGGAACATCTAAAGATTCTGCTACCCTTCTTGCAGCAGCAAATGCTAACTCATTAGGCTTACCAACTATAAAGTTTGCAAATGTGAATCTTTGGTCTAAATTAGCACCAATATTTTCATTAAGACTACCTGCTTTTTTTACTATTTTTTTTTTATCTGATACTATTTCTGGTGTATTTTCGTTTTTGATAACTATTATTTTAATCTTTAAAATATTTTTATTTTGGTTCAACCAATTTTCTTTTAGTAAGTCAAAATATTCTTCTATAATTCTTGTTCTAATAAACTTATTAGGTACACTTAAAGTCAATAAACCGGACTTGAAACTGACAAGGCTTAGAGGCTTAAGCCAACTTTTAAATAAACCATCTCCAATTTTTTGCCTTACTTTTCCCCTTACGGCAGCCCATTGTGCTTGAACTTCGTTAAAACTATCTCCCATTTCTTTTGTCATTAGGCCTGTTTCCATGGAAGTTTATTAAACTTCCATCCATCTTTTTTAGATCTATGTCCATTTAAATCATGAGAACCTTCAAACCCATGCAGACAATTAAAGCAGGATTCATAACCTTTTGAACTTAAAAACTCAGCAGCTGATTTAGACCTTCCACCTGACCTACATATAAGAATAATTTTATCATCTTTTTTGAGTCCTAATTGCTGGATTTCTGACAGAAAATCATCGTTATGATTCATCGAAGGATAAGTTTGCCATTCGATGAACTTAGCTATTTTATTTAGATTTTCAAGATTAGGGATTCCTGTGAATTGCCATTCAGCTTTTGTTCTACAATCTATAAGTTGAGAATTTTTATCATCTTTTAACATATCCCAACATTCAGATGGTAATAGATCACCAGCATAATCTAGTTTGTTCATACTCCTCCAAAAATAGATAGTCTACTTAGAATATCTTATTAAAAAATTGAATCAATAGAACAAATAAAAATATACGCAACTATTTAATTGACTTTATCTTTTTTGAAATTCTGGAAAGTGTTCTAGAAGCTGTGTTCTTCTTAAAAAGCCCAGTTCTTACTGATTTAGACAAAGCTGGTTCCAATTTGATATATAATTTTTTTGCATCTTCAGAGTTTTTCTTTTCGATACTAGTGTTTATATTTTTTATAAGACTTCTCAACGACGACCTTCTCTGTTTATTAATAACAGCCTTTCTTTCATTTTGTAGAATTCTTTTTTTTGCAGATTTAATATTAGCCATAATTCAACAAGATAATTTATACTTTGAGCAAACTCAATCGTCAAGTTTCAAATTTTTAATTAGCTATCAAATTAAAAATAATATTCACAACATCTTTTTTTTGAACGAATTGAATAGATAATGTTTCTTCACCTCTAAAATATTTATTTTTTTCAATTATTTTCCAACCCAGGTTTGGTAAGATATCTTTATAATAGCTCTCAGCATCTTTAAGTTTAATAGCTCCTTCAATTTCTGTTGTAATATATTTGCCTTCATTAGTATCAAATATTACAAGACTGTCCTTTACTATGTTCATATTTGTAAGTAATGGAACATCATCCAAACCATTAATAAAGTCTAGATTGCTTTTGCCGTTTAGTGATTTTGCATTTACAAGCAAAATAAAAATTAAAATAATCTTAATTCTATTCATATTTATATTTGACAATTGTTACAATAAAAAGTTGACCTACCTTGTTGATTAATCTTTTTTATCTTAATATTTTTTTGACATAAAGAACAATTTTCATTCTCTTTTCCATAAACCATCAGTTTATTTTTAAAGTATCCTATTTTTCCGTTGGGATCCTTGTAGTCTTTTAGACTTGTTCCCCCGAAGTTAATTGCCCTTTTTAAAATTTTCTTTATTGAATAATAAATATTTGAAACCTCATTTGCTCCAAGATTATTAGTCAGTCTTCGTGGAGAAATTTTTGAATCAAAAAGCACTTCTGAGCAATAAATATTTCCCAAACCAGCAATTATATTTTGATTCATTAAAAAACTTTTTATATTTATTTTTCTTTTTTTTAAAGACTTCGACAAATATGAGATATTAAATTCATCACTAAATGGTTCCGGTCCTAATTTTTTTAAATGCTTAGATTTAATAAGTTCCTTAGAATCATAAATTTTTAAAAATCCAAATTTTCTAATATCATTATAAATTAAAAAAAAACTCTTAAAATCAAATATAAGATGATCGTGTTTAATAAAATTATAGTCTTTACAAAATCTAAAGTTTCCTGTCATTCCTAAATGAACCAATAGAGAAAGCATATTATCAAAATTTATAATTATATACTTTCCTCTTCTATTGATTGAGATAATTTTGCATCCTTCTATTAAGTTCTTAAAATTTTTGTTAATACTATATCTTAGCTTTTTTGATTTTATTTTTACTTTAAAAATTTTACATTTCAATAAATGCTCAGATAATGCTAATCTAACAGTCTCTACTTCAGGTAATTCAGGCATGATGAAATATAAATTGGAAGACTTAAAAAATATATCATCTAAAAACAAAAATATACTAGTTAAAAAAATTTTTACGGATGTTCATAAGAATTACGACTTAATGAATGACATAATGTCTTTCGGTCTTCATAGAGTCTGGAAACAACAAATATTTGAATTAATACATCCATCTTCAAATGACATATTCCTTGACCTTGCTGGGGGAACAGGTGATATATCAAAAATAATTGTTAAGAGATTCCCAAACAATAAGTGCATACTCGTAGATTGCAACAAAAATATGCTTGAAATAGCAAAAAATAGACTTTCTAAAACAAATGTGAAATTTCATTGTGCCAAAGCTGAAAATCTTCCATTTAATGATAGTAAATTTGATTTCATAATCGTTGCCTTTGGTGTTAGAAATTTTTCAGATATTAAACTTTCCCTCAAAGAAATTTTTAGAATTTTAAAAAAAAATGGAAAGTTTATTTGTCTAGAATTTAGCGATGTTAATAATTCGTTAACGAAAAAAATTGTTAATTCCTATTTGAATATCATCCCTTTTTTTGGGAAAATCTTCGCAAACAATTTTGATGCTTACAAGTATCTAGTTGAAAGTATAAAGGTTTTTCCAAATCAGATACAATTAACTAAGCTTATTTATAAAACAGGATTTAATAAAATTGATTGTTTTGATTTATTAGATGGAGTCGCAAGTATTCACATTGGAGTAAAACAAAATTGATAAAAAATATTAAAAAAGAAATTCTTATAATTGTTACAGGAGGAATAGCCTCTTACAAATCTCTTGATCTAATTAGACTATTTCAAAAAGAAAATTTTAACTTAGAATGTGTGGTTACTAAAAGTACCTTTAAATTTGTTTCAGAAATAACTTTTAATAGTCTTCTGGGCAAGAAGGTCCATAAAGAATTGTTTATTTTGAATAAAAAAAATAAAATGAGTCATATTGAATTAACCAGAAACGCCGACCTCATAGTAATTATACCTGCTACCGCCAATTTCATAGGAAAAATGGCAAATGGTATAGCCGATGACCTAGCAAGTAATCTGATTTTAAGTTCAAAATCCACTGTATTTATTGCTCCAGCAATGAATAGTAATATGTGGTTAAATAAAGCTGTTTCTGAAAATATTAAAGTGTTAAAGAAAAGAGGAATTAAAATTTTAAGTCCGGATTATGGGAAACTGGCTTGTGGGGATGTTGGACAAGGTAAACTTATGGATGTGGAAGAGATATTCAGAAATATTACAAATTATTTTTATGGTAATCGAATGCTTTTAGGTAGGAAAGCAATTGTTACTAGTGGACCATCAATAGAAAATATCGATCCAACAAGATTTATCAGTAATTTTTCATCCGGAATCCAGGGCTACGAAATCGCAAAAGCTTTATCGTTGGCAGGTGCTCAAACAAAGCTTATTAGTGGTCCAACTAACATAGATATTCCTGATAAAGTAAATTTTATTAGAGTTAAAACTGGAGAAGATTTTTATAAGGAAGTAAAAAAAGATTTACCTGCTGATATTTTTATTTCAGCAGCTGCAATAGCAGATTGGAAAATAAAGAAAGTAAATTCGACTAAAATCAAAAAAAAAAAAAAGATTAATCTTGCACTTCTTGAAAATATAGATGTTTTGAAAACAATCACGCATTCAAACAGAAGACCTCAACTTGTTGTCGGATTCGCAGCCGAAACAGATAATCTATTAGAGAATACTTTGAAAAAACAAATTGATAAAAAATGTGATTGGATATTAGGTAATTTAGTCTCAGAAAAAAAAGGTTTTGGTAATTCAAAGAATAAAATAGTATTGATTAAAAACGGAAAAGTAATAAATTGGCCTTCGCTGAGTAAGTCAAGTATTGCACAAAAACTTGTTAAAGAAATATCAATTTTTTTTAAAAATGAGTGAAATTTTAATAAAAGTTTTAGATAATTTTGATGATTTATATCAATTTAAAAAAGCAACAACGGGAAGCGCTGGTTTTGACTTAATCGCAGCTATTAAAGAAAAGTTAATTATCAAATCATCATGCTCGATTTTAATACCATGCGGATTCTGTTTACAACTTCCAAAAAATTTTGAGGCTCAAGTTAGACCACGCTCGGGGTTAGCTCTAAAAAATTCTGTTACTGTTCTTAATTCTCCTGGAACAATTGACTCTGATTACAGAGGTGAGGTAAAAGTAATTTTAATAAATCATGGTTTAAAAGATTTTACAGTTAAAAAAGGTATGAGAGTTGCTCAGATTATTTTTCAAAAGTTACCTGATTACAAAATCTCTAAAGTCTCAGAATTGTCTAAAACAAGTCGTGGAGAAGGTGGTTTTGGCTCAACAGGACTAAAATAGGAATTGAAAATTGTTTAAAATCTCAAAAAAAGTAATTTACGCAATTGAGGCCGTCGTTGATGTTGCTTGCAATTCAGGAGTCAATCCTGTCCAAAATCTTGATATAGCTAAAAGACAAGGTATACCAAAAAGGTATCTTGAACAAACTTTACAAAATTTAGTAAAACATAATATCCTTATTGGTTCAAGGGGTCCAAAGGGTGGTTACAGGCTTGCCAAAGAGAGAAGGAAGATTAATTTATATCAAATAGTAAATTCTGTAGAACAAAATTCATTAGACACTATTAAAAATAAACTAATGGTATCTGAGATTTCAAAAAAAGCTATCAATCCACTTATCATTAAAATAACAAAATCATGTTATAATTCATTGGAAAAAATAACAGTTGAGGATATATATAAAAAAATAAGTGAGGGGACATCAACCAAAAAAACAATGGAGCAAATAGATTTTGTCATTTAAAAAAAAAAAAAATCTTCAACTCAATACTAGAGACGATTGGTAACACTCCTTTAGTTCGGTTTAATAAAGTAAAAAAATATTTTAATCTGTATGGAAATATTCTTGGGAAATTAGAATTTTTTAACCCACTTTCCTCCGTAAAGGATAGAATCGGAATTGCAATGATCAATGATGCAGAAAAAGAAGGCTTAATTAACTCAGATACCACAATTATTGAACCGACTTCTGGAAATACGGGAATATCATTAGCTTTTATTTGTGCATCAAAAGGATATAAACTAATACTAACCATGCCAGATACAATGTCTGTAGAAAGAAAAAAAATGCTTTCTTTTTTGGGGGCTGAAATTATTATGACTCCTGGAAAAGAGGGTATGAAAGGTGCAATAAATAAAGCAAGAGAAATAAAAAAAAAAAAAAAGAATAGTTTAATTTTGGAGCAATTTAATAATAGATCAAATCCCAACATCCACTTTGAAACTACTGCTAATGAGCTTTGGGAGGATACTAATGGTGAAATTGATGCATTGGTTTGTGGGGTTGGGACAGGAGGTACTCTTACTGGCATTGCAAAATTTCTTAAAGAAAAAAAAAAAATAAAAATATTTGCTGTTGAACCGGAAGATTCGCCAGTATTAAGTGGAGGGAAAGTTGGACCTCATTTGATTCAGGGAATTGGTGCTGGTTTTATTCCAAAAAATTTGGATTTAAAACTTATTGATGCAATTCTTTCAATAAATAGTAATACTGCATTTGAATTTTCTAGATTGCTTGCAAAATTAGAGGGTATTCCCTCTGGAATATCTTCAGGAGCTGCTCTAGCAGCCGCTGTAGAAATTAATGAAAATAAAAATATGACAAATAAAAATACAGTAGTAATAATCCCATCTTTTGCCGAGAGATATTTATCCACAGATTTATTTTCTGAAGTTTAAAATTATGAGAAAAAAAAAATTAAATGAAGAACAAGAAGAAAGATACTCACGACAAATCATAGTTGATGAGTTTGGGCTCAAAGGTCAATTAGCCCTTCTAAACTCAAATGTATTAATAATCGGATGTGGCGGACTTGGAACAGCTGCATTGACCTATTTGAGTATGAGCGGAATTGGTAGAATTGGAATAGTTGATTTTGATAAAATTTCATTGAGCAACCTAAGTAGACAAATGCTTTTTGATGAAAAAGAAGTTGGTAAATCAAAAGTAAAAATTGCGATGAAAAAGATAACAAGTATTAATAGCAGAACTGAGTTAAAAATATTTGAAGAAAAAATATCCAAAAAAAACATAAAAAAAATTTTCAAAGATTATGAAATAGTTCTAGATTGTACAGATAATTTTAAATCAAGATATTTAATTAATGATGAATGTTTCAATGAAAAAAAAATATTAATTACAGCTGCAATCCAGGGTTTTGATGTTCAGTTATTTGCACTAAAGCCTTGGCATAACAAAATATATCCTTGCTACAGATGTATTTTTCCAGAAAATAATAAAATTCATCAATTGAATAATTGTAATGAACTTGGTGTTTTGTCTCCTGTAGCTGGTCTTGGTGGAGTTATGCAAGCTATATCTACAATTAAAGTAATTATGAATCACGGCTCAAACATTTTTTCTACTTTTCAAGTTCACGATACACTCAATGATATATATAATGTATTTAAATGTGAAAAAGATTCAAATTGTAAAATTTGCAAATCATAAATTATGAAAACTATTTTTGTTTTAAATTCTGAAAACTTTGATAGGATTTTTTACGCCTTTTGTATGGCAACCACGGCAGCTGCATTAGACAAAAAGGTTTTAATTTTTTTTTCTGGTAAAGCAATTAGGTATATTACCAAAAAAATTTCATTTAAAGATGAAGAAGTCAAAGAAAGTTTGTTAAAAAAGCAACATCAATCAAATTCAAATTTTATTCTTTTTAAGGAACTCATTTCTTCATCTATAGATCTTAAAATTAATTTTTCTTATTGCTCCATGATCAATGATCTAGTTACTGAACCAATTCAATTTTTTGATGGAATAAAGATTAGAGCTGAAAATCTAACATTAATTTTTAACGAAAAAGATAATCAACAAAATAGAATAATTTTCATTTAGTGAAAATTTCTTATCAAATCTTTAGGTTTTTTATTTTTTGTAAATTCATCAATATTTTTCAAAACTCTTAGTCCCATTGCATGCCTGGCTTCTTTTGTTGCAGAGCTTATATGCGGTAGTAGTACAGTATTTGGAGCATCAAGTAGTTTTGGAGTTACCTGTGGTTCGTGTTCAAATACATCAAGTCCAGCACCATGAATTTTTTTTGAATTTAGTAATTCTGCTAAAGCATTTTCATCAATGATTTCACCTCTAGATGTATTTATTATTATACTTGTTTTTTTTAGTAACCTTAGTCTTCTTTTTGATAGAAGATGAAATGTCTCAGGGGTATAAGGACAATGAATAGAAATAATATCCATTTTTTTCAACATTTCATTAAGATCTTCCCAGTACTTAGCGCAATAATCTTTTTCAATAGATTTATTTAATTGTTTTCTATTGTGATAGTGAATTTTCAAACCAAAAGATTTTGCACGAATGGCAACTGCTCTTCCAATTCTTCCCATTCCAATAATTCCTAAATTTTTTCCCAAAACTCTTTCACCATTTGTGATGCTCGGTCCCCAACCATACCATTGTCCTAAATGTAATTTCTTTTCTGCAGATTTTACTTTTCTACAGAGCATTAATATCAATGTAATTACCAAATCAGAGGTGTCATCGGTCAATACTTCAGGTGTATTTGTTACCAGAATATTCCTCTCCTTAGCTGTTATTAGATCAATATTATCCACACCATTACCAAAATTTGCAATTAATTTAAGATTGTTGGCAGATCTAATTATAGATGCATCAATTGTATCACTCACGCAAGGAACTAAAATATCAGCATTGGTTATTTTAGCTTTTAATTCTTTATAGCTATATGGTTTGTCACTTTTATTTTGAATGGTACTATATTTTTCAGATAACTCCCTTTCGATTAAATCTGGAAGTTTTCTAGTTAAAAGAATATTATAGGATTTATAATTTATCATTTTATGAAGTATATTTTTATTCTACTGAGTATAATTTTTTTTACAATAGCTCAAATTAATGCTTCGGAAAAACAAATATTCCAATCGACTAAATTTGATAGAGTAAATGTAAGAAAAGGACCAGGTCTTAATTATAATGTTACTCATCAGTTTTTGAGAGAAGGAATACCATTGTTAGTAAAAAAAGAATTTGAAAACTGGAAAATGATTGAAGATTTTGAAAAAGAAACTGGATGGGTTTCTAAATCACAACTTTCCAATAAAAGATACGGGATAATTTTAAATAAAGAAAGCAGTGTAAAAATACTACCTGATACTCAAACCAAAAATTTAATTTTACTCAAAAATAAAGTTATTTTTGAGATTTTGAAATGCAAAGTTGACTGGTGCAAGATCAAGATAAAAAAATACAAAGGATGGATAAAAAAATCGGATTTTTGGGGAGTATCTGAGGAAGAGATATTTTAAGTTTTAAAGTCTCCTCCTAATGATTCTCTGTTCATTTCTGTTATAAGTGCAAAATGATTATAGTTTGGATGATCGAATCCGATAGAAACTTTTGTATCCGGATCATTAAAATTCTTAATTTCATCATCTGAGAAATTAAAATGAACAAAATGAACCGAAGAAGCTTTTCCAGAATCATCAGTTCTTTCGGTGTCACCTTCTGGAGTTGCAAAAATTTTATTCTTATTGTTTATTTCAATAAAGATTTTATTTTCAATTCCTCCAATAGAATTTAAAAAATCTTTTCTTCTGTTGGGATTATCAATTTCAAACATAAGTGTTGCTGACAAATTTTTTCCCTTTGGAATCATGGGATTATAAGCCTCTAACTCGTCTAACAGTTGGTCTCTACCACCCCTTTCGATGTAAATCATTTCTTGAACCTGGTAAAGCATGGTGTCAAAGTTTTCAAAGTAAAAAGTTGCATGCGGGCCCACCATCACTCTTCTATTTTTTTTTATACTTTTAACTCTTTCTTTATTTTCTTTTCTTATCTTAATGTACTCTTCAATATCAATCACATCTTTTTCTTCAATAATATGTTTTATCATGATTATACCTCATTTTCTATGCCAATAGCCTTCGCAATTATTTCTATTGGATGACCATAGACCTTCTGTTTAAAATTTTTATCAATTTTCTCAATTCCTTGTTTTATATGAACCCCTGCCAAAGGACATTCTGATACAAGAATTTTGTTGTTATTAGATATGACCTTTCTTGCTACAGGCTTTCCAACTTTCAAGGCCATAGAAAAATTTTCTTTTTTAATACCCCAGGTACCTCCGTGACCAGAACATCTCTCTATTACATCAACTTTCAGATTTGGAATGATCCTGAGCATTTCTGCGGCTTTTTGTCCTATGTTTTGTGCTCTAGAATGACAAGAAATATGAATTGTAACTCCCTCATCACTTGTCCAACTTGGAAATATATTATCAGTATTCTTTGAGCTAAAGTGATTTACAATAAATTCACAAATGTCAAAAGTATTTTCTGATAGAAATCTGACATCCTTATTTTCTGGTACAATTAAAGGCCATTCATATTTTATCATCAAACTACAAGATGGAACTATTGATACAATCTTATAACCTTTATCAATAAATGATTTCGCTGCCTTCGAGATTGCAATAGCTTTTTTAGATACTGAGTCTATGTCTCCACTTTCCAATTGAGGCATACCACAACACCCTTCATAAAAAACTTTTGATTCAATGTTTAATTTATCAAATAACTTTAAAACTGTGTTTCCAATATTTGGATTGTTATAGTTTACAAAACAAGTAGGAAATAATGCTACTTTGTCTGTAAAATTATTTTTTAATAATGAACTATCATACTTGTCATCTGACAATGCTTTAAATGTATTATTATAATAGTTAGGTAATTCTGCCTCTTTATCTATCTTTAAAAATTTCTCCATTACTGGTCTAGTCATGTTATTTGTGTTTGATGTAGACCAATTAACGAACTTCGAGAATTTAGAGAAAAATTTTCCATTTCTATCTGTTTTTTTTAACTGATCATCAACAAAACTATGTTTTTTTTTCTTTCTCTCCATAGCCCTATATCTGAGCATTAGATGAGGAAAATCCAGATTAAACTCGTGTGGTGGAACATAAGGACATTTTGTCAAAAAGCACATATCGCAAAGTGTACACGCGTCAACGACATCCTTAAAATTGTGACTGTTAACAGTATCTAATTCTCCAGAGGTTGATTCATCGATAAGATCGAAGAGTTTGGGAAAGCTCTCACACAAATTAAAACAACGCCTACACCCATGGCATATATCAAAAACTCTCCTTAGTTCATCATCCAAACACTTTTCATCCAAGAAATCTGGATTTTTCCAATCTACGGGAAGTCTTGTGGGTGCAGACAATCCACCTTCTTTATTACTCATAACGAATTATAAAAATTATAAGTTATTTAATATCATCTAAAGTTCTTTGAAACTTACCAGCGTGAGACTTTTCAGCCTTAGCTAAGGTTTCAAACCAGTCGGCTATTTCATCAAAACCCTCTTCTCTTGCTGTTTTTGCCATACCTGGATACATATCTGTATACTCATGAGTCTCACCAGCAACTGCTGCCTTTAAATTATCTGAGGTATTTCCAATTGGTTCCCCCGTGCAAGGATCACCAACCTCCTCTAAAAATTCGAGATGACCGTGAGCATGCCCAGTTTCCCCTTCTGCAGTAGATCTAAAAACTGCAGCCACATCGTTGTGACCTTCAATATCAGCTTTTTGTGCAAAATACAGGTATCTTCTATTCGCTTGAGATTCACCAGCGAAAGCTTCTTTTAGATTATCTTCAGTTTTAGTTCCTTTTAATGACATAATTTACTCCTTTTAAAACATTATTATATAATTTTAAAAAAATATATGTCAATCTCAATTTAGAATAATTCTAATCTAGAGAGATTGATTATTATTCTCATTAAGATCTTTATTTTATATTTATTAAAACTTCGATTGAATCTAAAGATTTACCTTTTGGCAGTTCTGGAATTTTTTTAATTTTTATTTTTTCTTTGCTAATATCAGTTATTTTTCCCGAAAGCTTGTCGTAAAAATGATGGTGATGTTTAAAATTTGTGTCAAAGTACATTTTTTCAGGTGACACTCTAATTTCTTTTAATATTCCATTTTGTGTAAATTGTTTAAGTGTATTATAAACTGTTGCCAGAGATATACTTTGACCTATTTCTTTAACTCTTGTGTGAACATGCTCTGGAGTGAAATGATTTTCATCGTTTGCAAACATAATTTTCAAAAGTTCAACTCTTTGCTGAGTAACTTTGAGTTTAGATTTTTTGAGTCGCTTTAAAGCATTATCTAAATATTCATTTATCATAGTCCCAAATCCATCATTTAAATACTATAATCCCTTGCAAATTCTTTCAACTAATTCTTTAACCTTAGGTATAAATCCATTTTTATAAAAGGGATCTTTTGCAAATCTGTATGCCGAATGACCAGCAAACATTAATTCATTTTCAATTGACGAAAGACCATGACTTATTTTTTGAAGAGTCTTTTGTATGCAAAAAGACCTTGGATCTGCTTTTTTTCCAGTAGTTCCTTTTTCATTTTGAGACCAATTACTGAATAAACACGAAGATAGGCAACCCATACAATCTATCTGATCTTTTAAAATTTGACTTGCCTTTTTAATTGTTACCCATATCAAAGTATCATTTGGAGTTGTCAAGGGTTTTAAAAATCCTTTTTTCATCCAATTTTCTATTTTTGACCAGTCTGAATGTTTGACATAATATGTTCTCTTCCTGGGACCAATTTCTATTTTTTGATTAAATTCATTTGTTTGTTCTCTTAAATATGGCGTTTGTCTTTCAGATCTATCTTCGAGTTCTTTTAGGAAATCATTCCTCAATGCAGAAGAATAAAAACCAGTTGGACTAAACTTATGCAAACTTACATCACCCGGTTTAATTGTTAGTAATTTTTTTTTCCAATCTTCTGGTATGGGACTCTCTTTTGTCAGAAGTGGTCTAGTACCAAATTGGAAACCTATCAGTCCTAATTCTTTGTTATCAATCCATTCTTCCCACTCATTTAGCTTCCAAACTCCTCCAGCCATTATAATTGGAACATGTTCAAGTTTGAAATCTCTCATTAAATTTCTCAATTCAAGTACTCTAGGATATGGTGGTTGCGGTTTAAGAGGATTCTCATTATTTGATAATCCATTGTGACCACCAGCTAACCAAGGATCTTCATAAACAACTCCTCCTAGAAACTCAGATGTTTTTCTATATGATCTTTTCCATAGTGCATTAAAAGCCCTTGCAGAAGAAACAATCGGGTAATAATAAACACCAAATCTTGCAGCAATTTCTGATAATTTGTAAGGCATTCCTGCCCCACATGTTACCCCATCAATCAATCCTTGGGTTTTTTCTAGCGTTCTGGTAAGAATTGTTTCAGCAGCTCCCATTTCCCATAAAATATTCACATGAACAGCTGCATTTTTACCACAAATGTCTCTTGCAATTTTTGCTTGTTCAACAGCACCTGCTACTGAAAAGTTTACTAATTCATTGTGTCTACCCGACCTTGTTTTTTCTTTATATAATTGTGGAATCAAATTACCGTCTTTATCGTATGAATCCGCATTTACTCCAGAAAATGTTCCTATGCCTCCAGCTTCTGCCCAAGCACCCGAGCTTTGTCCACTGCTCACAGCAATCCCTTTTCCACCCTCAATTAATGGTAAGACTTCCTTTCCAGACATTTTTAGGGAATTTAAACCTTTCATATTGCACCTTACTCTATATAGCATCTTTTAATGATAGTTTCACTTTGCCTCTATCATCGATACCAATCACTTTAACTTTTACAACATCACCTTCATTTACAACATCTGTAGTCTTTTCTACTCTTTCTGGTTTTAATTGACTTATATGAACCAACCCATCCCTGTTTCCCATAAAGTTAACAAAAGCTCCAAAATCCATTGTCTTAACTACTTTACCTTCGTAAACCTTTCCAATCTCGGGTTCAACAACAATGTTATTAATCATTTCTGTTGCAATATCTCCTGATTCTTTATTAGCACATGATATTAAAATATTACCTTCATCATCAATTTCAACCTTTGCTGTTGATTTCTCACATATGTCACGAATTACTTTTCCGCCAGACCCAATAACATCTCTAATTTTTTCTTTGTTAATTTTCATTTGAATTATTTTAGGTGCATTATCTTTCACATCAGTTTTAGATTTCTTAATTGTTTTTCCCATCTCAGTGAGAATATGAAATCGCGCTTCTTTGGCCTGTTCCAGAGCAATATGCATAATTTCTTCGGTTATTCCGTTAATTTTAATATCCATTTGTAGTGCAGTAATACCCATTTTACTTCCTGCGACTTTAAAGTCCATATCACCTAAATGATCTTCATCACCCAAAATATCAGTGAGCACTGCAAAATTGTCATTTTCTTTAATCAGACCCATTGCTATTCCAGCAATAGGATTTTCTATTGGGACTCCCGAATCCATCAAAGATAAAGATGTACCACAAACAGTTGCCATAGATGATGAACCATTTGACTCTGTAATTTCAGAAACAACTCTAATTGTATAAGGAAACTTTTCACTTTTAGTTAAAACAGGTTTAATAGCTCTCCAAGCTAATTTACCATGACCGATCTCACGTCTTCCTGTAGAACCCATTCTTCCTACCTCACCAACTGAAAAGGGAGGAAAATTATAATGTAGCATAAATTTTTCAGTTAAATCTCCATCTAATGTGTCCATCCTTTGTTCGTCACTTGGAGTTCCTAAAGTTGTTAAAACTAATGCTTGCGTTTCACCTCTTGTAAACAACGCACTCCCATGAACATTTTTTAACATACCAATTTGAGTATCTATTTTTCTGACAGTTTTTAAATCTCTTCCATCGATTCTTAAGCCTGTTTTTAAAATTGATGAGCGAACAACTTTTTTCTCAACTGATTTAAAAGCTTGGTTAAATTTATTTTTATTTTCCTCTGAATCATTTAAAAATTTTTCTTGAAGCTTATTTTTTACATTTTCGAGTTCAGTGTTTCTTTTGACTTTTTCTTTAATTTTATAAATTTTTTCTAATGTTGGTGTTAATTCTTTTACCAAATCTTCATAATATTCAGGAAAAGTTTGTTCTTCAACTTTCCAAGATTCATTTGCGCTCAGCTCTGCCAATTTAATAATAGATTCAATCACTGGTTTAAAATGATCGTGACCAAATTTTACCGCTCCAAGCATTATTTCCTCAGACAACTGTTTAGCCTGAGATTCAACCATTAAAACGCCACTTCTTGTGCCTGCTACAACTAAATCAAGTTCTGAATCTATCATTTCATCCGAAGTGGGATTAAGAATATATTCCCCATTTAAATATCCAACTCTTGCACAACCTACAGGACCTAGAAAAGGTATACCTGATATTGTCAAAGCTGCTGAAGCTCCTATCATTGCACATATAGCTGGATCATTTTCTTTATCGTAATCCAAAACTGTACAAATTACTTGAGTTTCGTTTTTATAATCTTCATGAAAAAGAGGCCTTAGCGGTCTATCTATCAAACGAGAGTTCAGCGTTTCAATTTCTGATGGTCGTCCCTCTCTTTTAAAAAATCCTCCAGGAATTTTTCCGGCTGCATAAGCTTTTTCTACATAATGCACTGAAAGTGGGAAAAAATCTAATTCTGGATCAGCAGTTTTTGAAGCACAAACTGTGCATAATACTTTTGTTTCTCCTAAGGTAGCTAATACAGAACCATTTGCTTGTCGCGCCATTTGTCCTGTTTCAAGTTTTAATTTTAAACCTTTCCAATTTAATTCTTCCTTATAAATTTTAAACATAAATTTCCTTTTTATACCTATTTTTATTTAATGCCTCAAACCAAGATTTTTTATGAGACTCTTATAGGTTTCATTACTTTTATTTTTTAAATAAAATAAAAGTTTTTTTCTTTTTCCAACCATTTTTAATAAACCTCTTCTTGTGCTTTGATCTTTTTTGTTTTCTTTTAAATGCTCTGTGAGATTCTTAATTTTTTCACTTAATATTGCAACTTGAACATTAGTCGAACCTTTGTCTTTTGGGTTTTTCGCATACTTTTTAGTTAATTCTTCTTTCTTCATTTTTGTTACTGACATTTTCTACCTTCCTGAGTTATTTAAATTCATAACAGTTTTAGGAAAAAAACTTCCTTTTCTTATATTACCTAAAACATACAAATAGTTCTTAAAACATGCTAACGCAAATCTACTATCTAATCTTAATGATTTTTCTCTATTTGGCAAACATCTATCAAGGATTATTGATTTGCCATTTAGTAGAAATTGAGCATCCTTGTCTATTAATTTAATTTTTCTAACATTTTGAAATATAATATCAATTGGTTTTATCTGTTTAAGTTGTTTGTCAATATGCATTAAAGTTATTAAAGAATCCAGAGAAATAAGTTTTTTATTAAGTTTTCCAAATCCAATTCTTCTCAATGAGGTCAAATGTCCAAAAGTTCCTAAAGTCTCAGCAAAATCTTCGGCCAGAGTTCTAATGTAAGTACCTGAACTACAACTAACTTTAAAAATAGCCCTAGTTTTTTCAATAATCTTTATTAGTTCAAACTCTTTAATGTGTACCCTTCTTTTTGCAATAATAAAATCTTTATTTTTTCTTGCTAACTCATAAGACCTAATTCCACCAATTTTTATCGCACTATATTTAGGAGGAGTTTGCTCTAATTTACCAATAAATTTTTTTAGATTAATTTCTATAGATTTTTTACTTGGAATAAATGAACTAGAGCTTACTAATTCGCCCTCTACATCTCCAGTAGTTGTTTTTTTCCCCCACTGTATTGTAAATAAGTACTCTTTATCTGAACATTCAATGTATTTTATGGTCTTTGTAGCCTTTCCCAAAGCAATCGGCAAAAATCCACTTGCCAAAGGATCTAAGGTGCCAATATATCCCGCTTTGCAATTTTTGAACAATTTTCTTATCTTTTGTAAAACTTTGTTTGATGAAATTCCAATAGGTTTGTCTAGAAAGATCCAACCATTAAATTGAAATTTATGAATGTTTTTTTTCATATTTCAATCTTATAAGTCCTGAGAAACTTTAGGATCCTTAAATAATTTTTCAATCTTTCTTGTTTGATTTGGCAATGTATCAATTAGTAAAATTATTTTTGGAGTAAATCTTAAACCTAAATTTGAGGCTAGTCTTTTCTTAATTATATGCATATCTTTTTTAGCAATACTAATAATCTGACCAGCAGATTTTGCTATATTATCTTTGGTGAAATAAGTGACATAAACAAAAGCATTCTTTAAATCAGATGAAATGTTAACCTCTGAAATGTTAAGATAAAAAGAATTTCCGTTATCGTCACTGAAATTATGATGATAAAAAATCTCAGATAATCTTCTTTTTAGATACTCAGAAACTTTATACTGTCTTGAACTTTTTCTCTTATTTAACATCTAAGTTTCTTCAGATTTTTTTATTAAAGAGAAAAATTCTAATTGATCGCCCTCTTTAAAGTCATTAAAATTTAACAATCCAATTCCACACTCTTGACCACTAAATACCTCTTTGACCTCAGTTTTTTCTCTTCTTAGAGAAGATAACTCAGTTTTATTAACAACGATATTATCTCTCAGTACTCTCACATTACACTTATTTTTAACAACTCCTTCAATAACTTCACAACCTGCGATGTTGCTAGATTTAGAAACTTTAAATACCTTTTTTATTAATGCTAACCCTAAAACCTTTTCTTCAAATTCTGGTTCTTTTAACCCTCGCATTAAATTTTTAACATCATCTATAACCTCATAAATTATTGAAAAATATTTAATATTAACATTGTCTCTTTTTGCTAAATTTCTTGCTAGAACATTTGTTCTAACATTAAATCCTAAAATAATTGCAGATGTTGCAGATGCTAGTGAAACATCAGACTCATTGATTTCTCCAACGCCTGTGTGTAATATTTTTATTTTTATATTTCCTCCTACATCGAGTTTTACTAAGCTTTGCTCTATAGCTTCTTTAGAACCATGAACATCAGCTTTTATAATCACAGATAATTCAAGTACAGCTTCTGAAGTCGCATCAGATATCATTTCTTCGATTGAACCTCTTTTTAGAGACGCGTTAATTCTGACTCTTTTAATTCTATCTCTATATTGAGTTACCTCTCTTGCTCTTGATTCATTATTAACTACAACAAACTCATCTCCAGCTTCTGGAGCACCAGATAATCCTAATATTTCAACAGGATAACTCGGTAAAGCAGAGTCTAACCTAACCGCCTCATCATTAGATAAAGCTCGAACTTTACCCCACTCTTTTCCAGCAAGCACAATATCACCTACTTTCAATTTTCCTTTTTGAACTAGAACTGATATTACGGGTCCTCTGCCCTTTTCTACTTTCGATTCAATCACAGTTCCTTCTGCTTTTCTTGAAAAATTTGCTTTTAACTCCATTACCTCTGCTTGCAATAAAATAGCTTCAATCAATTCGTCTAATCCAGTTTTATTTTTAGCTGACACATTAATGAATACATTGTCACCACCCATCTTTTCGCTAATGATCTCATGTGAAAGTAAATCAGACTCAATTTTTTGTGGGTTCGCATTAGACAAATCAATTTTATTAATTGCAACGATAACAGGGCATTTCGCTGCCTTAGCATGACTAATTGCCTCCACGGTTTGACTATTTACACTATCGTCTGCTGCAACCACAAGCACTATTATATCTGTTACATTTGAACCCCTTGCTCTCATTTGGCTAAATGCCGCGTGACCAGGAGTATCTAGAAAAGTAATTTTGCCTTTTGGTGTATCAATCATATAAGCTCCAATATGCTGAGTTATTCCTCCTGCCTCAGTTTGAGTTACTCTTTTCTCTCTTATTGCATCTAGTAATGAGGTTTTTCCATGATCAACATGACCCATAATTGTTACAACAGGAGGTCTTTTCTTTAAAGATTCCTCAGAGTCATTTTTATCACTTAGACCAATTTCAACATCAGCTTCACTCACTCTTTTTGGAGTATGACCAAATTCTATTGCTACTAACTCTGCAGTATCACCATCAATTGTCTGATTAATTGTAGCCATTACGCCAAGTTTCATAAGTGATTTTATTACATCTGGAGTCCTCTCTGCCATCCTTAAACTCAATTCATTTACAGCGATAAATTCTGGTATTACTATTTCTCTTTTTTTCTTTTCTTTTGTTGTTTCTTTAAACTCATCATTTTGCGAAACTCTTAGTTTAGCCTTCTCTCTTGCTCTTTTAATTGCTGCAAGTGACCTAACCCTTTCATTATTATCTTCAAGGGCTTCAGAAATAGTTAATTTTCCTTTGCGTCTCTCTTCTTGTTTTTTTGGTACTTTAATAAGTTTTAGATTTTTAGCTTTTTTTGATTTCTCATCACTAATTTCGTCTTTTTTATTTTTTTCAGTTTCATTTCTACTCACATCTTTTTTTAATGAATTTTGTGAACTTGAAAATTGTCCATTGTTCTTAGTTTTGTCAGCTTTTTTATCCAATATTTCAGAGTTTTGGACTGTTACTTTTTTCTCACTTTTGTCAGCTAACGATGAATCTGTCTCGGCTTTTTTTGATATTGGTTTAATTAATTCCTGTTCAGATTTAAGAGTGTCATTTTTAATAATTTCTTTAACGGAGGTTTTTCCAAAAGAACGTTTTTTCTTAACTTCAACTGATACTGAGCGGGTTCTCCCATGAGAAAAACTTTGCTTAATTTTTCCAGCATCAAAAGTTTTTTTAAGTTCTAATCTTCCAGTGAGTGTTTTTTCGTTCTTTGTTTCTTTTTCCATGATTCAAACTCATTTATCAAACCAGTGTTCGCGCGCGTCCATAATAATTTTGTCAGCTTTATCTTTCTCTAAAATATTTTCTCCGATTATCTCTATAAGTTCTTCACTTGCTAAATCTGCTAAACCGTTTCTTGTTTTGACATCATTTTCGGCTAACTTTAAAAGTTGAGATGAAGTAAATGATTTATTTTCTAATATATATTCTTCAACACCATATGCCTTTAGCTGTTCAAAAGCTTCTTTTTCGATTTTTTTTAAGTAAAGATCCGCTCTTGATTTTAATTCCTTCGAAAGGTTTTCGTCAAATCCCTCAATTGATGATAACTCTTCTAAGGTAACTAGAGACACATCTTCAACACAAGAAAAACCCTCTGTTACTAGTAAGTGAGCAATCACTTCATCTACATCTAAGCTAGATATAAAAATTTGAGATAACCTTTTGAATTCTTCATTTCTTTTTTCTGATTCTTGACTGATAGTCATAATATCAATATCCCATCCCGTTACTTGGCTAGCCAATCTTACATTTTGACCTCGTCTTCCGATTGCAAGACTAAGTTGTTCATCAGGAACAATAATTTCTACTTTATTAAGCTCTTCTTCAATAACTACCTTATCTACTTCTGCAGGACCAAGAGCGTTAACTACAAAAGTAGCTATATCTTCCGACCAAAGAACGATATCAATTTTTTCACCCTGTAATTCATTTACGACAGCTTGAACTCTACTACCTCTTAACCCAACACACGCTCCAACTGGATCAATACTTTTTTCTTTAGAAGTTACTGCTATTTTAGCTCTACTTCCTGGATCTCGAGCTACCGATTTTACTTCAATTATACCATCATAAATTTCTGGAACCTCTTGAGTAAATAAATTAACTAAAAATTGATTATGAGCTCTGCTTAAAAAAATTTGAGGTCCTTTAACCTCTTCGCGAACATCCATTATATATGCTCTTATTCTATCAGAACGCCTGAAGCTTTCCCTGTTTAAAAGTTCCTCTCTTCTTAAAAGAGCTTCAGCCCTACCAAGATCAACAATAACATTTCCATATTCAACTCTTTTAACAATACCATTTACAACTTCTCCAACTTTATCTTTGAACTGTTCAAATTGCATTGTTCTCTCAGCTTCTTTTACTTTCTGTACTATTACTTGTTTTGCAGTTTGAACAGCAATCCTTCCGAAATCTATTTGAGGAAGCTGGTCAATATAATATTCTCCGACTTTAATATCTTTATTTTTCTTAACAGCATCTGAAAGATTTATTTTATTTACTCTTTCTTCGTCTGGTTGATCAAGAACTGATTCAACAACTTGAATATAACGATATAACCCAATTTTTCCAGACTCTCTATCAACGCGGGCTCTAATATCAAATTCTTGACCATACTTTGTTCTTCCGGCCTTGGCTATAGCTGTTTCCATAGCACTGAGCACTTCTTCTGACTCAATCCCTTTTTCCTTTGCAATGTTCTTTGCAATATCTAAAAGATCAATAGAAAATAAATCCTTATTTTCTTCATGTTCTAATTTATTCATATCTAATCTATACCTGCTTTACAAAAAAATAACCATAAAATTAAAAAAATAATACAAGTAATTCATAACATTCTTTGTAAAAACATAAATAAATATTTTTATTTATATTTTTTTGAATATAAAGCTTTAAAGATAAAACTCATAATTTTTTTTGCTTTTTTGATTTATTTGGATATCTAGTTTTAATTCCAATATTCCCTTAATTTAATTTAATAGGAAATGCTTTTTTAAACCACAAAATGTGTTCTAACATTTAAAAATAATTTTTTAAATAATAGAAAATATTCTTTGATATCAGCAAACGATGTGAAATTCCCATTGCGTTTTAAATTTTTTTTAAATACCACATGCTTTTGTACAAATAAATCTTCATCCCTGTGTTTTACTTTGGTCGAATATACCGAATAATATTAATATCTTTGAGGATATAATATCGCTTAAAGAAGCGTAAAAATTTAAACTATAAATCTGTATATTTAGATACTCAGAAGTTTAATATTTTTTTACAGTAATTTAGCAAGCAAGTAAGGAGCACATTCAAAAAGGCTATATTATTTTTAAAAAGTAATTCTTATTGAAATATCGCTTATCTTGAATTCAATTTTAAATATAAAGTTGTAATGTAAATTGAAGAATTTAGCGATCTCAATTAGATCATTTTTCGAAACATAAAGAATTTTATTTTGAATATAAACTAACAAGAATGTTTTCTTTTAGTTCTGATTAAATGGGTTAATATGTCTCCCCACTATCAATAATATTTTCTTAAAACTGTTATAAAATCAAGTTTTTCCCAAGAAAAACAACCTGTATCGTCACATGGAATTCTACCAAAATGTCCATATGTAGCTGTCTTTGAATAAAAAGGAGAGTCTAGTCCTAAAAATTTTCTTATACCGGAAGGAGTTAAATCTATATTGTTTTCAATAACTTCAATTAGTTTATTAATGTCTACATTAGATTCCTTATCCGTATCTATATACAAAGACACTGGTTTTGAAATTCCTATAGCATATGATAATTGTATTAAACATTTTTTCGCAATTTTACTTGCTACTATATTTTTAGCTAAATATCTAGCAATGTAAGCAGCCGATCTGTCAACCTTTGTTTGATCTTTACCCGAAAAAGCACCACCACCATGAGGAGCTGCTCCACCATAGGTATCCACAACTATCTTTCGACCTGTTAAACCTGTATCGCCATCTGGTCCACCAATAACAAACCTACCCGTTGGATTAATATATAAATGATTTTCATCTGGCATCCAGTTGTTCGGCAAAGATAATTTTATTAACTCAAAAACCTTATCTCTAAGCTCTTCATTGCTAACTTCCTCACTATGCTGTGTTGATACAACTACTGAAGAAATACCTGTTGGTACATTATTTTTATAGACTACACTAACTTGACTTTTTGAGTCTGGACCTAAAAAAGTATCATTATTATGTCTGTAATTAGCCATATTTTTCAATATATTATGTGCATATTCAATTGGCGCGGGCATAAAGTTTTTGGTTTCAGCACAAGCATAACCAAACATAATACCCTGATCTCCTGCCCCTTGATCTTTTACATTCTCAATTTCGTCTACTCCAATTGCTATATCTTTAGATTGTCCATGTAAAAAATTTTTTATCTCCACAGTTTTCCAGTTAAAACCATCTTGCTCATATCCGATTTGTTTAATTTTTCTTCTTACAGTTTCTTCGATTTTTAAATTATCAACCAAGTCAATATTACTCACTTCACCAGATAAAATTACTTTATTTGTTGTTGCTAATGTTTCACAAGCCACCCTAACAGATTTATCCACAGATAAATAAAGATCAAGTATTGAATCAGAAATTTGATCACAAACTTTATCTGGATGTCCCTCCGATACTGATTCACTTGTAAAAATATAATCTTTATTTGATTTCATTCTTCTACCTTAAAGTTCAGATTTTTTTCTAAGAAGAAAATTATCAATAATATTTGATAATAAGCAAACTAAAAAAATTAAAATTACCAAACACAAGTTTCCATACCTACTAAACAATGTTTTTTTTTTATTCAAATTGATGATTAAAGTTTCACTTTGTTCAACATTTAAAGGAATAGATATTAATCTTTTTCCTTTTTCATTAAAAATAGCTGATATACCAGTGTTAGCAACCCTTATCAGTGGTATACCCTTTTCGACTGATCTAAACCTTGTTGCTGTTAGGTGTTGAGAAGGGCCTGAAGTAGTTCCGAACCATGCATCATTTGTAATATTTATAATAAAATCAGATTCCTTTTTAAATTTTTGATTATTCTGAAAAATGCCCTCATAACAAATTGAAGGCTCAAAAGTAATTTTTTTATTTTCAAAGGTAAATTGTATATTTTTATTTTCAATTCCTGGACTGAAATCCTTATTTCCGTCTGTAATCTTTTTAAAATTAAAAAATCTACGAAGTGGAAAATATTCTCCAAAAGGAACAAGCTTTCTTTTATCATAATAATCTTCTACACCATTAGCTGATAAAACAAATAAGGAATTAAAGATATTTAAATTATTATTTACATTTTCTTTTCTTAACGCTCCAGTTATTAATAAAGAATCTTTTAAGAGACTTAAAGGCAAAATTTTTCTAAAATCTAAATTCTCTTCAATTATAAAGGGGATCGCTACTTCAGGCCAAATAATTATTTCTGGTTTTGAATTTTTATTGATTTGATCAAAAGAAAGGTCAATTGTTTTTTGTAAATTTTCGGTAATATATATTTTGGACCATTTTTTTTCCTGTGGAATGTTCGGTTGAACAATGCGAATTTTAATAAACTCATTAGAGATATTTTTTTCATCATTAAGTGAGAAAAGAAACAATGTGAGTGGAAAAATCAACAATACAATGGCACAAGAATTATAACTTCTTTTCATAAAAAGATTTGCAATTAGCACAATCCAAAAAATCGTTAAAAAAGATAAACCAAAAACTCCAATGTATTTGGAGATTTGAATAAATCTAAAGTCAAAAGCCCAAATATGTCCATGTAAGTTCCAAGGAAATCCACCAAAGATAAAAGCCCTTAAATACTCACATAGAAAGAGTATTAATGTGATTAGAAAAGAGTTAAAAAAAATTTTAGTACGATGAATTTTTAAATTTCTTAAAAAGATGACATATAAATAAGAAGCGATAAAAAAAAAAAGTGAAAAAAAAAGAGGGAATAAAATAATTACAAAAGGTATAAAGTTTTTAAAAAAAGAATCGAAAGTGAGTGGAAAAATTATCCAGTGCAAACCGACCAGAAAATATCCAAACCCAAACCCCACTGATAAATAAAATATTTTTTTAATGTCTTTGTATAAATACAAGTTTTTTAAATAAAATATAAAACCTATTATTTTAAGAGGTATTAAAAAAAAAAAAGAAAAGGATAATGATGAGCATGCACCAAAAAAAGAAGAAACAATAAAAATTCTGATCATTTTTCTTTTATTTGGGCAATGATTTTTTTTACTCTCCTCCTATCGGCTTCAAGAACATTAAACTCTATACCATTTGGATGAGTAATGACCTCACCCCTCTCTGGAACTCTTTCTGCTAAAGAAAAAACTAACCCACCAACTGTATCAATTTTTTCTTTTTCGTCCAACTGAAGATCTTTTCCAATTTTATCCTCAAAATCTTCAATTAGCATTCTAGCTGAAAGTTCAAATGAACTTTTAGATAATTTTTTAAAATATTCACCTTGAACCATATCATGTTCATCTTCAATTTCTCCGACAATCTCTTCAACAAGATCTTCAATAGTCGCTAGACCGTAGGTTCCTCCATATTCATCAACAACTATTGACATATGAATCTTTTCAGATCTCATCTTTAATAATAAATCCAAAATTTTCATACTTGGTGCTGTAAAAAGAATGTCTCTGGTAATCTCTTTTATTTTCTTTTGATTGTTAAGTTTAACTTTTGTTTTCATTGAAGAAAAAATATCTCTAATGTGAATCATACCGATGATTTTGTCTAAATTATTACTATAAACAGGTATTCGTGAATGCTTATAATCTGAAATTAGTTTTAAAAGATCTTGCATTGACGAATTTTCAGATATAGCAATAATGTCAGCTCTTGGAACCATAACATCTTCTACACACTTATTGTGTATATCTATTACATTGCTAAAAATTTTTTTGGTTCCGTCATCAATACTCTCATTAGAAATATCCTGCTGGTCAATAAGGTCCTCAATAACATCCTTATAATTTTGTTTACCACTTTTATAAAAAGGTAATAAATTTTTAATCTTCTTTATGAGATTTTCCATATCAACGCATATTTTGATAATAAATTAATAACAATATGGATCTGACATATAAAGATTTGACATCATTTCCCTTTCAATTTTTTCCATTTTTTTTCTAGCTCCGGCTTTTTGATGATTATATCCAAGAAGATGTAGAAGACCATGAATAATCATGTGCGCTAGTCTTTCTTCAAATCTTTTTGAATATTTTTTCGCTTCCTCCTCAATTTTTTCAATTGAAAGAACTATATCTCCTATCAAATTTATTTTTTCTTTGTTATCTAATATTTTTAGAAAACTATCTTGAGGAAAAGAAAGCACATTTGTTTCTTTATTAAGATTTTTATACTTTAAATTAAGTTGTTTGATGTGAAAGTTATTTGTGACCAAAATACTCACTTCAGAATCATTAATTTTTTTTTCGGTTAATTTTAATGTTAATGAGTTAATTATATAATTAATCAAAGAACTAATTCTTTTCTGATCTAGATTTTTAACATCTTTATATTTTATTTCAATCTTCATCAAATTTTTTTGATAGATACTTGTTTCCTATTCCCTGACTTTTTTCAAAAGACTCGTATTGTGAAACTATATTCGAAACTAGTTTATTTCTTACCACATCCTTTTTACCAAATTCTATAAATCCAATATCTTTAATATTTTTGAGAATATTAATTGCCTCTCTTAATCCTGATTTAGTACCAGAAGGTAAATCAACTTGTGATAAATCTCCATTAATGATCATTTTTGAATTTTCTCCCAATCTAGTTAAAAACATTTTCATTTGGACCGATGTAGTATTTTGTGATTCATCAAGTATAACGAAAGAATTTGATAAAGTTCTTCCCCTCATAAATGCTAATGGAGCAATCTCAATATGACCACTTTCTATTTTTTTTATTACCTCTTGAAAACTTAGCATTTCATTTAAAGCATCATATATTGGTCTTAAATATGGATCAATTTTTTCTTTTAAATCTCCAGGTAAAAATCCTAGTCTTTCCCCAGCCTCAACAGCTGGTCTTGAAAGAATAATTTTTTCTACCTGTCCAGATTTTAGCATTGAAACTGCGAATGCAACTGCTAAATAAGTTTTACCAGTACCTGCCGGACCGCAACAAAAAACCATTTGTTTATCTTTAACTAATTCAAAATATTTTTTTTGTTTTATAGACCTTGGTTTTAACAATTTTTTTCCCGCCTTAACAAAAAGCGATTCAACAGTAACTTCAGAACTATTTTCTGTTTTTTCGAGAGTAACATACATATTTATTATTCCCTTTATTTCTCCATAATCTATTTGAACATTATTCTTTGCTGATTCATAAAGCTTTTCCAAAATAAAGATTGTTTTGTCTACAGATATCTTGTCGCCTTGAACAAGTATAAAATTTCCTCTTGGAATTATATTTGTGCATATCTCATTTTCTATGAACTTAAGATTATTATCTAACTCACCGCACATTACTGATACAGTTTGATTATCCTCAAAGGTTATAGTACGTTCTACATCATTCCACGCATTATTTTGTGCTTTGATTTTTTTTTTCAATTTACATCCATAAATTAAATTATTTCTCCATGCAAAGAATGAGCTGTAATATCTTTAATATTAATATTAAAAATTTTTCCTATTATTTCTTTTTTTGAAAATACATGTACAGGTTGAAGATATTGACTTCTACCAACATACTGATTGTTCTTTTTTCCTTTTTTTTCGATAAGCACAGATAAGTCTTTCCCAATAAAAGAATTATTAAAATCATTTTGCTGAAGTAAAAGTTCTTTTTGTATAATCCTCAACCTCTTATCAGATTCATCTTCATTTATAACATTTTCTAATTCATAAGCGGGCGTACCTGGTCTCGGAGAATATTTAAAAGAATAGGACCCAGCGAATTTGACTTTTTTGATGACATCCATGGTTTCTTCAAAATCTTGAGATGTTTCTCCAGGAAATCCAACAATAAAATCGGAAGTAAGAGCTAAATCTTTTCTTGATTTTCTCAATTTATTAACAAGTGAAATGTAATCTTCTTTGGTATATTTTCTATTCATCTTACTTAAAATTTTATTAGAACCAGATTGAATTGGCAAGTGAAGATATGGCATTAGTTTATTAATTCTGTAATGAGCATCAATTAAATTTTCTGTCATATCAGCTGGATGAGAGGTAATATACCTTATTCTTTTTATCCCAGAAATCTGATTTATTTCATGAAAAAGGTTCGCTAAATCCAATGTTTTTTTTTCTCCGTCAAGTGAAAAATAAACTCCTTTATATGCATTAACATTTTGGCCAAGTAAAGTCACTTCTTTCACACCTAGCTTTGCTAAATGTTCAATTTCAATAATAATATCCTTTGCTGGTCTTGAAAACTCAGCCCCTCTAGTGTAGGGGACAACACAAAATGTACAGAATTTATCACATCCTTCCTGAATAGAAACGAACGCCGTCACTCCTTTATTACACGGCTTTTGAAAAAAATCAAATTTACTTTCTTTTGGAAATTCGATGTCTAAAATTTTTTTATTAGATGAAGTTTCCATTAGTTTTTGAGGTAAAGTGTGATAATTTTGTGGTCCGAAAACCATATCTACATTTTTATTTTTCTCAAGAATTCTTTTGCCTTCAGCCTGAGCAACGCATCCACAAATTGCAATCTTAAAATTGTTTCCACTTTTTTGTTTTAAGTTTTTATATTTAGCCAAACGACCAATATCTGAATACATTTTTTCAGATGCCTTTTCTCTGATATGGCATGTATTCAAAATTGCTAGATCACAAATTTCTAAGTTCTCAGAAGGTTTGTATCCAAGTGGCTTTAACAAATCAGAGATTTTCTCTGAATCATAAAAATTCATTTGACATCCGTAAGTTTTTATATAAAAAAATTTTCCTCGCACAGCAATAAATAATATTTTATTAAAAATTATAGGTATTCAGCATTATACAGATTTAACTCATTTTCTCTATTTTTTTTATTTAAATCTTTTGTTACCTGATCCGAAATTACATCAAAACAATATTTACTTGCATCTTTCCTAGAGTTGAATTTTGAAAAAGGAATTTTCTTGTGAAAATATAAGTCAACCTCACAACTACTTAAACCTAAAAATTTCCAAGCATGAGGAGCTAAATCCATGTTTCCGTACCAAGCAAAAAAAGGCAAAAATTTTCTACACATAGGCAGACCATCCATACCAGTATAAGAAATAGAAATTGGCTGTACATAATGGTTAAGTAGTTTCTTTTCTGTCACTGCAAATAGAGAACTTTTGAAAGGGAGCACTCTACTCCCGTCACTAGATGTTCCCTCTGGAAATAAAATGATATTTATACCAGAGGTTAATTTTTGCTCCAACACAGATACTTGATACTTAATGTCCAAAATTTTTTTTCTATCAACAAAAATAGTTTTACCTAATTTAACAACTCTGTTGATTAACGGCCATTTTGAAATTTCTGACTTTGCAACAAATAGAGCATTTAGTCTTGAACCTAGTATAATAATATCTAGGTATGATGCGTGATTTGAAATATACAAGATATTTTTGTTTTCTTCATCTCCTTTTGAATTAATTTTTATTCCAAAAATAATTAATAATATTTTGAAATAAAGTTTAGGTATCAGGTAGAAATATTTTCCTGGTAAAAAAAAACACAAAGTTTGCGTTAAACAACAAATTGAGGTCCACACAAAAGTTAAAGCTAGACGAATTATTGAAAGATATGGAGCGTAGTACATTTCAATTTTTTGATGCCATATTTATATATTTTTTTAAAATATTTTTTGTCTTAAGTATTATGCAAACATCAATCGTTCTAAATTTCTTGTCTAAAACCGCACCATCTCCAATCCAAGAACCAACTCTAAGATAAGCTTTTATTAAAGGCGGTAATTGCCTATAAACATTTATAATGTCAATATTTTTTGCTTTAATAAAATTCCAATTAACAGCTTTTGATTCTATTGCTTTTGCTATAATGTTTTTCGGGGCTCTGTGATAATGGTATAGATAGGAAAGTTCATTCCTAATTTTCTCAGGGTTAGTCTCGTTAAAACATGCACATCCAATGATATAATCTGAGCTAGTTTGTGAAATATAGCTTGCTAAACCTTTCCACAATAGTCTAATAATTCTTCCGTCGCGATAGTGAGGATGAACACATGATCTTCCAACTTCTAGAATCTTTTTATTACCTTTTTTTAAATTATCCAAATTAAATTCCGTCTCAGTGTACATTCTAAATTTTTTTGAAAAGTGTGAATTAAGTAAAAGCCTATATGTACCCACCACAAAATTATTAGATTTACTTTTGTCTAAAACAATTAAATGATCACAAATTTTATCAAAAGTATCTTCATCAACTTTATTACTATCGCCAGCTTGTCCAAAAAAATTTTGATATCTCAATTTTTGTGCGTGTTTTACTAAGGGATCTGTTCCACTAACAATTTTAACATTAATCTTTTCAACAAAGAAATTAACTTTAGGTTTAAGTGGATAGTCTATGAGGATTGTTTTTATTTTTTTTGAATCAGTATTGGTTTTGTGAGAAAATTTTTTTATGTAAACTACATTTTTTGCAATGTAAGTTGCTTTTGATAGAATATTCTTTAATCTACTCTTATTTACCTTTTTACTTGTCGTTAATCGGGACAGCATATAATTCTAATCTATAATCAACTAATTTGTAACCTAACTCATTTGCCATCTGTTTTTGCATTGCATCAATAAATGTATTTCTGAACTCTCTGACTTCGCCAGTTTTAATATCTATCAAATGGTGATGATCGTCACTAACTGGTTCATATCTCGATTTAAATCCTTTAAATTCATGTTTCTCTAAAAAGTTATTCTCTTCGAAAAGCCTTATTGTTCTGTAAACTGTTGCAATACTGATTTTATTATCTATTTTGGAAGCTCTTTGGTAAACAGCCTCCACATCTGGATGATCTTTTGACTCTGACAATACTTGAACAATTACCTTTCTTTGATCTGTCATTTTAAGATTTTTTGAATTACACTTTTCTAATAACCTATTCATAATACAACCTATATCTATTAAATTAATGTGGCAATTTTATTACAATCTTACCAAAAAAATTTTTTTTAAATAATATAATGATATACTAATACAATGAATAAAAAAAGTAAATTAGATCTCTCAAAATACAATTGTCCAATGATATTTGTAAAAACAAAAATATTTTTAGAAAAACACACTAACTTTAAAAATAAAATGATAATTGTGAAAGGTCGAAAAAATCTAGAAAGTTTAAATAATACATTATTAGATAAAAATATCAAAACCATTGTAACTTCGTTAGAAAATGAAAAATTTCAAATAAGACTACTTTAGGTTCTTACATCTAGTTGCATAATAATAGCATCTTGTCTTTTTCCATTCATAAAGTAATAGCCTTTCCTTAACCCTACTTTTTTAAAATTTAATTTTTTATAGAATTTTTTTGCTGCGTAATTTTGTTCATTCACTTCTAGAGATATTTTCTCCAATGAATTACTTTTACAATGTTGTTCGCATATTCTCATAAACTTTTTAGCTATGCCGCCTCTTCTAAAAAGTGGAGCAACAAAAATAATAAAAATATCTAGTAACTCATTATTATCTAAACACAATATGAAGCCATTAAGTTTTTGGTTTGTCTCAGAAAGATAAGCTAATCCATTTTCTTTATCTACAAACGAAGATATTTCATCTAAAGTCCAAATATTATTGATTTCACTTGAATTTTCTCTTTGTAGCGATTCAATTTTTTTTAAATCATTAAACCTTATTTTTCTAATTACTAATTCTTTTTCCATAATGAGGATGATGATAAATTATATTCATTCTTTTACTTGAGAAACCATTATAACACGCTCTAAAAATATTTCTTGCGTCTATAGACAATTTTTGAAATTTAATCCTTGGAATATCAATGATATCTTTGTGCTCTTCATTAGAGAAAACATATAATTCAGTAATTTTTTTTGCATGTTGAAATTTTCTGGCTTTTTCTTTAATTTTGGATACATCACCAGATAAAATTCTTGAAACATTCATAAATTCTGAATCAACACAGTCATAGAATTGAAAATAAAAGTCTTTTCTTGAATCTCTATATAAAAATAAAACTGGTTTTTTTTTCTTTAATATTTCGTTTAAGAAAACTTTAAATATTGTTGTTGTTAGAATTTTTGCTTTGCTCGAAAGTCTTATTCCTTGTGCAATTGATACTAAAGTTCTAATTGATGTAAAACTGCCAGGCCCTCTTGAGAAATATATGTAACTTAAGTTTCTGTAATCGAAATTTTCAAAAAGTTTTTGTATCAATGGAATTAAAAGTTCAGATTTATTTTTAGATTTCGATTTGTGACTAAGAAAAAAAATTTCTTTTTCTTTATTAAATAATGCTAAAGAAACAGAGTCACTTGAACAAAAAATAGATAGTGATATCATAAAAATATTTTCCTTTTTTATTTACAATGATTAAAGCAAAATTAATAAAAGTTACAACACGAGATATAAATTTAGACATAGATTTAAAGTACTCCACAAATGATAATTTTACCAAAAAAAAAATTTATTCTAGGAATGAACTTTATCTTAATCCCATTGCCTTTGAACATCTTCATGTAGCAGTTGAGCTTGCAAGTAAAATTGGTTTTAGAATAAAAATTTTTGATGGCTTCAGACCAACACAGTCTCAAAAAAAACTTTGGGATTTTTTACCTAATCCTGACTTTATTATGCCTCCTACCAAAGGTTCACCTCATTCAAGAGGAACTGCTGTTGACTTAACACTTGTTGACAAAAATAATAATGAACTGGATATGGGAACTGGATTCGATGAATTTTCATCCCTTTCATATCATTCTTCAAAATATATTTCAAAAAAAGCTTTTAGAAATAGGATGCTATTATTAGGTTTAATGACATCTGCGGGTTGGGATTTCTTTAGAAACGAGTGGTGGCATTACCAACTATTTAACTCAAAGAAGTTTCCTTTATTAGGAGATGAGCATCTTGAACTACCCCTGACTATTGCTTAATTGTATGAGATATTGTCAAATTTCTCAAATTCATTATCCACTATAATTCTTTTAACATCGCTTATGTAAATGTTTTTTTTCTCAGAATAATTTAACAAATTTTCAACTAATTTAAAACCTACTAATTTTTCTCCATTCATCCTAAAACTTTTTCTATGTTCTCTAAATTTTTCATATGCTAAATGAGTATTTATGTTTTTAATATAAGATTCTACAGATTCAGATAGGTTTGAAAATTTTTTTATCAAATGCTTCTCATCGTCAACTCTTTTATTTGGTGTCATCCCAATTTTTTGATCATATGTATATTGTCCGAAAATTGCATTCCCCTCTTTTGTAAATCTAGAATTTCCCCAACCGCTTTCCAAGATTGCTTGAGCAATGGCCATCGAAGCTGGGACCATATCCACTTTTATAAGAAGATTTCCAATATTTTTATCATTGTGCTCGTAGTCTTCACTTACATTTTTTAACCATTCAGGCCAATAAATCTTATCAATTACTTCTCCATCGTTTTCGGTCCACCATTCTAATATTTGTTTTCTTAAATTAAGAACTTTTTTATTTTCTAAATATAAAATGGATGCAATAACATTTAAGAATAATTCCTGTTTATCATTATTAAACTCCAAATCGAAAAAGTCTTCTGGCAACGATGAGAAAATTATAAGATTTTCAAAACTTCCGCTTACTAATTTTTCTAACTCAAAACTCTCTCTATCAAAAATGTTTTTCATTTCTGAGCATAAATTAATTATCTCGGATGGTTGTGTTAATACCTCATTTTCTGCGTTGTAAATCTTATAACTAATTGGCTTGAAATATTGTTGTTGAGTTTTTAAAAAAAAATATTTACTTGCGACGAGCAAGTAGCTTAACGAGATAATAACTATTAATAAGTAAAGATAATACTTTTGAGAAATTTTCTTGGTGGCCATTAATCTTAATTAATGGCTTCTACTGATTTTATTTCTGGTATGTAATACTTTAACATATTTTCTATTCCAGATTTCAGAGTCAATGTAGAACTAGGACAACCAGCGCACGCACCCCTTAGTTCTAGGAAGACCACACCATCATCGAATCCACTAAATCTTATATCACCACCATCTTGAGCAACAGCAGGTTTTATCTTTTCATCTAGTAAAGTTTTAATTTGATTTACTATATCCAAATCTTTTTTATCAAATTTTTCCTCAGCCTTATCAGACTCAGCAATTGTATCATTATCAACAACTTCAGTATTTAAAGAATAGAAATCCATTATTCTAGAAAGTATATCTGGTTTAATGGCTTCCCAGCTTATTTTGTCAGATTTAGTTACCGTTATAAAATCTTTTCCAAGAAAAACATTTTTTACCATATCGTTATCAAATAACGTCTTTGCCAAAGGTGAAGTTTTAGCTTCGTCTTTACTTTTAAACTCTAGTGTTCCCTTTTCAAGTACAATCTTTTCAGGTATGAACTTTAAAGTAAGTGGATTAGGCGTTGTTTCAGTTTGAATAAACATGAATATAAAATAATATATTAAAATAAATTGTCAATTTCTTCTTCTGATAAATTTCCAGGTATTATTGTTAATGGGACTTTTAATTTAGTTCTGTGTTTGCCGGTAAAACCTGAGATTAATGGTCCTGGACCGCCAGTACTAGAAGAAGCAGCTAAAATTAAATTTGAAATAAATTTATTAGAGTCTAGAAACTTTAATATACAATCTAATCTATCCCCTTTCATTATAAATTTTTTCGGTTTTTTCTTACATATAGAAAAAATTAATGCTTCATATTCCTTTATTTTGTCTTCTGCCTCTTCTTTCAATTCTTTTTCGGCTATACTCTCAACTGCTTTCCAATGACTAAAATCCAAGCTTTCAAAAGTATATAAAATTACAACTTTCCCATCTGTCCTGGCAGCTCTCCAAGCAGAATATCTCAGAGCATTAAACATCTCTTTAGAATTGTCGATAATAACCAAAAAATTTAATTCACTTTTCATAATTTCTTATATTCTTCTAAAAAAATAACCTGCTATTAAACCTAAACTTATTGCTATTATAGCACAAAATAATCCATATAGAAGTGAAAGCTGATGTGCAAATTTATAAATAAAAGAGTTTAGTCCAGGTTTTTTGATAAAAATAATTTTTTCTTTTTTAATAACTGCATTACTATTAATTGTTTCTATTGAAATTGAATATTTTCCTGGACTGGCATTAAATGGAATGTTTACTGGAATTTTAAAAAATCCATTGCTATTTTTATCAATTAACTCGAATGCATCATTTTTTATTAAAAAAAGTTTGCTTTTCATCTTATTTTCAATCAAGTCTCTCTTTAAATTATCATTATCTTTTCCAAATACTTTTATATTATCATACATTTGCTTTTTGATTTGGAACTCAGAATCTGATGATAGCTTGGTTGTGTAAAAATGAAACAACGAAGGAAAAGTGAATTTTCCAGTCCGTTTCCAAGTCCATATATTAAAAAATTTTTTTTTTTTCTGAAGTATTACGGATTGATTCGGTCCTCTAATTTTTACAAATATTTCGTTATTAGTATCATTATAACCAAAAATATTAAAAGTAGGGTCTAACTTTTTATCAAGCAAAATAAAGTTTCGTGAAATGTCAAAACTTAAATTTTTTGAATATGTAATTGTCGAAAAACAAAAACTTACAATTAATATAAAAATATTTAACATCAGTTCATCTCTTGAATTATAATTCTTGAATTCATTAATGGTTCTCTTGCTAAATCAAATGACATTTTAAAACACACAATTATAACGACAGAAGCCAAAAGAATCCTTAATTGCTCTCCTTTAAATCTAGAAGTATATCGTGAACCTATCTGAGCTCCAATTACACCTCCAATCAATAAGAAAATAGCAAGTATTAAATCAACAGACTGGTTGTAAGTTGCTTGTAATATTGTAACATTCGCGGTTACGAAAACAATCTGAAATAATGAAGTGCCAATTGCTGTAACAGTACTCATTTTTAGTAAATAAATCATTGCGGGGACCATAACAAATCCACCTCCAACACCCATTAAAGCAGACAAAATTCCCACGAATGAGCCAATTATAATTGGCAATAGTATTGACTTGTATATTTTGGATCTTTTAAATTTTAATTTTAATGGAAGCGAATCTAAAAAATTTCTTTTTTTTCTAGTTCTTTTTTTTATTTCAGAGTCTTTAAACAGTGATAATGCACTCTCAACAAACATTAAGATTCCTATGATTGCTAAGAAAATTATATACATAATACTTATAATAAGGTCTATATTTCCTGATTCCCTCATAAACTTAAAAAACACAACCCCTAATGAAGAACCAAAAATACCACCTACCAATAAAAATATTCCAATCTCATAATCAATATTATTTTTTCGACCATGAGCAGTAGCACCTGATACCGAAGAACCAAGTATCTGGGTTGATTCAGTTGCTACTGCTGTTGCAGGTGGAATACCCAAAAAAATGAGAATTGGGGTCATCAAAAACCCGCCTCCAACACCAAATAGGCCAGATAAAAAACCTACAAATAGTCCACTTAATAGGATTATTAAAATATTTATTTCAATCTCAGCAATTGGAAGGAAATAATACATTAAATCAAGCCTATTATTTCTTTAATTCGCTTTAAATTACTTTGCGAAATTTCTAACGCCTTTTCCTCTCCATTTTTAAGAACATCTTTGAGATATTTCTTATCATTCATGAGCTTTTTCATTTCTGAGGAGATTGGTGATATTTCAGACTTTACGAGCTCTGCAAGATCTAATTTTAGGTCTGAAAAACTCTTACTACTATAATTTTTCATTACTTCCTGTATCGAAATATTGGCCAGACTTGAATAAATTCCGATAAGATTTTTAATTTCTGGTCTTTGTGATAACTCTTCTTCTTTTTTGGGAAAGTCTTGTGAATCAGTTTTTGCTTTTTTCAGTTTTTTTAAAATTTGTTCTTCATTATCATTTAGATTGATTCTTGAAAAATCTGATTCATCTGACTTGCTCATTTTTTTTTTGCCATCTTTTAAACTCATAATTCTTGAGATTTTTTCAGAAATCAAAGGTTCTGGAATTGGAAAAAAATCAATATTGTAGAATCTATTAAAACTTTGTGCAATGTCTCTACATAGTTCTAAATGTTGTTTTTGATCATCTCCAACCGGAACATGTGTAGCTTTATACAAAAGAATATCAGCTGCCATCAATATAGGATATGAATACAGACCCACAGAAGCTTTTTCTTTATTTTTTCCAGCTTTATCTTTGAATTGTGTCATCCTATTTAACCATCCAATTGGTGTTCTACAACTTAAAAGCCAAGACAATTCAGAATGCCCAGAAATTGATGATTGATTAAAAATTATATTTTTTTTTGAATCAATGCCAGATGCAATATATGCTGCCAGAACTTCATAAGTATTATTCTTCAAATCTTGAATGTGATCCGAATTAGTAATTGAATGTAGATCGACTATACAAAAAATACACTCAGATTCTTTTTGAAGTTCAACCCAATTTTTTATAGCTCCCAAATAATTCCCTAGGTGTAAATTACCTGTAGGTTGTACTCCAGAAAATATCTTTTTTTTACTAATTTTTACCCCCGAAATTAAATTTTAAAAGATGACTGAGTTTAAACAAATACAACATAGTTATATATAAAACAAAGCTTAAAAGTATTATTCCTAATAATTTAGAAAATTTTATTACAAATAAATCATGAAAACTAAATTTTATAAAAAAATTTTTAAAAATTATTATAAAAAGTCCCATCAATAAAGATGAAAAAACACATTTTATAAAAACTTGAATAGTATTTGCATTAATTTTAATTAAGTGCTCTTTTTTAAGTATGAAAAATAACAAAAAGCAGTTTGCCCAAGCAGAAATAGATGTAGCAATTGCCAAACCAACATGAGCATAGTATTTTATAAGAATTAAATTTAAAATAATATTTATCAAAACCGCTACTAAAGCCACTTTAACTGGCGTTCTTGTGTCCTCTCTTGCAAAAAAGTTAACTGCAAAAATCTTCACGAGAATAAAAGCTGGCAAACCTAAAGAAAAAGCAGTCAAAGCATAACTTGTAGATAACCCATTATCAACACTGAATTCACCTCTTACAAATAAAAAATCAACAATTTGGCTTGAAAGAATTAAAATCCCAACAACGCATGGAGTTACAAAAATTATTCCTATTTGTAAGCAGTTATTAATTATTAAATTAGCTTTTCTCAAATTACTTTTTTTTATTTGAGTTGATAAAATTGGCAGTAGGGCTGTGCTCAGTGCAATTCCGATCACGCCCAATGGAAGCTGGGTAACCCTGTCTGCAAAATATAAAAAAGAAATAGAACCATTAACTAATGTGGAGGCTAAGACCATATCTATCACAAGATTTAACTGATAAACACCGTTCCCTATAACCGCAGGTAAAAAAAGAATTATTAATTTTTTAATGTCAGGCGATATTTTAAAAAGATTTCTAAATTTAATATAAAGATTAACATGATTTTTTTTTAAGTTTATAAACAACCATACCAATTGAATTATGCCAGCAATAGAAATTGATGCAGATAGAAAAATTGAAATCATTTGTTTTGAATCATAATTTACAGAAAAAAAAAATAAAACAGATAACATCGACAAATTTAAAATTACGGGTATGAAGGCCATTGCTGCAAATTTGCCTATGGTATTTAAAAATCCTCCAATTAAAGACGAAAGACAAATAAAAAGTAAAAATGGGAAAGTTAATCTCGATAAGTTTATAGTCAATTCGTATTTATCTGGATTTTCTCTAAAACCTGGTGCAATAAAAGATATAATTAATGGCATTAAAATTTCAAAAATAATTACTAAAAGAAGCAAAATAATTAAAGTTAAAGAAAAAATCTCAGACAAAAATTTACTAGCTTCAATTTTTCCTTTTTTTTCTTTTATACCTGTAAGAATGGGAATAAATGCTGAGTTTAAAGATCCTTCTGCAAATAATCTTCTAAAGAGATTAGGTAATTTGAATGAAACAAAGAAAGCATCAGAAACTAGACCTGCTCCTAACAATTTTGCTATAAAAAAATCCCGAAAATACCCCAGCAATCTGCTGAGAAAAGTTAAAGAACCAATGATTGAAAAAATTTTTAAAAACAAAATATTTCCCCTTTAAATTATCTTAAGCAAATTTTCTTTTAACCTTGCAAAACCTTTTTCAGATAAAATGTTTTTAATTTCCTTTTTTTTTACATAGAAGCTATCTTCAATGAAATCCAAATTTGTTGAAATCTTCGCAACTGATATATTTAACCGTTTTTTTAACATTAACTTAAGTATGTCATACAGCAAATACTTTCTGTTATTTGAAACTACTTTAATTATACAAAAAGTGTCTGAAGATGAATAGTCTATTTCAACTGATTTTATAACTTTAATTGATTTATTAAAAGATTCTCTGATTTTATTATGCTCCTTTAATTTTGTTGATATCTCAAATTTTTTATTAAAATAATTTAATAACTTATTTTTTTTTTGTTGGAGATCATTTTCATTAAAGTTCAATTTTGATGAAGGAGAGATTTTAAAAGTATCAATTATTAGATTATTTTTAAAAGTAAAAATTCTTGCTTCCAGAACTTCCATTTCGAAGTATAGAAAAATTTGTATTATATCAAGTAATAATCTCTCTCTATCTTTAGAAACAATCGTAACCTCCAGTATTCCTTTAATTTTTGAGGTATTTATCAAAAAATTATTTGGTTTAAGCAACTTATCTCCACAAAAAAATAAATCTATTTGTTTTGAAATATCTTTTATTGATTGTGAAGTCCAATATTCTGGAATTGTAATTTTACAAAAATTACTAAAGTTTTTTTCTGTATTTTTTTCTAAACCAAAAAAAACTTTTTTTTGAATTTTACTAATCGTTTTCTTTGTTTTTTCGTCAAAAACCTGAAACTTCATCAACAATGGTTTACTGATCTCTTCAAAACATTTTTTATATAGTCTTTCTAAAAGAGAGCTTCTCCAACTGTTCCATGATTTCTTATTAACAGATGCTAAATCGACAACTGTTAACAGATAGAGTAATTTAAGTCTTTCCTCAGACTCAATCATTTCAACAAATGATTTAATCTCAGATCTTTCCTCTAAATCTTTTTTAAAAGCAAAATCGCTAAAAATTAAATGATTTTTGACCAACCAACATATTTCATTTATATCATTTGTAGGATAGTTTAATTTTGTTAAAACACCGCGCGCGATGTCAGCACCTTTACTGTGATGAGGCTTTCCGTAGCCTTTGCCTATGTCATGAAATAAAACAGCTAAAAAAAGTCTTCTTTTTTGTTTGATCTTTTTAAAAACATAATTAGGATAATCGAAAAATTTGATTTCAGTACCTTTAGAGTTCAATTTTCTTAATAAATTTATTGCCTTAATTGTGTGTTGGTCAACAGTGTATGAATGATGAAGATCAAATTGTGGTTTGAAATTTATTTTTGCAAAGTGAGGGATTAACTTAGATAGAACTCCACAGTCATTCATAGAATTTATAGTATCTTCGAATACATTATTTAAAAGTATTTCTTCAAATCTTAACCTGATTTTGTAATCTTTAAAAAAAATTTGCTCAAATGATGAAATCTTGTCAAATAAAAATCTAAAGACTGAAGAATGGATAGGGATTTTTAAATTTATTGACTCAAAAAAGATATTTATTAAATTCTCACTATTTTGTAAAAAAATTTTATTATCAGAAATAGTAAGAAAGTCTCCAGAAATATTGATACCGTTTTGAGATTTTTCATTCGTGCTGATTTTATTACCAACAGGGTTTAACAATGATTTAGGTAAATGCTTTGTCAGAAAATGAATATTGCTTGCATGTAAGTAAAAATGCTTCATAAACCTTTCAACCCTTAAATTTGGTTTACATTCTCTGTATTTCATTTTTCCTGATATGATTTTTTGTAAATCAAAAGTAAGTTTTTCAGAATCTCTTTTATTTATAAAATGCAAATAACATCTTACAGTTATTAGAAAATTGAGAGATTTAAAAATCTTAATTTTTTCTGAATTTGAAATTTTATTTTGTTTTACAAGTAGATTCAAGTTGTTGGTTCCAAAAAATCTCTCTAAAAACCAAAATAAAATATTTAAATCTCTAAGTCCACCATATCCCTCTTTTATGTTTGGTTCTAAGAAGTAGGGTGAGTAAATGTCTTGTCTAATAAGTTTTTGTCTTTCATTGATTTTAAAGTCATAAAATTCTTTTAAATCACAATCATCTAATAAATCTACTACTAATTTCTTGATTAAATTAGTATTTAAATCACTGCCGCAAATTTTTCGCATATCAATTAAAGATGTTTTTATTAACAAGTCTTTTTTTGCTAATTCTTTCAATTCAGCTAAATATCTTACAGAGTGACCTACTTTAAATCCATTGTCCCATAAAAAATATAAAATCTCTTCTAAAGTTTTTTTAATTTTTCTTTTTTTTGAAAATGGTACAAACATAATATCTAAATCTGAAAAAGGAGCTAAGTGTTTTCTGCCATACCCACCGAGTGCAGTGATTACTATGTCATTTTCTAAAAGCTGATTTTTAATTAATAGTTTGTTATAAACATTTTTAATAAAAGTATCTGTCAATTTTGATAATTCATAACAAGTTTTGAGGCCGTTATTATGTTTGTAAAAATTTAACTCTATTTCATCTTTATTTTTGAAATAATCGTCTTTGAAATCTTGAAGATTTTCTTTTTTGATCAAACTCAAATTTTTCAAGTTAACCTTTATTATTAAAAATTTTATTTTTTAAAGTATAGATTATCTCGAGTGCTTGCTTTGGAGACAAACTGTCAGGTTCCAATTTTTTTAAAATATTAATGACCTCAAAATTATTATCATCTACTTTAAATTTTTCAGGATTTTTATACTTTTGCTTTTCAAAGTTATAACCAAAATTAGATGTTTTTAGTTTTAAAATAATTTCACCTGCTCTTTCAATAATTGAGCTATTAATACCAGCAATTTTAGCTACATGAAGTCCAAAAGAATTCTCAGAAATACCATCAACAACCTTGTACAAAAAAATTACCTCTTCACCCCATTTTTTTGTTTGAAGTGTTTTAAGAGAAATTTCCTTAAAAGTCTTTTTAATTTCAGTTAATTCTTTGAAGTGAGTTGCAAAAAATGTTATACATTTTTTTTGGAGCATAATAAACTCTAATATTGCCCAAGATAAAGCTAAACCGTCAGATGTAGATGTACCTCTTCCCAATTCGTCCAAAATAACTAATGATTTTTCAGTTGCACCATTTAATATTCTTGCAGTTTCAACCATTTCAACCATGAAAGTTGAGAGACCTTTCGATAAATCATCTGATGCACCAATTCTTGTAAATACTTTGTCTAATATGCTCAGATCAGCTTGCTTTGCCGGTACATAGCAACCCATTTGCGCTAAAATACAAATAATAGCAACTTGTCTGAGAAAAGTACTCTTACCTGCCATGTTGGGACCTGTCATTAGCCAGGTTTGGTTTTTAGCTTCAAGATTGCAACAATTAGGAACAAATTGATTACCAGTGTTTTTTAAACTTTCTTCTACTACAGGATGTCGACCCTCAATAATATTTATTCTTTTTTTCAAAGAAAATTTTGGTCGCACATAATTTCTTTCCAAAGAGATGTAGGCAAAATTTGTCAAAACATCAATAAAAGCAATTAATTTACTCATTGAATGTAATTTTGAAAAATTTTTTAGTATCACCTTACAAAGATTGTTATATAAATCCTTTTCTAATTTTATTAAATCATTGTCAGCTTTTTCAATTTCAAATGAAAGATCTTTAAGTTCTTGTGTCTGAAATCTACAATTATTCACAGTATTCTGGATTAATTGAAAATTTGTTGTTTCAAATTGATTTAATTTGTATGAATTTTTATTACTTATCTCAATAAAATATCCATGAAAATTATTATATTTAATTTTTAAAGTTTTTAACCCAACTTTCTGAGAATATTTTATTTGAAGTTCGACGATTTTTTTTTGAAATTCTAATCTAATGTTTCTTAAGTAGTCAAGTTTTTTAGAGACTCCGTCATTAATTACCCCACCATCATTCAAATTTATCGGAGGATTTTCCCTCAACAAAATCTTAATATTTTCTCTTAATTCATTAAAATTCTTTAAAAGCTCTTCTGAAATTAAAAGTTTATTTAGAGTTAAATTATTTTCTGCTTCAATCTTTTTAAAGATTTTTAAACTTTCTGAAATAAATTCTAAAATTATTACGGCATCTCTTGGATTTTTCAAGTTTGCACTTATTCTTGATAAAGCCCTTTCTGGATCAGGAATTTTTTTTAAAATATTTCTGAGATCAACAATTATGTTTTGGACTTTCAAAAACTGTTCTATATAATTTAGTCTTTCATTGATTATTTTAATTTCAGTCAAAGGATTATTTAAAAAATCTTTTAACATCCTTGCCCCAATTGAAGTTTTGGTGAGGTCAATTGCATGTAAAAGAGTTCCCTTATTGTTTTCTTTAGACCTTGCAAAAATTTCTAGGCTTTCTGATGAAATTTTATCAACTATCAAAAACTTTTTATTTTTCACAACTTCAAGTTTTGGAATAAAAGGTACGTTATCTTTTTGAGTCATCTTAAGATACTCAATCAGTGCAGCAACTGCGCAAACGGCAGTTCTTTGAATATTCCCAAAAGAGGCTAAATCTTTTAAGCTATAGAAAGATAAAATTTTATCCTTACAGTTTTGTTGGTCATAAAAACTAAGAGGTAATAAAGTAGTTTTATCAGACCATGGTTGAAGCCCTTTTTTAAATAAAATATCTTTTGAGATTTGCTCTGTTGTAATGATTTCTTTAGGATTTATTTTATAAAGTCTTTCAGCTAAATCTTTTTCTAAAAGAGATTTGTCCAGAGATACTACCTTGAAATCGCCTGCAGTCATGTCAATCCAAGCAATTGAACCTTCTCCTTTATTAATGTAGATGCTTGTTAAAAAATTGTAATTTTTTGAATCTAGTAATGATTCTTCCAGAATAGTGCCTGGAGTAATAATTCTTACAACATCTCTTCTAAAAATTTTAGGAGGTTTTTTTTTATATATATCATCCGATAAATTATCTTCTAATTGTTCTGCAATTGCTACTTTAAAACCCAACTCAATAAGCCTTGACAAATAGTTTTGAGCAGAGTGAAAAGGCACACCACACATGGGTATACTTTCATTATTTAGCTTTCCTCTTTTAGTAAGAGTAATTCCCAGATTTTTGGAAGCAATTACAGCATCTTCAAAAAATAATTCATAAAAATCTCCCATTCTATAAAATAACAAGCAGTCCTGATGTTTACTTTTAACATTCAAATACTGCTCCATCATTGGAGTTATTTTTAAGTTTGTTTTTTGATTACTATTTTCTAAGTTTATTAGACTTTGTTGTTTAAGTTTCACTTTGTTATAATAAATTTAATTATTTAATAATTTAATATTTACATACTTTCATGTTTATTCATAAAGAATTTATTTTGATATTTATTTTTGTTATCGTTTTATGCTTATTTTTACTCTATAAACTAATTTTAGATTTTAGAAAGTTAAATGCAAAAATCAAAAATTTAGACGAACATTCAGCCTCTAGTTCGGACTTTTTCTTCTTTAGCACATTTGAACCAATTGCATATAACTCAAACTCTATAAAAAATATTTATGTAAATAAATTAAAGTCTTTTAAATCAAGAATAAAGTTTTATGAAAGTTTCTTTAATTTGTTTCCTGACCCACTAATAATTATTGACAAAAAAAGTAACATCATTGAATTAAA
>MDTG01112331.1_pt1 | contig 52849 bp, 47 predicted proteins | sample 811421 | NCBI WGS metagenome assembly MDTG01 (sample SAMN05326645, study PRJNA326480) | marine metagenome | isolation source: seawater | place: Pacific Ocean: South East | collected 2011
CAAAGGTAACAAAGAACCATCTAGTGGAGTATCTCAAGTTAAAAATATAATCTCAGTCGCATCAGGTAAGGGTGGCGTTGGTAAGTCAACTGTTTCAATAAATTTGGCAATTGCAATAAGTAAATTAGGTTTTAGTGTTGGGCTGCTTGATGCCGATATTTATGGACCATCCATTCCAAAGCTAATTGGGGGTAGTAAAAAACCAAATGCATCAAGTAGTGGTAATATTCTGCCAATCGAAAAATACAATATATCACTGATGTCAATTGGATTTCTGATATCAGAAGATACAGCCATGATTTGGAGGGGCCCAATGGTCATATCTGCAGTCAATCAAATGCTCAATGATGTTGAGTGGGGTGAGTTAGATTACTTAATTGTAGACATGCCGCCTGGCACAGGTGATGTACAGTTAACAATGGCTCAGAAAGTTCCTATGAGTGGTGCTGTAATTGTATCTACCCCTCAAGATCTTGCGCTAATTGATGCCAAGAAAGGGATAGAAATGTTTAAAAAAGTAAATGTACCAATCCTTGGCATGATCGAAAATATGAGCTCATTTATTTGTCCCTACTGCACGAATGAAACTCATATTTTTGGCTCTGAAGGCGTAAAGATCGAAGCAAAAAATCAAATAGTTGACTTCCTGGGTAGCCTACCTTTAGAGGTGGAATTAAGAGAGTCATCTGACAGCGGGAGACCAATTGTATATTATAGTAATGAGTCTATGGTTTCAAAAAAATTTATTGATATCGCCATCATGATAACAAATAAGACCAGAAATGTATCGAAAATCAAGAAGCCAAATATAATCATCAATTAGATCCACAATCTCAGAGCATGGTACCCGAAAACGTAATCTTATCAGAAAATAAAAATGAGCTTATTCTTGATTATGGCAAGTCATCATCATCTTATAGTGCAGAATTATTAAGAGTTAAAAGCCCAAGTGCAGAGGTCAAGGGCCATAGCGGAAAAGAGAGAAAGCTGGTAAGTGGAAAGAGGTATATTTTGATTGACTCGATAGAGCTAGTTGGTAATTACGCCATAAGAATAAAATTTGATGATGGTCATATGACCGGCATATATACATGGAAATATTTGCAAACCCTATCTAATCAAAAAGAGATCATATGGAGAGATTATATATCTGAATTAAGTGAAAAAGGCCTCGATAGGGGGTGATTATCTATATTATATCAATTCCAATGCGAGCCGCAAATCTTCAATAAGATCATCAGCATCTTCTAGTCCAATATGCAGCCTAACCATAGAGTTTGAGTATTTATCCCACTCTCTAGAAGTCTGTCTATTTGGAGAAATGGGCATCACAAGACTCTCATAACCACCCCATGAGGCTCCAATTCCAAATAGTGAAAGTCCGTCTATAAATTTATCTAGTACATCAACGCTACCATTTTTATTATCAATTATTATTGTCATTAGGCTACCCCCACCGCCATCAAAATACTCCTGCCATAGGCCATGGTCACGGCTCTTGGAGAATGGGGGGTAGAGTATTTCTATGATTTTCTTATGCGTAATGAGAAAATCACACACCTTTAGAGCATTCTCAAATTGCTTTTCCATCCTAATATTAATAGTTCTAAGACCTCGATTCGCTAAATATGCATCATCAGCATTTGAGCTCAATCTTAGAATATCAAAGGCCTTTTCTATGGACTCTTCCGCTTTTTTATTGTAAGTCACGGCCCCCATGAACACATCAGAGTGTCCAACTATGTATTTAGTTCCTGCATGCACGGAGATATCAATACCAAACTTAAATGGTTTAAAATAGAGAGGTGTTGCCCAGGTATTATCTATTATTGTAAATAAATCATACATAGAACAGATAGTCATCAATTCTTTGATATCAATAATTTCAAAAGTGAGAGATCCTGGTGACTCAAAAAAAATAGCTTTGGTTTTACTGGTTATTTTATCTTCTAGTTCATTTAAATCTTTTGGGTTAAAGTACAATGTTTCAATACCCATTTTTGATAGAAATTTCTCTGCAATTTGCTTGGTTGGTTCATAGACATTATCAGACAATATCAGCTGATCTCCTGCTTCAAGCACACTCAAAAGCGATAGTAGGATGGCGGTTCGTCCAGAACTTGTAACTTTACATCCCTCTGCATTTTCTAATAATCTTACACCCTCAGAGAGGGAGTCGGTATTCGGATTAGACTTGCTACCATAGAAATATCTTGAGGAGCGCTCTCTAAAGACCTTTGAAGTTTCTGAGAGAACCGTCGATCCTCTATAAACAGGTGTGTTCACAAAACCAAAATTTTCACTAGAGCTCTGTCCAGCGTGAGTAATTATGGTGCTTTTTTTGTATTTTTTTTTATTAATCATACTTAATTATTCGCATAAGTTTTATGCCTCATCAATACATAATATATAAAATGTTTGACATTAGAACAAAAATAGAACATATTACGTACAAATAAGGAATATAATATGTATATGTTAAGAAAATTTATAAGTAACTGGGAAGATATAACGGGTATGCTATCTATAATCACACTATCAGTTATGTTATTTAGATTAGTTTCAATGATCTAATACTTTCCTCTTATCCACAACACAAAATAATATTTATAACTTACCAATATTAAAAATGACTTCTAACTATTTTTTATTAAAATAGTAATGGTCAATAGAGGCTATTTTATGGAAATTCCAGATTTTATACATCTTCGCGCGCGCTCAGCATACTCACTTTTGGAGTCGTCGCTCCATATAAATCAGATAAAGGATTTATGCCTCCGTCATCGAATGCCGGCTGTTGGAATTTCTGATAATAATCTCTTCGGTGCATTGGAATTTTCTGAAGTTATGTCTTCAGCGGGTATCCAGCCAGTGATTGGTACTACACTAAATCTCTCAATAAATAATGGTACCACTGCGAACGTTACCATGTCTGGAATGCCAGTCTGCCTGATCGCAAGTACAGAGACTGGCTATAAAAATTTATTAAAATTATCAAGTAGCTCTTTTCAAAAGAATAATGCGCTATTACCCTTTGTAACCCTTGAAGAAATCTTTAATTTCAGCGAAGGTTTATTTTTTCTTACAGGTGGTGATAAAGGTCTTGTCAATAATCTGATCAGATCTAACAATACCGACCATGCCATTGAATATATAAAAAGTATACAGGATGTTTTTAAAGACAGGCTTTATATCGAGATTCAAAGAGCAAGCGGTAATGAACAATCTGTAGAGAATAAGCTTTTAGACATAGCATATGATAGACATATTCCAATAGTCGCTACAAATGATATTTTTTTTGAGGCCCGCAGTGACCATGAAGCAAATGATATTCTCCAATGCATTACAAATGCTGATGTGATATCAAATCCAAATAGAAGAAAAGTTTCGCAGGAGTCATATTTTAAGACTCAAGAAGATATGTTAACCCTATTTAACGATTTACCCGAAGCCCTCGAGAACTCTGTCTCAATTTCAATGAGATGTATATTCAGACCAACCACATTAAATCCAGTGCTACCAAAATACATACAAGAAGGATCTGAAAATGACGCAAAGACAAAAGAAAACCATTTGCTAGTAGATGAGGCAAATCGTGGCTTTCGTGATAAAATTTCAAAATTTGGCACCGCTAATAACTACGACTTTTCGTATTATCAGGACAGACTGGATAACGAGCTTTCGATTATTCTCGATATGGATTATGCGGGCTATTTTCTAATTGTGTCGGATATCATTAATTGGTCAAAAGATAACGAGATACCTGTTGGGCCAGGCAGAGGATCTGGGGCCGGTTCACTTGTAGCATGGTCCCTTGGAATAACAGATCTAGACCCAATAAAATTCAATCTTGTATTTGAAAGATTTTTAAATCCACATCGTGTATCCATGCCCGACTTCGATATCGACTTTTGCCCAATAAGGCGCGATGAGGTAATTAATTATATAAAGCAAAGGTACGGTAATGAACGAGTAGCCCAAATAATCACATTTGGAAAACTCCAAGCGAGGGCGGTAATACGTGATGTTGGAAGGGTTTTAGAGATACCTTATGGTCAAGTAGATAGCTTGTGTCGGTTAATACCAAATAATCCGGCAAATCCCATGACGCTATCAGATGCCGTCACCGATATTAAAGAGATTGGCGCTATTAGAAAATCAGATGATACAGTAGATCGCCTGCTAAGCTATTCACTTGCTCTTGAGGGCCTATATAGACATGCCTCAACGCACGCAGCGGGAGTAGTTATATCCAAAGGGAAACTTGAAGAGTATGTGCCTCTCTATATGGATCAAAAAACTAACTCTCTTGTAACGCAATTTAATATGAAATGGGTTGAGCAAGCGGGTTTGGTTAAATTTGATATTTTAGGACTCAAAACTCTCTCTGTGATTAGCGAGTGTTGTAAGCAGCTCAAAGATATTGGTTCATCCGTTGATATAACATCAATAGATTTTCAGGATGAGAATACACTCAAGTTATTTAGGGATGGTGAAACCTCCGGTGTCTTTCAATTTGAGAGTGCGGGTATGAAAGATTTGCTCGTAAAGGCACACCCAAATAACTTTGAGGATTTAATTGCGTTAATAGCTCTTTTCAGGCCAGGACCAATGGAAAATATTCCTCAATATCTTGAATCCAAGAATACAAATGTCAAGATCGAAGATCTTCATGAGCTAATAAATCCTATAATTGCCGATACCTACGGTGTAATTATATATCAAGAGCAAGTTATTCAAATTGCACAGAAGTTGGCCGGTTACAGTTTAGGTGAGGCTGATCTCTTGAGACGTGCTATGGGTAAGAAAATTAAGTCTGAAATGGATGCGCAGAGAGGTAAATTCATAGATGGCGCAAGCTCAAACGGTGTTGACAAGAAGAAAGCTGAATATATCTTTGATTTAGTTGATAAATTTGCTGGCTACGGTTTCAATAAGGCGCACTCGGCTGCATACGCACTAATTGCATTCCAAACGGCCTACTTGAAAGCTAATTACCCCCTAGCTTTTATGTCAGCACTTTTAACACTTGATATCGGTAATATTGATAAGGTTTCAAGTATAGTTTCAGAGACGAAAAGGATGAAAATAGAGATATTGCCGCCGTCAATTAATTTTTCTTCAAATGATTTTTTAATAGAAGGTGAATCAATAAGATTTTCATTATCTTCAATAAAGAATGTCGGTGCGCAAGCAGTTGCTAACATCTGCGCGGAACGGGATAAAAATGGCTCTTTTACTGATATCCAAGATTTTATTTCAAGAATAGATAGTCATTTCGTAAACAAGAGAGCTCTTGAAGGGTTGATTATGGCTGGCGCTTTTGATGAGATTGAACAGAACAGAGCATTATTATTTGAGAATATTGAAATTCTCCTCCTAGAGGCAAATAGGCTAAAGAAAAAAAATATCGACGGTCAAGCAGATATATTTGCTGATATCGAGGACTCAAAGCCAGAGATAAGGCTGCCAAAAACAAAAGAATGGTCAAAAAGTAGAAAACTTGCTGGAGAATTTGAGTTTCTGGGCTCTTATCTATCCGGTCATCCATTGCAAGGCTATTCGCATGATATTAAGAAATACAGCGTCACTCCGTATGCAGATTTTATGAATGATGTGAAAACAAAAAAACATAAACAGGCTAGGTTGGCTGGAGTGATACACGCAAGAGTAAATCGAAGGGGTAAAACAGGGAGAAACTATTCCTTCATTAGATTCTCAGATCAAAGTCAAGAATTTGAGACTATGTTTTTTTCAGATATAATTGATAAATTTAATGAAATATTACTGGTCGGCAATGTCTTAATAATCAAAGTAGATGCTGATCTTCAGGGTGAGTCAATCAGGATAAGGGTAAATGATGTTATTCAAGCAACAGAAGATAGATTAATTGATCCTAGTACAGCAGATATTGAAAATACAGATACAACACAGCCGGAAGTTAGTAATGAGTCAAGTCATAATGAAAAGATTAATTTTCAAAAATTTACAATAAAAATATCAGATATAAAGGCAATTGATCTCATAGCTGAAAGACTAGAGCTCGGTAAAGGGTCAGACACAATCAACTTAAAATTTTTTGATAATAATTTAAAAAAAGACGTAAAGTTAGAAATAGGAAATAGCTACTGTTTTGATACAGACACTAAAAAATATCTTAATTCAATACCTGGGGTAGTTGGGATAAATGCCGACTAAAAAACTTTGTGTAAATTAGCTTGATATTTTTGAAATAAAATCATATAAACAGCATAATAATACGTACATAGAGCACGAGTCGGTGTTTGGTAAGCTCTATGGGGAATAACCGAGTCAGGAGATTAATAATGTCACTTCCAGATTTCTCAATGAGAGAGCTATTAGAAGCTGGCGTTCATTTTGGTCATAAAAAAGAACGCTGGAACCCAAAAATGGAAACCTTTATTTACGGAAAAAGAAACGGTATCCATATCATCGATTTATCACAAACTGTACCATTGCTACATCAGGCACTTCTCGCAATTAGAGATGTAGCTGCTTCGGGGGGAAGGGTATTATTTGTGGGTACAAAACGCCAAGCATCAGAGCATATTGCTGACTCTGCAAGAAAATCCGCCCAATATTATATCAACCATACCTGGATGGCTGGCATACTAACAAATTGGAAAACGGTATCAAATTCAATAAAACGATTCAAAGATTTAGAAGATATGCTGAACAGCGAAAAAATTAACGCCCTAACGAAAAAAGAAGTTCTCAAACTTACCAGGGAGCACAATAAACTTGAGAGAGCAATTGGTGGAATAAAGGATATGGGCGGGTTACCAGACATATTATTTGTTATCGATACGAATAAAGAGGCTATAGCAATATTAGAAGCTAATAAACTGGGTATACCAGTTGTTGCTGTTCTTGATACAAACTCAACCCCTGACAACATAGACCACCCGATACCTGGCAATGACGATGCTTCAAGAGCTATAGCGCTATATTGCTCATTAGCAGAACGAGCAATTTTAGATGGCATGGAAAATTCACAAGTAAAAAGCTCTATTGATCAGGGTGAAAGTGCGGAACCATTTTCAGCTGATGACTTGGAAGTGCTAAATCAAGAATCAGCACAAGAGAACAAGACTGAAGAGATGACGGTTAATACTACCGAAGAGTCATCGGATATCAACAAGACGCATGACGAAAATAAAGAGTTGATTGTTGAAAAAAAGAAGAGAGTAACAACAAAAAAGAAACCAGAATCAGCCAAGGATGACAAAGCAGATCAATAGAGTAATTTTGTTGTAAATAATATTTATGAAGGAGTGTAAATGGTTGAAATTACGGCAGCTCTTGTAAAAGAGCTCAGAGAAAAAAGTGGTGCAGGTATGATGGATTGTAAAATGGCGCTCTCTGAGAATGACGGAAGCATAGATCAATCTATTGACTGGTTAAGAGCTAAGGGTATTACAAAAGCCGCTAAGAAATCTGATAGAATTGCATCTGAAGGTTTAATTGGGACATTAATTGAACAAGGGTCTGCAACTATGGTGGAGCTAAACGCCGAAACAGATTTTGTCGCAAGAAACGAAGAATTTCAGTCCTTATTGAGGGATATTCTACAGATATCACTACATAATGATAATGTTGAAAGCGCGCAATTTAAAGACACTGGGAGAACTGTTTCAGAAGAGATCAATGAAAAGATTGCAACAATAGGTGAAAATATTATGCTAAGGAGAGCTGTAAAGTATGAAAATATAAAAGACGAGCATATATTTTCTTATACGCACAATTCAGTCGCTGACTCCTTAGGAAAAATTGGAGTTCTTGTTGCAATTAAATCGAAGGGGAATGCAGACCATTTAACTGAACTCGGCAAGGGACTATGCATGCATATTGCGGCAACAAATCCACTAGCTCTTTCGTCATCTGAAATAAGTGCTGAATTGATTGAAAGAGAAAAGCAGATTGCAATTGAACAAGCACGTGACAGCGGTAAGCCTGAAAATATAATCGAAAAAATGGTAGAAGGAAGAATAAAAAAGTTTACCGAAGAGAATGCTCTTTTATCTCAAATTTTTGTTATTGATGGAGAGACAAAGATATCAAAATTACTTGAAACTAAATCTAATGAACTGAAAGATGATATTCTGGTAACACGTTTCGTAAGAATGCAACTCGGTGATGGAATAGAAAAGAAGGCAGACGACTTCGCAAGTGAAGTTGCGGCGGCAGTAGGTAAAAATTAAATAAAACTATTGCATTGCAGATGGTGGGTGATGGCAAAAGAATATAAAAATATTTTGCTAAAGATTTCTGGGGAGATTTTAGCAGGCGATACAGGAAATACCTATGATAATTCGATTACAAGTCAAATTGTAAATGACATAATCAGCATCAAAAAATCAGGTGTAAATCTTGCTCTCGTTATCGGTGGTGGAAACATAATCAGAGGCATAAATCACAAAGAATTAAACCTCACAAAGAATAATGCTGACCAAATGGGAATGCTTAGCACTGTAATAAATGGTATTTTTCTTAAGAATATACTACTAAATAATCAAGTTAAATCAGTTCTTTACTCATCTTTCTCAATTTCTGGAATTGTAAAAAAATTTAACCAAGAAGAAGCAAGGGACGCCATGAATGACGGTCATGTAGTAATCTTGGTTGGGGGCACGGGTAATCCATACTTTACAACCGACACAACGGCTGTGTTAAGAGCGCTGGAACTAAATTGTGATGTTTTGCTTAAGGGTACAAAAGTTGCTGGTGTATACGATAGAGACCCTCAGAAGCACTCAAAAGTCAATAAATTTACTAAATTAGATTATAATTATGTTATAAATAATAATCTAAGGATCATGGATATGACATCGATTGTCTTGGCAGAGGAAGCAAGTCTTCCAATCATTATTTTTTCAATTAAAAAGAAAAATGAGCTAAGAAAGGTTTTAGACGGGGAAGCAGATTTTACAATTATTACAAATTAGGGCATTGCAATGGCAGATGAATTTAATATAGAGGATATTTCAAGGAGAATGGATGGTGCAGCGAACTCACTCAAAAATGAGTTTTCAGGATTGAGAACAGGGCGAGCTTCCGCAACTTTACTCGATCCTGTGTATGTTGATGTTTATGGTTCAAAGATGCCAATAAACCAACTCGCAACAATCAGTATCCCAGACCCACGTACAATATCTGTGCAGGTATGGGATAAGTCGCAAGTGGAAGTTATAGATAAGGCGATACGTGACTCAGGGTTAGGCTTAAATCCAAATATGGATGGACAATTAATAAGAATTCCAATACCTGAACTGAACTCTGAAAGAAGGGAAGAACTCTGTAAGGTAGCGAGTAAATATGCTGAAAATGCACGAATTGCGGTTAGAAATGTTCGTAGGGATGGGATGGATAGTTTAAAAAAACTCGAAAAAAATGGTGATATCAGTCAAGATGACCAAAAAAATTATAGTAGTGATATCCAAAATATTACAGACTCTTCAATTAAAGAAATTGACGAGTTACTTCAGAAAAAGACAACTGAAATTATGAGCGTTTAGCATCTTTCATTAAAATAAATTATCATGAGTGAAATCACAAATTTGCCTAATCATGTCGCCATAATACTCGATGGGAATAGAAGATGGGCAAGAAGTAATGGGTTGCAGGATGAGGATGGTCATCGTAAAGGAATTGAAACACTTGTTTCTATAGCTAAAGCCGCGGCTGGCTTTAATATTAAGTATTTAACACTTTTTAGTTTTAGTAAGGAAAACTGGAAAAGAGACCCTGCGGAGATTTCAAACCTAATGTTCCTCATGGAAACTTTTGAAAATGTTTATTTAGACGAAATCACTTCAAATAATATTAAAGTTAGTGTTATCGGGGATATGGATACTCTTCCGGGGCCACAAAAAAAAATCATAAAAACTGTGAAAGAGAAAACTAAACATAATACCGGAATGCAATTAATTGCAGCATTCAATTACAGCGGAAGAGACGAAATAATCAGAGCAATGAAGAAAATGATGAATGATATTCAAACTTCAAAAATTTCTAGTGATATGGTCAATAGTGATTTAATGGGTAATTACTTAGATACTGCGCATATTCCAGATCCGGATCTCATAATTAGAACAAGCGGCGAGATGAGATTAAGTAATTTCCTTTTATGGCAATGCGCATACTCTGAGTTTGTTTTTACTGACACACTTTGGCCAGATTTTACCGTCGATCAATTGCATAATGCGCTTAAACAGTTCTCCTTAAGGGAGAGAAGATATGGACGTAATACTCCACATAAAACCATATGAAGCTGAATATGGATATTGATAATTTAAGATTACGCCTCAAAACGGTATTACTAATTTTACCTGCATTTCTTTTGCCAGTATTTTTAGGTGGGATTTATTTTGAAATATTCCTTATTTTCTTATCGCTCATTTTATTTTATGAGCTAACAATAATAATAAACTATTCACATAAGAAAATTGCTATAACGGTCTTTTTATTTTCACTAATCCTTTCTCTGATTATCTTGAAAAATTTCCCGGGCATAACCCACACAATATGTTTGGCAATCATGCTAATGGGATCTATTTTTATCAGATTATTCATTAGAACAAGCATGTGGTTTATAGCAATCAGCTCCTATTCTTACATGGCATTTTTAATATTTCATCAATTAAGATTGCAAGACAATCTATTAGATGGCCTTTTCTCACTTTTACTAATAATATTTATTGCTATTATATCTGATACCTCAGGATATCTTGGTGGACAACTAGCTGGAAGAAAGAAGATTTTTCCAAATTTATCACCAAATAAGACAGTTGAGGGCACGTTATTTGCAGTCTTCATACCTACATTATTTTTCTTTGTAATATTCATGTTATATGGTGTAAATTCAAACAGTATTGCTCTATCTTTTTTTATCCTCCTCATAACAATTGGAGCTATTCTGGGGGATATGCTCGGTTCTTTTTTTAAGCGGAGCTTTTCTTTTAAGAATTCAAGTGATTTGCTCCCAGGACATGGTGGACTTTTAGATAGGCTAGATAGTGTAATTGGTAGTGGAATAGCATTTCTAATATTAGCTAATATAGTTAGTAATACTAATTATGAAAATATTTTATACTTCTGGAGGTAATTTGAAAAAAGAGTTAACAATACTCGGCTCAACAGGATCAATCGGAAGTAATGCTCTATCGATACCCGGTATTGGCAAAGATTTCTCAATGCTTGCCTTTGTTGCAGGTAAGGATGTGAATTGTTTAACGCGGCAAGCTAAAGAATTTAGGCCAAAGTATGCAGTTATAGCTGACAATGCAATGTATGCAGAGCTAAAGGAAAATCTGTTCGGTTCAAGGATAAAAATAATGGCAGGATATGATGCTGTAAACGAGATAGCATCAAAAACCACTGATGTTGTTTTATCTGCTATATCGGGCAGTGCCGGAATTGAACCTACTTATCATACCATTAATAAGACCGAGAAACTTGCGATTGCAAATAAAGAGTCGATCGTTGTTGCGGGAAGCCTCTTGTTTAATAAAGAAATAAATAAATCAACAAATATTGTGCCAGTGGACTCCGAGCATAATGCAATCTATAAGTTGCTGAATTATACAAAAGCAGAAAATCTACATAATATTATACTAACCGCATCTGGTGGACCTTTTCTGAACACCGACATCGATGACTTATCAAAAGTTACCGTTGAGGAAGCGCTAAAGCATCCAACATGGAATATGGGAAAAAAAATTACAATCGACTCTTCGGCGTTAATCAATAAAGGGTTGGAACTAATTGAGGCCACGTATTTATTTAATATTAATCAAAAATATATAACCGTAATGGTTCACCCTCAGTCAATTGTTCATGCCATGGTATCAATGCGTGACGGTACAACTTTATCTTTAATGTCTAGGGCGGATATGAAAATACCAATCAGCGATGCTATATATGATAATGAGAAGTTTCCAATATTTGAAAATATTGAGGCTTCAGATATAAAAGAACTATCTTTTTTCGATCTTGATAACAAGAAATTCCCAACTATCGATATGGCTAGAGACGCTATTGATCATGGGGTAAATTCTATAATTACCTATAACGCAGCCAGCGAAGTTGCAGTCGAAAGCTTTATAACGGGAAAAATTTCATTTTTGGATATATTTAACGTAATTAAAGAGTCGCTCAATTATAGTAAAAAAATTGAACAAAAGGTTTCAAAAAATAATATCGAACATATATTATTACTAAATAAGAATGCGAAAGATTTCGCTACTTCCTTTATAGAAAAGACTTTGTGATTAAATGCTCGACTTAAATATCATATATAATTTGGCTATCTACACCATACCCTTCCTATTGGTTCTTACAGCTGTAGTTTTTTTTCATGAGCTTGGGCATTTTCTGATAGCTCGATTGAACAACGTTGACGTTGAAGCTTTCTCAGTTGGTTTTGGTAAAGAGATTTACAGTACTATCGACAAAAGAGGAACAAAATGGAAGATATGCTGGATCCCGCTTGGTGGTTATGTAAAGTTTGTTGATGATGCGGACCCAACAAGCAGGGCAGATGATAGTAAATATTCTGAAAATGGCTTTCACACAAAGTCAATTTATCAACGTTCATCGATTGTTGCTGCGGGACCGATTGCAAATTTTATACTAGCTATAGTTATATTTACATTTCTCTATTCAATTAACGGAAGAACAACTATTTTACCTGTAATTGAAGGAATTGAAGAATCTAGCCCTGCCATGATAAGTGGTCTGAGGGTTGATGATACCATAATTTCAATAGATGAGCAGCCAATTGATAAATTCAGTGATATAACGCGTGTACTCCAAGAAAGAAAAGCGAATATACTTCAATTTAATATCTTAAGGAACGGAATTTCTACTAACATTAATGTTTTGCCTGAAGTGCGATACATGGATCAAGAAAGGCAATCAGGCGAATTATTTTTTATTGGTATTAGCGGTGGGGCACTCGAAAAAAATATAGTCAGAGAAGAGGTGTCTCTAATTAAGGCTGTCGGCTATGGGTTCAATGATACATATCAGATAATTCACTTATCTTTGAACTACATATACAAAATGATAATTGGAACAGAATCTACTGAAAATTTAGGTGGACCTATTCGAATTGCTCAAATCTCAGGTGATGTCGCAAAAAATGGTATATTGCCTCTATTTCAATTAACTGCGTTATTATCAGTCAGTATTGGACTTATTAATCTCTTTCCAATACCAATGCTTGATGGGGGGCACCTGACGTTTTATATGATAGAAGCAATAAGAGGAAAGCCTCTGAGTGAGAAGACGTTTGAAATATTTCATAAAATTGGATTGGCATTCATAATTTTTTTAATGTTCTTCGCATTGTGGAATGATTTAAATTTTTTAAATATTTTTTAATAAATTATATATAATAGTCATGTAATATAACAATAGTAGGATTATGAGAACTTTTTTTTATAATACTGTTTTAATTACTTTTTTTGTGTTTTTGATTGGTGTTACAGATATCAAAGCCAGTGATCACGTAATTACTAGAATTGATGTAACTGGAAATAACAGAATTGACGATAGTACCGTGCTTAATTACGCAAAGTTGAGTGCTGGAAACGTTTACAGCCAAGCTGAAGTCGATGAAGCACTTAGGTACTTATACAAAACAGAGTTATTTTCTGATGTTCAGATTAATTATGATAATTCCAGGTTAGTCATAAGCGTGCAAGAGAATTTTCTAATTAATCAAGTGGCATTTGAGGGTAATAGGGCAATAAATGATGACTCGTTAAGAGATCTTGTATCCCTAAAAGCGCGCTCAACATTCTCAAAAAATAAGTTAGAAGATGACATTTCAACAATCATCAGCTCCTACAGGTCCGCTGGAAGATATAGTGTGGTAATAGAGCCAAAAATAATTAAGCTAGACTTTAATAGAATTAATCTCGTTTACGAAATTACTGAAGGGTCTGTCACCAAGATTACAGATATAAATTTTATAGGTAATAAAAACTACTCTGATAGGGCTCTCAGAAGCATAATTTCTACTTCCAGAAGCACTTGGCTCGATAAAATATGGGGCACAGGAAGATCGTATGATAATGCAATAATGGAATATGATAAGGAGTTGTTGGCACAGTATTACAGAGATAATGGCTATATTAATTTTGGCGTGATAAATGCAATTGGAGAACTGAACAATAGCTCTGGTAATTTTGTCATTACATTCACTGTAGATGAAGGCGATAGGTATGAGTTCGGTGATATATCAATATCAAATCAATTAGATCAGTCATATACGTCATCAATTGCGAGTATAATTTCAACCAAGAGAAATAGCTATTATGATGAATCCAAGATAAATGCGAATAAAACAAACCTTGTCGATTTTATGAAAGCAAATGGAAATCCTTTTGTTGTGGTAAATGTAGTTGAAGAGGTTAACGAAAACTTAAAAACAGTCAATCTGACATATGTTCTAAGTAATGGCCCGCCAGTCTATATAGAAAGAATCGATATATCGGGAAACCAAAGGACTTATGATTACGTGATTAGAAGAGAACTGAAAGTTTCTGAGGGTGATGCGCTTAACCAAACATACCTAAACCAATCAATGAGGAACTTACGAAGCCTTAATTTCTTCTCCGATGTGAAATTAAATACAGTAGATGGAACAGCGTCCGATAAGAAAGTAATACAAATTACTGTTAGTGAGAAACCTACTGGATCCCTAATGTTTGGTGCAGGTTACTCAAGTGTCGCAGGCATTGTAGGAAGTGTGTATGTTAAAGAAGATAACCTTCTTGGGAGAGGGCAAAAGGTGTCAACACAATTAAGTCTTGGTGGTAATCAAAATCTCGTTAGCTTGCAATTTACAGAGCCATCTTTCCTAAGTACGGATGTCTCGGCGGGTATAGATATTTTTGGAAATGAAACAGATTTATCAGATGACTCAGGATATAAAGATAAAGAAATTGGTGCTGGTGTCAGATTTGGTTTTCCATTATCTGAAGATTTAAATCTTGTCACGAAATACAAATATACCAGTAATGAAGTATATGATGTTCCTGAAAATTCAAGTGCCGCCTTAACTCAGCTCGAGGGTACAAGGAATATTTCTGAATTAGGTTATTCTCTGAGATACAATACCCTAGATAATATGATATCCCCAACGAGTGGAACATTAATAAACCTCAGTCAAGATTTGGCAGGTCTTGGTGGCGACGCCAAGTACCTAAGAACGGAAATGTCAGGGAATTACTATAAAGGTTTTACAAATAGCCTTGTTGGCTCAATAGCATTGAATATGGGCCACATTTTTGGCCTGGATGACCAAGATGTGTTAATATCTGATGCTTTCCGTGATCCTGGAAAAACCCTCAGGGGCTTTGCTCCAAGTGGTATAAGCCCACGGTTCACAGTCAATGAAAGCGCTGATGAGGAAGCTATTGGTGGTAATACATATATCTCCACATCCGCTGAACTTACCTTTCCATTTGGTTCATTTACTGAGGAGTATGGAGTAAAGGGTGGCATTCATATCAACGCAGGAACAGTATTTGACTCAGATTTAGATCCATCTGACATAAATGACTCAGACTCTTTCCGAACCTCAATTGGCGCATCAGTCTTCTGGGACTCACCTGTAGGACCTCTAAGATTTGATTTTACAGAGGCAATTGATAAGGAAACATATGATAAAACTGAGTTTTTCCAATTTTCTGGTGGCACAAACTTCTAAAATGTATAAACTTCAGAAGGTATATATCAATCCACTGGAATTTATATGAAACATAGAAGTTTTGTTAAAAATAATGGCCCTTTTAAAATTAGTGAAATTTTAAAACTTGTATCCCCTGCGCAAAAAGCTCCAGATGGCATGAATGACATATCAATCAAAGGGGTTGCAACGATACAAAATGCCTCCTCAGATGATATTACTTACTTGAGTAATAAAAACTATTTGAATGGTATTGATAATATCAAGGCCGCGGCATGCTTGGTCAACATGGATCTAAAGAATATGCTACCTAAGGATGTTCTCCCTATCATAGTGGATAACCCTGAGCATGTTGTTATAGATGTGATAAGCTTATTTTATTCAGATTTAGATGATGATCAAAATGATCAAATTAGCAAACTTTCTCACTTGTCAAAAAAAGCAACCATCGGTTTAAATTGTTTGATTAAACCTGGGGCAGTAATAAAGAGTGGTGCAGTAATTGGCAATGAGTCTTCAATTGACTCAAATACGACCATTGGAATGAATGTTTTAATTGGCCATAACGTTATGATTGGTTCCAATTGTTCGCTCCAGAATTGTATACTCGGTAATAATGTTATTATACATCCTGGAGTTAGGATCGGTCAGGATGGCTTTGGATATAGCTTAGGCGATAGTGGATTAAAAAAATTTCCACATATTGGTCGTGTTATTATTCAGGATAACGTAGAAATTGGGTCAAATACAACAATCGATAGAGGTTCATTAAATGATACAATGATTGGTGAAGGGACCAAGATAGATAACCAGGTACAAATTGGGCATAATGTTATAATTGGTCAAAACTGTGCAATTGCGGGTCAGGTTGGTATTTCTGGAAGCGTACAAATAGGAAACAATGTAATGATAGGGGGTCAGGTTGGCATCAAACAGCACAGGAAGATTGGAGATAATGTTCAAATAGCCGCGGGTGCTGGTGTGACGCTCAGCATTCCATCATATCAGCGTGTTGCTGGCAACCCGGCTAGGAAGCTCGGTACTTATTTGAGTGAGATAAAAACAATATCTAGAATAGCGAGAAAATGAATATAAATTGAGTTAGTGATATGCTATAAGATACACTGATTTATTGGATGCTAATATGAAAACCTATACTATGAATGAAAATCCACAAACTGCTGATATTAATATAATAAAAAAACTACTTCCGCACACTTACCCATTTTTATTGGTAGATAAGATAGTTGAGATGAATGGTGACGAGTATGGCATTGGTGTAAAAAATGTGACAATTAACGAACCTTTCTTCCAGGGCCATTTTCCCGATAATCCAATAATGCCTGGAGTGCTACAAATTGAAGGTATGGCGCAAACTGCTGCGATCATGTGCATGCTCAAATATGAGACAAAAGTACCAAATGTTTTTTTTATGACCATTGATAAAGCACGCTTCAGAAAACCGGTCATACCTGGCGATATACTATATTATCATCTCAAGATTATCAGAAAAAGAGCAAATGTTTGGAAGTATAAGGGTGAAGCATATGTGCTTGGAGGATTGGTTGCTGAAGCTGAAATCAGTGCTATGATTGAGGCAGGTAAATAGAATGATTCATCCTTCTGCAATAATTGAAGATGGAGCTGTAATTGGTGCTGATACCAATATCGGAGCGTTTTGCTATATCGGAAAGAATGTCATTTTGGGTGATAATATAAATATCCACCCTCATGTAATCATTGATGGGCACACAAAAATAGCAGATAATGCAAATATTTTTCCTAATGCAACAATTGGTATGGTGCCCCAGGACTATAAGTACAAGGATGAGATCACATATATCGAGATTGGAAAGAATTGCACAATAAGAGAGCATGTGACAGTACATTTGGGCACAAAATCTGGTAGCTCACTAACTACGATAGGTGATGACTGTTTTCTGATGGTAGGCTCACATGTCGCACACGATTGCACCATTGGTAATAATGTAATTTTAATTAATCAAGCCGCTCTTGCAGGGCATGTGAGTGTAGGAGACTTTGCAATTATTGGTGGCTTATCGGGTGTGAAGCAGCATGTGAGGATAGGGAAGCACGCATATATTGCTGGAATGACAGCCGTCGAAATGGATATATTGCCATTTGGGGTTGTGAAAGGTGTGCGTCGATGCTACTTAACAGGAGTCAATATTAAAGGCCTCAGGCAGAGGGGCTTTGCAAAGGAAGAGATACATTTAATACGGGATATATATATGGAAATTTTTGATGGTCCATCGATCGAAATCCCTAATAGAGCACAAACGCTTTTCAAAAAGTATGCCGATAATGAAAAAGTGAGTATTTTACTCAAATTCATACTGGATCATCCGGAAAGGCATCTCTGCCTTCCAAATGAAGAGAGTATAATAAAGTAATCGAATAGCTATCAATATGAGTGATAATCAGTTAGCTATAATTGCTGGGGGCGGAAAACTATCACCAGCTATTATAGAGGCGGCCCAAAGAAAAGGATGGAATGTAACCGTATTTGCAATTGGAAATTCAGAGCTTACGAATGACCCTAATATCAGGCTTATTGAGATGAACAAGCTAGATATCGGCAGGCTTTTCAAAATATTAAAGAATCAAAAAATAATGAATATCTGCATGGTTGGTTATATTCCTAGACCAAAAAGTCTTAAGGAATACTTTCAGCTTAACTCTTTCAATCTGCAAACGTTTGGATTAATAGTTCAATCTATCAATATATTACGTGGCGGAGACGCCGCGTTATTTAAAAAGATAAACTCAATACTTGAACGAAAAGGCTATAAGATAATTGGCGCTAAAGATATTGCACCTCATTTAACCCTAGAATGCGGTCTGTATTCATCCATGAAGGTATCAAAGATAGAGCTCGCAAATATAAAAAAGGCAAAATATTGTGCAGAGATGACCGGTGCTTTGGATATTGGACAAGCAGTAGTTGTTAAAAATAATAGGGTTATTGCTATTGAAGCTGCTGAAGGTACAGATGCAATGTTAGCAAGGTTAGTAAATTTGCAAGGGGTGAGCACCAAGAAAGGTGGAGTTATTCTTAAATCTGAGCAAATTCAGCAAGATCAAAGGGTTGACATGCCTACCATTGGAATGGATACAATTGAGAATATCATTAAGGCTAATTTATCTGGAATTGCAATAACATCAGGAAACGTAATTGTACTGGATTTTCAGAGGGTTATGGAGATGATTGAAGGTAATAATTTATATTTTGTTGTGATTTGATTTACAATGCCTGAGATGAAATTAAAAAAAAGAATTGCTATAATTGCTGGTGAGGTGTCCGGCGATAAGATTGGATCTGATTTAATTAGCGAATTAAAGTCCACTTATGATATTGAATTATGTGGGGTTGGAGGTGTTGAGCTTTCGAAGCATGGATTGAGATCGCTCTTCTCATATGAAGAGTTGTCTATAATTGGCTTATGGGACATAGTACGAAATATTTTTACATTAAGAAAAAGAATTTATTCAACAGTAAATGCTATTATTAAGTATGAGCCAGAGTTATTAATTATTATTGATAGCCCAGAGTTTACTCATAGAGTTGCAAAAAAAATTAAGAAATCAATGCCCACTCTTACTGTCATTAACTATGTCTCACCGACAATTTGGTTTTGGCGACAGCATCGTGCAAAAAAGATGAGAGAATATGTATCACATATATTATCCATTTACCCTTTCGAAACTGATTTATACCAAAGACTTAATGGACCATCTTGCACATATGTAGGTAATCCTCTATTTGAGAATATCATCCACAGCAAATCTACTAGAGATAAAATAAGTTCAAAAAAGAAAAAAATACTGTTTATGCCTGGTAGTAGAAAGTCAGAAATTGAAAAATTACTACCAATCTGTCTCAATGCATTTATTGAAATAAAAAGGTTGGGTTATGATTTTAGTCTAAAAATACCAACATTTGATGATTTTATTGAACTAATCGATAAGAGCTTCCTGGACAGTGGTATTGAATACTCAGTATTCACAGATGAAAATAAAAAAATTGATAGTTTCTGGCAATCCGATTTTGCGATTACAGCATCTGGTAGCGCAACTCTCGAATTAGCGGCTTGTTATCTACCTATGATCGTTATTTATAAGCTTAATACTGTAAACTCAATTTTAGCGAAGATAATCAGTAAAGCAAATAACCTGAAAAATATTTCAATCTCACTTCCTAACATAATAAGTGGAACAAAGGTTATCCCTGAGCTCTTACTATCTGATTGTAATTCAGAAAAGATTGCGCAAGAAGTAATAAAATTATTTTGCAATCAAAATGCTATAAATGAACAACTTTCAATATTTAAAAAAGTACATGAGGTAATGAGTGTAGATAAAAAACCGGAGAGGGCAGCCAGTGACATTATCAGCGGATACTTATAGTTCCTATTCTATCTATCTTCAATATCTATAAAGTTTTTTGATGCATTACCCATGTATAATTGACGTGGCCTTCCGATTCTTTGTTCTGAGTCCTCAATCATCTCATTCCATTGTGAGATCCAGCCGACCGTCCTTGCCAGTGCAAATAGAACAGTAAACATATCTTTTGGAAACCCGAGAGCTCTTAGTATGATTCCAGAATAGAAGTCAACGTTTGGGTATAGTTTTTTTTCAACAAAATAAGGATCCTCAAGAGCAATTTTTTCTAACTCCATTGCGACCTTTAAAAGGGGATCATCTTTTAGACCTAAAGCATCCAGCACTTCATGGCATGTTTTTTGCATAATCTTTGCTCTTGGGTCATAACTCTTGTAAACTCTGTGTCCGAAGCCCATTAGTCTGAATGGATCACTTGAGTCTTTTGCCTTTTTAATAAATTTTGAAATATTATCTGGTGTTTGAATCTCGTCTAACATATTTAATGCTGCTTCATTTGCACCACCATGTGCCGGACCCCACAATGAAGCGACGCCAGCTGCTATACATGCAAATGGGTTAGCGCCTGAAGAACCCGCTAGGCGTACAGTTGAAGTTGATGCATTTTGCTCATGGTCTGCATGGAGAATAAATAACTTATCTAAAGCACTCGATAATATTTTATTTACCTTGTACTCTTCTGGTGGAACTGAAAAGCACATATGCATAAAATTACTTGCATAATCCAGGTCATTTCTTGGATAAACGAATGGCTGACCTAGCGTATATTTATAAGCCATCGCCGCAATTGTCGGCATCTTTGCGATTAGTCTTCTTGTGGCTACCATTCTTTGATGAGAGTCGTTAATATCAGTTGAGTCATGATAGAAAGCTGATAGAGCTCCGATTACACCACAGGTTATAGCCATCGGATGCGCATCACGTCTGAAACCTTGGTAAAATCTCGTCATTTGCTCGTGAAGCATAGAATGGTAAGTTACAGCATTATCAAATTCTTGCTTTTCTGTCTTATTTGGCAACTCACCATTAAGAAGAAGATAGGACACCTCAAGGAAATCCGCGCTCTCAACAAGCTCTTCAATCTTATATCCACGATACAAAAGGACCCCATTTTCTCCATCTATGTAAGTTATAGTAGAGGTACAGTTTGCAGTTGAGGTAAACCCAGGATCGTATGTAAAAACATTTGCTTGCGCATATAACTTTGAAATATCAACTACTTCAGGACCTATTGATGGCTTGTATATTGGTAGCGTATATTTTGCGCCATTAATTTCAATTTGAGCGGTCCCGGATTCATTTTTTTTTGCTGCCATATTAGCTTTCCGTTATCGATTTGATATACTGTGTTTATATATATAAATGCTGATATTTACAAACAAAAAATTATTTGGATAGGTGCTTTGAAATACGGGTGAGTGTATCTTTCTTACCCAATGCATAAATTAACTCATAAATACCTGTTGGAACAATACGGCCGGTAAGAGCAACTCTAAGGGGTTTTGCAATATCTATTAACTTTATATTTTGCTGAGCGATGAATTCATCAAATAAAGTTGAGATACCGTGAACACTCCAATTCTGCAAGCGTCTAAGATCTGCGTAGAATAGTTCAAATAATTTAATCTTTTCAATTGTTAGGATCTCATTTTTAAGCTCATCTATATGATCAACGTCTTCGATTGTTAGATATTCAGTAAGTTCTCGTAGTTCATTTAATGTTTTTGCTTTAGTTTTTAGATGGGGTAGTATGTTCTTAATTTTATCTTTACTCTCATCCGATAACTTTATCTCGCTTGCATCAGAAATCATTTCTATTAGCACCTCTTCACTTTCGATATTTAAGAAATGAGAATTAATGTTGAGCAATTTCTTGTTGTCTAATCTAGCAGGTGACTTGTGAATATTCTTTAAATTAAAATAATTTATCATTTCACTTTTTGAAAAATATTCTTTATCACCATGACTCCAACCAAGTCTAAGAAGATAATTCAATATGGCTTTTGGCACAAATCCTTCAGATTTGTAGTCTGAAACTGATAAGGCGCCATCTCTCTTTGATAGCTTTGTACCATCCGCCGAATGAATAAGTGGAATATGGCTGTATTGAGGTAATTTCCAACCCATAGCTGTAAAAATTTGAGACTGCCTTGCTGCGTTATTGAGGTGATCATCACCTCTAATGATGTGTGATACACCCATATCGTGATCATCAACTGCTGAAGCAAGCAAATAGGTTGGAGTTTCGTCACTTCGTAATATTATAAAATCATCTAAGTCCTGATTTTCGTACTTTACAACACCCTGTACATTATCATTTATCTGCGTTATTCCACTAAGGGGGGTCTTAATCCTAATAACTGGCTTTATTTTTTCATCTCCATCATAATGATCAGAATTACGCCATTTGTTATTATAAAATGTGGATTTTTTTTCTTTGATGGCATTCTCTCTCATCTCTGATAATTCAACCTCGGTACAATAGCACTTATATGCTTTTCCTTGCTCAAGTAGTTTTAAAGCTATCTCTCTGTGTCTTTGAATATTCCTACTTTGGAAGACAATTTCATCATCCCAGTTTATTCCAAGCCATCTAATTCCCTCTAAGATATTTTGAAGAGCTTCATCAGTTGACCTCTTCTGATCGGTATCTTCAATACGCAGAACAAGTTTACCATTATTCTTTTTTGCAAATAACCAATTATAAAGTAGAGTTCGGCAACCGCCAATATGCAAATTACCGGTTGGAGAAGGCGCGAATCTTGTGATAACAGTTTCCTTCATAACACCTTTCCGGTTAGGTCAATTAAATTTAGTGATAATTTCTGATGAGATTTACAAGACAGCCCTGTATTTTTACCCGATCTGATGAGTAAATTTTTGTCTCATAGCTTTTGTTAGATGGCTCAAGTGCAATACTATCGCCTTTTTTTCTGAATCTCTTGAGTGTCGCTTCTTCTCCGTCTATGAGTGCTACAATAATATCTCCATTTTGGGCTGTCTGGCATCTCTTGACGATAACCGTATCGCCATCAAATATTCCGGATTCAATCATTGAGTCACCTCTGATCTTAAGTGCGTAATGCTCATGGTTTCCAAGCATATCTTTTGGCAGGTGGATATTATCGATTCTTTCTTGGATTGCTGATATTGGGGAACCTGCGGCAATATTACCCATAATTGGTATTTCTATGAATGTATTATTCATTATTTCATTCTTATCTAATGGAATTGTAGTTTTTTTGCTATAATTTGTGTTATTTTCAACACTATCGAAGGGATGCTTTATGATCTCTAAAGCCCTTGCTCGATTTGGCAATCTTCTTATGTAACCACGTTCCTCAAGCGCATTGATAAGCCTATGGATTCCTGATTTAGAGTGCAGATTGACTGCCACCTTCATTTCATCATAAGAGGGCGAAATACCATTTTCGGTAATACGTTGATGGATATATTTTAGTAACTCATATTGTTTTACGGTGAGCATATTTATCTCCAATGGATTTGCACAAAACAAGAACATTTATACATGTTCTTTCTATGTTCTACAAGAGGAAAGTTAATAAATATTAAATTAGAAGTCAATTTTTAAAATTTTTACAACCTCCCCCGCTTTTTTTAATGGGGCGTATGGCTCTCTAACAATATATACATTTGATGAGCTTAGAACGCTCAATGAGGATGAGTCTTGCACTTTATTTGGCAAAACATATCCGTCTTTATAGAATGCTCTTATGTAGTCCTGCCTTTCATCATTCTTTTCTATGTCGACTTTCAGTTTTGCTTCCTTTACATATAAATCTTCTTCTTTAAAGTTCATAAATTTATTAATCATGGGTTTTAAAAATAGCTGGCAGCAGACATGAGCTGACACTGGATTTCCGGGAAGCCCAAGAAGATGCGCGCCCCCAATGCGTCCATATATGAGCGGCTTACCCGGCCTCATCGCAATTTTCCAGAATCTAAGGTCTAGATCTTCTCTAACGCTTTCCTTAACTAAATCAAACTCACCAACACTTGCGCCACCAATTGTTATGATGATATCGTGGCTACCTGCTTTTTTTATTTTCTCACGAAGTGATCTCAAATTATCTTTGGCTATTCCAAAGTCATCCGCTATTGCCCCTAGTTGTTCTGCATAGGCTTTAATACCATAAATATTTGAACTAATAATTTTTTTCTCAGCATTTTTTGATCCTGGTTTAACAAGCTCGTCTCCATTTGATATTATTGCAATTTTTGGTTTCTGATAGGTTTGCAGATTTGTGTAGTTCATCGAGGCTGCTAGCGATATATGTTTGGGTGTCAGCTTTGTACCCTTTTTTATCAGAGTTTCACCCAATTTAAAATCAAAGCCCTTCTTTCGGACATTTTCATTCTTCTTCGGGATTTTTGTAAGAGAAAGCTGGGTGCCGGCCACTTTTGTGTTTTCTTGGATTATAACGGTATCTGTACCGGCGGGCATCACACTTCCTGTGTATACTTTTACCGCGTCACCAATATTAACCGAGTTATTAAAATCGTGCCCAGCTGGACTTTTGCCTAAAATAGATAGGGTATGGTTTTCTTTAAAATTGTTATCGTGCTTGAATGCATATCCGTCCATTGCTGATAAGTCTGACGGTGGAGAGTTTCTACGCGCAGATAGTTTTACAGCAATAACATGACCTCTAGCTGAGCCAAGAGGGGTATTGATTATCTTTTTTGGCTTAATGTCTTTAAGGCAACTACTTATTGCATTTTCAAGTTTTAATAATTTCATATTCTCTTGTATGTACCTGATTTACCACCAGATTTGAAATCTAGCCTGATATCCGTGATTGAGGCTTTTTTATCAATGGATTTAATCATGTCATAGATTGTTAAACATGCCACAGAGCATGCCACTAAAGATTCCATCTCTACCCCGGTTTTTTGGGTAGTTTGGCTTTCACAAATTACATTTATTGAACTCATCACCGCATCCATCTGAATATCGACTTTTATGGAGTCCAGATTTATGTTGTGGCAAAGTGGAATAAGCTCTGGTGTCTTTTTTGATGCCATTATACCAGCAATTCGGGCTGTAGAGAAAACATCACCCTTTGCAAGGTTGTCTCCTTCGATAAGCTCTAAGGTTTTTTTTGATACATTTACTCTTCCGGACGAAATTGCAATCCTGTGAGTAGATTTCTTATCTGAAATATCCACCATATTTGCATCTCCTGAATTATTTATATGTGTAAAATTTTTCATTTTAATTAGACAGATCTTGTATTGCTTTTGTAATATTTTCTGATTTGATTATGCTCTCGCCAACTAAAAAGGCATCAACATTTTTGTTGGCTAACATTTTTATTTGATGATTGTCATAAATACCACTTTCAGAAATGATAATTGAGTTATTATCAAATTTTGGAGCCAAATTTATACTGGTGTTAATATCTGTTTTGAATGTATGTAAATTTCTATTATTTATACCAATGATTTTTGCGTTCACACTTTTTGCCCTTTCGAACTCTCTATCATTATGCACTTCAAATATGCTATCTAACTCGATTTCTTGAGCTGTTTGGTATAGCTCTTTCGCTTGTGAGTCGCTTAACATAGACAGAATTATCAATATACAATCCCCACCAAGATATTTTGTCTCATAAACTTGGTATGGGTCAATGAAAAAGTCCTTTCGCAGCAGTGGAAGAGGCGAGTTATCTCGAGCTATACTTAGATGCTCTTTTGCACCCATAAATGATGGGGTGTCTGTTAAGACCGAGATACAGGTAGCTCCAGCAGAAGAATACTCTTTTGCTATTTCTGATACATTAAATACATCTTTCAAAATCCCTTTTGATGGGCTAGCTTTTTTAATTTCACATATTAATGATATTTTACCTGTAATAGTATTGTTTCGAATGGCACCTGAGAACGACCTTTCGGCGCCTGCCTGCTCACTCGTATATTTTATTAAGTCATTAATTGGCAGTGAGTTGTAGCTATCTTTAACTTCAATTTTTTTATATTCATAAATTCTGTCAAGTATTGAATTCATTATGCCAGCTTATTTGATACATTAATAAGATTTTTTAGGGTTTGAAGTGCCCCGCCATTGTCTAATGACTCTTTCGAAAGTAATAGCCCATCCTCAATACTATCACAAAAGCCACACATAGTTAATGCAGCTGCGGAATTTATGGCAGTAATTTCTCTGTAAGGATTTTTTTCACCTTCCAATACTTTAAATAATTCTTTTGCGTTATATCGTGCGTCACCCCCCACTATCTCTGAGATTTTTGAGGGCTCAACATCAATTTTATCAATTTCAAGGATTTCCTCAAGGACCTGACCATTGCTTAATTTATGAACAAATGTTTTATCTGAGATTGAAATTTCATCAAGCCCATCATTGCTGTGAACTAACCATGCTTGTTCAGAGCCAAGGCTTTTCAAGACTTCAATCATTGGGTGCAGAAGTAACTTGTCATACGCACCAATGAGGTGATTTTTTACATTTCCTGGGTTACACATAGGGCCAAGTATATTAAAAATAGTTCGCGTTTTGATTTCAGCCCTGACTTTTGCAACATGTTTGAAGCTGCCATGAAAAAGTGGAGCAAATAAAAAGCAAATATTAGTTTCATTCAGGCATTCTTCGCAAAGTTCAGGTGCGATATTTATATTTATCCCAAGTTCGGTCAACACATCCGATGATCCAGATAAAGACGAAACTGATCTGTTTCCATGTTTTGCAACTTTAACGCCATGGGATGCAACCACCAGAGAGGTTGCGGTTGAGATATTTAATGTTTTATAACCATCTCCGCCTGTTCCAACAATATCAATTGTACCTTCTGGAACTTTTATGGTTTTCATTTTTTCTCTTATTGCGCGTACAGCACCTATGATTTCATCTATCGACTCACCCTTATCTCTTAGGCCGATGAGAAAATTAGAAATATCAGCATCAACACATTCACCTGACATTATACTTTGAAAAGCACTGTAGCTTTCCAAAATTGAAAGGTTTTGTTTTTTATTTATTTTCTGAATGTAATCAATGATTTCTGGCATCTAATTAAAACTCTTTTATAAGATTATAAAGTTTCTTAATATATCAATTCCATATTCCGTTGCAATACTTTCAGGGTGAAATTGTATACCGTGAGTAGGATATTCCTTGTGCGAAACGGCCATGATGTAATTATCTTCTTCAGAACGAGCTGTTGTGACCAATTCCGAACTTAATTTTTTTTCGTTAATAATAAGAGAATGATATCTTGTTGCAGAGAAATTTTCGGGGATATTATTAAAAATAGGGCTCCCTGTATGTTTGATTAATGCGGTCTTGCCATGCATCAAATTATCAGCTTTAATAATTTCCGAACCAAAAGCTTGCCCAATTGACTGATGACCTAAACATATACCTAAAATCGGTATTTTATTCGAATAAGATTTTACGATGTCAACTGATATTCCGGCTTGGCTTGGCGTGCAGGGTCCGGGGGATATTATAATGTGGCTTGTATTGCTAGGTATCTCATCAATAGTTATTTGATCATTACGAACCACAGATGACTTTTTACCTAGAGTACCAATATATTGCATAATATTGAAGGTAAAGCTGTCATAATTATCAATGATTAATATCATTAATCGGCCCTGTTATTATTTATATCGATTGCGTCTTGTGCTGCCTTAAAGAGGGCAGAAGCCTTTGATCTGCATTCTTCGAATTCACTATCTGGATCGGAGTCGGCAACAATCCCAGCACCTGCCTGAACATACATTGATTTATCTTTAATTATTGCCGTTCTTAATGTTATACAAGTGTCCATATCTCCTGCCGCTGAAAAGTAGCCAACGCATCCCGCATAGATAGACCTTCGTTCTTTTTCCAATTCTTCAATTATTTGCATCGCCCTGATTTTAGGTGCCCCGGATACAGTTCCTGCAGGAAATCCTGCTTTCAGGACATCGATCATACTGAACCGTGTATCAAGCTGGCCAATCACGTTTGATACTATGTGCATAACATGGCTATACATCTCTACGAAGAATTTATCGGTAACTTTAACGCTCCCTAATAGTGATACTTTACCAACATCATTTCGTCCAAGATCAAGTAACATTAAATGTTCAGCAAGCTCTTTTGGATCTTTAAGTAAGGATATCTTATTATTATCATCCTCAACTTGATCTTTCCCACGGGGGCGGGTGCCTGCAATTGGTCTCACTGTTATCTCATCACCAAAAAGTCTAATTAGTATTTCAGGGCTTGATCCGATGACAGCGAACTCATCAAAGTTTAAATAAAAAAGAAATGGTGATGGATTTATTCTTCGCAAGGATCGATACAATTCAAATGGTGGCAATTCAAAATTTGATTTAAAGCGTTGACTCAGTACAACTTGAAAGATGTCTCCTTCATGAATATAGTTTTTGGCACTTTGTACCATCTTTAGGTATTCATCTTTTGTGGTATTGGAGCTTATATCAACCTCCTTTTGATTAGTTGGAAAATGAGTTTCGTTTAGAGGCTTTTTGAGTAAATCGAGTACAAAATCTATTGAAGAATTTGCATCTGCTAGCGCAGCTTGGTATTTTTGATTTGAGTCATGCCTCAGGGAATATACAATTGACAATTCATCCTTCAAATTATCAAACACAATAATAAGGGACGGCCTAATCAGAAGAGAGTCAGGAAAATCTGCTTCAGACTTGTTTAACTCGTTTATGTTCTCAATCAATCGCACATTATCATAGCCTATATACCCAAAAACACCTGCAGACATTCTTGGTAACTGTGGAGGAAGGTCAATATGAGAGCAATCAATCAAATTCTTCATTGATCTAAAAGTCTGGCCTGATTCTCTCGTGAATTCAGGTGATGATTTTGATTTTACGTAAGCTTTGTTGCCTTCAGATTTCCACCACAGATCAGGCTTCATTCCAATAATTGAATAACGCCCTCTTTTTGTTCCCCCCTCAACTGACTCAAGAAGAAAACAATTAGAATGATCTTCTAAGCGCATTAAAATTGATATAGGCGTGATGGTATCTGAGACAATTGTCTTCCATATAACTTGATCAATTTTTTTATTGTATAGTTTTTCAGATTTATCCATTTATACTACTGGCTCTGAGTATTAAATAATCTATCTATATTTTCTTGATATAACTTGACATTGTAGTTATCTTCTAGTGACACCAAATATTGTTCAAAAAGGTCATTTCTGAGTTGTAAATCTAGATTATTTATAAATTCTAGATTTCTATCCATCTCATTTTTTGTATTTGGCAGTATCTCTACCACCTTTCCGACAAGTATATTATCCTCTGATTTACCAATAATTATCTCATTCAAATTTGCGCTCAGAATTCTATCATTAAAATCTTCACTAAATTCTCTTATAGGAGAAACCCTGCTAAAAGGTGCAGATTTTCTTATTTCAGTTTGATAACGGTCCACTAGCATTTGAGTTTGGTTATCTTTTAATCCGCCTTCTAATTGTTTTATTATTTCATCCTCTAGATCATTTTTTCTTTTCTTAATCATATCAGAGGAAACAAGTTTTCTGACTTCAGCAAATGCTTTGATATAAGGCGGGTTTACTGAATTTAAATTGACCCATATATAACCACTTTCTGTATCATGGACTTCAATAAAATCTCCAATTTCAGAGTTGAATATCTTCTGAATTAAATTAGGGTAATCAATTTCATCAATTGTATCATTTTGAATATTTTTTGCGTTAATATCAATTTTCTTATAATCTTGAAGTTCGAGTTGATGTTTGGCAGATATTTCTATCATCGAATCTCCATTTAAAAAATTATCTTCAATATCGAAATACAAACTTTCTACAAGATCTATGGCTTTTTGAGTTTGAATTTCCCCTTTTATTTCTTCAGCTGCTTCATCAACTGTTTGTATTTTAAGGGGGTCAATTTTTTGGAGGTATAGTACTGAGATGCCAAGCATACCATCAATCGGCTTGGAAAATTCACCTTCAACTATATCAAATGCGGCATTTGCCACCTCAAAATCTAGTATCTCGTCTTGACCAACAGAGCCGAGATAACTCTCCTCTTTGCTTAATGAGTGCTTTAGTATGAGGTCATTAAACTTAAGTTGTGATGAGTCGCTGAAAAAATTTTCAGCTTCAATGTCATCATCAAAGAAGAACTGATATAACTCCCTTTTTTCTGCTTTTGTGAAGCTGTCTTTATTATTATTGTAATATTCATTTATCTGAGATTGAGTAACTTGAATATTCATTTTTATATTTTCTGGCTCCAAAATTAATGCTGTAAAATCTCTTGTTTCAGATTTTCTGTATCCATTTTTAAATTTTTCATAAAATTCAATAAGCTCTCTTTCGGAGGGCGTCTTGACGCTAATCTTTGACTTTGGCAGATCCACATATTCAATAATTCTCTCTGTTTTATTGTAATCATCAATCATTTCGAGCAGTATATTGGGTATGTAGGTTCTGTTGCCAACAATGTTAAATAATTGGTTTTGTTTATTTACGTTAATTTCACTACGCACATATGATTCATCTGTGTAGCCTGCGTATGAGAGAAGTTGCTCATATCTTGCCTTATTAAATATACCGTCTGTTTTGAAGTTCTCATCATCAATGATTCCTGCAGCAATAAATTCTTCAGGTATATCAATTCCAAGTTTGTTAATCTCAATTTGAAGTACCATTTTTCTAATTAGATTTTCAATTGCAATTTTATCGATTCCAAGTTCAAGAGACTCTTTTAACGATATCTGTTTATCGAGTTGCGAGCTGATGACTGATAGCTGGTTGTTGTATTCTGTTACCAGCTGATCGAGGCTAACCTCATAATCATCAATCTCGATGGCAACAGTTTTCTTAAAATTACCAAAGATATCTTGGATACCCCAAACTGCAAAGCTAAGTATAAGTACGCCAATTAAAAGTTTAACAAATGGTCCAGTGACAGACTTCCTTAAAGTATCCAACATTTTATTTCACCAACATTAATTCCATGTTTGTTCCTGAGGCTAATATAAGGTAATATAAAAATTAATTCTATTACTTTATTATGAGTAAAATTTGATTAATTTTTTTTTGTTAGGTGGCAATAAATGCAATTTAATCCAGATAAAATAACTATCGCTGGCAATTGGAAAATGAATGGGCATAGGGGCTCCCGTGCTGAGATCGAAAAGTTGCTTAGTTTAATAGTTGATGAGGATGATACCAATATCGTTGTGTTCCCTCCGTACACTCTAATCTCACATTTTGCGCATATCACCAAGAATTCTCCCTTAAGCATCGGTGGTCAAGACTGTCATTATATGGAGTCAGGAGCATTTACAGGTTCAATTTCGGCTGCAATGATACGTGATTCTGGTGCTAATTTTGTAATAATTGGCCATTCCGAAGTAAGGGCGGCATACGGGGCTGACGGAGGTAACATAATTAAAAAAACCCAAAGCGCCCATGAAAATAACTTAATTACAATAATTTGTGTTGGCGAAGACTTAAAAGTTAGATCAGAGGAGAGGCATTTTAATTTTATTAGTAATCAGCTAAAAAACTCAGTCGCAAGCACTTCAAATCGTAATAATACAATAATTGCATATGAACCAATTTGGGCCATTGGAACAGGAGATACTGCAACAGCTGAGGATATTCGAGAGATGCATTCTCACATTAATAACATATTAAAGAACTTTAATATGTTCGATAAAGGTAACCCAGCTATCCTGTATGGTGGCTCTGTAAATGCGAAGAATGCTGAACAGATATTAGGCATAGATAATGTGAATGGTGTCCTTGTTGGCGGGAGCTCTCTTGACCACAAACAATTTTTTGAAATCATAAAATCAAAATAATTTTTAATCATTGTTAATTCTTGTAAATTATAGTAAACAATCTGTAGAGGTATCCATGAGTTCACTAATTCTTATATTACATCTTGCTGTAGCTATAATACTAGTTGGTGTTATTTTACTGCAAAGATCTGAAGGTGGTGCACTTGGTATTGGTGGCGGAGGTTCTGGAGGTGGTTTATCCGGATTCTTAAAGGGTAGAGGCCAAGCGGGTGGTTTGGTAAAGATTACCATAGTCCTGGGAACTATTTTTTTTATTACTTCATTGAGTTTAACAATCATAAACTCATACAATAATCAATCTGTAATTGACAGAGTTACAAGTGATCTTGATCCGTCTACTTTAATATCAACAACGGATAATGAGAATATTAGCGTTCCAATATTGGAATAACCTGAACTTTACACTTAATATTTTGATTTAGTATTTTACTTTTAGTTTATTTTTGTTATTTTATAATTCCATGGCACGTTTTATTTTTATTACTGGTGGTGTGGTATCTTCTCTTGGAAAAGGACTCTCTTCAGCTTCACTTGGTGCATTGCTTCAGTCCCATGGTTATAAAGTTAAACTTCGCAAGCTTGATCCATATTTAAACGTTGATCCTGGAACAATGAATCCAATTCAGCACGGTGAAGTATTCGTAACTGATGATGGCGCTGAAACAGATCTTGATTTAGGTCATTACGAGCGTTTTACAGATGTATCTGCGACTAAGTTTGATAATATTACTAGTGGTAAAATTTACCAAGACATAATCCAAAAAGAGAGAAGGGGGGATTACCTTGGGGGTACGGTTCAAGTGATTCCTCACGTAACTGATGCAATTAAGAAATTTATAACCCAGTATACGGATGATGTTGATTTTCTTTTGTGTGAGATTGGCGGAACAGTAGGTGATATTGAGGCCTTACCTTTTTTCGAGGCAATTAGACAATTAAAGAATGAATTAGATCCTGAGAATTGTTTATTTATGCACTTAACATTATTGCCATTTATTGCAGCAGCAGGAGAATTGAAAACAAAGCCAACCCAGCATTCAGTTAAAGAACTAACATCCATTGGTATACAGCCCGATATTATTATTTTAAGATGTGACAGAGATATACCCGAAGATGAGCGAAAAAAAATCTCATCATTTTGTAACGTTCCATTTGATAGAATAATTCCAGCAGTTGATGTAAATAACATCTATGATGTTCCAATGAATCTACATCAAAATGGTTTAGATAACGAAGTTTTAAGCATATTTAATTTAAAGCAAAAAAATAAACCAAACTTCCTAAAATGGAAAAAAATCTCATCAAATGCTTGCGCTTTAGAGGAGAGCGTAAAGGTGTCTATTGTTGGAAAATATATCCAACTGCAAGATGCATACAAATCACTCGATGAGGCGATATATCATGCTGGATTGATAAATAAAATTAAAGTTAATGTAGAGTGGGTTGACTCTGAATTATTAGAGGAATCACCACCAATTGAATATTTAGATAATACCGATGCAATCTTGGTTCCAGGTGGTTTTGGGCAGCGTGGAAGTGAAGGTAAAATTAACGCTATTAGATTTGCTCGTGAAAAGAATGTTCCATACTTAGGTATTTGTTTTGGTATGCAAATGGCCATTGTTGAGATGTCGAGATCTTTGTTAAAACTTCAAGAGGCAAATACAACTGAGTTTGGAGAAACGGAAGAGCCTGTGGTTGACCTAATGAAGCAATGGAAAAAGGGCAAGACAACTGAAAAGCGAGATGAAAATACCGACCTGGGAGGGACCATGAGGCTTGGAGCATATGATGCCATCTTAAAAAAAGGCTCTAAAGTCGAAGAGATTTATAGTTCAAACAAAATAAGAGAAAGGCATAGACATCGGTGGGAAGTCAATATTGATTATCAGGAGCGCCTCGAAGATCACGGGGTAATATTTTCCGGGCTATCTCCAGATGGTAAATTACCTGAAATTATTGAGTTATCTGACCACCCTTGGTTTATTGCTGTACAATTTCATCCTGAATTAAAATCTAGACCTTTTAATCCGCATCCTTTATTTGTATCTTATATTCTTGCTGCAAGAGAAAAAAGTAGGTTAGTCTGAGGGCGTTATTTCATGCATGATATTCAAAAAATCAGAGAAAATCCCAAGAAATTTTTGGAACTACTGTCAAGAAGGAATTTAAAGGTGGATGTTGAGGAAATATTAACTTTAGACTCGTCAAAAAGATCACTAATGACAAAACTACAAAGCCTCCAGAATGAGAGAAACGAGTTGTCTCAACAGATTGGTCTACAAAAAGGAAAAGAAGAACTCGCAAAGGTTGATGAATTAATTAATAAAGTTCACTATATAAAGGAGAACATTACACAACTTGAAAATGAAATTTCGCTGGCTAACGATAGCCTTGAGGCTATACTATTAAGTCTTCCAAATTTGCCATATGAGGACGTTCCTGTCGGTGTTGATGAGAGCTCTAATATTGAAATTGAGGCTAAAAGATATGGTAAAATTAATAATATAAAAACTGCTGAGCATTTCGATATAGCCGCAATTGATGGAATGATGGATTTTGAAACGGCAGCTAGAGTAACTGGATCAAGATTTGTATATTTAAGAGGTGGACTTGCACTACTTGAGAGAGCGTTGGGGCAATTCATGCTTGATACCCACACCACAAAAAATGGTTACACGGAAATAGCTCCTCCGCTAATTGTAAATAATAGTTCAATGCTAGGAACAGCTCAGTTACCAAAATTCGAAGAAGATCAATTTCAGGTTATTGTGCATGATAATGATATAACAGATGAAAATAATCGAAAATGGCTAATACCTACCGCAGAGGTACCTCTAACTAATATTGTGAGAGAAAAGATTACAAACAAAGCTGATTTACCATTAAGATTTGTTGCCTTAACTTCATGCTTCAGGGCTGAAGCTGGTGCTGCAGGTAGAGATACACGGGGCATGATAAGGCAACATCAGTTTCATAAGGTTGAATTAGTATCGATAACAGAGCCAGATCTATCGGAAGATGAGCATGAACGTATGCTTGCATGTGCTGAAAATATTTTGAAAATGTTAGAGTTACCATACAGAGTTATGATTCTATCTTCAGGTGATATGGGTTTCTCTGCCCGAAGGACATATGATCTTGAAGTTTGGATGCCAGGACAGGAAACATATCGGGAAATATCTAGTATTTCAAATTGCGGCGATTTTCAGGCAAGAAGAATGATGGCTAGATACAAAGATGAGAAGAAGAATACAAAATATCTACACACGCTAAATGGTTCAGGTGTCGCTGTTGGTAGAGCGCTAATAGCGATACTTGAGAACTATCAAACGCCTGATGGTATTGTGGTTCCTGAAGTATTAAAACAATATATGAATAATTTAAGTATTATAAAAATCTAAGAATCAATCCATAAAAGTAATTTATTAATGAGTAAAAAAAAAATATTAATAACAAATGATGATGGAATTAATGCTCCAGGGATTGAACTCCTCATTAATGCTGCCAAAAAAATATCGAACGACATAACCATCATCGCTCCCGAGAGAGAGCAAAGCGGTAGATCCCAAGCAATGTCATTGTCAGACATCATTAGGCTTCGAGAAATTGATAAAAATATATTTTCTATATCTGGTACCCCCACTGATTGTGTCATGCTTGCTATAAAGCAATTGATGAAAGACGATAAACCTGACCTAATCCTGTCAGGGGTGAATAGGGGGCAAAATCTCGCAGATGATGTTAATTATTCTGGCACAATTGGCGCTGCTATGGAAGGTGCAATACATAACATCAAATCCATTGCTTTTAGTCAGGTATTTAATATGCACAACAAGGGATCTGATGCGTTCCAAGCAACTAGAGAAAATCTTGATCGGACATTGGATTTTACTTTAAATTTGGACTACCCAAATAATATTGTTCTAAATATCAATTTTCCAGATAAGTTCTCAGATGAGCTAGAATATCGATTTACTAGACAAGGTAAACGCGATGTTCCCGCTCATACAATGGAACAAAGAATTGACCCTAGGGGGCAAAAGTACTATTGGATAGGCTTTAAGAGGGCGGAAGGCGGTATGCTTAATGGAACAGACTTAGATTGCATCCATAACGGTCATATTTCCATCACACCAATTGGACCAGACAGGACAGAGTACTCGTTCCTGAAGTCAAAAATTTAAAGATACATAAATTTTTTTTGAAATATTATGTTAACTAATTATGAATATCATAAAACATATCTAATTAGCTCAAATTAAACAAAAAATGTATCAAAAACAAGTATTCAACTACCCCATATTTTTACTATTAATTCTTTTACTTACCTCTTGCAGCTCAAGCATGGACAGATTTAGGGGTGCAGATACTATTGATGAAAAGCCTCAAGAGAGTCAATATCCGCGAGACCAAACACAAAGATCTAAAAGTACGAACCCGAACTATTGGATTGTAGCAAGAGGTGAAACAATTGAGACTATTTCCAATTCAACTGGGGCATCTGTTAATGATATAGCATATTACAATTCCTTGTCTCAGCCGTATATGCTTGTTGAAGGAATGCGTTTATACATAGCAAAAAGAGATCCAACAGCTGCCATTGAGCAACCAATGCCTATACAAAGTAATATTTTGAAAGAAACAGTTTCCAATAATGATAATGTTTATAACGTAAAGGTTGGGGATAGCGTCTCATCTATTGCAATGAAGTTTGGTATAAGCAAAAAGCAATTAATTGAATTAAATCAGATAAAGAATCCAAGCCTCATATTTGTTGGGCAAGAACTTAAAATCGTCGGCAATAGTCAATTAAAATTAGAAAAAGTTTCCAATCAAGGGGTGCCTGAAGATATTAATAGTAGTGCTAGTGTGAGTGATGAGCCAAATAATTCGGTTACTTCAATTCCTCAATTTAGATGGCCAGTTTTAGGAAGGATCATAAATAATTATAAAGATGAAGTTTATGGAAGAATTAATAATGGAGTATATATTTCTGCGCCATTAGGCTCTGAAATAAGCTCTTCCGAACGGGGTGTGGTAACTTTTGTTGGTAGCGATGATTATTTTGGGAACCTTGTTATTATTAAACATTTAAATAAATGGGTTTCATCCTATGCGCACCTTGACAAAGCAAATGTGTTAATTGGTGATAAGATTGAAAAAGGCGAAATTATTGGTACAGTGGGTGCTTCAGGCGTTATAGAGAGTCCTCAACTATATTTTGAATTGAGGCGGGGTAGCATTGTGCAGGATCCAGCTAGTATTTTAAATTAATCCAGTTTAATATTATTTTTTGCAGCAATCGCGGTAATAAATTGCCATGCCACTCTTCCGGATCTGGATCCACGCCCTGCGGACCACTCAATTGCCTCTGCATGCAAGCTTTCTGTTTTCGGAATTCTATAATATTTAGTGTAGGCGTCTATCATTGACAGGTATTGTTCTTGTGTGCAGTTATGAAAGCCAATCCATAAACCAAACCTATCAGATAGAGAAACTTTCTCCTCTATTGCTTCCGATGGATTTATAGCCGTTGATGTTTCATTCTCAATCATTTCGCGTGCCATTAGATGCCGCCTGTTTGATGTTGCATAAAATATTACATTAGATGGTCTACCTTCAATACCACCCTCAAGAGCTGTTTTAAGTGATTTATATGTAGTGTCATCATTGTCAAATGATAGATCGTCACAGAATATAATAAAATTAATATCAATAAATTGCTTAATTATAGCCAATATATCTGGTAAATCCTTTATATCTTCTCGATGGATTTCGATTAATACGAGTTTGTTTTTTGAACTTTTTGATAATTTACCATGGATGCCTTTTATAAGTGAGCTTTTTCCCATTCCACGGGAGCCCCATAAAAGCGCATTATTTGCCGGAAGTGACTCTGAAAATTTTAATGTGTTTTCTAGCAGAATATCAATATTCTGATCAATTCCCTTAAGTAGCTCAAGGGGAATAGCGTTTACATTTTTTACTGGCTTAAAGTTACAGTTTTCTGACTGCCACATGAATGCGTCTGCTTCATTCCAATCTATCTCAAATATAGACCTCGTATACTTGTCTTCAAGAATCTGTCTTATTTTTGAGATTTCATCGATTAATCTGTCTCTATTTTCTGTCATTTATTCAGATATAAAAAATTGTTATTTAAAAATTTTGTATTAACCTATATATATTATATAGAAATTAATTGGAAATATATTTTTCTATCTTAAATTTAAATTGATTATACAAAGAGAGTGAATTTAATATGATTACCCAAGCATACGCGGCATCACAACCAGGTGGTGGTGACATTTTTCTTCAACTTTTACCATTTTTACTAATATTTTTAATAATTTACTTCCTAATCTTGAGGCCACAACAAAAAAGGGTCAAGGCACACAAAGAGATGATAGACTCACTTAAGAAAGGTGATACGGTTATCACACAGGGGGGGCTTATTGGAAAAATATCAAAAGTTACCAGTGAGCAGGAAGTGGAAATACAAGTGGCAAATGACGTAAAAGTTAAGGTTGTAAGAGGGATGATCTCAGATATTAAGAGATAGTATTCCAACAAGGTTAAAAATGCTATATTTCTCAAAATTTAAGTCAATAAGTATAATAATGATATGCTTATTTGGTGTACTCTTTGCTTTACCAAATCTCTTGAGTAAAAACTTATTAGATGATTTACCAAAAATTATTCCGCATAAACAAATTAATCTTGGCCTTGATCTTAGAGGTGGATCACACCTCTTGGTTGAAGTTCAGTCATCTGTTCGTGCAATAGAAAGAATGGATGATCTCTACGATGAAATTAGGCTTGAGCTTAGACGAAATAAAATAATATTATCCGATATCAGTCAAAATAATAATCAGATAAAGATAATATTGGATAGCAATAATTTCAAAGATGACCTAATTCGAATAATTGAGTCATTATCACAAAATGTTAGGGGTCAACCTGGTACCGGTCTGTTAACCGCAGAGCTTAATATTCTAGAGCAGGAAGATGGTTCTTTTATCGTAAGTATGTCTGAAGATGCTCTAAACGATCTTTTGCGAAGATCGGTAGATCAATCTATCGAAATAATAAGAAGAAGAATTGATGAACTTGGTACAAAAGAGCCAACAATACAAAGACAAGGAAATTCAAGGATCCTGATCCAAGTTCCTGGGCTTGATAATCCAAAAAGATTAAAAGATTTACTTGGCACTACCGCTAAAATGACATTTCATTTAATGGACCCATTTTATGATCGGGGCACTATTTCGCGTACTTCTATGGAATTGAAGCACGCTTCCAATGATAGCACTTACATAGTAGAAAGAAGATCAATAATAGGAGGTGAAAATCTCGTCGATGCTCAGCCAGGATTTGACTCCCAAACTAACCAACCAATTGTGAATTTTCGTTTTGATGGTCAAGGTTCAAGAAAATTCGGTAAGGTAACAACTGATAACGTTGGTAAGCCATTCGTTATTGTTTTGGATAATAAGGTTATATCCGCACCAATAATCAATGAACCGATACTTGGTGGGTCTGGAATGATCTCCGGTAGCTTTACAGTTCAAGAGGCTAATGATTTAGCAATCCTACTCAGAGCTGGCGCGCTCCCCGCTCCCTTAGTTATCCTCGAAGAAAGAACTGTTGGTCCAGGCCTAGGTGCAGACTCAATAAGATCAGGAAAGGTCGCCTCTATACTGGGGTTGGCTCTTGTCCTAATATATATGTTTATCTCATATGGTAGATTTGGAATTTATTCAAATATATCACTTATTGTAAATTTAGCTTTGATTGTTGCGGTGCTATCTACTCTGCAGGCAACATTGACACTACCAGGAATAGCTGGGATAATTCTAACGATTGGGATGGCAGTTGATGCTAATGTTTTAATTTTCGAGAGGATACGTGAAGAAATTGCTAATAAAAAGTCTGTTATTAATGCGATAGATAATGGTTACAAAAGAGCGCGTACAACAATACTTGATGCAAATATTACTACCTTTATTGCTGCAATTATATTATTTCAACTTGGATCAGGACCTATAAAAGGGTTTTCCATAACCCTTGCAATTGGAATTATAACATCAGTTTTTACTGCCTTTACCTTGACAAGGTTTTTAATCGCATTGTGGGTTAGAAGGTCCAACCCAAAAAACATTAATATTTAAGCGGATATCTATTTATGAAACCAATAAAGATTATAAAACTAAATGCTAATATAGATTTTTTATCCAAAACAAAGCTATTTGTATCCTTATCCTTTCTTATGATAATTGTATCTGCTGTACTTATATTTTCAAGGGGCCTAAACTTCGGTATTGACTTTAATGGTGGGACATTAATCGAGGTGCAAAAAGTTGAGGGGTTCGCAGATGTTTCAGAAATGAGGTCACGGCTAAGCCAGCTTGATCTTGGAAATGTTCAGTTGCAAGAGTTTGGTAAAAAAACTGATTTGCTGATAAGAGTAGAGCAGCTGAGTGAAGAAGAGGGTGTTCAGCAGGTGATTATAAAAGAAATCTCTGAGGCGGTTGGTATTGATTATGATGTTCGGAGAATTGAGGTCGTTGGACCGAAGGTATCTGCCGAGCTTATAAAAAAAGGTGTTATTGCGGTTGTAGCTGCGGTAATTTCTGTCTTAGTTTATATTTGGTTCAGGTTTGAATGGCAGTTCGGTGTAGGGGCAATATTTGCTCTAGTTCATGATATTATTATTACGATTGGTGTGTTTTCGCTACTCCAATTGGAATTTAATCTCTCAATTATTGCGGCATTGCTTACAATTGTTGGATATTCACTCAATGATACTGTTGTGATCTATGATAGAATACGCGAAGAACTTCGCAGATATAAGAAAATGCCAATTGCTGAGCTGATTAACCAAGCTCTAAATCTCACCCTTTCAAGAACTTTGATGACATCCATAACAACTCTCCTCGCTTTATTATCACTGTATTTATTTGGTGGGGAGGTAATAAAGGGATTCACGTTTGCGATGATATGGGGTGTCCTTATAGGAACTTATTCGTCGATCTTTATCGCTTCACCAGTGCTCATTAGTTTGAATATTAAACGTGATTGGACAAAAAATGATAGTGAATAGATTATTCCAAAAACGAAACAATCCACGTACTTAAATCATCCTTAGCTCGCTGTGCAATTCTGCCTTTTTTCTCCAAATCTCTTACTCTTTTTGGTTTTTTTCTAATATCGCTGATATCCATCTTTTCAAAGAGTCCAAAATTAATATTCATTGGTTGAAAGTTTTTTACAGTATCTTTTCTTGTTATGTAATGAACGAGGCTACCAATGGCTGTTGTTAGCGGTGGTGGAGTCTGTTCTCTATTTTTCAATTTATTGTACATCATTAATCCGGATATTAGCCCCATAGATGCGGACTCAACATACCCTTCAACGCCTGTTATTTGGCCAGCAAACTTAATCCTTTTGTCTGATAGTAAGCTCAAGTCGCTGGATAAAAGTTGTGGACTATTAATATACGTATTTCTATGAATACCCCCCAGTCTTGCAAATTTTGCATCAGTCAATCCTGGAATTTTTCGAAAGATATCTGTTTGGTGTCCATACTTAATCTTCGTTTGAAATCCTACCATATTATATAATTGCCCAGAGATGTCATCTTGCCTCAATTGGACAACCGCATATGGTTCATCACCTTTTTTATGCGGATTATTTAAGCCAAAAGGCTTCATAGGTCCATGACGTAGGGTTTGAGGACCACTTCTCGCAATAATCTCAATAGGTAAGCATGAATCAAAGTATGGTGTATTGGTCTCCCACTCACTAAAAATTCCTTGATCAGCTTCAATCAGTGCTTCAACAAATTGTGAATATTGGCTCTCATTTAATGGGCAGTTAATATAGTCATTGATCGATCCTGAGGGTCCAACTTTATTATATCTTGATTGCAACCACGCAATAGACATATCCACTGACTCGGTGTATATGATCGGTGCAATTGCATCAAAGAAATATAGTGAGTCATCGGAATTTTTTTTGAGAATATAGTCAGACATGGAGTCTGAAGTTAGAGGTCCTGTTGCAATAATAATATTTTGCCAACTATCTGGTATTATTTTTACTTCTTCATTTATAAGATTTATATTTTTATGGTTTTTAATATACTTTGTAACTTCTGCAGAGAATAAATTTCTATCAACTGCTAAAGCAGATCCAGCTGGAACCTTATGTTTATCTGCTGCTCTCATGATAAGTGACCCAGACATTCGCAGCTCTTCATGGAGTATCCCAACCGCATTAGCCAACTTATCGTCGGAGCGAAATGAATTGGAACAAACAAGCTCCGCGAGATTCGAAGTTTGATGAGCGGCCGTTGATATCTTGGGTCGCATTTCGTATAGCTCTACCTTGATATCTCGTTCAGCTAACTGCCATGCAGCCTCACAGCCTGCCAATCCTCCACCAATAATTTTAACTTGTGTCATTGCGAATCTTAATTAAATAATATTTAAGCCTTTTATAGTATATTATTTAAATGATTAAATATTTTTTTAAAATTTCTACTATTATCCTGCCATTGATATTAATGTCGTGTACAACGAACTATTCACCAATGAATACGAAATACCCGGATATCAGCAGTTATATGACAGATATGGCTATATTCCCTGATGAGAATTCTGACGTTGTTGTTTGTTCTGGATATAATTGTAATTACAAAACACAGATAAAATTTACAGATAATGATCGTCGAAAAGTACATGATATATTCCAAGGCAATGAGCTTCGTACACCAAATGAGGAGAGGGAAATGATATCTCGTGCAATTGCGACCATAGAAACAATAGTTGGAGGTATTGTTGGTACAGAGAATGATAAAGGGGGTGTCTTAGGAAATGAATTTATAGGTAATATTGAGAAACAAGACTGTGTTGATGAGTCAGCTTCAACAACTGGTTACTTAAAATATTTAGAAGAAAATGAATTGATCTTTATGCACTCACTAGTTGTCCCTCAATCGAGGGGCGCGTTAATTGATGGTCGTTGGCCACACTTCAGCGCAACAATAAGGGATAAGAAAAATAAGAAGCAGTTCGTTGTGGACTCTTGGTTTAGAGATAATGGTGAACCACCAGTCATAATGGAGCTTCAGGATTGGGTTTATGATTGGAGAAGCTCAAGTCAGGTAAAGGATGAGCAGCTAAATTAAAAGAGAATTTCCTTGAGAAACTTTCCTGTATGGCTAACTTTTTCCTTAGCAATATCTTCGGGTGTACCTTCGGCAATGATTTTACCGCCGTGGTTACCGCCTTCAGGGCCCATATCAATAATCCAGTCGGCATTTTTTATAACATCGAGGTTGTGTTCAATGACGAGGACGCTATTACCTTTATCAACCAGCTCATTAAGTATTTTTATTAATTTTTCAACATCATGGAAGTGCAAACCTGTTGTGGGTTCGTCTAAAATGTACAAGGTATTTCCTTTTGGTTTTCTTGATAATTCTTTTGATAATTTTATTCTTTGCGCTTCCCCTCCTGATAGTGTAGTGGCCGATTGACCGATTTTTATATAGTCCAGCCCCACAGCTTGAAGCATAATTAGTTTATCTCTAATTGATGGAATTGGCCTAAAAAATTCTACTGCTTCAAGAACTGTCATTTCTAGTATATCAGATATATTCTTATTCTTATACTTAACCTCCAGCGTTTCTCTGTTATATCTTTTTCCATTGCATACGTCACAAGTCACATAAACATCCGAAAGGAAGTGCATCTCAACTTTTATGAGCCCATCACCCTCGCAGTGTTCGCATCTGCCACCCTTGACATTAAATGAAAATCTACCTGCTTTATAGCCTCTTGTCTTTGACTCAGGAAGGCTCGCAAACCAATCACGTATTGGAGTAAAAGTTCCAGTATATGTTACTGGATTTGACCTTGGGGTACGTCCAATTGGTGACTGGTTGATCTCAATAATTTTATCAACGTACTCTGAACCTATCATATTTGTATAATTATCATGTGTGATGCCAGCTCGCATAAGCTGCGAATTTAGGCCTTGAAATAAAATATTGTTCACTAAGGTTGATTTTCCCGACCCAGATACCCCCGTAATACACAACAGTAAACCCAGGGGGAAGTCTGCGTTTATATTATGAATATTATTTTCGTTTGCCCCTTTAATTGTGAGTGAAGATTTTTTTTTACGCCTTATAGCAGGAGTATCAATAGATAGTTTCTTACTAAGGTATTTTCCTGTGATAGATTTACTATTTTTTTTAATATCCTTCAACGATCCTTTTGCCACAACATCACCACCATTAACTCCAGCTCCAGGGCCAATATCAACAATAAAATCAGCCGCTCGCATTGCCTCCTCATCATGTTCGACAATTATAACTGTGTTACCTAGGTCCCTGAGTGACGATAACGTTTTTAGTAATCTTCCATTATCCCTTTGGTGAAGGCCAATCGATGGTTCATCGAGCACATAAATCACGCCGGTTAACTTTGAACCAATTTGGCTGGCTAATCTTATCCTTTGGGCTTCACCCCCTGACAATGTACCAGAAGCCCTTGATAATGTGAGGTAATCCAGACCTACTTCATCTAAAAAACTCAAGCGATCATAAATTTCTTTTAATATTGGAGTTGCAATTGTTTTTTTATTATCTGTGAGAATATTATTGAGTCCCCATACCCAATCCTTGGCATCTTTTATAGACATCGATGTAAGCGTGCTGATGTCAATATTATCTATCTTCACACACAGAGCGTTCTCATTAAGCCGCTTACCCTGGCATATGCCACAAGGTTGAAGTGATTGATACCTAAATAGTTCTCGAAATTTATATCGTGACTTAACTTGCTTTATTGCCTTATTTATCATGGGTATAATACCATCGAATGGTCTTAGAAAGTTTAAGTCATCACCATCACCTTTCTTGATGAATTCGATATTATTTTCTGAGCCATATAAGATGACATCTCTAATTCTTTGATCTATTGTCTTCCATGATGATGATAAGCTGAATCCATATTTTTTTAATAGTGGCTCAAGCATTTCAGTAATTAGGGTTGAATTCAGATTTCTCCATGGTTTAATCGCCCCATTGATTATAGATAGATCCTCATCAGGTATAATTTTTTTTGGGTCAGCGGTATAAATATTTCCAATACCATCACACCCTTTGCAAGCGCCAATTGGACTATTGAAGGAGAATAGCCGAGGCTCAACCTCACCTAAGCTAAAACCTGATACGGGACACGCAAATTTGGTAGAGAATATAACTCTTTCATGGGTATCATTTTTAGATGTATTTATTTTTTTCTCTGAACCTGTATTCTTATCAGCAAACTCAACAATAAGAAGGGAACCCGAATACTGAAGTGCAGTTTCGATTGAGTCAGCAAGCCTAACAGGATCTATTGAGCCACAAACTAATCTATCAATTACGATATCTATGTCGTGCTTAAAATTTTTTTCTAATCTGGGAACTTTATCTAGGGTGTAGAAGCTACCATCAACCTTTACTCTTTGAAAGCCATCTTTTCTAATTTTTTGAAATTCCGTTTGGAATTCACCCTTTTTTTCCTTGGCAATTGGTGACATTAGAATAATTCTTTGGCCATGCTCAAGCTTCATTATTCTATCTACCATATTTGATACTGTTTGAGCCTCTATAGGCAATCCAGTTGCTGGTGAATATGGAATACCAACTCTAGCATATAAGACGCGTAAGTAATCATATATTTCTGTTACGGTACCCACAGTCGATCTTGGATTCCTGGAGGTAGTTTTCTGCTCAATAGAAATTGAGGGTGATAGACCTTCTATACTTTCCACCTTTGGCTTATCCATCATCTCAAGAAATTGTCTTGCATAGGAGGAGAGGCTTTCAACATATCTCCTCTGTCCTTCAGCATATATTGTATCAAATGCTAGACTTGACTTTCCTGAGCCCGACAAACCGGTGAATAGTACCAACTTTTCCTTTGGTATTTCTAAAGATACATCCTTAAGATTATGCTCTGAGGCTCTTACTATTTTTATGACTTTATTTATTTTATTACTGCGTTTTTTGGTTTAAGTTTCAACAATATATTAATTTAATTATTATTATTAAATATAAAAGTGGTAATATTCATAATATATTACTTCTGTGAGGAGAATTAAAAATGGCTGGAAGTTTAAATAAGGTTACATTAATTGGAAATCTGGGTGCTGACCCTGAAGTAAGGACCATGGGAAACGGAAAGAAGGTTGCAACATTTAGCCTTGCTACTACTGAGAATTGGACAGACAAGACAACAAATGAGCGTAAGGAGAACACTGAGTGGCATCGCGTTGTTATCTTCAATGAGGTACTTCTTAGAGTTGTTGAGGACTATGTCAAGAAAGGTTCAAAACTTTACCTTGAGGGTAATTTGCAGACAAGAAAGTGGCAAGATCAATCGGGACAAGATAAATATACAACAGAAATTGTTGTCCAAAACTTTAGGGGCACATTAATTCTATTAGATAGTCGAAGTGACTCCGTAACCGCAATTCCAAGTAATACACCTGACTCAATTGGCCAGCCTTCAACAGGATCCTCTCCTAGCGCCGAGGTGAATGCCGATGAATTTGATGATGAAATACCATTTTAGCCTTGCTCTATATTCAACAGAAAGATTGCTCACATCGAATTTAATAATTCAATCTAATTACATTAACTGATAAAATATTACTATAAATTGATTCGGGATTTTTAAAGTAAATTGTCAGAAAACGAGAACGATAAACCAAAAGACTCAGGTTCAGGTGTTTTACCTGTTACGATAGAGAGCGAGATGAGCTCGTCTTACCTAGACTACGCAATGAGTGTGATTGTATCTAGGGCAATACCAGATGTTAGGGATGGCTTAAAACCAGTTCACCGAAGAATACTTTACTCAATGAGCCAGATGGGCTTAGATTACAATAAGCCATTTAGAAAGTCAGCAAGGGTTGTGGGAGATGTTATTGGTAAATACCACCCTCATGGAGACTCCGCTGTTTACGAGTCATTGGTAAGAATGGCCCAATCATTCTCCATGATGGCCCCTTTAATAGAGGGCCAAGGCAATTTCGGTTCAGTAGATGGTGATCGTCCAGCTGCAATGAGGTACACAGAGTGCAGATTGGAAAAGATCACGACCTTAATGCTCGAGGATATTGATAAGGATTGCATTGAATATCAAGAGAATTACGATGGATCTGAGAGTGAGCCGACCGTTTTAACGTCTAAATTTCCAAATCTACTGATAAATGGAGCTGGTGGAATAGCAGTGGGTATGGCTACAAATATACCACCTCATAACTTATCTGAAGTAATTGATGGATGTGTGGCAATCCTTAATAATCCAGCAATCACAGAACATGAGTTGAATGAAATCATTCCAGGCCCAGATTTCCCAACTGGTGGGTTGATTATTGGCAGAAATGGAATCAAATCAGCGCAACAAACAGGGAGGGGCTCTGTAATATTGAGAGGCAAAGCGGAAATTGAAGAAAAAAACAATAGAAGTTCTATCATTATCTCGGAAATACCATATCAGGTCAATAAGTCTAATTTGATTGAAAAAATTGCTGAGGTTGTCAGAGATAAAAGGGTTGAAGGTATATCTGATATAAGAGATATATCAGACAGGCATGGTATAAGGGTGGTTATTGAACTAAAAAAAGATGCTGAATCTGATGTTATACTAAATCAATTATACAAATATACACCACTTCAGTCATCATTCGGTTGTAATATGGTTTGTCTAAATTCGGGTAAACCTGAACTGCTATCAATAAGGCAAATAATAGATGCTTTCCTAGAATTTAGGGTGGAAATCGTTATCAAAAGAACAACCTATCTTCTCAACAAAGTTAGAGACCGGGCTCATATTCTTGTGGGCTTGGCAATAGCAATTGCAAACATAGATGAGATAATTAAAGTTATAAGATCATCGCCAGATCCTGCCACTGCCCGTGACTATATGCTGAAGAAAAGATGGATACCCAAGAATGTTGAGTCACTTATTATGCTTATTGATGATCCGCGTCACAAAATTGCAGAGGATGGATCATATATGTTATCCAGCGAGCAAGTCCAAGCAATACTTGATTTACGATTGCAGAGGCTTACAGCAATCGGACGCGATGAAATTGAGAAAGAATTAAATACTATCGGTGATCAGATAAAAGAATATCTTAAAATTCTTACTAATAGAACAATTTTAGATAACTTAATAGAAAAAGAGCTCATAGATGCAAAAGAGTCATTTGGTGTGCCCAGGAGAACGGAAATTACAGATCTTGAATTGGATGTGGATGATGAGGACCTTATTCCGAAACAAGATGTTGTTGTTACTGTTAGCCATAAAGGATACATAAAGAGAGTTCCACTATCAACATATCGCAGCCAACGAAGAGGCGGCAAGGGTCGATCTGGAATGAGTACGAGAGACGAAGATTTTGTTACACAAATCTTCGTTGAGAATACACATACACCAATACTTTTCTTCTCCTCAACAGGTATCGTCTACAAAATGAAAGTCTGGAAACTACCGCAAGGAACGCCCCAATCAAAAGGGAAGGCGATGATCAACTTGTTACCTTTAAGTGAAGGCGAAAATATAACTACAATTATGCCACTACCTGAAAATGAGCAGGAGTGGGAAAATTTATATATCATGTTTACTACGCGGAATGGCAACGTGAGAAAAAATAAGCTCAGTGATTTTGTAGATGTTCGGGCAAATGGAAAAATAGCCATGAAATTACAACTGAACGACGAAATAAAAACAGTTGAAACCTGTACTGATCATGATGATCTATTAATCACAACCTTAAAAGGGCAATGCATAAGATTCCGTGTTTCTGATGTGAGGTTATTTGTCGGAAGATCATCGACGGGGGTAAGGGGTATCAAGCTAGCGCAAGGTGACAGGGTAATATCATCAGCAATAATTAAATCATTGAGCGTTTCAACGGAAGAAAGAGCAGCTTATTTAAAAATGAGCAGAGCGGTCCGTGGTGATCTGGAAGTTGAAAATGATGAGAATGAAGATCATACAGAGGAGGTTACACCTGCAATACTCTCTGACGAAAAGTATGCTGAAATGGGTGCATCCGAACAGTTTATTTTATCAATATCAAACAACGGCTATGGAAAGCGAACATCAACATTTGAATATAGGGTTACTGGTAGAGGGGGAAAGGGTATCATTGCAATGGTCGTAAATGATAGAAACGGAGATATTGCAGACTCATTTCCAGTAGATACGGCAAATCAAATAATACTTGTAACCAACAATGGTAAATTAATAAGATGCCCAGTTGACGACATACGGATTGCTTCAAGATCTACACAGGGTGTAAAGATATTTGATGTAGACGATCAAGAGCAAGTTGTTTCAGTTGAACGTTTAGGTGATCTTGAGTCAGATGAAGATGACGGGGTGGATGATGAGTAAATGTTTTTTTCCGGGGTCATTCGATCCTTTTACATTTGGACATAGAAATATCATCGAGAAAGCACAAAAAATTTCAGAACACATCATAATCGGTATTGGTAGGCACCATAAAAAAAATTCCTTAATAGATATAAAAGAACGAGAATTGCTGATATCTGATTCTATTAAGGAAATAAAAGCTCCTAATACACAAATTGATGTAATTACCTTTGATGGCTTATTGGTCCAAGCTGCAAGAGATAATCAATGCAGTGTAATTATTCGTGGCATTAGGGATACATCAGATCTAAACTATGAAATGCGAATGCACAATACCAATAGGCACATCGAACCCGATATAGAGACAATATTTATTCCTACCGATAATGAACTTAATCATGTCTCATCAAGCTTGGTGAAACAAGTTTTTCAGCTTGGCGGTTCTATTGAGTCCTTGGTTCCTGAAAATATAAATAAATACTTGATAAAAAATAGCAATTCTATTACCTAGTTAGACATGTTTATAAAAAAAATTCTAATAATAATAACGTTAATTATATTTACTGGAGTCTCAATGGCCGAAAATACAAAAGAAAAATTATTAATCGAACTATCACATGGAGATGTTTTAATTGAACTGCATAGCGATGTTGCCCCGCTTCACGTTGAAAGAATAAAGACATTAGCAAGGGATGGTTTTTATGATGGAATAATATTTCATCGAGTTATAGATGGATTTATGGCGCAAACAGGTGATCCTACTGGAACTGGTATGGGTGGTTCTGATTATCCTAATTTAAATGCCGAGTTTTCGAACAAACCATTTGATAGGGGTACCATCGGGATGGCAAGATCAAGTAATCCGAATAGTGCTAATAGTCAGTTTTTTATCTGTTTTCAACCCGCACATTTTCTTAACAGTCAATATACGGTTTGGGGTACCGTCGTGGAGGGAATGGAAAATGTTGATAAAATTGCTAGAGGGGAGCCTCCTGCAAATCCTGACTCAATGATCAAAATGACAGTAATAGAGTAACACAATATTGTGGATATTGGGTTATTTGACTTCGAGCTCGATAAGCATAAGATAGCGCTTCTTCCAGCAACACCGCGTGATCATTCTAAACTGATGCTCTTAGATCAATCAAAGCGATTTTCTCACAAACATTTTTATGATCTTCCAAATCTTCTGAACCCAGACGATATAATTGTTGTCAATAATACCAAAGTTATTCCTTCATATTTTGAGGTAAAAAGGTGGAGAAAAAATAATATCTCAAACATAAAATTGAATATTATTAGGCAATTGGATGATGGTGATTGGATAATATTAGCGAAGCCCAAGAGACGTCTTCAGATATTGGATAAATTAATATTCTCTGACAAAGATGATGTTTCAGCTGATGTTATAGGACTAGAAGATCAGCACGTAAAAATAAGGTTTAATCAAAATATGGATATGGTGGCTTGGATGGAAAATAATGGAAAATTACCATTACCACCATATATTACGGCGCAAAGAGATATAAGAGATGAAGATAAAATTTCTTATCAAACGGTCTATGCTAAGCACAGCGGATCCGCGGCCGCTCCCACTGCCGGTCTTCATTTTACTGAGAAATTATTTGACGAAATCAAGTCAAAGGGTGTTAGTGTTTGTAATGTACTCTTGCATGTTGGGACTGGTACATTTTCGCCAATTAAAACAAAAAATATAATGGACCACAAGATTCATTCAGAATGGTGCTCCTTAGATGCTGATGCAGCAAATGCCCTAAACGCAGCTCGGGCTGCGGGCGGTAAAATTATAGCTGTCGGCACTACTGCAATGAGAATATTGGAAACCGCTGTAGACAATAATGGCAACTTTAGTGAGTATAAGGGCGAAACAGATATATATATTAAACCAGGCTACAACTTCAAAGCAGCTGATGCTCTTATTACAAATTTTCATTTACCGAAATCATCACTATTTGTACTGGTTTGCGCTTATTACGGTATCAATGATATGCAGAGAGCTTATGCGTTTGCCATGGATAATAACTATAGATTTTATTCTTATGGTGATGCATGTTTTATTTGCGGTGACTTAAATGTTTAAAATAACAGCAATAGATGCCAATGCCAGGTGTGGGCTTTTAGAATTAGCACACGGAAATATTGAGACACCTGTATTCATGCCAGTAGGAACTCAAGGGACCGTTAAAGCTATTTCCGTAGATATTCTCGAAAAGATTGGTTTTAAGATAATTCTAGGTAATACATATCATTTATATTTAAGGCCTGGGGTTGAAATCTTGAATAAGATTGGGGGGTTAAACAGCTTTATGAAGTGGGATAGGCCAATATTAACGGATTCTGGAGGATTTCAAATTATGTCCCTCTCCAAGCTTACGAAGATTGAGGAGGATGGCGTCCGGTTCCAATCTCATTTGGATGGAAGAGAGTTTTATTTATCTCCGAATATTTCAATGAAAGTACAGGATTCAATTGGCTCTGATATTCACATGGTACTCGATCAGTGTATTGAATTTGATAAAGATATTTCTGAAATTAAAAAAGCAATGAATTTATCACTTAAATGGGCAGAGATGTCCAAGAGTTCCTTTGCTAAGAAAGAAGGAAGAATGCTTTTTGGAATAATTCAAGGCGGAACTGATAAGACCTTAAGAGAGCTTTCAGCAGCTGAAACAATTAATATTGGTTTTGATGGTTATGCAATTGGAGGTCTTGCAGTTGGTGAAGGTCATGAGTTGATGCTGAAGACGCTCGATTTCACTGTACCAAATTTGCCAGACGAAAGTCCGAGGTATCTTATGGGTGTTGGTACACCAGTAGATCTTGTGGAGTCTGTTAAGAGGGGCGTAGACATGTTTGATTGTGTTATGCCCACGAGAGCTGGACGACATGGTCTTGCATACACAAAATTTGGCGCAATAAATCTCAGAAATTCAAAGTTCTCAGATGATATAAGGCCAATTGACGAAACCTCAGATTGCCCAATTGCGTCGTTATATTCAAGGGCATACCTCCATCATTTGATAAAATCGAAAGAGATACTTGCCTCTATGCTTATTTCGGAAATAAATTTAACTTATTATAATTCACTCATGATTGATTTGAGATTGGCAATCAAGGAGAACCAATTGGTTAATACAATTGAGAAAATTAAGAGAAACTGGATAAGTGCAGAATATGATGCCTAAATATAATCAAAGCCGAAAAAATTATATCTGGTTATCTTGTTTCTTGTGTTTATGAATAAACATTCGTTTACAACACTTTAAACCTGCCATATAAATTACTATATTTCAATTATGGGCCCTTAGCTCAGTCGGTAGAGCAGGTGACTTTTAATCACTGTGTCATAGGTTCGATTCCTATAGGGCCCGCCATCACATAAAA
>MDTG01170876.1_pt1 | contig 52838 bp, 41 predicted proteins | sample 811421 | NCBI WGS metagenome assembly MDTG01 (sample SAMN05326645, study PRJNA326480) | marine metagenome | isolation source: seawater | place: Pacific Ocean: South East | collected 2011
GAAGGCGGCGATCACGGAGAAGAACAGCCCACCGTGGAAGGCCGCGACCCAGATCCGTCCGTCGGCCATCACCGCGAGGAGGCTGCGTTCGGACGGAACCCGGGGACCGCTTGCAGAGGGTGGGTCGAGGAGCCGCCGCAGGGGCCGGTCCCGGGCGATGAACGCGCAGGCGAGTCCCAGCAACAGCGCGATCGACGCGAGGAACACCCCCGAGCCGGAACGCCCGCCGGCATCCACGAGACCGGGCAGGGCGAGGTCGACCAGCACTCCGCCCAGCAGGGTGAATGATTCGGTGAGCCCGAGCATCACCGTGAAGCGACGCGAGGTGAACCAGCGCGAGGCGACCAGGGCGGCGGCGGGGAAGGCGGGGGCGCCGAACACCCCGAGCGCGATGCGGGCACCGACCGCGGACTCGAGGGACTCCGCGAGGCTGAACCAGACCAGGCCGAAGGCGGTCAGCAGCGACGAGGCGGCCATCACCTTCCGGGGGCCCAGTCGATCGAGGAGCCAGCCGCTGGGGATCTGGCAGACCAGGTAGCTGATGAAGTAGGAGGAGGTCAGGAAGCCGAGTTCCTCGGCACCCAGCGAGAGGTCCGCCTCCAGGGCGGGAATCATCGCGGATGGCTGGACCTGCACCACGAACTGGAACAGGAGGCAGAGGGATGCGATCAGCCAGGTCGACCAGCCGCGGGCGGAATCAGTCATGACAGGAGCCGGTAGCCCCCGGCCAGCGCACCGAACTCTCGGACCTGGGCGGCCTCCCACGCTTCGTCGTGCCCGAGTTCCTTCGCCATGATCGAGGCGACCAGCGGTGCGGCCTCGATGGAGGCGGAGGCGTCGAGCAGCAGGGCGCGGGTCCGGCGGGCCATCGCGTCCTCGAGGGTGAGCGCCATCTCGTGCCGGGCGGCCCACGCGAACTCGGCTCCACGGTACGGGAGCCGCTCGTGCACCGGTTCACCCAGCCTGGGCTCCTCGGCCGCCAGCTGGTCGAGGGAGGGTGCGTCGGAACCGTACTGGCGTCGCACGTGGTCGGTGGGCATGGAGGGGTCGTCCCGGTCGATCCATCCGTGCAGGTGCAGGTCCGCGGTGACGCAGGGCGACTCCCGGAGATCGCCGACCGCCACGGCATGCACCATGGTGTCCTCGGCCATCTGCCGGTAGGTCGTCCACTTGCCCCCCATGATCGAGACCAGGCCGGTGTCGCTGACCACGACCTCGTGGGACCGGGAGATCGACTTGCTGCTGCCCTTGGTGCCGCCGCGGTGGACGAGCGGTCGCTGTCCCGCGTAGACCGCGAGCACGTCGGTGATCGCCGGCTCCCGCTGGAGGTAGCGGGCGGCGTTGCGCAGGATGAACTCGACCTCCTCCGCGAGCGGTCGCGGTTCGAGTTCGGGATGGTCCATCGCGGTGTCCGTGGTCCCGACCAGCACCCGGTCGTGCCAGGGAATCACGAAGAGCACCCGGCCGTCGTCGGTGTGGGGCACCATGATCGCATTGGTCCCGGGACCGAAGCTGCCGTCGAGGACGAGGTGCACCCCCTGGGCGGGCTCGATCATGGAGATCGCGTCGGGGTCGTCCATCTTGCGGACGGCATCGGAGAAGATCCCGGTGGCGTTGACCACCACCGACGCCTCGATGCCGAGGTCACGGCCTCCGACCACGTCCCGCGCCGTCACCCCGGAGACGTGACCGTCGGACTTGAGGAGCCCGGTCACCTGCATGCGGTTGAGGACCACCGCACCGTGGTCCGCCGCGGTCATCGCGAGGGCGATCGCCATCCGGGCGTCGTCGAACTGGCCGTCGTGGTACATGATCCCGCCCTCGAGGCCGTCCTGGTGCACGTTCGGGATCGCCTCGATGGTCGCCTGCCGGCTGAGCTGGCGACTGTGCTCGATGTTGAGCCTGCCCGCGAGCACGTCGTAGAGCTTGAGCCCGATGCCGTAGAAGGGACCTTCCCACCACTTGTAGCGAGGCACCACGAAGCCGAGGTTGGTGACCATGTGCGGGGCGTTCTGATAGAGACGACCACGTTCGCGCAGAGCCTCGGTGACGAGGGAGAAGTTGAGCTGCTCGAGGTAGCGGACCCCGCCGTGCACCAGCTTGGTGCTTCGGCTCGAGGTCGCCTTCGCGAAGTCGTGCGCCTCGAGCAGCGCGGTCCGGTAGCCGCGGGAGGCGGCGTCGACCGCGACCCCCAGGCCCGAGGCCCCGCCCCCGACCACCAGCACGTCGAACCTGCGATCCAGCTCCGAAAGCATCCGGTCACGTGAGAATTCCTGGTTCATGTCGTCTCCTCGGTGGCCCACTCGAGGGAGCGTTCCACGGCCTTCTTCCACTGGGCGAGTTCCCGGCGACGGACCTCGTCGCTCATCTCCGGCTCGAACACGCGGTCCACCTCGCGATGTGATTCTAGGTCATCGAAGTCGCTCCACAGCCCCACCGCGAGGCCCGCCATGTAGGCGGCGCCCAGCGCGGTCGACTCGAGGACCATCGGTCGTTCCACCGGCACGCCGAGGAGATCCGCCTGCATCTGCAGGAGCAGGTCGCTCGCGGAGGCCCCCCCGTCGACGCGCAGCCGGGGCAGCTGGATGCCGCCCTCGCCGCACATGGACTGGATCACGTCCGTCGACTGCAGGGCCAGGGAGTGGAGGGTGGCCCGGGCGATGTGGGCCCGGATGGTGCCGCGGGTGATCCCGAGGATCGTGCCGCGGGCGGTCGGGTCCCAGTACGGGGCCCCCAGCCCGGTGAAGGCGGGGACGAACTGCACCCCGCCGGTGTCGGGCACCGACTCGGCGAGGTCGTTGACTTCCTTTGCAGTGGAGATGATGCCAAGGCCGTCACGCAGCCACTGGATCGCGGCGCCGGCGATGAACACGGACCCCTCCACCGCGTAGTTCACGGGCTGCTCGCCTACCTGCCACCCCACGGTGGTCAGGAGCTTGTGGTCGCTGAGGAACGGCTGCTCGCCGGTGTTCATGAGCATGAAGCATCCGGTGCCGTAGGTGTTCTTGGCCATCCCGCGCCGGACGCAGAGCTGCCCGAAGAGCGCCGACTGCTGGTCCCCGATCATCCCGGCGATCGGGATCGGGGTCCCGAAGTGCTCGGCGAGGGACTCCCCCACCACCGTGCTCGTGGGCACGACCTCGGGCAGCAGCTCGCGCGGGACCTCGAAGAGGTCCAGGAGCTCGTCACTCCAGTCACCCTCGTGGATGTCGTAGAGGAGGGTGCGCGAGGCGTTGCTGACGTCGGTGACGTGACGCGCCCCCCCGGTGAGCCTCCAGACCAGCCAGCTGTCGATGGTGCCCGCGGCCAACTCCCCTCGCTCGGCGCGTTCCCTCGCGCCGGGCACGTGATCGAGGATCCACTTCAGCTTGGTGGCGGAGAAGTACGGATCGAGCAGCAGCCCGGTCCGTTCACGCACCAGCGGCTGGTGCCCCGCGGCCAGCAGGTCCCGGCACTGGCCGGTGGTCCGGCGATCCTGCCAGACGATGGCGTTGCCGACCGGCTGCCCGGTCCTTCGGTCCCAGACCAGGACGGTCTCCCGCTGGTTGGTGATCCCGATGGCGGCGATCTGCGAGCCGTCGACGTCCGCATCGTGGATCGCTCCCCGGGCGACGGCCAGCTGCAGGGCCCAGATCTCCTCGGGGTCGTGCTCGACGTGCCCGGGCTGCGGGAAGATCTGGGTGAACTCCTGCTGGTCGGTGCCCCGGATCCGTCCCGCGCCGTCGAAGACGATCGCCCGGGTCGAGCTGGTGCCCTCGTCGAGCGCGAGTATGAAACGTTCGGTCATGGGGGACGCCTCCGACTGGACCCCCCCAAGGTAGCCGATGGCCGGTTCCTCCGGGCGGCGTGGGCGAGCGGGGATCCTCCGGCCGGGTTCAGTCCAGTTCGAAGTCGGGGAGCGAGGGGACGCGCGCCCGCTGCTCCGGGGTCAGGTAGAGGTAGAGCTGCCGGAGCGAGCTCATCGCGGCCTGGCGTCGCTTGAAGGTCGCGGACTTGAAGGACTGCTCGAGCGTTCGCCAGCGCTGGTAGTCCTCCTCGGTCGACTGGGCGCCGAACGCCGAGAGTTCGCGATCGATGTCCACGAGCTCGGCGGTGAGTTCGCCGGAAAGGACCTCGTGCTCGACCAGCAGGTCGGTGATGGACTCGACCTGTCGCGGGGAGAGCTGCTCGAGGGCCAGGGCCGCCTCCAGCGGGGTGCGTGCGTCGATCGCGCCGCGGAAGACCATGGGGTGTGAGGCCTCCTGCCAGCGGCGGCGTTGGCGCTCCCGGTTCTCCGGGCCGAGGCATTCGAGCAGGCCCTCCGCGAACGTGTCGTACGCCCGGGACCATTCGCGGACCGTGAGTCCGTGCGCGGCGAGCAGCTGGTCGGACAGCCGCCGGTAGGCGATCCCGTACTCGGTGCTGGACGCGGCGCCCTCCGCGAGCTTCGACGACATCGACTGGTTGAGCAGGTGCATGCGAAGCTCGGAATCGAATCGCACGTCGCGAGCGTCCCGTGCACGATCCAGCAGGGCCTCGCCGTGTTCGACCAGGTGAGCCTCGACCATCGCGGACTCGGCGGGGGTCAGGCGGGCGCGATCGAGGATCGCGAGGACGTTGGGGGTCGCGTAGGAGACCCCTCGCGGGTTGAAGAAGGGATCGGAGCCACGGAGGAGAAGATCGAGCAGGCGGCGGTAGCGGTGGTGACGGAGGTGCTCCCGGACCAGCCCCCCGCTGGTCGCGATGAGGTCGTCGAAGAAGGCCTGGTCGAGCTCGCGGATCGCCTCCGCGGCCTGGCGGGCGGCGAGGTAGGAATCGTCCAGGGACTCGCGGTCCTGTACGACCCTGCCGTCGTCGGGGGTGAAGCGGTGGGTGCGGGCCTGTGCGTCGTTGCACCGATCGACCAGCGGGTCCACCCGCTGCGTCCAGTCCTCGAGGTAGTCGGCGTAGAGGGCATCCAGGATCGCGGGCACGAAGGAGTCCTCGTCGAGGAGTCGACGGATCTCGTTGATCGTCCGGGTCGAGATCGGCCGCAGCATGAAGTCGCCGGGACCACCCCGGGTCCGGGCGATCGATTCCTGCGACGGGCCATCCGCGCGGTCGCGGGAGGAGGCCTCGTTCTCGGAGACGTACTCGCGGATGCCGTTCGGACCGAAGAGACCGGCCACCACCGCCCGATCGGACTGCACCAACAACTCGCCGAGCGAGCGGACGACCTGTTCTGCGAGCTCGAGGCGAAGACGGGCGACCTCGCCCTGCTCCTCGAAGATCCGGGGCTGCTCCTCGTCGGGCGCGCCGGGGGAGGCATCGAGCAGGGCGTCGAGCCGCGTCACCAGCCGGATGTCGGAGGCGAGGTAGGCGACGAGGACCTCTCGAACGGAGTCCTTGACGCCGGTGGCGACCTCGGGATCGGCGAAGAGCAGTCGGGCGGCCGCCAGGATCCTCGCGGGATCGGGATCGATCCCCCCCTCGGGGTGCTTGCGGCCGAGGTAGTTCATGCGCAGTTGCCGGGCGACCCCGTCGGGCAGGAGCGATTCCAGCTCGAGGAGCAGCCGCAGGTTGACCTTCTCGATGCGTTCCGCAGTCCGGGTCATCTCGAGCCGGGCGGCCTCCAGCCCCGCACGGATGGTCGCCAGCAGCTGCTCGAGGGCCTCCGGATCCGAATTCTGGGATGGGATCGCCCGGACCCCGGCGGCCGCGAGCTGGTCGGCCAGCGAGACCAGTTGCGCATCCTGTGCCTCCTGCCAGGTCCGGAGGGCGGGCAGGAGGTTGGATGCATAGTCCCGCAACGCGGCCCGGGTCAGCAGGATCTCCTCGGGGGTCAGCCCGGGGATCCACTGGTCGACGATCCGCCAGAGCGCGACCGCCTGGTCGGGGTTCGAGCGACTGCGGTAGGAGAGACTCAGTCGGTCGATCTCGCGAAGCGCCCGCAGGTGGGAGAGGCCGACCTGCTGGGGATCGTCGAGGGCCTCGGAGATCTCCAGGAGCAGGGTCTCGTCCTGGGTCGCGATGACCCGGCGCATCGATTTCAGGCGACGGAGGAACTCACGGATCGTGGCCTCGTCGGGCACCCCGGACATCCGGGTGTCGACGAACCGGCGATGCGGCTCGAACTCCGTCCGCTCGAGCTGCCCGAAGCGCTCGAGGTAATCCCGGTGGGCCTTCTCGATGAGCATCCACTGCTCGGCCGAGGGTTGCACGTGCCTCTGCAGCTGGCGGGTCAGGACCCGGCTGTCGATCGGATCGGGCAGGAGTTCCGAGGAGACCTGTGCACGGGAGCCACGGCAGCACAGCAGTGCCACCACGAGGACCAGGGTGTTCAGGCCGACGGACCCCCTCACATGCAGGACCCCAGGCCCATCGCACGGCGCCACATGCTCACCTGCCCGAGATGGAGCATGGTGTGACCGGCGCACATGAAGGTCACGGCGTCACCCACGCGGGGGAAGAGCTCGCCGAACTTGCCCTCGAAGCCGGTCGGCTTCAGGAAGGTGTCCTCGGGGACCCCGGGAAGCAACTGCACCAGCTGCTGGTGACCCTGGAGGAAGGCGTCGAGGATGACGGGCTTCGACGCGTAGAGGCCCGGCTCCTCCACGCACTGCGCACCCTTCAGGTACGGCTCCGGATCGAAGGGAAGCTCCAGCTTCCGGTCCGGGAGCTCCATCAGGTCGAGCATCCGGTTCGGGTAGCAGGCGAGGTGTCCGTAGCAGAAGGCCGGGTGGTTGAATTCCGGCATCGGGAGTCGATCGAACTGCTCATCGGAGACATCCGCGACGAGGGACTGCGCGTAGCCGATCACGAAGTTCAGGGAGCTCACGAGGTTCGCAGCGGACTCGGGTGCCTTGGTCTCGGTCATGGTTGGACTCCTCCAGTGGGGGTTGGGTGGGGGCGGGCGGTGACGGCTCAGTGGCCTACGTACCTGGCATAGATGCCTCGTGCGAAGTCGGGTTGCGAGCCACCACCGACGATGGCCCGGCCGTCCGGGAAGACCGTGAGTTCGACGGAATCACCACCGACCTGGGCGGCATCGCGGAGCACGCCCTGGAGCAGGCCCGAGACCACCGAGAACTCACCGTGGTCCTGCAGCCTGCGGGCGAGGGCGGCGAGGTCCAGAGCCTCGGATCCCACCTCGGGGATGATCTGGACCGCGTTGCGACCGCACAGGGAGACCGCGGAGGGGGCCGGTGACTCGAGGAACTCGTGTTCGCCGAGCACGCAGCATCGGCAATCGCCTCGACGGACGCCTTCGAGGCTCATCCGGGAGCGGAGGTTCCGCCAGGAGTCCCAGGAGCGCAGTCCTCCGTCGAGGGCCTCGAAGTCCTCAAGCAGAAGCTTGAGGGCCTCCATGACCTGGTGACTGGCCACCGTGGCCACCACCGGGGCGAGCACCCCCGCGGTGTCGCAGGTCGGGGTCACCCCGGGCGGGGGCGGGTCGGGGAAGAGGCACCGGAGACAGGCGGTGAGTCCGGGTCGGACGGTCATGGACGTGCCGGTCGATCCCACCGCTCCCCCGTGGATCCATGGGATGCCGAGGCGCACGCAGGCGTCGTTGAGCAGGTAGCGGGATGGGAAGTTGTCGAGCCCGTCGATGACCAGATCGACCCCGGCGAGAAGCTCTTCGGCGTTGTCGGGACCGAAGTGCTCGACCACCGGGTGCACCCGGAGCGACGAATCGATCGCGCGGACCCGCGATGCCGCCGCTTCGGCCTTGGGGGTCCCGGCCCGGACGTCCGACTCCACGTAGAGGGTCTGCCGCTGCAGGTTGGTCGCCTCGACCACGTCCCGATCGACCAGGGTGAGGGTGCCGACGCCCGCCCGGGCCAGCTGGTCGATGGCGAAGGAACCCAGTGCACCGCAGCCCACGAAGAGCACGTGGGACCGCGACAGTGCCCGCTGGCCGCGGGGGCCGACCTGGGGAAGCAGGACCTGTCGATGATGGCGGCCGGCGTCGCTCATGGTCCCAAGTCTATCCTCGAACCGCCCGGATACGGTGGCTGAACCCACGAGATGGGTGCTCGGCCCGCCGGGGACCGGTCGTGCGTGGTTTCGTCGCGAGGCGTGCGGGGACGCGGGCTACCAGGCGAAGTGCGCGAAGGCCTTGTTGGCCTCGGCCATCCGGTGGGTGTTGGTCCGGGTCTGGACCGCCTTGCCCTCGCCGCGTGCGGCGTCGAGCAGCTCCTTGGCGAGTCGAAGGTGCATGGGCTTGCCCTTGTCCTCGCGTGCGGCGGTGATGATCCACCGGAAGGTCATGGACTGCTGGCGGCGCCGGTTGATCTGGATGGGGACCTGGTAGTTCGCGCCACCGACCCGCTTGGACCGGACCTCCACGGAAGGGCGGACGCGGTCGAGGGCCTGGTGGAAGACCTCGATGCCGGTCTTGATGTCGCCCTCGAGGGGCTCCTTCGCGATCCTGCGCTCGATCTCCTCGAAGGCCTTGTAGACGATCCGGGTCGTGGTGGCCTTGTTGCCGCCGATCATCAGGGAGTTGATGAACCTGGCGAGGACCTTGTCGCCGTACTTGGGATCGGGCTCGAGCTGCTGCTCGGACTTGGTGATTCTGCCTGCCATGGTGTCTTCCTTTTCTGGCTCGTCTGCATCCGGGGGATGCTTCGTTCATCGCGGGCGGGAGCTGGTCATTCCCAAGGAGAGCGACCCGAGATTACTTGCCGTTGGGGTTGGTTCGTGGATGCGGGAGGGGTGGATGCGGGGATCACTTCTTGCTGCGCTTGACTCCGTACTTGGAGCGACCCTTGGAGCGGCCGTCGACGCCGAGGGTGTCGAGCGAACCCCGGACGATGTGGTACCTCACGCCGGGCAGGTCGCGCACGCGCCCCCCCCGGACGAGCACGATGGAGTGCTCCTGGAGGTTGTGCCCCTCGCCCCCGATGTAGGCACTGACCTCCCGCCCGTTGGAGAGCCGGACTCGGGCGACCTTGCGGAGGGCCGAGTTGGGCTTCTTCGGGGTCTGGGTCTTGACCTGAAGGCAGACCCCGCGACGCTGCGGGCAGGAGTCCAGGTCACGGACCTTGCTCTTGGCGTGCGCCTTGCGTCGGGGCTTGCGAATCAGTTGGTTGATCGTGGGCATTCGGTCTCCAGAGGCGTCGGCCTCGCTTGGTGGGATCGAGGAGGATAGGGGTTGGGGCCGGGCACCGCAAGGGCGGAAACCATTATCTCAGCCCCCGAAGTGCTCGTCCCGAAGGCGGCAGACCAGCTGGTCGCACCGCTCGTTCTCGGGATGTCCGGCGTGCCCCTTGGTCCATTCACAGCTGATCTGGTGGTATCCGGCCAGGCGATCCAGGATCTTCCAGAGATCGCTGTTGAGCACCGGTTTTCGCCTCGAATTGACCCAATTTCGTCGTTTCCAGCCGGGAAGCCACTCGGAGAGGCCCTTGACGAGGTATTCGCTGTCCGAGACCAGCCGCACCCTGCAGGCACGATCCAGGTGCACCAGCCCCCGGATGGCGGCGGTCAGCTCCATGCGGTTATTGGTCGTCGAGGGGACGGCTCCGGCCCCTTCCACCTCGCTTCCGGCACCATCCGGGGCCCCATGGCGCAGGACGAAGGCCCACCCCCCGGGACCGGGATTCGGGCTGGCCCCCCCGTCGGAAAACAGTTCAACGAGTGGAGGATCGGGCTGGTCGGGAAGCCCGAGGGGTTCGGGATGGAGCTCGAGCTCGGGGGCCGCCGAGAGCACGTCGGCGAGCTCCTGGGGCGCGAGGCGGTGGTCCTGGGGGTCGTCGTTGAAGAGCATCGGGGGGCCTTGCTGGATGGTCCGCTACCTTGACACAATCACCCTACAAGCATACCTTGGGCGATCCAAGATGGTCCCCGCGGGGCCCGCTGGCCGAGCCGAGGACACGTGTCCCCGGACGCAGTGCGGCCGCCCATGACCTATCGAAGGGTCGCATCACCATGGCAGTACCGGCATTCAGACAATCCCCTGGTCGCACCAGACGTCGTCGGGCCCACGATGCACTCACCAAGACCAACACGGTCTCCTGCCCGAGCTGCGGTGGATGGAAGAGGCCCCACACCTCCTGCCGAAGCTGTGGGTACGTACGTCCCGGACTGCAAATCAAAGCAACCAGACCGGAAGCATAATCCATGCGCATCGGTGTCGATGTCATGGGCGGTGACCACGCGCCCGACGAGATAGTTCCTGGCTGTCTGCAGGCCGTGGACAAGCTTCCGCAGGGCGACACCCTGGTCCTCGCGGGTCCGAGGGCGGTGGTCGAGGACCACCTGGCCCGGCTGGATGCCGCAGACCACCCCATGCTCGAGGTCCTGGACACCCCGGAGGTCATCGGGATGGAGGAATCCCCCGTCGAGGCGGTGCGTGCGAAGCGACGGAGCTCCATCGTGGAGCTGGCCCAGCTCGCCTCCCAGAAGACCGACGAGGGCCGCAGGATCGACGGCTGGATCTCGGCGGGGAACACCGGGGCCTGCGTGACCGCCGCCTCGATGTACATGCGGAGACTGCCCGGCGTCCTGAGGCCCGGGATCGTGGTCACCATCCCCACCTTCAGCGGGACGATCGTGCTGGTCGACGTCGGGGCGAACATCGAACCCAAGCCCCACCACCTCGCCCAGTACGGGGTCATGGGCGCCATCTACGCCCAGGGGGTGCTCGACATCGAGAACCCGAGGGTGGCCCTGATGAACGTCGGGGGCGAGGAGCAGAAGGGCACCGCGGACATGAAGCAGGCCCGGGACCTGCTCCGAAACACCCCCGCCATCGACTTCCAGGGCTACATCGAGGGCCGGGCCGTCTTCGACGGCGGGGCGGACGTGGTGGTGACCGATGGCGTGGTCGGCAACGTGATGCTCAAGCTCGCCGAAGGCCTCTCGAGCAACATCACCAAGGCCCTGGTCCACGAGGTGGTCAGCACCGATCCCGACCTGGGAACCCGGATCAAGCCGGTGGTGGAGCAGCTCTACGCCAAGTACGACTGGCACGAGTACGGCGGGGCCCCGCTGATGGGGGCGAACGGGTACTGCCTGATCAGTCACGGATCGAGCAAGGCGAGAACCATCAGAAACGCTATCCTGCGAGCGCGTTCCTTCGTGGACGCGGATCTGAATGCAAGGCTGGTAGAGCGCTTGCAGGCGCAGGAAGAGATCACTGCATGACCCCACCCGCCGCGGGATTCGGAACGAGGATCGTGAGCACCGGATCATTCGTTCCCGAGAAGGTGATCACCAACTTCGACCTCGCGGAGATCATGGACACCTCGGACGAGTGGATCCAGCAGCGGACCGGCATCAGGCAGCGCCACATCTCGGACCAGAGCAAGGGGGAAGGCACCGTCTCCCTCGCGATCAACGCCGCGGCCGACGGGTTCGAGAAGAGCGGTCTCGCGCCCGAGGACATCGACCTGATCATCTGCGCCACCTGCACCCAGGAGATGACCTGCCCCTCGGTCGCGTGCAGGATCTCCGAACGGATCGGGACCAAGCAGGCCGCGGCGTTCGACCTCGCGGCCGCCTGCAGCGGATTCCTGTACGGGCTGAACTTCGCCGAGACCCTGATCCGGTGCGGGCGATACCGCACGGCGCTCATCGTCGGCGCGGACGCGATGAGCACGGTCATGGACTACACGGACCGGAGCGTCTCCATCCTGTTCGGCGACGCCTCGGGATCGGTGGTGGTGACCCGGGACGACGATCCCGCCCGGGGCTGTCAGCACCAGTTGATGGGCGCGGACGGCGTGGGCTGGGAGTCCCTGTACATGCCGAGGCGCGAGGTCGACGTCCCGGAACAGGATCGCGACAACCCGATCAAGCTCGGCATGCTCCGGATGAACGGGCGCGAGGTCTTCAAGTTCGCCGTCAAGAAGTTCCAGGAGGTGATCGAGGAGACCCTGGAGCAGTCCGGCCACTCGATCGACGACCTGTCGCTGATGATCTGCCACCAGTCGAACCTGAGGATCATCGAGAGTGCCCGGGAGAAGCTCGGGATCGAGAAGGACAAGGTCTACGTGAACATCGACCGGGTGGGCAACAGCTCCGCCGGCTCGATCGGACTCTGCCTCGACGAGCTGAACCGGGCGGGTCGGATCAACGAGGGCGAACTGATCCTCTTCGTTGCCTTCGGGGGCGGCATGACCTGGGCAAGCTCGCTGTGGCGGGTCTGAGGAAGGCGGCGGACATGAGTCACAACCAGTGCGTTCTCCTGTGCCCCGGACAAGGGGCCCAGAAGGTCGGCATGGGCCGGGCGTGGGTGGATGCCCATCCCGCCTCGGCGCAGACCTTCGCTTCCGCGGACGCGGTGCTGGACCTCGAGATCGAGGGAACCCGGCACAAGCTCTCCGAGGTCTGCTTCGACGGTCCGGAGGAACTGCTCAACCGGACCGACGTGAGCCAGCCGGCGCTCTATACCAGCGCGGTGGCCAGCTACCAGGGGCTTCTCGAGCAGGGATGGGAACGACAGGCGATCGCCAGTGCGGGGCTCTCCCTCGGGGAGTGGACCGCACTCCACCTCGCCGGGGTCATCGGCTTCGTCGACGGACTGAGGCTGGTGGCGCTGCGCGGTCGATTGATGCAGGACGCGGCGAAGGCCTCCAGGGGCTCGATGGTCGCGCTGATCGGGGCGGACGAGTCCCAGGCCGACGAGGTCTGCGAGCAGGCGGCCGACGGGGAGGTCCTGGTCCCCGCGAACTACAACGCGCCGGGGCAGATCGTGATCTCGGGGGCGGTCGATGCCTGCTCGAGGGCGATCGAGGTCGCCACGTCGATCGGCCTGCGCGCCACGCAGCTGTCGGTGGCGGGGGCCTTCCACAGCCCCCTCATGGGACCGGCGGCGGAGGGCCTGGCCGAGGCGCTGGAGCAGGTCGAGCTGTCCGAGCCGCGGATCCCGGTCTGGAGCAACGTCACTGGGAGCCCCCACGAGGGGTCCGACCCGGAATCCATCAAGAAGAGGCTGGTCGAACAGCTCACCAGCCCGGTACGATGGTCCCAGTGCTGCGAGTCCATGACGGCGACGCTGGCGACCGGCGACTCCGATCCCGAATGGAACGAGCTGGCCCCCGGCACCGTGCTCCGAGGGCTCTTCCGAAGAATCGATCGAAAGGTCAAGGTACGGACCCATGATGCACCCGAAACGAGCGTCGAGCAGGAACCATCCCCAGGGGCGACCGGCTGAGCGTCAGGGGGGGACCCCGTTCCCGATCCTGGCCTGCGCGGCCGGTGCCCTGCTCCTGCTGACCGGCTGCGGCGGCGACGACAAGCCGACCCCGGTGGTGATCGAGGAACCGGAGGAGGTCATCGACCGGACCCCGGCCCCCCCGCCGGTCACCCCGGTGGCCGACCTGATGTCGAGGCACGGGATCGACGATCGGATCCGGCTCATGGAATCCGACGCTCCCGGCACCGATGCGGAACGAGTGGCGGTGCTGAAGTTCTTCAACGCGATGACCCTCACCGGGAGCCCGGAATTCGAGCAGATGCTCTCCGATGAGGACCAGCGCGAGTATCGCACGATGATCCAGCAGCAGGACCTGCAGGAGGAGATCGGGCGCATCAGCGGGATACGGCTCCAGTGCGGGGCGTCCCCCGAGTTCAAGCCGGCGGTGGTGGCGATCATCGAGACCTACGACGGATGGCACCCGCAGCTGTGGACGTACTCGGTGGCCGGGAACTCGATGTCCGCGCGGCCGGCGGTCTTCACCAGCGGCCCGACCCCCCTGAGCGTGATGTCGAAGCTCGGGATGTCCAAGCTCGGCGCCCGCGGGCAGGTGGCACGGTGGTACGAACTGCTCGACGAGGAGCTCACGATCGCGGACCTGCCCGAGCAGGACGCGGAGCAGGTGAAGATCGACCTTCGCAACGAGGTGAACAACGTCAGCGAGGCCAGCACCGGGACCGGGCCCACCGGGCCCACCACCCCCGGACGCTCGCGACCGAAGCGCGACAAGAAGTTCGACGCACCAAGCCTCACCCCGTCCCGCTGATCGAACGCTCCCGCACCTCGGTGCCCCGCTACAAGATTCCCACGGAGTGGGTAGACTGACCTCCTGATGCGCGGGGCGAGGCCCCGGGGCACGCGGACGTGCCCGTACCAGCCTCAGATCAGGGATGCCACAGAGGAGCGCCGTCATCGACCAGACAACCAAGCGAGTCGCCATCGTGACCGGTTCGAGCCGGGGGATCGGCCGAGCCATCGCAGCACGACTGGCGGACGAGGGACATCACGTGGTCTGCGTGGCGCGCAGCGAGAAGCCGCTCGCCGAGCTCGTGGGAGAGATCGAGGACGCCGGGGGCAGCGCGGAATCGAGGACCTGCGACATCGCGGAGTCCCAGGCGCTGGGGTCGATGATCGACTCCGTCGCGAGCGAGCACGGCCGGCTGGACGTCCTGGTCAACAACGCGGGCGTCACCCGGGACGGCCTGGTCCTCAGGATGTCGGACGAGGACTTCGACGACGTCATCTCGGTCAACCTTCGATCCGCGTTCATCGCCTGCCGCCACGCCGCCCGACCGATGATGCGGGGGCGCTTCGGCAGGATCATCAACATCGGTTCGGTATCCGGCCTCATGGGCAACCCGGGGCAGGTCAACTACTCCGCCTCCAAGGCCGCCCTCGTGGGGATGAGCAAGTCGCTCGCGAAGGAACTGGGCGCCAAGGGCATCACGGTCAACGTGGTCGCCCCGGGGTTCATCAAGACCGACATGACCGACGCCATGGGGATCGACCTGGTCAAGGAACTGACTCCGCGGATCCCGGTCCGCCGGCTGGGCGAGGTCGAGGAGATCGCGCACGCGGTCGCGTGGCTTGCGGGGGAACGGGCCGGGTACATCACCGGGCAGGTCCTGGTGGTCGACGGGGGACTGGCAATGTAGTCCATCCGACTGCAAACAATGGACTTGCATCACCCGACGCAAGACGGAACCCCCGATCGCGGGCAGCGGCGGGGATCGGACACGAGGCGTCCTCTTCCAGATTCGGGTGGAGACCGTTATAGTGCTGCCCGCATGGACCACAGGCGCATTCGCCAAGGAGAACACCACCGTGAACGAAGCTGAGATTGAAGCAAAAGTCATCGAGATCGTCGCCGAGCAGATGGGCGTGGACAAGGGCGAAATCAGTCGTGCGACGAGCTTTACCAACGACCTGAACGCCGACAGCCTCGACACCGTGGAACTGGTCATGGAATTCGAGGACGAATTCGACACCACCATCCCGGACGATCAGGCCGAGAAGATCAGCACCGTCGGCCATGCCATCGACTACATCAAGGAACACATGGACGGTTGAACCGCCGTCCCCAGGCGTGGTCCGAGATGAACGGTCCGAGATGAACAAGGTGACGGGGCCGTGGACCAGACCGACGGCCGGCCGTCGGGGCTCGCGGGCCCTCCCAGCCACCCATACCTGAACGGGAACCTCAGTTGGCAGCCAAAGAGAGTACTTCACGTCGCCGCGTAGTCATCACCGGCCTCGGTGCGATCACGAACATCGGGCACACCCAGGAAGCCTGCTGGCAATCGATCGAATCCGGCACCTCCGGCATCGGGCGTCTGACCGCCTTCGAGCAGGGGGACGACTGGACGGTCACCATCGCCGGGGAGATCAAGGATCTCGAAGCGCATTCCGCGGGAACCATCGATCCCAGCGAGGCGAAGCGGATGGACCGCATGAGCGTGATGGCGCTCTGCGCCGGCCAGGAGGCGGCCCGACACAGCGGATTCGACTTCGAGTCGGGAGACCCGTATTCACGAGGGGTGGCGATCGGTTCGGGGATCGGCGGGGTCATCACCATGGAGGAACAGTTCTCGAAGCTGCTGCTCCAGGGACCGAGGAAGGTCAGTCCGTTCACGGTGCCGAAGCTGATGGTCAACGCCGCGGCGGGCAATCTGTCGATCATGATGGACCTTCGCGGGGCCAATACCGCCACCGCCACCGCCTGCGCCTCGGGAGCGCACTCCATCGGGGCCGCCTACCACCTCATCGAACGCGGTGATGCCGAGATCATGCTGGCCGGTGGCACCGAGGCCCCGATCACCCAGCTGCCCCTCAGCGCGTTCGCCAAGATGCGGGCCCTCTCCACCCGCAACGACGAACCGGAACGGGCCTCGAGGCCATTCGATGCGGACCGTGACGGCTTCGTCCTCGCGGAAGGCGCGGGCATCGTGATGCTCGAATCCCTCGACCACGCCAAGGCCCGGGGAGCGGAGATCCTGGTCGAGATCGTCGGCTATGGATCGACGGGGGACGCCGGGCACATCGCGGCCCCGGACGAGGACGGCTCCGGAGCCTACGAAGCGATGAAACGAGCCCTCAAGGGTGCCGGCCTGGCCCTGGAGGACATCCAGTACGTCAACGCCCACGGGACCTCGACCCCGCTCGGGGACAGCGCCGAGGTGACGGCCATCAAGCGACTGTTCGGGGACCACGCCGGGTCCCTGATGGTCAGCTCGACCAAGTCGCTCACCGGACACACCCTGGGCGCCGCCGGGGGACTCGAGACGGTGTTCACCGCCCAGGCCATCATCAAGAACACCGCCCCCCCCACCATCAACCTCGACAACCCCGACGAGGGGATGGACCTTGACTTCGTGGCCAACGAGGCCCGAGCGACCACCATCGACGCCGCGATCAACAACTCCTTCGGATTCGGCGGGCACAACGTCAGCCTGGTCATGAAGAAGTACGCGGGCGACTGAGCCGGGGGACGACCCATGGCCCGTCATCGAACCCCACCCGCCACCCGCCGGGCGCGAGCTTTTCCAGTCCCGCCGAATGATCCGCGGCGGCCAGGGATTCTTCAGGTGGGCGGGCCTCGTCCCCGCGGAAGTTTGCGGTCAAGAGTGGCCGCAGGGTCCGGTCCTGGCCGATAAGTACCTCATGAAGCCGGAGAAATCCCCGATTCTCGACCTCGAAGTCCCCCTCATCGTCCAGATCGCCTCCCGATCCATGCTGGTGAAGGACGTGGTCGGGCTGGAACCGGGATCGATCATCGAATTCCCCCGCTCCGCCGATCAGGACCTGGAGATCCTCGTCAACAACAAGTCCGTGGGTCTTGGCAGCGCGGTCAAGGTCGGGGAGAACTTCGGGATCCGGATCAACGCCATCAAGGACCTGGCCAACTGCCTGGACTGATCGTTCATTCGAGCGGGGCGCTCCGGTCGCTCCTCCCACCATGGAAAGGCCAGACGGGGAAACGTCGTCCATTGAGGACCGACCCGATCGCCGTGCCCCTGACCAGCACGTGGTAGGTGACCAGCAGCGGGATGGTCACCAGGACCATCATCACCAGCATCTTGAGGGTGCCGTCGATCTCCCAGTTTCGGAAGAGCGACGGGATGAAGATCGTCAGCGGCAGGTGCAGAAGGTAGATCCAGTAGGAGGCGTCCACCAGGTAGCGGACCGGCCTGGCGGGTCTTCGGAAGAGCCGCTCGCAGACGCCGGTCAGGGCGAGCACCAGCAGCCAGACCCCGGTCACCTGGACCAGCTGTATCGCCGTGAAGAGCGTGGGGTAGTCCAGGATCGGAGCCCCTGCCTTCCAGTTCGTGGTCGAATGGTGGTGGTACGCGGTCAGGATGATCGCCAGTCCGAGCAGAAGGCAGGCGAAGGCCAGTCGCAACCAGGCGAGGTGCTCGAGTCGCGAGACGACCTCCCGCTGCGCGTAGACCAGCCAGCCCACGCCGAAGTACACCGCGTAGAGGGCGAGGATGCGCCAGACCGGAGCGAACCCGAACGGGGTGTCGATCCCGGGCTCGGCCATGCAGAGCATGGCGGGAGCCGTCAGGAGCACCAGCAGGGGCAGCCTCAACCAGCGCAGACGACCGGTGGCGAACGCGGCGACGCAACGACGGGAGGCACCGACCACGGGAGGTGCGAGCCGGTGGAGGAGCCAGGTCAGCCCCGCGAAGAAGAGGTAGTAGTAGACCAGGTAGTAGAGGAACCAGAGGTGCATGGGCCCCGCCTCGGCGAAGTCGACGGCGAGCGAGGTGCTCCTGAGCGCCTCGGTGATGGCACCAGGGCCCGGCTCCCGGGCGCTGTAGGTCCACGCGAAGCTGACCGACCACATCAGCAGCGGATACAGGACGAACCATCCGATGGCCAGCGGCACCACGATCCTGTCGAAGCGGTGGAGGGAGAAGTGACCGATGCCACGGCGCTGGTAGAGCATCGCACCGAAGAAACCCGCCATCACGAAGAAGACCGGCATCCGGAAGATGTGGATGAGACCCACGATCAGCGGCGCGAAGGGCGAGGACTGGGGATCCATGTAGAGCCATCCCTCGGGCATGAACACCAGTGCGGTGTGCAGCACGACCCCGAGCATCATCATGGTGGCCCGGATGAAGTCCATGCCGTGGTATCGCTTGTCGGGCGTGCCGGCCGAGGAAGGCGTACCGACCCCCCCGCCGCCGTGCCGGGGCCCGTTCATTCCAGCACCTCGGAGAGCTTCATGCGGCACTCGATCCGGCCGCGCTGGAAGGTCCCCCGGTCGAGGGGGATCGCGAAGGCGTCGACCAGCGGCTTGACCTCGGACCACGGCACCTGAAGCGCGGTGTACGGGGTCATGCCGTCCGAACCGGGCGTGCGGGGATCGGCACCGGCCTCGAGCAGGAGTTGGAGGGCGCCGGAACGGCCGAGGAACGCCGCCACCAGGAGTGGTGGTGAACCGAACTGGTCGCGGACGTCGAGATCGGTGCCCGCCTCCAGGAGCCCCCGGAGGGTCGATTCGTCACCGACCACGATCGCGGTGAAGAGGGCGTCACCGTCGGCCGGCGGAGGGTCCGGCGAAGGCGGGGCCGGGACCGGATGGTAGGGTCCCAGCAAATCACGGCAGGCGGAGCGGCCGGCGAGGACCTGCTGGTCATCCATGTCCATCTGAAGGTAGCGTGCGATCACCCGGGCCAGTTCCAGGCGACGGTCCGTGGCCACCGAGATCGGCGAGACGCCGGACTGGTCGGCGAGGTAGGGATCCGCGCCCGCTTCGAGCAGTATCTCGAGGCAACGCGCCCGTCCGTAGAAGGCGGCGGCGAGCATCGGGGTCCCCTGCGATCCGTTTCGTCGGTCGGGATCCGCCCCGGCCTCGACGAGGATCGACGTCACCTCCGGTTGACCGTGGCAGGCGGCCAGCTCGAGGGCGCTCATCGAGAAGATCGGGTCCAGGCGGTCGAGGTCGATCCCGGAACCACAGAGGGCCCGGACCCCCTCGACGTCGCCCAGGGCCGCGAGTCGCCAGAGGTCCGCCGGACGCGGCCCGGCGGATGGGTCCGTGAGCCGTTCGCAGCCGCCCACGAGCAGGACAAGACAGAGTCCCCAGAGAGGCTTCCGGATCCGGGGAGGATGGATGAGGGGGCGTGCTTGCAAGACTCCTCCGGCTCCCGGATTCTCGCCGCCGGTTGGGCGTCGAGGTGGGTCCGTGCCGGTCGGAGGATAGCGCAAATCACGTGGTACTACAGGAGGTCGGCCGCGATCCTCGCCAGCTCGCTCCGTTCGGTGCTGCAGAGCGACACGTGCCCCGCCACTCGGTGCCCCATCATCCGGTCGATCACGTGCGTCAGTCCGTTGCTGGCGCTGTCGAGGTACGGGGAGTCGATCTGCTCGATGTCACCGCACAGCACGATCTTCGTGCCCTCTCCCACCCGGGAGACGATGGTCCGGACCTCGTGCGGCGAGAGATTCTGGGCCTCGTCGACGATCATGAACTGATGGGGGATCGAGCGCCCCCGGATGTAGGTGATGGGCTCGAGCACGATCTGGCCGGAGGTCATGAGGCGGTCGAGTCTCTGCTCCGGGGTGCGGCTGTCGGCGTCGTTGAGGTGCGAACCCCGCGTGGACAGCAGGTAGGCGATGTTGTCGAAGATCGGCTGCATCCACATCGCCATCTTCTCGTCCTTGTCGCCGGGCAGGTACCCGATGTCCCGGCCGAGCGGCATGATCGGGCGGGCGGTGAGCAGCTTGTCGAAGTGTTCCTCCTTGATCACCTTCTGGAGGCCGGCCGCGAGCGCGAGCATGGTCTTGCCGGTGCCCGCCGGACCGATCAGGGTCACCACCTTCACCTCGTCGTCGAGCAGCAGGTCCAGGGCCATCGTCTGCTGCAGGTTCCTCGCGAGGATCCCGAAGACCGGCTTGCGAGGCCCCATCACCGGGATGAGGTGCCCGGTGTCGGCCAGCATCCTCGCCAGTCCGGTGTGGGACTCGTCCTCCTCGTCCTTGAGGACGATGTACTGGTTGGGGTAGATGTCGAGCACCCGATCGACGTCGTCCCCGGCGGCCCGGTCCGGTCGGTCGCCCTGCAGGCGAGTGAGCAGGAGCTGCCGTTCCTCGTAGAGCTCGTCGATCAGCTGCCCGGGCACCACGACCTCTGCGTAGCCCTCGTAGAGCCAGTCGGTGTCCACCCGGTCGGCCTCGAAGTCCTCGCAGGGGATCCCGAGGGCGTCGCACTTCACCCGGGCGTTGATGTCCTTGGTGATGAAGAGGGTCCGCGCCCCGGACTGGTGCAGCGAGTTGGCGACCCCGAGGATCCGGTTGTCCGCCACGTCGAGGTCCAGCGCGAAGGACTGGGTACGGTCGCATCGGTCGATGCGCACGGTGCCACCGAGATCGTTCCAGACCACGCCCTCGAAGAGCCTGCCCTGGGTCCGGAGCCGGTCCAGGGAACGAATCGTCTGGCGCGCGTTACGACCGGTCTCGTCGTTGTTCTTCTTGAAGCGATCGAGCTCCTCGATCACGGTGAGCGGGATCACGACCTCGTGTTCCTCGAAACGGAAGATCGCGTTCGGGTTGTGCAGGAGCACGTTGGTGTCGAGCACGAAGTGCTTGCGGGACTTGGCGGAACCGGTTTCCCGGGCTTCCGTCGTGGCCTGACCTGTCGATGTACTCAAAGCGTGGACTCCTTGCCGGGCACCGCCTCGGAAACCCTTTTATGATATCCCTCCCGAGGACGCGGGATACGGCCCGGTCCGGGACCGGTCCAAAACGTCCACTCGCCCGGACGAACGCCCCCGTCGGGACCCGACGGGGACGACAAGGAGTCCATCCATGCCCAGCAGAGCAGACGAGATCACCGCGGCCATGGAGCGCATCGCCCCCCTGGGGTACGCCGAGGAGTGGGACAACGCCGGGGAGCTCATCCGGGGATCGAGGGACGTGGTCCGGCGGATCATGCTCACCATCGACTTCACGGAACCGGTGCTCGAGGAGGCGATCGAGCAGAAGTGCGACATGGTGATCACCTACCACCCGACGATCTTCCGGCCATTGAACCGGCTTGGTTCGGTGATCTCCAACGAACGAGTGGTGCTGGGTACCGCGCGGGCGGGGATCCACCTGTACTCGCCGCACACCGCACTGGACGCCACGATCGGCGGGACCAACGACTGGCTGGCGGATGCGCTCGGTGCGGGGGATCGTCGTGCGCTGGTGCCCGTGGCGGTCAACCGGGAGACCGACCTCTGCAAGGTGGTGACCTTCTGCCCGCCCAAGGCCGCGAACCGGATCCGGGACGGACTGGCCGCGGTCGGAGCGGGCGTCATCGGCAACTACGAGCGCTGCTCGTTCGAGATACCGGGAACCGGCACCTTCCACGGCAACGAGGATTCGAATCCGCAGGTGGGCGAGGCGGGCAGGCTGTCCCGGGTCGGGGAGGTCCGGCTGGAGATGGTGTGTCCCAGCACCGCGCTCCCCGGGGCGATTCGCGCCCTGGCGAGCTTCCATCCGTACGAGGAACCGCCCATCGAGGTCTATCGCCTCGAACCGGTGCCGGTCAGGGAATCGGGCAGCGGGCGGCGCGTGGTCCTGGACCGGGCGCGCAACCTCAAGTCGATCTCCGACTGCATCAAGGCGCGGACGGACGTCTCGGAGCTCAGGATCGCGCGAGCCCACTCCAGGCCCCGACAGCACAAGATCATCGGGCTCTGCGCGGGCTCGGGGGGGTCCCTGCTGGACCAGTCGATCGAGCAGGGCTGCACGGTCTTCATCACGGGCGAGATGAGCCACCACGACCTGCTCAAGGCCCAGGCCTCGGGATGCACCGTGGTGCTGGTGGGTCACACCGAGACGGAGCGTTGCTACCTCCCCGAGCTGTCCCGCCGGATCCAGGTCGAACTGGGCACCTCCGCCCCGAAGGTCGTGATCAGCCGACGGGACCGCCCGCCCCTGCGGAACGGTTGAGCGAATCCGGATCCGCGGGGTCCTCGTCGCGATCCCGGCCGAACCAGAGTCGGTACAGGAACCCCTGTATGTCGTCGAGGATCACGATGATCGCCGGGAGCACCACCAGGGTGAGCACCGTGGAGGACACGAGGCCCGCGGTGATGGAGATGGCCATGGGGATCAGGAAGCGGGCCTGGAAGGACTGTTCGAGCATGAGGGGTGACAGCCCCAGGACGGTGGTCGCGGTGGTGAGCACGATCGGTCGCAGGCGGCGCCTGCCGGACTCCAGCAGCGCCTCGATGAGGGGCATCCCGGCCAGTCGGTAGTGGTTGAAGAAGTCGACCAGGATCAGGGAGTTGTTCACCACGATGCCTGCGAGCGCGACGGTGCCGATCAGGCTCAGGAAGGTCAGCTCGAATCCCAGCAGGTAGTGCCCCCAGATGACCCCGATGAACCCGAAGGGGATGGCGATCATCACCGCGATGGGCTGGGTGTAGCTGGCGAACAGCCACGCCAGGATGATGTAGATCATGAGGACCGCGGCCGAGAACGCGACCGGCAGGGTGGAGAACGCCTCGGTGACGTCCGCTTGCCGCCCTCCGGCCTTGAGGGTGACGTCGGGCCAGTCGTCCTCTATCTGGCTCAGGGGTGCGATCATCTCGCGATAGACCTCCTCGGGACTGGTCGAGGCATCGGTGTCCGCGGTGACCGTGATGGTGCGCTCCCGGTCGATCCGCTGGATCGTCGAGTAGCCGGTCGACTCCTGCAGGGTCGCGACCTCGGAAAGCGGGGTGAGCTGCTGGGTCGGCGAGAGTACCCACATCTGCTCCAGGTCCATCAACCGGTCACGGGAATCCGGGGCGAGCTGGACCCGGACGTCGATGTCCTCACGGTCGGCGCTGAAGACGTGGGCCTCGAATCCGTAGAGCGCCGCCCGAAGCTGCTGGGAGAGGTCCTCGACGGTGAAGCCGAGGCCGGCCGCCCCCGGCAGCAGACGCACCTGGATCTCCCTCTGACCGAGCACCTCGTCGTTGCTGATCCCGTAGACGCCCTGGAACCTCGAGAGGAGCTCCTCGACCGCGGCCATCGCCCCGAGCCGTGACTCGAGGGCATCGCTGGAGACCTGGATCGTGATGTCCTGGCCTCCGGGCCCGCCGTCGAGGACCGTGAAGGAAACCTCCTCCGCCTCGGAGGTGTCGCCGAGTGCGGTTCGTATGGAGTCGATGACCTGCTCGCTGGAGCGGGTGCGCTGCTCGATCGGCTTCAGCTCCAGGAAGATCTGGCCGGAGGTCGCGTTGCTCGGACTCATCTGGCCGGACGCCACGTCGAACGAGGTCCCGAGGATGGTGGAGACCGAGGAGGTCTCCGGCTGGGACCGTGCCGCGGACTCGATCCGCGAGACGAAGGCACCGGTGTCCTCGATGGACACGCCGGTCGGCATCCTCACGTCCACCAGGAGGTTCTCGGCATCGCTCACCGGCAGGAAGACGAAGGGGACCCGGCGGCCGAGCACCATGCCCAGCGAGATCATCAGCAGGCAGAGGGCCGCGGCGGTGGTGATGTAGCGGTAACGAAGCGCCCGGGCGGTGAACCGCGAGTAGGCCTCGATGGCCGCGCCGAGGAGCCGTCGGTCGCGCCACGCACAGGCACGTTCCAGCGCGTACATGATCCGGCCGGGCCGACGTTCCCGGCGCCGGCGGACGGAGTGGGCCATGTGGCTGGGGAGGATCAGGATGGACTCGATGTAGCTCGCGCTGAGCGCGCAGAGGACGACCAGGGGGAGGGCGCCCAGCAGCTCGCCGATCTGTCCCTTGACGAACATCAGGGGCAGGAAGGCGACGATGGAGGTGGACACCGTCCCCAGCACGGGCCAGGCCACCTGGTTGGCGGCCTTGATGGAGGCCTCCTGGGGATCGCCACCCTTGTCGGTCTCGGCCTGGATGTTCTCGGCCACGACGATCGCGTCGTCGGTGAGCATCCCCAGGGTGACCAGGAGCCCGAACATGGTCAGCAGGTTGAGGGTGATCCCGCCGAAGTACATGGCCACCAGGGTCCCGCAGATGGCGGTGGTGAGGCCGACCATGACCCAGATCGAGGTCCTGATGTTCAACACCAGGAAGAGCGCGAGGAAGACCAGCCCCGCACCCTGGAGGGCGTTGCGCTTGAGGAGGTCGAGCCGGCCCTCGATGAACCGGGCGAGGTCCGTGCTGGTGGTCAGGGTCCCGGGAAGCTTGTCGGGGTTCTCGGCGCCGATCGACCACGCCCGCCAGTTCGACCTCTCGAACCACCGATCGAACAGCGAACCGTCGAACGGCTGCTGGGTGCGTCCCGCGACATAGGCCTTCGCCATGTCGGCGATCTCGATGGCGTCCTGGCTGCCCTCGCGGAATATGGTCAGGTTCACGCCGGGTAGTTCGTTGAAGCGCTGGACGATGTCCGCGTCCACGTATCCCTCGCGGACCTCGGCGACGTCCCCGACGGTGAGTACCGACCCGTCCGGATCCGCTCGCAGGGTGATCCCCGCGATGGCGTCGGCCCGGACCCCGACCCCGACCGTCCGGACGTTGATGTTCCCTTCATCGGTCTTCAGCACCCCGCTGGGAAGGTCGTTCATCCAGGCCGAGATCGCGCGGGAGACCATCGGCATCGAGAGGCCGTTCTGCAGGAGGGAGTCGAAGTCGACCTGCACGGAAACCTCGTACTCGCGGACCCCGCTCTCCATGAGGGAGCCCATCCTGGGCAGTGACTCCAGGTCCTGCTTGATCCGGCGTATGCCTCGCTTGAGCTCCTCCTCGCTGGCGTCTCCCCAGAGGTTCAGCTGGATGACCGGCATGTTGGGGATCAGCTCCGTGACCCGGAGTCGCTCCGCGTCGGCGGGCAGGTCCTGGAGCTGGTCGACCACCCGCTCGATCTCGTCGAGGGTTTTGGGCACGTTCACCCCGTCCTCGAACTCGGTGACGATGGAGGCGGAACCCTCGCGGACGGTGGTCTTGATCTGCTTGATCTCGTCGATCCCGACCAGGGAGTCCTCGAGCTTGTAGACGATCGACTCCTCGATCTCCTCGGGGGTCGCACCCGGGTACACCGCGATGATGTAGGCCGCCTGGGACTCGACCTCCGGGAAGAACTCGCGTCGCATGGTGAGGGCGGAATAGACCCCGATCACCAGCGCGGCGACCATGAGCAGGTTCGCGGGAACGGGGTTTCGGACGCCGAATGCGGGCAGGCTCACGAACCTGCTCCCTCGTCGCGGCCAGCCGCGGGATCAACGACGTTGTAGTCGACCTCGGTGCCGATGGAGGGGCTCTGCTGGGCGTGGACGAGCACCCTGGAACCGCTGGGCAGGTCGCCCTCGAGCACCAGGAACCGGGTGCCGTCACCGCCGGGTAGCTCGATCGGGAAGGCGACCTGGACCGGGAGCGAGACGATCTCGCTGGCGTCGTCGACCAGCCAGATGCGGTCGTTCTTGACCGAGGTGCTGGGCAGCATGAACCGGGGCGCGGGATAGGTGGAGTTCACCGTGGCCTGGAGAAAGGTGCCGGGGACCAGCTGCGCGCCGGCGGCCGGGGTGGGCGACTGGTCGATGTCGACGTACACCCCCATGGTCCGGTTGGCGGGATCGTCGACCGGCGAGATCCTCGAGACGCTCCCGGACCAGCGTCGTTCCAGAGTGCCGCGGGCCGTCAGTTCGACCCCGTTGCCGATCGAGACCGAGGTGCGAGCGGAGACCGGCAGCCTGACCTCGACCACCACCTGCGCGAGGTTGACGATGCGGGCGAGTCGCTGCCCGGGGCCGACCCGCTCCCCGAGCTCGATGTCCACGGTCTCCAGGACCCCGTCGATGGCACTTCGGATGGTGCAGCGTTCGAGGTTCCGGAGCGCCAGGTCGCGACTCGCGACCTGCGCGGCCTTCTGGTTCTCGAGCAGGCGGCGGGTCACCGGCACCCCGTCGAGGGTGCTCTTGGCGGAGGTCAGCGCGGTCTCGGACTGGACGAGCCGCTGCCGGACCAGGTCGACTTCCCGCGGGTTGGCCGCCCCCTCGTCGCGGGCGGACTCGATGCGCTTCAGCTCGTCCTTCACGATCTCGACGTCCTGCTGCCCGAGTTCGACCATCCTGCGGGCGCTGCGCTCCTCGATGTCGAGCTGGTCGAAGCGGGCCATGATCTCGTTGATGGATCGCTCCGCGATCTCGTGCTGCCTGCGGAAGTCCCCCTCGTCGAGCCTGGCCAGGAGGTCTCCCTTCGAGACGGGGTTCCCGGCCTTGATCCCCGGTGGCACCACGGTGACGATCGAGGACACCTCGGCGGGCACGTCCTCGCTCACCTCCGCGGATGAAAGCCCGTACCCGATCCAGGGCCGGAGGACGGGGACCGGGGAGACCTCGACCACGTCCACGGTCCTCCTGGTCTCGGGGCGCACGGAGGAGGGCGGCACCGGACTGGTGGCGAACAACCAGTAGGCCACCCCGACCCCCAGGCCGAGGAGAAGGACCACGACCAGGGACCGGAACACGATGCTGGCTGGATTCTGTCGCGGGGGCATGCTCGAGCGTCCATCGGATCGGGGGGGAGAAGAGTCCCCGAGTCGGGCAGTGTAGCCTCCGGGACCCCCGAAGTCGCGTTTGCGCCCGACCCGCTACCCTCTAGGGCATGAGCACCCCGGAACCACGCCGCCTGAGCGAGAACGAGGTACGCAAGGTCGCGCGTCTGGCCCGGCTGGAACTCCAGCCCGAGCAGGTGGACCTCTACTCGGAGCAGCTCTCGTCGGTCCTCGAGCACATCGAGAACCTGGGGAGCCTCGACGTGGCCTCCGTGGAACCGATGGCACATCCCCTGCCGGTGAGCAATCGACTCGCGGAGGACGAACCGGTCGAGCCGCTTCCGGTGGAGGCGGTGCTTCGGAACGCACCACGGCGCGAGGGGGACTACATCGCGGTCCCGAAGGTACTCGGTGAGGGGTCGTGACCGACGGGAGATTCGAATCTTGCAGCGAGATACGGGACGCGGTCCGTTCGGGGGCCAGGACCGCGGTCGCGGTGATCACCGAGACCCTGGCGAGGATCGACCGCGAGAACGGGAGGACCAACTCGTTTCGCGACGTCTTCCACGAGGAGGCTCTCGCGGCCGCCGCGCGGATCGACCGGATGGTCGCGGGGGGAGAGGATCCAGGAGTCCTGGCGGGGGTTCCCGTCGGCATCAAGGACAACATCGCCACCACCGAAGGCACGCTCTGCTGTGGTTCGCGCATGCTCGAGGGCTACCGGTCACCGTTCGACGCGACGGTGGTCGAACGGCTTCGGTCCGCTGGCGCGATCCCCGTTGGTCACACCAACTGCGACGAGTTCGCCATGGGTTCCTCGACGGAGACCTGCTATTTCGGCGCGGTCCGTAATCCATGGGATCCGGCGAGGGTGCCGGGGGGTTCGAGCGGGGGCAGCGCCGCCGCGGTCGGGGCCGGGCTGGTGCCGCTCGCCCTGGGTTCGGACACCGGCGGATCGATTCGTCAGCCGGCCTCGATGTGCGGGTGCGTGGGCCTCAAGCCGAGCTACGGGCGAGTGAGCCGCTACGGACTGGTGGCCTTCGGATCCAGCCTCGACCAGATCGGACCCCTCACCCGGTCGGTATCGGATGCCGCGCTCGCCCTCGAGGTCATCGGCGGGCTCGACCAGCGGGACTCGACCTCGGTGGAGGGGACGTGCGAGGATTGCCGGGTCCGCGAGGTCCCGCTGGAGGACCTCCGGATCGGGGTGCCGGTGCAGTACATGGACCCTGGCAGCAACGAGCCGGACGTGGCCCGTGTGGTCGAGGAGGTGATCGAACGAACCCGGTCGGTCGGGGCGACGATCGTGGAGGTGGACCTCCCGCTCACCGACAAGGGGATCTCGACCTACTACGTGATCGCGCCGGCGGAGGCCTCGAGCAACCTCGCTCGCTTCGACGGAATCCGCTACGGACACCGCACGGATCGTGCCACGGCTTCGGTCGACGAGCTCTACGCGGCCTCGAGAGCCGAGGGCTTCGGGGAGGAGGTCCAGCGAAGGATCATGCTGGGCACCTACGTGCTGAGCTCCGGCTACTACGATGCCTACTACAACCGGGCCCTCCAGGTCAGGCGACTGATCAAGGAGGAATTCGACCGGGCGTTCGAGTCGTGCGACGTGCTGCTCGGACCGACCGCTCCCACCACGGCATTCGAGCTCGGCTCGAAGCTCGACCCGATGTCCATGTACCTCTGCGACGTGTACACCGTGAACGCGAACATGGCCGGGATCTGCGGGGTCTCGATCCCCATCGGACTCGGCGGGGCGGGCGGGGGCGGCCTGCCGATCGGGCTGCAGCTCCAGGCCAGGGCGTTCGACGAGGCGACGCTGCTGGGTGCGGCACGTACCCTGGAACGCCTGGTCGGGTTCGGCTACGAACGGGTGCCCTGCGCCTGAAGCATGCGTCAGTCGTTGCGAAGCGGGGGCCAGGAGGGCTTGGCGCCGAACAGTCGCATGGATTCGTTGAACCTGCTGACCAGGGACGAGGCCAGTTCGGTGCGTTCCTCGAAGAGGCCGGCGGTGGCGGTCGCCTCGTAGACCGTCGGAGCGGGCGCGCGGCACACGGTGAGGGTCGCGGGCACGCTCCCGATCGAGACCAGGTTGATCCGCTTGGTCCGCCCCTCGTCGGTCTCCTCGATGCTGAGGATCGCCAGCTCCAGCTTGCTGCCGGCGTGCGCGGCGGCGGCTCGGATGTCCTCCCAGCGGACCCCGTATCGAGCGGGCCGGGCCGGGTCCTCGGCGGGGCCATCCACGGAATCCCTGAGGATCCGGATGATCTCGCGGGACTCCCCGGGGCTCAGGACCCTCGTGGCGAAGCGATCATCGGGACCCATGGAGGTGTTCGACGCAGCGGGGTTCCTCGAGGCGCTCGAGCAGCCGACGCCGTACAGGACGGCTGCCAGGAGCATGGTGGTGGTCAGATGGGGCAGGCGCATGATCGGCGACCGGTTCCTGGCGTGGATGAATCGGGAACGATGGCTGTGATCCTACCTCAACACCGTCCCTGGGGCGCTCAAGGGGCCGGGAACGGGCATTTGGTCTGATAACCAAAAGACATATATGAAGTTGTTCGAACCAGATGCCGACTAATATCGTCGGTCGGATGTCCCCCGGAAGGACGGGGACTCGAGATCGCTGACGCCCGAAGGTTCGGGAGGCGCCCGCCACCCGAAGCCACGCTGACGAGTCCCCTCCAAGCCACCGTGGCTCGTCCACGGACCGAGTGCCAGTCCATGAACACCACCCCAGGCCGCAACGGCAAATCATCGAAGGCCAGCTCGACGCGACGTCGAAAGGAGCTGCGTCGGCGCCTGCCGAAGCGTTCGGGGGAGCTCTGGCTCAAGCTCCGGCAGAAGCAGGTCGTCTACGGTGGGACCGCCTGCCTGCTCTTCGTGGTCCTGGTGACCGCCATGCTCTCGTGGGGACGGAACGCGAGGCAGCCCTACGTGGGTGAACTGGTCCGGAGTCCCATCGTGAACCTCGTCGACTTCGAGGTGCCGGACCGACAGGCCACGGAGCGCGCGAGGGCGGAGGCCCGCAAGGCGGCGCCCCTGATATTCGTGCCCAAGCGCGCCTACCTGGACCAGATCCAGGCCGCCATCGAGGGACTGCCGAGGGCGGTCGCGGAGAGCTCGACCATCGAGGAGGTCAACCCCGAACTGGCCAAGGCCTTCGCACTGGACAAGGCACGGCTGCCCCTGGTCAGGAAGTACGCTCCGGTGGACGGGACGCCGAACCCCGACTGGACGAGGTGGAACCAGAGGTTCATGGACGCCCTCGCCGGCGAGGACCCGATCCTGTCGGTCCCGGACTTCCAGGCGTTCGCGACCACCCTGAACAAGGCGACCGTCGACCAGCCGGGGGACAAGGCCGACGTCGACCGGGACGACCTCCGGACGATCCCCTTCAACGACGCGATCAAGCTCGGGGAGGGCGAGGAGAGCCTGCAGAACGCCGCGAACGAGCTGGAGATGCTCGCCCGCCGGGCGGGTTTCCCCCGTGAAGTCACCCCGATCGTGGTGCATCGGATCATCGAGGCTCCCCAGCCCACCGCCTACGTGGACCAGAACCTGACCGCGGTGATCGCGAAGAAGGCGGCCGAGGTGGTCGATCCGGTGCGGCTCAACCACGAGCGAGGGGAGATACTCGCCATGCCCGGCGACGTGCTGACCCCCGAGCAGATCGTGGGCATCGAGGAGTCACGGCAGGCGTATCGCGCGACCGACGACGCCTCGAACGAGATGATCCTCATGGGCATCGCCATCGCGGGACTGGCCGCCGGACTGTGCACCCTGCTCGCGAGCTACGCAGCGGTCTTCTACCCGAGCATCGCGCGGAACTCGCTGCGGCTCGCGGTGATCCTGGCCATCGTGCTGGCCTCGACCGCGTCCGCGACGCTGGTGGCCGTGAAGCTGCCGAGCCTGACCGTGCTGGCGACCCTCTCCGCGACCCTGATCGTGGTCATCATCGTCTCGCTCTCCTACGACCGGCGCATCGCCCTCTTCGCGACGCTCATCCAGATCGTGCTCCTGGCCCTCGCCCTCGAGCTGGAGGCGATGGTGGTGGCGGCCCAGCTGATCACCTGCGCGACGATGGCCAGCATGCTCCGGGAATTCAGGAACCGCCGGGCGATGATCCGGGCCGCGACGGTGACCGCGGTGGTCGGGGCGCTGATGTTCGCGCTGACCATCATTCCCCAGCTCTCGGTGACCCTCGGTGCGTGGAGGATCATCCTGATCAACTCCGCGTTCGCATTCGCCGCGGCATACCTGGTGGGTTTCGTGATGCTGGGGGCACTCCCGAGCATCGAGCGGATCTTCGGCCTGACCACCGGACTCACCCTGAGCGAGCTCCGGGACCCGAGGCACCCCCTGCTGAGGCAGATGCAGCAGAAGGCACCCGGGACCTACAACCACTCGATCCAGATCGCGAACATCGCGGAAGCGGCCGCGGACAGCATCGGCGCGGACAGCCTGCTCGTCTACGTCGGGGCGCTCTACCACGACATCGGCAAGATCAACAAGCCCGAGTACTTCATCGAGAACCAGGCGGGCGGACCGAACAAGCACGACAAGCTGAGCCCCGCCATGAGCCTCCTCATCATCACCGGTCACGTGAAGGACGGCGTCGAGCTCGGCCGCGAGTACGGGCTCCCCAGGGTGCTGCACCACTTCATAGACAGCCACCACGGGACGACCCTCGTCGAGTACTTCTACCACGCCGCCCAGAGCAGGGCCGCGGAGGAAGGCCAGGAGGGAGCGGTCGAGGAGTTCGAGTTCCGCTATCCGGGGCCCAAGCCCAGGACCAGGGAGGCCGCCATCCTGATGCTGTGCGACTGCGTCGAGAGCGCCACCCGGGCGATGGGGGAACCCACCCCGAACCGCATCGAGACCCTGGTCCGGTCGCTGAGCCGCAAGCGGCTGGAGGACGGCCAGTACGACGAGTGCCCGCTCAGCTTCCGGGAACTGCGCACCGTCGAGGACTCGATCATCAAGAGCCTCTGCGCGATCTACCACGGGAGGATCTCCTACCCGGGCAAGCAGGCCGGGGACCAGGAGTCCGACGAGGTCGAGAACCTCGCAGCCGAACCACCGCACTCCGCGACCGCCTGAGCCCCCCCACCGTGCCTCAGACGCCGCCGGCGAGGTCCCGGATCATCCGGGCATGCGGGTTCGCGAGCGGGATCTCCCCCAGGCTGCCGGCCGGGTGCCAGCGACCGGAGAGCTCGACCCCTGGTCGCGACGAGGTCACGTGCACGTGAAAGCAGACGTCCCGATGTGAGGTCCGGTGCGTGAACTCGAGGCTGCGGTCCATCGCCCGGGGGCTCACCTTCCAGCGAGTGCCGAGCTCCGAGAGGGAAAGCGGCTGGTCCGTCTCCAGGGTCGGTGGCTGCCACATGCGGGCCCAGAGTCCCTCGTCGGGACGCTGCTGGAGAAACACCTCGGAGCGGTTCCGGCGGGTCCGGGTGAGCAGCAGGGCATGGTGGTGGACGACCTTCCGGGAGGGTGGCGGCTTGGGGGTCGGGAACTCCTGGGGGTCCCCCGACGCCGCCGCACGACAGTGGGCGCTCGCCGGGCACCGGTCGCAGGCCGGGGAATGCTTGGTGCAGACGGTCGCACCGAGCTCCATCATCGCCTCGTTGAGCACGCCCGGTTCGGAGGCGCTCAGCACCATCGCCTCGGACTGGGACCAGCACCACGAGTCGAACGCGCGCTCGCCGGGCCGTCCGGGGAACCTGGCGAGCCGGGAGAGCACCCTGGCCACGTTTCCGTCGACGATCGGTGCCCGTTCCCCGTTGACGATCGATGCGATGGCGCCCGCCGTGTACCGGCCGACCCCCGGCAGCTTCAGGAGGAGGTCGGCCCGAACGGGGACCTTCCCGTCGAACTCGTCGCACACCATTCGCGCGGCCGCATGGAGGTTTCGTGCTCGCCGGTAGTAGCCGAGACCCTGCCAGAGCGCGAGGACGTCCTGCTCGTCGGCCTCCGCGAGGGACTCCACGGTGGGAAACCTCGCGACGAACCTGAGGAACGAGTCGACCACCCGGGACACCTGGGTCTGCTGGAGCATCGCCTCGGAGACCAGAGCGTGGTAACCGGAGCGCCGGGTGCGCCAGGGCAGCACGCGGGCCGCCTCGGGGAACCACGCCTCGAGGGCCCCGGCGATCGAGGAGGTCGCGCAGGGGTCGAGGGTCGGGGGTGCATCGGGTATTCCGGTGTCAACGGGCACGTGGTTCATCATAGGGCTGGGGGGGGTCCGAGCGGAGACGGGATCCCGGGGACGAGCCAGGCAGGGCACGACCGGACCGGGCAGGCGACCGAGCGGGAGGCGACCGTCTCGATGGGTGGGAAAGCTGGCGACAGGGTGGCGACCGCCGATGCTGGTCCCCGGCGAAAAGGGTTCCTGATCGGCCGCCAGGGGCGATTTCCGGGCCGGGTGAAGCCATGATCGGTTGCGTCCGGCAACCCCAAGGGGTACCTTCCAATTCTCGATAAGAGTGCCGTCCGACCTGAACTTCCAGGCCTCCGGTGCGAATAGTGAGACCGTCCCTCGAACCCGATCCACGGCCCGCCCCCCCTCCCGGGAGTCAGCCGGACCCAGCCCCACCGTTCTTTCAGGAGCCTGCACCATGTCGAAGATGTTCCTCACGATGGAAGAAGCAGCTGAACAGCTGGGACAGTCCGTCGATGATGTCAAGCAGATGATCCAGGACGGCAAGCTGCAGGAGTTCAAGCAGGAGGGCGAGGTGATGATCAAGGCGGACCAGCTCCAGATCATCCTCGACGCCCCCAGCATCGGCCTCGAGGATTCCGTCGCCGGCGATCCCATCGACCTCGAGGATTCGTTCGACCCGGTGATCGAGCTCGACGATGCGAGTGCCAGCGGCAGCGCGATCGGCCTCGCGGACTCCAACGAGGCGACCGGGATCAGCGCGTTCGACACCGCACTCGCCCAGGAGAGCCCGAAGCTGGAAGGCGACGACGACTTCGGATTCGACACCGGCATGGACTCGGGCAGCAAGATGATGGACCTGACCAGGGAATCGGACGATTCGATGGCCGGGGCGGCCCTCATGAACCAGTCCTTCGAGGACGACGACCCCGTCGACCTCCCTTCCAGCGCCAGCGGGATCTTCCGCAGGATGGAGGACGAGGGAAGCACCCAGGACGTGGCCGCCGCCATCGGCAACACCCCGATGAACGTCCCGATGATCGTCGAGGAGTACGACGGCGCGGGAAGCGGGATGGCGCTCGGCGGCATGATCGCGGCCTGCGTGGCGCTGATCGTCGTGGCCATCATGGCGACCGCGGTGATCGGATCCGGTGGCAGCGGGATCGCGGCCTGGTTCGTGTCCATCGTGGGAGTCAGCGTGATGATCGGGCTCCTGCTCGCACTCCTGGTGGTCGGCTTCGTGGTCGGTCGCGCCACGGAATGAACGGAGCCGCCGGCGACGAAACGACGTGACTCTCTCCCCGTACGGAATCAGGGAATGGCTCACCGCCAGCGTGCTGGCGGCGATCGTGCTGGTGGTCTCGGGATTCCTCGGCTGGTGGTGGATCGGGATGCTGGTGCTGGTGCCGTGGCTGGCGGTGGCCTGGTTCTTCAGGGACCCGCTCGGTCGGCGGCCCGACTCCCCCGACCCGGGCGACCTCGTGAGCCCGGCGGACGGCAGGATCTCGGCCATTGAACGCGTCCGGGAGCATCCGGCGGTCGACGGTCCGGCGGTGATCATACGCATCTTCCTGAGCGTGCTCGACGTGCACGTGAACCGGTCGCCGTGCAAGGCGACGGTGCGCGGACTGGTCTACACCCCGGGCAGGTACCTCGATGCCCGGACCGAGGAGTCCGCGAAGGTCAACGAGTCGAATCTCGTGCTGCTCTCGATGGAGTCCGGGGAACCCTTCGGGGTGCGACAGGTCTCGGGTGCGATCGCCAGGCGGATCGTCTGCCCGGTCAGAAGCGGGGACGTCCTGGGCAGGGCCCAGAGGTTCGGGATGATCAAGTTCGGATCGACCACCGAGCTCATCCTGCCCGATCGGGAGGCCGAGGGACCGGAGGTCCGGGTGGCGGTGGGTGATCGCGTCCGGGGCGGGGTGACGATCCTCGCCTCCGTCGAGGCGGTGGGGAACGGGTGAGGCCCCGGGCTCAGGCCGCCTTGTTGCCCCCCGTGCCGAATCCCCAGTCCGAGGCCTCGTCGGTCGGCTCGTCGGGCCAGTGGTCCTCTATCCGGTGATGGATGCCGACGATCGTGGCAAGCTGCTCCGCGAGGGTCACCCGCACCGCATCCAGCACCGGGGCGAGCTGCTCGGGGAAGGGATCGGACTCGGACCTGAAGAGGAACACCACCGCGAGGCACTCCCCGTCGGAGGAGCAGGGCATCCCGATGACCTCGGAGGACCTGAGGATCTCGGCCTCGGGTCCCACCGCCTGGATGAACGAATCGATGTCCTCGAAACGAACCAGGTCGTCGGGTACCGCCACGTGGTGGCATACGTCGGTCGTGAACTTGCAGAGCACCGGATCCGCCTTCTCCCGGGGGCAGTCGCAGTTGACGTAGGCGCCGAGGGAGTAGCTGGTCTCGGAGTCCGCGAGGAAGATCGCGGCGTTGGTGGGTCCGGTTCGGCCGAGGATGAACTCCAGCGCGGTCTGGAGCACGCCTTCCACCCCCAGCTCCTGGGAGAGGAGGGCCTTGAAGGACGAGACCACGGTGGCGATCTCCACCCGGGAGGCGACATCGGATTCGACTTCCGCGAGTTCGGACTCAAGGTCGGTGACCCGTTCCGAAAGCGCGGAGTTGGTGGAACACAGGCCGCGAAGGATCTCGAGGGAGCGCTCGAAGATCGAGTCCCCGTCGGTCCCGTGTTCGGATCCGACCAGCGAATCCATGCGCTGTTGGAGGGTGTCCACGCCTGAGCCGAGGAAGTGCACGTTGGTCACGCCGGCGGCGAGCAGGTCCTGGACGGACTTCATCGACGTCTCGTCGACGAGGGCCAGGATCGGGAGGTCGGGACGGAGGGTCCGGATCCGGCTGGTGTCCGTGGCCGCACGATTCGAGCAGTCGATGACGACCAGGTCGATCCCTCCGTCGATGATCCGGGGCTCGAGCTGCTCGCAGGAACCGCACTCGACACCCATCTGCTCGAGGTGATGACATGCCGCCTCGGAGCAGGCGGATCGCATGCCCCCGTGGACAAGGAGCACTTCGCTGCCGCAGGAGTCGGGCTCGTTCGGGATGTCCGGATAATTGTCGTTCATTCGATCCTCCAGAGATGACTGCAGGGTCATCGGCACGATCAGGACACGCTTTCACTCAACTCGGGCAAAAGGTCCTACACCGGGACTTTTTTGGGTGCGGCCGCCAGCGCGTCCGGGAGCTCGATCAGCAGCCGGCCGCCGGCCTTCCAGCCCCGGCGATTCTCGACCGAGACCCTTCCCCCGTGGGCCTCGACGAGTCGACGCACCTCGGAAAGCCCCAGTCCGGATCGACCCGGGGCCGGGTGCCCCGAGAAGAAGGGATCGAACGCCTTCTCGAGGGCCTCGGCACTGAACCCCGGACCACTGTCGGCGACGGTGATCAGGAGGTCAGCCTGCTTCCACTGCCAGGAGAGCGTGATCGAGGAATCGTGGCTCGACTGGAGGGCGTTCTCGATGGCCTCCACCAGGACCCGCTTCAGCAGGGAGGGATCGAGGTGGGCGATCAGCGGTCCCGATCCCGCGGTCACGAAGATTCGGTTCCCCGCCCGTTGGGTCACCACGTCGCAGGCCTGCGCGAGCAGCATGCCCACGTCGACGGTAGCGGCCTTGACGTCGATCGGGGAGACGGCGTCGGCGAGGACGCGGATGATCTCCACCGCCCGGCGGGAGGCGTCGTGGATCGCCTCCACCGACTGCTCGAGTTCGGTCGAACCCAGGCAGGACCGCAGCACCTCGGTGCGTTCCCGGATCACCGAGAGCGGCTGGTCGATCTCCCGAGCGACGCCGGCGGCGAGGGATGCGACCGCGGAGGCCGCCCGGGCACTCGAGACGTAGTCACGCTGGGAGGCCAGGGCCTGGTCCGCGTGGTCCAGGCGCGCCGCGAGTTCGTGGCTCCGCTCCCGCAGGAGGGCACTGGACAGGGCGCTGGCCCATGCCCCCGCAAGGACGGGGTCGGGTATGAATTCCGGGGAACCGCTTCCCACCGGCAGGCCGAGCGCGAGCACCGCGAACTCCCCGCCCGGCATCGGCAGGCGGATCGGTTCGCCGCATCGCTCGAGGCGGTTCCGGGACAGGACGTCGCGGGCGATGTCCGCCGGCATGCCCGCACGGAACTCGACGGACGTGGCGTCGTCGACGTCGCAGAAGGTGATCCGGGGGTCGTCGGAGGCATTGATTCCGGGGGTGATGACGCAGGCGGAGGACCCCGCGATGATCGAACAGGCTGATTCGGCGACCGCGGCGACCGCGGATTCGAGGGTGTCGTGGTCCCCTCTGGCCAGGAAGTGGTTGAGCCTGTGGAGACTGGCCTGGCAGCGCTGGTTCTCGTTGATCTGGTCGCGGTAGGCACCCGCGAACCGACCCACCGATCGGTTGGCCCGGGCGACGGAATCAAGGAGGAGTTCGGGGGTGGGTCGTGGCTCCAGGCCCAGCTCGACGGCACGGGACTCGACCTCGGCGAGCACCGATGACCGCATCCGCAGAATGTCGTCGAGCGGCACCTCAAGGCGGGAGCAGAGGCCCTTGATGCTGGAGAGTCGGAGCCCGTGCCCCGCGATCGAGACCTGGTCGCGTGCCACCAGGGCATCCGCGAGGGAGACGGTCGAGACCAGCAGCGGGTTCCGGGAGGACCAGATCGAATCCACCGGCTGGTCGACGAACTCGATGACCTCCACCAGGGGGGCGGGCAGTCCCCAGCTGCGAGCGATCCGGGTCCCGGCGGTCCGCCCGTCGATGCCGAGACTCCTGGTGGCAACGCGATCGACCGAGGTGCACTGGGCCTCGGCCAGCTCGCAGGCGGAGGCGAACACGTCCGGGGCCACGGCGTGAAGGCCCAGGTGGCCGATGTCGTGCAGCAGTCCTGCGAGGAATGCGTTCGCGGGGACGGGGTTCCTGGCCAGCCTCGTGATGCGGTCCGAGAGGATCCCGACGGCAAGGCAGTGGCGCCAGAACACGTCGTGGTCGAAGCCGGGGTTCGATCGACCGGGGAGCTCGCCGTGCGGGAACCCCCCCACCGTCTCGAACAGCCGCACCGAAAGGGCTGCGGAACGGACGGTGTCGAAGCCGAGCAGCACCACCGCACGATCAAGGCTGGTGATCCCGAGCGATCGGCCCCGCGGGGATCGGGCGCACATGCTCACGACCTTCGCGGACAGCGCGGGGTCCGTCGATACGAGGTCGATGACGTCGCGCGAGGAAGCGGTTTCATCCTCGAGCAGGGTGATGAGGCGGGTAGCCACCGCACTCGGGGAAGGCAGTTGGTCGAGACGATCGAGGAGATGGGCGATCGTGTCCGGGGGGTTCACGGAGTCCGCGTGCTGCATTCGTCCTGGGCTCCCGAGCGTCCTTGTGGCGTGGTCCACGCCACGGGCGCTTCCGGTTATCGGAATGGCGGGGGTCCCGACCCACCACCTCGTCGATCCTGCCTATCGTCAGGACCGGGGGCCGGGTTTGGTGCCTTCTCGGAGCTTCCCGGGAAAACGATCAGGAATGGCGCCTCCGCCAGAGCGTGACCGCCTCGGGCTCGCGGGGGTAGAGCGGCTCGAGCCGCGAGGCCGGGACCGGTCCGGTCCGGGCGAGGACCTGCCGACCCGCGGCCAGGCAGGCTCGCGGCGAGGGCCTTGGCTGGTCATGCCCGCGCGAGCGTCCCGAACAGGCTTCGAGGAAACCCTCGGGTACGTGGTCGTCGGCGAGGATCAACGCCCCGCCAGAAAGCGCCATGACCTCCTCCGTGGGCGGCTGCACGGTGAAGAGGCCGGGTGGCCGGGTCTGGAGCAGGCCGTCGTCCGAACGATCGAGACGGGTGAGCCAGCAGGCCGTTCCCTTGGCGGCACTGGCCACGAGCACCGCACCTTGGTCACCTGAATCAAGGAACCATCGCTCGGCCACGACCCAGGCGCTCGGAACCGGGACGAGGGCGCACCCCGTCCCCCGGGCGAGCGCCTTCGCGGTGCTGATCGCGATGCGCAGGCCGGTGAACCCACCCGGTCCGATCGAGACCGAGACCACCTCGAGTCGGGATGGCGTGATCCCACCCTCCTCGACGATCGCGTCGATCGAGGGGACCAGCAGGTCTGATTCACGACCACCACAGGGGAAGGTCCGCTCGAGGACCCGGCCGTCTTCGAGCTGCAGCGCGACGCCGCCCTCCCGCTGCGAGGTCTCGATCGCGAGGTGGACGAAGGACGGTTCGGGGGTTGGTTCGGACATGGTCGGAGGTTTCGTTCACTCGGACGCGGGTTCGCCCACCAGTGCGAGGAACTGGCAGGTCGCGCTGCCGGTCTCGGTCTCGAGTTCCAGGAGGGCTTCCAGCGGACCGACGTGGCCGGCCGCGGGCGTGGCCGTGAACGTCACGCGTACCTCCTCCGCGGAGATTGGCGATGAGCCGACCAGCCGGAGATCGAGATCGGCGGATCGAGCGCGGAGTGACTTGACCACCCCCCAGCCCGGCTTCTGGATCGCACCCCGGGCCCTCGGGTTGTAGTGCTTGATGACCAGGTCGAGGGTGACGGACTCTCCCGGCGCGATCCGCTGGGCGTTCACCAGTGACTCGTCGAATCGCCAGTGGCGTTCGTATCGCTCCATGTCCGCGCGGGAGCCGGTCGCGGCGTTGCGGACCCGGAGGGGGAGCACCGGGCAGTCGGGGTGGTCGGTGAACACCACCCACCAGATGTGCCGGGGCAGGTCGCGGATGCGTGCGATGTCCCAGCGGAGCGTGTGGGAGTCGCGGGGCTGCGCGGAGTCGACCGCCTGCGGGAACACGGGAGGGGCGCCACCGCTGGCGAGGACCCGGAACGGTCGGCGGTCGATGGACCGGATCGTGACCAGGCCGGACATCTGGTCGCCCTTCGGGCCGCCCACGTAGGGAGGGGTGGCCTTGATCGGCATCGTCACGTCGCCCTCGATCTCCAGCACCAGCGGTCTCGGGTTGCCATCAAAGGTGATCTGGACCTTGGCGTTCTTCACCCCGGGCGTGGTCGGGGTGGTCAGGATCGCGGTGAAGGGGAGCGTCCCGCCCGCGGGGATGACGGACCCCGAGATGTCGGTGGTCGTGGTGCAGCGGCAGGTGGGGAGCGCCGACCTGACCCGAACCGGTGCCTGCGTGAGGTTCCTGAGCAGGAACTCCCTCGAGTGTTCAGAACCGGGTTCGATGTCGCCGAGGTCGTACTTGCCGGGATCCGCCCGGATCGTGCCGTTGGAGCGCGCCGTCGGGGCGGGCACCTCCTGCCGACCGGCCACCGGGACCGGCGTCGCGTCGTTGGTTCCGGCGTGGGTCGGCGCCAGCGAGAGCAGTACGACGAGGCAGGGGATGGCGGGAATGGTGTTCATGGTCGCATGGTAGCCTCCCGGGGGGGCGCCCGGGCGGCTACAGTCGGACCACGATCCCCACGGCCATGGTGCGATGCGGCGGAAGGTGGAACGCCCACACCGCGGGCCATTGGTTGCGCAGCAGGAACTGGAAGAGCCTGCGCCGCCAGCGGATCATGCGGCGGTTCGCCGAGGTGTCGATGATCAGCTGGCGGACGTAGTAGGTGATCAGGTCGGGATCGATGTCCAGGCCCTGCGTGAGCGCACGTTCCATGATCTCGGGCACGTTCACCTCGTCGAGGTAGCCCCGGCGCACGGTGACGTGGTAGAAGTCCCCCGGCATCTGGTACACGCGGACGTTTCGCTGGATCCCGATGTAGGGGACCTCCTCGATCTGGATGCTGAGCAGCACCACCTTCTCGTGCAGGACCTTGAAGTTGCGGTAGACGGTGGTCAGCGAGGGCGGCACCCCGATCCGGGAGGTGGTCAGGAAGACGCCCACCCCGGGAACGCGCTCGGGCTCGCGATCCCCCCAGAGCCCCTTGAAGGACGTGAAGCTGATCGACTTGATGCGATGCTGCCGGTTGATGAGTGTCGACCCCCGCAGCCAGGTGGACATGATCGCGGTGAAGGCGGTGGCGATCACCAGCGGGACCCAGCCCCCGTCCTTGATCTTGAGGATGTTCGCGGAGAAGAAGATGAGGTCGATCAGCAGGAAGCAGGATCCGAGGCTCAGGACCAGGAGGAACGGCCATCGGAGGACGGACCTGGTCACGACCATGAACATCAGGGTGGAAAGCACCATCAGTCCGGTGACCGCGATCCCGTAGGCCGAGGCCAGGGCGTCGGACTTGTGGAACACCACCACGAGGATGATGCAGCAGGTCATGAGGAACACGTTCACCACCGGGACGAAGATCTGGCCCTTCTGGCTCCTGGAGGTGTGGACGACCTTGAGGGGGGGAAGCAGGCCAAGGTTCGACGCCTGTCGAGTCAGCGAGAAGAGCCCGGAGATGATCGCCTGGGACGCGATGACGGCCGCCATCGTCGAGAGGATGATCATCGGCCAGAGGAGCTGGGTGGGGACGATCGAGAAGAACGGGCTGTCCCTCGCGGAGGGATCCACGAGGATGGCGGCTCCCTGGCCGAAGTAGCACAGCAGGAGGCTGGGCAGCACCAGTGTGAACCAACCTATGCGGATCGCCTTGCGACCGAAGTGGCCGAGGTCCGCGTAGAGCGCCTCGCAGCCGGTGACCACGAGCACCACCGCACCGAGCACCACGAAGGCCTCCCCGGAGTGGGCCCTGATGAAGGAGACGGCGTAGGCGGGGTTCAGGGCCGCGAGGACCTCGGGCTTCTGGGAGATGGCGATGGCCCCGAGGATCGCGATGGACAGGAACCAGATCACCATGATGGGGGCGAACACCACCCCCACCCGACCGGTGCCGAACCGCTGCACGAGGAACAGGACCGCCAGGACCACCACCGAGACCGGCATGATGAACCGCTCGAGTTGCGCGGAATGGAAGGCGAGGCCCTCCAGCGCCGAGAGGACCGAGATCGCCGGGGTGATGACGCCGTCACCGAAGAGGAGCGCCGCTCCGAGGACCGTGGCCGAGAAGGCGAAGAACCGCCAGTGCTTCGGAAGTCGCTCGTTGCGGATGCGGTCCAGCATCGCGCAGATCCCACCTTCCCCGCGGCTGTCGATGAGAAGCATGAGGAGGACGTACTTGCAGCTCACCACCAGGACGAGCGACCAGAACACCAGGGACAGCAGCCCGAGCACCTCGGTGGGTTCGGGCTGGAGGCCGTAGGTCTTGCTGAAGCACGCCTTGATCGCATACAGCGGGCTGGTCCCGATGTCACCGAAGGCGACCCCGAGGGCGGCGAGGACCAGGGCGGTGGTTCCGGTCTGGCCCGACCGCCGGGACCAGCCGGCTGAGGGGCGTTCGGTGGGCTTGTCGGGGGATGGAGGTGCGCTCTCGGTGCTCATCGGATGTGCGCAGAGCATACCCGCTCACGGAACGGAACGACGGCCCGGCATGAGCCGGGCCGTCGTTCAGAGGTCGGGGGGAATCGAGACCGGTATCACTCGCAGGTCCTGTTCCAGTAGGACAGGATGAATGAGAGGTCGGATCCGTTGACGACTCCGTCGTCGTTGAGGTCGATGTTGGGATGACTGGTGGAGTTCCAGTTGGCGAGGACCTGGGCAAGGTCCTGTCCGTTGACCAGGCAGTCCTGGTTGATGTCGCCGATCGGATAGTCGAAGCAGGGCGCATCACCGCTCGCCTTGATGATCTTGAAGATCTCTCCGCCATTCTGGTCGACGATGTAGACCTCGCCGTTCGCGTCCTTGCCGAAGGAGGCGATGTTGTCGACGCCGTAGCCCTCGAGGGAGGTCTCCAGTTCGTTGCGGTTCTGGTAGCCGGTGTACCCGCCCGTGCCGTTGTAGACGAAGCTCCAGATGTTCCCCGTCGCGTAGTCCGCGAAGAAGTAGGTGCCGTCGAGCTCGGGGATGGCGCATCCGCGATAGACCACGCCGCCGGTCACGCTGTAGCCGGTGGAGCCGGACTGGTTGTACTCGAACACGGGATCGACGAGCGTGGGGCTGAAGGCCGTGCATCCGGAGAGCCCGGTGTTCCCGTTGCCCTCCATGCAACGCCAGCCAAAGTTCAGGCCGCGCTCGAGGGTGGCAACGACGTTGATCTCCTCGCGGGCGTTCTGGCCGACGTCACCGATGTAGAGCTCGCAGGTCACGGGGTCGACGTCGATCTTCCATGGGTTTCGAAGCCCGTAGTGGAGGATCTCGTCGTCACCGGTTCCCCCGACGAAGGGATTGTCCTGGGGAATCGCGTAGGGGACGGAGTCGGGCACGTTGATGTCCAGGCGGAGGATCTTGCCCAGGAGCTGGTTGGTGATGTCCTGGGAACGGTTGCCCGGGTCGTTGTAGAGACCGCCGTCGCCGGTGGCGACGAGCAGGTAGCCGTCGCAGTCGAACTCGATGGCGCCTCCATTGTGGTTCGAATAGGGCTGGTTGATCGAGAGGACCGTCTTGGCCGACGAGTAGTTGGTCAGGTTGGGGTTGCTGCTCGAGACGGTGTACCGCACGACCCTGGTGTCGCTGCTGCTGTTCGTGTAGTAGACGAAGTAGTGCCCGTTGGATTCGAAGTCGGGGTGGAACGCGATGCCGAGCAGGCCGCGCTCGTCGCTGAGGGACGTCGCCCCGGCGATGAGATTGTCGATGTCGAGGAAGGGAGTGGGCAGCACCTGGTTGGTGGCGAGGTCGAGGATCTTGATCCTCCCCCGCTTCTCGCTGATGAACAGTCGATCGGTGTCCCCGGGCGCGTGCTGGACCACCACCGGGTAGTTCAGCCCGCTGGCCACGCGGGTGGTGTCGATCTGTACGTTCTGGGCGCCGAGGGAACCGGTGACCAGCGCGGAGAGGGTGGTCGCCAGGAGAAGGTTCTTGTAGTTCATGCTTTGATTCCAGCTGGGGATGGTGAAGTCACCCGGGGGGTCCACGGGAGGCGTTCGAGGTCTGATCGGTATCGTCTACGGATCGTGGGGAACTGAGTTCCCTAAGAATACCCCGGGGTGGATACGGGAGAAGTCAAAAGTCGCCTGAACCCGCGGATTCAGAGGATTTGAGGGGGGGTCCGCGGCTCGGGAGAGAAGGCCGCGAGGGTGGCCAACGGGGGGCGGAGCGCCCTTCCTGAGCTCGAGGCGGGGGTCTGCATCGTGAGGGGATCCCGGGACGCCAATTCAGCCTCAAACCAGTCACCCTGCAGGGGCGTCGCCGGGAGTCGACCGCTCTCGGGTCGGGATGAACGGTGCCGGGCCGGAGCGTGCAGGCCGGACCGGAGGGCGTGGAAGGTCGGCCCGGTTTCAGGGGGCGGTGTTCTTAGTCTTCTCGATCCATGCTCGCACGTCCCTGGAGAGCTTCACGCGGAGTGAGTCGTTCAGGTACATCATGTGGCCGGCGGGGTAGTACTCGACCTCGAGGTGATCGAGGAACTCCCGCGAGAGCTCCAGGTGATCGACCACGTAGTCGGTGGCGAAATGGGGTGTCGCCAGGTCGAAGTATCCGCTCGCGATGAACACCCCGAGGCTCGGGTTCTTGACCATGGCGCGCTTCAGTCGATCGGCCACCGTGACGTAGCGGTTCTCGAACCCCGAGTAGTCCCAGGGCCAGACCTTGCCGGTGAGGATCTCGTAGGGCAGGTCGCTGCGATACCCAAGCGCGTTCCGGACGTAGTGGTTCAGGGTCGAGGTGTAGGGTCCGACGATGGCGGTGTAACTGGGGTCGTACTCCGGCCGGGTGGTCATGGGGTCCATCACCGGACCGAGGAACCGCGAGTCGAAACGTCCCACCACCTCCCCCCGGTCCGCAAGCAGCTCCTTGCGGAACCGCGAGGGGCCGACCCTGAGGTCGGCCCGGTCGATGAGCTCCCGATCGAGACCCGTGAGCCCGGAGAGCTCCTCGACGGTCTGCTGCCTGAGCCGGGGGTCCAGCGAGGTGCCCATCGCGAGGCGGGGCAGGTAGCGCTCGATCGCGTACGACTCGGCCGCGGCCACCGCGGAGGCGAGGTCGGGGAAGCGTCCTCGATCCAGCATCCCGTGCTCCCAGGCGGTCGCGGCGTAGGTGGGCAGGAACAGGCAGTAGGGCAGGTCGTTTCCACCCGAGGTCCGCACGGTGCCGAAGTCGAGGATGCTCGAGACCAGCAGCACCCCGTTCAGGTAGATGCCCTGCCCGTCCTGGAGCTTCTCGGCGAGCGCCGCGGAACGGATCGTTCCGTAGGACTCGCCGCCGATGTACTTGGGACTCTCCCATCGGTCGTGCCGGGTGATGAAGAGCCGGATGAACCTGGCCACGGACTCGGCGTCCTGCTCGAGTCCGTGGAAGTCCTCGTGCGCCCCCCCTTCGGCCATCCGGCTGAACCCCGTCGAGACGGGGTCGATGAACACCATGTCGGCGACGTCGAGCAGGCACCCCTCGTTGGGCGCGGTGGACCAGGGCGGGGGCCGGAGGGACCCGGCATCGCCGGTGAGGACCCGCACGGGACCGAAGGCCCCCATGTGCAGCCACACGCTGGAGGAGCCGGGACCGCCGTTGAACAGGAAGAGGAGGGGCCGGGTTCCGGGGTCGACGTCGCGCCTGAGGTAGGCGATGTGGAAGATCTCCGCCTCCACCGAACCGTCCTTCTCGTCGAACAGGGGGAGGGTGCCCGCGATCGCCTCGTACTCCACGGGCTGCCCGCCGAGCTCGATGGAGTGGACGGTACTCACCGGGTCGGCCCGGAGGACCACCTCGGGGACCGGTTCCGCGGGGTCGTCGGGGCCGACGGGCAGCAGGGTGGTCATGAACACGGAAAGGCACGCAGCGAGTGGATGAGGCATGCCCCCATGCTAGCCGGGCCACGGGGGACGGGGGGTCGATTGGCGACACCGGTTTTGCCTCTTTGCGCCACTTGCCCCGGTCGGAAAACAACCCGCCCGAACGGCCGTACCAAGGGCGGCCCGGACCGCGCAACCGCGCGGAAGACCCGAGGCTGAAAGGAAAGCACCATGACTATTTCCACCATCAACACCGAACCCGTCAAGGGAATGAACACCAAGACCACCGACTTCAAGGACTTCTCGAACTGCATCGAGAACGGGATCTGCACCGTCAACTGCGTGGCCTCCACGACCACCATCGACGGCTCCGGTGACTACAAGATCACCCGCCGGCTCGAATGCACCTGGAACTCCCCCGGAGTGGCTGGTGAGAACATCTTCGACGTCGAGATCGCAGGAACCAAGGGATCGACCCCGGTCGTCTCCCTGAACGGTCAGGTACTTCCGTCCGATGCGGTGAAGGTCGCACCGAACGGAATGGTCGAGATCAGGGACCTGAACGGGATGCTTCTGGACAAGGTCCAGATCCCGGCCGAAGCCGTGACGAACTACTCGATCACCGGCGGAATCGGCATGAATCCGAAGCCCTTCCTGGGGATCACCGTGCGCCCGGTCAGTCCGGACCTCGCGCACAACCTGGCGGTCGACGCACGCAACGTCTGCGTGGTCAGCGAGGTCCTGCCGGGAAGTGCGGCCTTCTACGCGGGGCTCGAGCCCAACGACCTGATCCTGGGGATCAACGGCAAGCAGGCGAACGTCGCCACGCTTCGCCAGGAACTTGATGTGGCGAAGATCGGCCAGGTCATCAGCCTGATCGTGCTCTGCAAGGGCATCAAGAACCAGGTCCAGGTCCCGCTGGACGGCAACACCCTCAACACCCTCAACACCCCCGTCTTCCAGGGCGTGCCGCAGGCCATCCTGGGGGGGTACGGTGCGGGTTGGAAGGCCCCCCTTCCCGGCGGCAACGCCCATCTCGGCACCGCCGCACCCTGCGCGAACCCCTTCGCGCAGGTCCTCGGTGGCGTGTGCCCGCTGACGGGCATGCAGCTGAACCAGGGTATGCCGACCCTCGGCCAGAACCCCCTTGGGTTCGGCAAGGGGTGTGCCTGGACCGGTAACGCCGGACAGATGAGCTCGATGCTCTGACGACCGACGTTCGATGAGTGAGGTCCCACGGCCCGCCGGAGGCGTGCCAACCCTCCGGCAGGAACACCGTGAACGCGGCGGCCCGGTCTCACCGGGCCGCCGCGGTGTTCGTTTTCCGGGTCTTGACCCTTGTCCGTGGCCCGGTACCCCATCAGATGTATGATTGAGGGACAGGTCGACGACACATCGAGGTCCACAGGATGAACATGATCATGACGAAAAGCATCGTTCACGCAGGTCTGCTCGCGAGCCTGCTCATGGCGACGGGTTGCGGGAAGAGCGGCGAGGCTCGCCCCGGTGGGGACTCGGTGCCGGCAGCCGCCGTGAGCGGTCCGTCCCTCTACATGGCCGAGCCGGTCATGGACTTCGGGCGGTTCCCCGACTACGAGTCCAGGAAGGCGAGCTTCAGGTTCGTCAACAACGGAAACGCGACGCTCGAGGTCATCAAGGTGCAGCCGACCTGCGGATGCACCACCACGAAGCTGGACAAGACCCTGTTCGCACCCGGGGAGGGAGACACGATCGAGCTGACCTTCAAGCCCACCGGAAGCGGCAAGCAGTCGAAGAAGGTCATCGTGTTCACCAACGACGCCTCGAAGCCCCGCCGCGAGATCGAGATCCGGGCGGACGTGATCCCGACGCTGAAGGCGGATCCACGCTCGCTTTCCTTCGGCAAGGTCCAGCTGGGCTCGGGAGCGAAGCGGGTCGTCAAGCTGACCTCGGGCATCCCGAACTACGAGATGGGCAAGGTGACGATCCTCGGAGACCTCAAGGGCGACCTCAGCCACTCCATCGAATTGGTCCCGGGAACGACGGGGGACATGCGCGAGTGGAAGATGACGGTCCAGCTCGCTTCCGGCCTCGACTGGGGCTGGTACACCGGATCGATACGGATCCAGGGCACGGTGCGCGGGGAGACCCCGGGAGCCTCGCGGGCCAGCAGCCTGACCATCGGGGTGAACGCCAACGTGCAGGGATCCTTCAGGGCCAGCGACTCGATGTTCCGGCTGCTGGTGCTCCCCCAGAACCACACCTTCCGGAAGACGATCCGGGTCAGCAGCGAGGACGAATCACCCTTCGAGATCACCAGTGCGCGCGTCGTGGACTCCGGGAACATCGACATGCAGGTCCAGATCGAACCGATCCCCGAGTCACGCGGCAGCAGCTACGACATCACGCTGATGGGCAACACCGGGGCCAGCTCCGGGGCCATCAGGGGCAAGGTCGTGGTTCAGACCTCGATTCCGGGCGAACAGGAAGTGGTGTTCAAGATCGCGGGAAGCATCCGCAAGTGACGTGCGCACCGGGGCGCACGCACCGGGAGCGGCCGGTCAGGCCAGGATGTCTCGCACGACGTTCCCGTGCACGTCGGTGAGCCGGAAGTCCCTGCCCGCATGGTTGTAGGTGAGCTGCTCGTGGTCGAGCCCCAGCAGGTGCAGGACGGTGGCATGCCAGTCGTGGACGTGGACGCGACCGTCGACGGCCTCCGCCCCGTAGTCATCGGTCGCCCCGTACTCGAACCCGCCCTTGACCCCCCCGCCGGCCATCCACATCGTGAAGCCCTTCGCGTTGTGATCGCGGCCATCACCGTTCTGGGCGTCCGGGGTCCGGCCGAACTCGCCCCCGTACAGGACGAGGGTGTCATCGAGCATCCCCCGCTGCTCGAGGTCGGTGAGCAGACCGGCGATGGGCTTGTCGATCCCCGTGCAGCTGTCGAGCATCGACTGGCGCAGGTTGCGATGGTGGTCCCACCCCGAGGCGGTCACCTCGATGAACCGCACCCCGGATTCGGCCATCCGCCTGGCCATGAGGCACTGCCGGCCGAACCGGGCGGTGGGCTCCTCGTCGAGTCCGTAGAGCTCCCGGGTCCGGGCATCGGCACCGCCGACGTCCAGCACCTCGGGGAGGGTGTCCTGCATCCGGAAGGCGAGTTCGTAGCTCTGGATGACGCCGTTGATCCCGTCGGGATCGCCGCTGCGCCGCAGAGCCGACTCGTTGAGCCGCTGGATGAGATCGATCTGCTTCCGCTGGGCCGAGCGTGAGAGCCTTGCTCGGGAGAGGTTCTCCACCGTCACGGGTCGATTGCCGTTCGTGACCGGGATGGGGGTTCCCTGGGTGACCGCGGGGAGGAACGCGCTGCCGTACTTCTGCGCACCCCCGTTGCCCCGATCGGGACCGATGGTCACGAAGCCCGGGAGGTTCTCGTTCTCGGTCCCGAGTCCGTACAGGGTCCAGGCACCCATGGAGGGGCGGACGAACTGGAAGGAACCGGTGTGCATCTGCACCTGGGCCTGGGCGTGGGCGGGGATGTCGGTGTGCATGCCCTTGAGCATGGTGATCTTGTCGGCGTGCGAACCTATGTTCGGGACCAGTTCGCTGAATTGCATCCCGCTCTCGCCCCGGGGCGCGAACTTGAAGGGGGATCCCATCAGCCGTGCACCGCGGCGACGGCCGGTGGACAGCGCCTTGCCGTCGTCCGCGACGAGCTTGGGCTTGTAGTCGAACATGTCGAGGTGGCTGGGGCCCCCGGACATGCACAGGAAGATGACGGTCTTGGCCCGGGGAGCGAAGTGCGGGTCCTTCGGTGCGAGGGGGTTGGGGGGCGTCGCGTGCCGGGCGCTGACCGACTGCGCGATTCCGGCGAAGGCAAGCATGCCGAATCCGCACGAGACCCCCTTCAGCATCTCGCGTCGGGAGATCGTGGTGATCCGGTTCGAGCAGAATCCCTGGTCAGGTGGTCCCATGCAATGCCTCCGTCAATCGAGGTACCTGAATTCGGCGCTGGCGAAGATGGACTGGCAGAGCGCGCTCCACGCGACCAGGCGGGCCTGGTCGCGGGCACTTCCGCCGTGTCGTTCGAGGGGGGTCTCGGGTGCTTCCGCGAGTCCGCGCCGACGCTGGTTCCGGCGCCGGACCCGGTCCCGGGTCTGCTGGCCGCGCTGGTCCTCGATGGCCTCCCCGTCCTCGAGCAGGGCGCCGAGGTCGGCGAAGAAGCGACGGATGGCCGATCGCTCCAGGGAGGTGGGCGGCCTTCCGAGGGTCCGGAGGAACGCGATCTCCTGGCGACGGCGATCGTCGACGTCCAGCGAGAGCAGCATCGAGGCCATCTCGTCGGCCTGCCGGGTCACCCAGTCGCTGTTCAGCATCAGCAGGGCCTGCGAGGGCACGTTGGTCTCCTCCCGATCGCCGGTCACGAACGAGCTCTCCGGACCGTCGAAGGTCTCCAGGATCACGGCGGAAAGGGTGCGCATCTGGGGCAGGTAGATTGAACGCGCGTCCGAGGAGAGCATCGCCTCGACGAGGTACCCGTCCCCGGGAACCCGGCCGGGGAGCCAGGACACCTTCGATCCCCCGGGGGCACCGAGCTCGATGGTCCCGGCGGCGAAGAGGATGGCGTCCCGGATCGCCTCCCCTTCCAGCCGATAGGGGCTCATGCGCCAGTACCGGGTGTTGTCGGGGTCGGTACGCATCCCGGCGGGGTGCTCGTCGGTGGCCATCCGATAGGCGCTGGAGTGCACGATCTCGCGGACGAGGTTCTTCACCGACCAGCCGTGCGCCACGAACCGGGTGGCGAGGTGATCGAGCAGCGCCGGGTGGGAGGGCGGCGCACCCTCCAGCCCGAAGTTCTCGGTGGTGGAGACGATCCCCGATCCGAAGAGATGCAGCCAGATCCGGTTGCTCATGACCCGTGCGGTCAGGGGATTGCCCTCGGAGGCGATCCAGTTCGCGAGCTCGAGCCGCCCGCTTCCTTCCTGAATGAGGATGGGGTCGCGAAGGTCGGCGATCGGGGGCACCCCGCGAGGAACGGTCTCGGCGGGGTTGTCGAGCTCCCCCCGGATCAGGAGTCTCGCGTCCGCGGGAGCGGCATCGTCCCGGATGCCCATCGCCACCTTGTTGAGCGAGGTGGGTGCACCACCCTCGTCGAAGCGGGTGAGCACCTCCTCGACCGGGGCCTGCCGCTGCCTGAGGGTCCTCATTCGCTGCCGGTATTCCGAATCCGTGACGTTCCCCGAGGCGCGACGCGATTCGAGCTCCGAGATCTGCGAGCCGAGTCCGTCGTGCTGATCGAGCAGGCGGGCGTAGAGACCGGCGGGGATGGACAGGCCGTCCCCGATCGAATCCGAGCGCGCAAGGTCGATGAGATCGGACTGCATCCCGCTACGGGTGCCGTAGCCACCGAAGAGGGTCTCGCTCGACATCATGATGCCCGCGAGCTGGTAGTAGTCCTGCTGGCTGACGGGGTCGTACTTGTGGTCGTGGCAGCGGGCGCAGGAGACGGTCAGTCCGAGCATGCCCTGGGTGATCGCGTCGATCTGCTCGTCGGCGACGTCGAGCTCGAACTGCCTTCGCTGCCGCTCGCGATGGCTCTTGGGTCCCACCGCCAGGTATCCGGTGGCGACCAGGTTCGACCCGACCTCGTCCCGGGTGCGGCCACCGAGGAGGTCCCCGGCGAGCTGCATGCGAAGGAACTGGTCGTAGGGCAGGTCCTCGTTGATGGCCCGGATGACCCAGTCGCGATATCGCCATGCGTGGGGGTACGGGACGTCCTGCTCCTTGCCGCTCGATTCCGCGAAGCGAGCGACGTCCAGCCAGTGCCGACCCCAGCGCTCGCCGAAGGCGGGGGAGGCGAGGAAACGGTCGACCAGTGCGGACCATGCCTGGTCGGTGCGGTCCGCGAGGAAGTCCTCGACCTCCTCGGGGCTGGGCTGGTGGCCTCGGAGGTCGAAGCTCAGGCGGCGGATCAGCGCGGTCCTGCTCGCGCGGTTCGCGGGCTTGAGTCCGTCGGCATCGAGACCCGCGAGGATGAACGCGTCGATCTCGTTCGAACACCAGCGCGAGTCCGCGACCTCGGGGGGGGCCGGCGATCGGACCGGCGCGAACGCCCAGTGATCCTCGGCAGCCTCCTTGGGGACGCCGCCACCGGGAACCGGGGAGGCGTCGGTGGCATCCGGATCGGGGACCCTCGGATCGGGAGCACCTCGCCTCACCCATTCCTCGAAGATCGCGACCTCCGCCTCGCCGAGCCTGCGGTTCGGGGGCATCTGGAAATCGGGGTCCTCGCCGCGAACCGCCTCGAGGAGCAGGCTGGCATCCGGATCGCCGGGGACCACCGCGGGTCCGGAGATCCCGCCGAGCATCCAACCGTCCCGGGTATCAAGGACGAGCCCGCCTCGGATCCGCCCTCCTTCCGAGGCGTGGCACTGGTAGCAGTGCTTGATGAGCAGTGGCCTGACCTTGGACTCGAAGAACTGCAGGTCCTGTGCGGAGAGCTCGGCCACGGACTGCCCGTGCACGCTCGCCGCCAGGCCGACGACGAATGCGATCGCCGAGAGCCGCGCCACGCGTGGCACCCGGTCGGGACCAGGATCCGGAATGGAGGGGGTGACGTCAGGCATGAGGCCTCTCCATTATCGGGAACGCGCGGGGTGAGTCACTATTTCACCCATGATCGCGTGAAATTGCCGGATATCCCCTCTGGCGGCCCGGAAAGGCGGTTCAACCGGCTCAACCGGTTCAACCACGGGGGTTCTGGAACGCCCGGACGCCCGCGGGCAGGAGGCGTCCCGTGAGGACGAGCAGGGCCACCCCCACCACCCCGTAGCCGATCCGGAAGGCCAGCGCGTTGGAGGTGGGTTCGAAGGACGCGAGGAAGCCGAAGAGACAGACCCCCGCCAGCACCAACGAGCACACCGCGCCGAAGAGCAGGGCCATGCCTCGGAACACGTGCGCGTCGGGATTGGATCCGTTCTGGGACATGCGGGACGTTTCGTGGCCGGGAGCGGGGACGGAGGCACGCGGGGGGTCCCCGACCGGCTCGACCGAAGGCGCCCGCCGGGGGTTTCCGGACGGGCGACGGACCGGGTTGGAGCAGCCCCGACACAGCATACCGGAACCGATGGGAGTTCCCGGCGGTTCCGAGGGGACGAACGGGGACGGGGGTCGCCGGGGTCGCCGGGGTCGCGATCGTCACCGGGAGCCTCGGGTCCCCCCGGGGATGGATGGATCATGCATGAACCGGATGGGTTCGAGCGAAGAAAAAGGGCGACTCCTTTCGGAGTCGCCCGATCGGGCTGACAGGATTTGAACCTGCGACCTCTTCACCCCCAGTGAAGCGCGCTACCAAGCTGCGCTACAGCCCGTAAAGCGGACAGGGTGGGATTCGAA
>MDTG01009114.1_pt1 | contig 52823 bp, 54 predicted proteins | sample 811421 | NCBI WGS metagenome assembly MDTG01 (sample SAMN05326645, study PRJNA326480) | marine metagenome | isolation source: seawater | place: Pacific Ocean: South East | collected 2011
GAGCCACCAGTTACAAATATATTCATTTTATTTCTTCATAATTTTTTTAAAAAATCTAAATAAATAATAAAAACCTGATAAATAAACATTTGGAAAATAAAGATTAAAAAGAATGTTTTTTTTAAAATCAATATAATGTAATCCGCTTTTTTTTCCTCCAATTAAAATCTTAGTAAAATAATTACTAAAGTTCCTTAAAGAAAAATTTTTACACTTAAGATATTTAGTAATGGGCATTCCTAGAGATCTATAAAAATTAATAAGTTCTGGAATTCTAACAATTTCAACAAATTCATATAAACTAAACCATTCTCTTTCACCAATTAAGTTTATACTTTGTGGTTCAGTACAAATATAAGCATTAGAATTTTTAAATGCACTTGATAAAACTTTAGGGTGAGTGCATGTATTATCAAAATTTGACCAAAGATTTGGGTCTTCTATTTGTTTTGAGTCTAACACATGCAGATGTTTAAGCCATTGTTCTCTATTAAAAACGCTTAAAAAAATGCCAATTAAAAAATCCCAAGATACCTCGGGATCTATAACATCCCAGAATTTACCTTTTCGATCTTTTTTTAAGCTACAAATACTATTTAAATTTTTAAAATCTATTTTTTCCACATTTACTGGAGAAGTAAATTTTTTTAATATTTTGGAATTAAGAAAATAAGAATTTAAAAAAAAATATTCTACTTCTGGATTTTGATCGATTAGATTTTTTATTTTTGATAAAGTGTGGGGTAAAACTAAGTCATCATTTCCAATTAACCAGGCAAATTTTCCACTAGCCATACTTACTGATTGTATTGCGTTTAAAGAAAATCCTAAATTTTTTTTATTTTTACTAAATTTAATATTTAACAATGATTCATATTTTTGAACTATGTTCTCTATATTGAAATTTGAATTATTGTCAGAAACACACACCTCAAATTCAAAATCTTTTACATTTTTTGATGCAATTAATATTGAGTTTAGACAATTGTTTAAATGTACTTCTCTATTAAACGTAGGAATGCAAATTGAAAATATCATTTACTTTAATAATTATAAGATAAAGGTTTAAAAGAACTTTTTAAATATTTTTTAAAATTAGATTTATTAACAATATGAAATTTTGGTAATAAAAAAATTAAACTTCCTCCGTTTTTAATAAATTTAATCTCCTGATTAATTACTTCTTTTCTAAACGGCCATATCAAAACTAAAAGATAATTTGGTTTAATTATACTTATTTTATTTTTAGGAATAATCTTTATATTTGTACCAGGTGTAAATTTATTGAATTTAAATTTATTTGCATCACAAATATAAGGTAGATCTTTATTTGAGATATGACAGTAATTTAATACTACATTTCCTTTGGTTGATGCACCATAACCAATTATTTTTTTTTTTGAATATTTATTATACTTGATAAAATTTTTTGTATCACTTTTAATTTTTTTTATTCTACTATTAAATCTTTTGAAAGAAGCTGCGGTAATTTTATTTTCATCATTTAATATCTTTTTAATTTTATTTTGAGATACTTTAAAGTTAGATTCATTTTTTGCACAAATTATTTCTATACTTCCTCCATTAATCTCATTTAATTCAGCATCTATTATTTTTAAGTTATTTTTTTTAGCAATTTTCTGAAAAGTTTTTAAACTGTAATATGTAACGTGTTCATGACAAATTTGATCAAATGTCAAATTTTTCAACATTAATGGTAGATATGAAAATTCTAAAATCCAAATACCTTTATCATCGAGTAGACTATTTATATCTTTACAAAATTTATTTGGTTTTTCAATATCATAAAAAATTGCAAAAGACGAGATTATGTCAAATTTTAATTTTAAATTATTTTTAAATTTAAAAAAATTTGAAATATTTTTTTTTGAAAAAAAATTATTTATTGTAAATATTTTTTTATTATAATATTTTCTAAATTTTTTAATTGATGGATCTATACCTACATTAAATTTTTTTCGTGAAAAAAAATTTAAGAAAGTTCCGTCATTACTTCCAATATCAAGAACTCTATTGCAATTTTTTTTTATCTTTTTTATCGATGCATATTTTTTTTTTAAGTGAGAAATCATAAGTTTACTAATACCAGATCTATATCCATAGCTAGATCCATACATTTGACTAATTGGCGCTGTTTTTCCTAATTGTATTAAATGACAATGCTTGCATTTATATAAATCAAGTGGATATTTTTTTTCATTATTTTTTTTAGTGTTATTAAATTTACTGCTTATAGGTTGATTTCCGATTGAGACGATTTTTTTTAATTTATTAGAGTAGCAATTTCTACAAAGCATTTTTTTGTAATTTTTTTTCTAGAATTTCTTTATCTCTTAAAGTATCCATGCATTGCCAAAATCCATTATGCTTAAAAGCATAAAGTTCGCCTTTTTTACTTATTTTTTGCAATGGCTCTCTCTCAAGATATGTTTGATCACTTTTTAGGTAATCGAAAATTTTATTTTCAAAAACAAAAAATCCTCCGTTTATCCATCCTTCATCTAACTTTGACTTTTCTTTAAAGTATCTTATTTTGTTGCCTTTTATCTTTATTGCGCCAAACCTTGCGGGGGGTCTTACCGCTGTTAATGTTGCAATTTTTTTATTTTTTTTATGAAAATTAATTAATTTTTTTATATTGATATTACTTAGTCCATCTCCATAAGTAAGTAAAAAAGGTTTATTTCCTAAATACTTTTTCAATCTTTTTATTCTACCACCTGTCATAGTTTTGAGCCCTGTATCAATTACTTTTATTTTGAATTTTTTTGATTTTTTATTTTTAAAAAATGTCTCTAAAACCTTTTTTTTATAACCTGCTGCAATTATGAACTCTTTTATACCAAATTTACAATAATGCATGATAAGCCTAAAAATAATTGGCTTACCTAAAACTTTTATCATTGGTTTAGGTATATCTTTAGAGAGCTCTGAAATTCTAGTTCCTTTTCCACCAGCTAAAATTACACACTTCATTAATTTTTATTCCAGTTGTATGGAAATTTTGGATCATCAAAGTCTAACCTAGAAATTTCTGTTTTGTCGTGGGGTATATCTGAGCAATTTGCAAGAACTGCTAAATTTTCATCAGCAGAAGTAAAACCATTCCAAATATTTGGTGGTATGCTCACTAATAAATGGTTTTGATTTGAAAGAAAAATTTCCTGAATTTTACCAAAAGTTTTACTATTTTTTCTATCATCATATAAAACTAATTTTATTTTGCCAAAAGCTGCAACATAATTAAGTGTCATTTTTTTATGAATATGCCAGGCTTTTATCATATTTGGATAAACATAAGAAAAATAAATTTCACCAAATTTTAAAAAGTTTTTATCATCATTTCTAAGCATATGTACGATTTTTCCTCTATCGTCGTTAATGACTTGTTTTTTCACTATTTTTACATCCTGGATCATTTTTTAAATATTTAACTACCTTACAGATAAATAGTCTTTAATTTGTTTAGCAGTTAATCTTAGCAAGTCTTTTTTAATTAAAAAAGTATTGTACCATTCAACTGTTAATTCTACCGCATTTTTAATTGATAATTTTGGTTTCCATTTTAAAATCTTTAAAGACTTCGAGCTATCAATGTTTAAATATTTGGACTCAAATACTTTAAATTTTTTAGTATGAAATCTTTTGTCTTTTTTTTTTATAGTTATTTTTGATTTAGAATTAATAGTTTGTTTTATTAATTTTGCTAAATCTAAAACTTTCATATTTTGTTTTGTACTTGGGCCAAAATTCCAAGCTCCTACATATTTTTTTCCTTTTTTTGAAAACAGTTTTTCTGCTAAAATTAAATAACCTGTTAGTGGTTCTATTACATGTTGCCATGGCCTATTAGCCTCAGGACTTCTTAAGGTTAAATTTTTATTTCGAGAAAAAGACTCTAAAGAATCTTTTACAATTCTATCTTTTGTCCAATCTCCCCCTCCAAAACAATTTCCAGCTCTAACAGTTGCTATATTGCACGTAGTATTTGAAAAAAAAGATTTGTTATAGCTATGAGTAAGGATTTCACAACATGCTTTACTTCCACTATAAACATCATCACCGCCAAGGACAGAATTTTCGGTAAAATATTTTTTTATTTTATAATTTTGGTAGACTTTATCAGTCGTGACTATAATTACACATTTTACAGTCTTTAGATCTTTTGCAGCCTCGAGTATATTAGATGTTCCTATTATATTAGTTAATACTGTATTATTCGAGTTTTTAAAACTTTCAACAACGCTAGATTGAGCTGCTAAATGAAAAATAATTTCAGCTTTAGAACTTTTAATACATTTTTTTAAGTATTCTAAATTTGATATGTCATTTCTAAAATCTTTTTTAAAAATTTTTTTAATTTTTACAGAATTAAAAAAATTATTTCTTCCTATAGGATTTAGTGCGTATCCATATATATTTGACTCTAATATATTCAATAGGACTGAAAGCCAACCTCCTTTAAAACCAGTATGCCCAGTTATTAAAATATTTTTTTTTTTCCAAAATTTTTTATTTATCATTTTTGATTTGAATTATTTTATTACCATTTTTTTTAGTCATAAACATTATAAAAGACTTCTATTTTTTTAAAGACTTATAGAATTTGATAGTTTTATTTAAACCTTTTTCTAGGTTTACCTTGGGTCTCCAGTTAATATATTTAAATGCTTTTTTAATACATGGATATACTTTTTTTTGTTCATAATTTCTCATTAATATTTTACCAAATTGAGGATCACCAGATTTGATTATTTTTTTAATATTGTTTATTATTTTTTTTACTTTTATTGGTTTTCCAAAGCCTATGTTTATAATTTGTTTATAACACCTTTTATTGTCAAGACACTTATCAATTGAACTCACAAAATCATCTATGAAAAGAAAATCTCTGTACTGAACTCCAGTTGTGCATGGAAATTTTTTATCTTCTAGACAAGAATTAATTATAAAAGGTATTAGTCTATTATTATCTTGATGAGAACCATATATTTGATATGGCCTTATAATAATATAAGGAAAAAATATCTTTAAATTTTGTAAAAATCTATTAGCCATTAATTTATTTTTACCGTAACTACCGGTTGGTTTAGCTCTTTTATTTTCAACTTGAGGTGATTTAACTGAACCATATTCAGTTGAGCTACCAATTTGTACGAAAGTTTTAATTTTTTTATTCATGAATATTTTTACTAAATTTTTACAACCATTAACGTGAGTATTAAATGTTTTTTTTTTGTTTGAATGATCTACGTAACCACCACAATTAATTACATAATCAACTTTTATTTTGGAGAGAAATTTAATTTGATTTAGTTTTGACACATCACCATTAAAATATTTAACATTCACTAATTTTCTAAATTTACTTGGAGGATTTAAAGATAAACTAATTACATGCCATTTTTTCTTTAAAAAAAACTTCGATAAGTGGTAACCAAGGAAACCTGATCCACCAACTATTAAAATAGTTTTCTTTATTAATTTTCTTTTTTTTTTATTATTTATTTTCAATTTTTTTAATTATAGATATTATTTTATGATTAACTTTTTTAGCTCCAAGCTCTGTTAGATGTATTTGATCATAATAAAAAGGTTTGCCTTTTTGTTCAAAAAAACATTTATCTAGTTCACAAAAAATATCCTGGGGATTTATTTTATACAAGTTTTTATGATCCAGATTATCAAATAGTTTTAGTACACTCGAATTATCATCAATGTGCTGTGCTAAATTTAGTTCGAGAGATTTTAATTTTAAATTGAGTTTATTATTTAATAGGTCGTTTACATGAACAGATTGAAGGTAGTGAGCTTCGTATTCTGGGAATGGGTAAAGTAAAATGATAGTATTATTTTTAAGGAGTTTTTTTAAAGTTTTTTCAAAATCAAGTAAGGCTTTTTTTATACCGTTTTGAATTAATATATCTTTAGAAAATATTAATTCGAATAATCCTATTTTTTGATCAAAATCATTAATGTAAATAAAATTATTATTAATTAGATGCTGCCTGTATTTTGCTCCTATTATTATTATCTTTTCTTTTAAATTATCATTCAAATATTTAGTTCTATGTATATCTTGATTTTCATCTACTCTGTTTTTGCCATTTTTCAAATGAATATATTTTCCATAAGGAGTATAAAAGCTTCCTCCTCGTGATAAGTTAACTACTCGATATTTGTTGTCAGGTAAATTACTGCTTAAATCATTCACAATGCTATTTAGAACGGAGTCTCCTAACATTACTATATCAATTTGATTTTTTGATTTATTTTTACCTAAATAACAAAAACCATATTCACTAAAAACTTCACTACAATCAATTTTTTTACTTTGCTGACCAAAGGTATTTCTTAGCTCTACAGTGTATTTAGGTGAAGTGTTTAAATAATTAAAATTTTTAAAATTAAAAAAAATAATAGCAACAGTAAAGATTAAAATTGGACTAAATATAAGTTTTAAATCAATAGTTTTTTTTCTGAAAGGTTTTTCAACTAAATGATAACTCAAAGATGAAATTAAAAAAATGATTAAAAAAATTAATATATTAACAAAATAAAAGTTATTTATTTCTAAATTAAGATTTTTGATTAATACAAATATAGGATAATGCCATAAATATAACGAATATGAGATTAGTCCTAAGTAAACCAAGTATTTTGAAGTCAAAATTTTATAAGTAATAAATTTTTTTTCTCTACAATAACAAATTAAAATAAATACAGAAAATACTGGAATTAACGTAATTATTGAGGGATGAAATGTGTTTTCATTTGCTTGGTTAGCAAATAGAAATATTAAAAATAAACATAATAACGTAAGTAAATTTTTTGATTTACTTAAAATAAAATTTTTATTTTTAAATATTTCTAAATAAGCAATTATAGATCCAAATAAAATTTCCCAAACTCTAGTTGGTAATAAATAAAAATTTGCACTAGAATAATTAAATGAAGCATATGTAGAAATAAACATGCTAATAAAGATTATACTAACTATTGTGGCTAAAATTTTATTTTTATAAAATTTAAATAGTAGAAAAATGAAAATTGGAAACAAGATATAAAACTGTTCTTCAACTGACAAACTCCACGTGTGTAGCAAGGGAATATTAGTACTTTCTTCAGCATGATATGTTGAAAGTTGTTTCCAAAAAAAAATATTTGAGAAGAAAAACCAAGAAGAATTTGCAGATTTAATAGTAAAGGTAAATTTTTCAGGAATAAATAAAAAATAAGTAATAATCAATGTGAAAAGGATTACTAAACTTAATACAGGTAGAATTCTTTTAATTCGTCTAATATAAAAATCCTTAAATAGAATTTTTTTTGAATTTTTTAATTCATTAAAAAGGATACTGGTAATTAAATAACCAGATATTACAAAAAAAATATCGACTCCTACAAATCCTCCTTGAAAAAATTTTGTACTTAAAAAAATTTTTTCGAAATGGTAAAAAACAACCAAAAGAACTGCTATGCCTCTTAAACCATCAATATCTGGCCTATATTTAATTCTATTTTCCATTAAATTTTTTTAATTAATTTTTCTAAAATTTTATAATTAGGAATATTTTCAACTGATTTATTTTTTGGTGTCAAAAAATTATACTTATAGTCGTCATATTTTTTTTTATGAACTTTAATACATTTCTTTACTTCGCTAATTTTAAAATTACAAATATCAATTATTTTATTATTAATGTGTTTGGATAAATGTTTTCTGACTGATTTATCCATAGGTGTTTCTTCATGATATTTAGATGAATAAATCAAAATTATGGGTTTTCTCGCTGCAATAGCAAAAGACTGTGCCGTTGATTTATAATTAATAAAAAAAAGACAATTTGATGATAATTTAGGCAGAACATTAACATCATTAATAACTCTTTTATTATCAAAATACGGATTTAAACTTTTATTTTTTTGTGATTTAAATTTTGGATGGGGAATAATAAAAATATTTATATTCAAATAATTTTCTAACTTTTTAAAAAAAAAATTTAAAGATCCATAATAATTATCAAAATCACAGACCTCTAATTTTGTGTTATTTAATAACCTATCTCCAGAAAAATATGGCCCACCTCCATCTAAATAAATAGCATATTTTTTTTTAATACGATTTTTTTTATTTTTAAATGTTAAAAAATTTGAGTAATCATAGGAGTTAAAATTGATTTTTATCAATTTATTAATTTTAGCATTAAAAATACTTAAATAATTAAAATTATTGCTTAAAAAATAAACTTTTTTGTAAGGAAAAAAATTTAAAATAAATCTTAGAAATTTTACTTTAAAAAAATGTAAATATGGGCCGAAATTAAACTTATGATAAAGAATCCTGCTAGACAGAACTTTAAAAGTTTTTTTTTGTGGCTTAGAAAAAATATCATAAAAATGATTTAAAATAATATTTTTACTATAAATTCTTAAAATTAATTCAATAATAAAACTATTAAAATTGAATGCTCTTACATTATTCCATAAAACAATATTTCTTTTATCTAATTTATAGAAATAGAATATCCATAAAAGTAAAGACGAGAATCTTAAACTTTTCTTTGAAATCGGTGTCTTCCAAGCACTAGAAAAATTGTTACCATAAATTATCTTTGATAGATCATTAATTATAATATCTACTCCTTTTTTTTTTAGCTGGTTAATTTCCATTTTGAAGGCAGTGTGTTCAGTAAAAGGATATTCACATAAAAATATTAACTTCTTTTTCACAGTGACCATCCATCATCAATAATCAAATTCTGGCCATTAATATATTGAGATTTTTCAGACAATAAAAACATAATTGATTTTGCAATATCATCTGCATCTAACAGTCCTTTTGAATTACAAGATTCTTTGTACCGCCTGATAAAAGCTCTTGGTTGTTTATCTTTTATGCCCCCTGGACTAATACAATTGATTCTGATGTTTTTGTTTTTATAATATTTTGAAAGATATTTTGTAATTGAAATTATTCCAGCTTTAATTGCAGAGTATTCAATTGGACTACTCATACCTAAATTTTTATAATGAGTAAATTTTGGTGGTTGAACTCCTTGGATTGACGAAATAAAAATTAAATTACCTTTTTTTTGCTTTAAAAATTGCTTAATCAAAACTTGTGAAAAAATAATTGAACTTCCTAATTGATTCTGTAAATCTTCATTAAGATTTTTTTGTTTTAAATTTTCAAATTTAGTACCCCACTTTTTTGACTTAGGATATGAACAATGCACAGCACCATGAATATTTTTATACTTACTTAAAACTAATTTGAAAAATTTTTCAATATTTTTTTTTTTTGTGAGATCTGATTGATAAAAATTTAAATTCTTTGAATTTATTTTTTTATGAATTTTTATAAGTTTAGACTTATCTATATCATTTAGTATTACTTCATATCCATTTTCTATAAGATTTTTTGCAATTGCAGACCCTATTCTACCCGCTCCACCAGTTATAATAATTGTTTTTTTCATGTTAAATTTTGTTTACTCCTTTTATTTTATCTATTACCGACATTATTCCAATTCCTTCTTTATAGGAACATGATTGCAAAAAATCTCTATTCAATAATGATTCGTGCTGTTTTCTGTAAGTATAATCTTTATCAATTTTGATCTTTTTATTCTTAACTTTATTTTTTTCGAAAATTTTTAATTTATTATTTATTAAATCACCTTTCAAAGTAAAATCTTTACCATTAATTATTATTTTTCTTATTGATTTTAAGCTAAAAAAATTAAGATTTAATGAAAAAACTGACATTGAAGTTTTTCCTTCTATAGAGGCATAATCCTCAGTATCTATATCTAAATTTGAAACTTTTTTTAATACAGCATAATTTACTTTACTAATCTTTTTAAAAATCCACTGTATATAATCTAATTCATGACTTAATTCTAATAATACACCTCCTCCATATTTTTTACGAGCAGAATTAGAATTTGAATAATTTATATTTTTTCTCCAACTTGGAAGATAAGACTGACAATTAATATTTACTGAGTAGATTTTTTTATATTTAATAAAATTTTTTATATAAATTAAGATTGGATGATATCTTAAATTATATCCTACGAAAACTTGATTTTTATAAATTTTTAATTTTGTAAAATTTTTAAATAATGGTTTTTCTACAAGAATAATTTTATCACTTAAATTATTCTCTAAAAATTTTAAATGTTTATAGTGATCATTTGTTTTGGATGATATTACTATATAATCTGGATCAATATCTTTAATTTTATTTATATTTCTAATTTGTATAAATCCTCTACAACTTTGATTTGTTAAAATATATATTTTTGATACTTCTTTGATTTTTTTTAAAATCTTGGCATGTCTTTTTCCTATAGAACCATAACCGATTATAAGTATTTTTTTTTTCATTGTGATTTTGATAAAGATTTGACAATTTTATAATCAAGCGGATCATCAATATCTACAGCTCGTTTTTTTGGAATTTCCACATATCCAGTTTTTCCAATAAACATGTCTTTTTTTAATTTAAGAATATATTCTGGTTTAAAAACGTAACATACTGTTGTTAGATCAAAGCATTCTGGAGCATCTTGTCTTCTTATTATTTTTTTTTTTGTTTTTAAAATAACTTTTAATTTTTTTTTTTTAAGCGTTAGTATGTTAAAATAAGGATTTTTAGAAGACTTAGTTATTGCAAAAACTATATCCAACCTTTTTTTTATTGCTAATTTAATACATCTATCGATATCAGATACTTGTCTTAATGGTGATGTAGTTGGTATAGAAACAAAATAATCTATTTTTTTTTCTTTATTAATAGATTTTATTGCATGTTTCCAAGTTTCAATTTCAGGTGAATTATCTTGAGCTAATCTTGCAGGCCTTACGAAAGGAATTTCGGCTTTATATTTTTTTGCTTCCTTAATGATTCTTTTGCTGTCTGTAGATACTACTACTTTGTCTATATATTTTGAACTTTTGGCTTGATTAATTGCATTTCCTAAAAGTGTTGAATTTTTAAACTTCAAAAGATTTTTATCTTTAATTCCCTTAGAACCTCCCCTAGCACAAATTAAACCTAATATATTCATTTATTTATTATTTAAAGATATTTTATATTTTTTTATTAATAAAATTTTTATACTCATCCATCTGACCTACATCTATCCAGTCTTTATCGTTAATCACATAATAACCAACTTTTAATCCCTTATTTACTGATTGAGTTAACAGTTCGTTAAAATCTAAAAACTTTTTCTGTTTTATGTTTTCTAAAATTTTTTTTTCAATTAAATAAAGGCCTACGTTTACTTTATATTTTATTTTTGGTTTCTCTTTTAAAATAAAATTTCCATTTTTTATTTCACATACACCATAAGGAATTGTAAAAAATTTTTTTGAAACAACTGTAGTTATCTCATTATGATTTGATTTGTGAGCATTCAATATTTTAGAATAATCAGTATTGATTATTGTGTCGCAATTCGTAAGAAAAAATCGATTTTTTATTTTATTTTTTAAATAATAGAGACTTCCAGCAGTTCCTAAAGGCTTATCCTCGCTTATTATCTGAATTTTATGATCTCCACTTATTTCACTAAAGTAAGATTTTAATACCTCGGCTTTATAATTTACGGTAATAAAAAAATTTTTAGGCTTATGTTGTTGAAATTTATCTAGTATATGCTTGATAGCTGGTTTTTTATTTATAGGAAGAAGTGGCTTAGGCAAAACCTCTGTATAAGGTCTCAGTCTTGTACCTTTGCCTCCCGCCATGATGACGACGCTACAATTTATCTTTCCTAATTTTTTATTTTTAAGTTTTTTATATTTTTCATAAGTGAGTATATCTATGATATTAAATGTTCTGCGATCTACAACAGGTAAAATTTCTAGCTGTTTAATCTTTAAAATTAAATCAGGATTTTTTTTATTTATTTCATCGGAAAAAACATATTTGGGATTTTTATTATAAATTAAAGTAATATTTTTATTTAAAATATTTTTATTCATTATAGCTTTTCTTAAATCAAAGCTGCTGAGAATACCTTTTAATTTTTTTTTGTTTTCTGTAACAACTAAACTTTTCCCGCCAAGTTTATTGATTTTACTAATTGCCTTTGCAGTGGTAGAGGTGTGGTCTATAAGAAATTTTTTCATTAGCAGTAAAAATCTTTTAAAGTTGAAAGTGTATATGTACCTTCACATGATTTAAATCTTTTTATTATTTTTAAAAAATGACTTTTTTTCCACAAATTATTTCTGAAAACGTTATTTTTTAAAAAATCTTCATTATATATTTCCTCAAGCCTGTTGCTAATAAAACTATTAAAAGCTATTTGTTTTTTATCGAATTCAATATTAATTTTTTTCTCTTTTTTTTTTTCGATGTTATTACAGAATTCTTTTGTAGCAGCTAGTAATTCACTGCTTGTGTTTTCAATAAAATCAATTTCATCAATATAAACTTCTGTTTGATGATATTTAATACCTAATTTAGCGAACTCATTTAAAGATAAAGATTTGCCATCACTTTTTCTTATAATTTTTCTAAAAACGCCCCTATCTATTTTTTTTCTCAAATAACTGGGAAAAATGTCATATAAATTTGTAAGCAACAACGGTTTCTTGAATAAATAAGCGGTATCCATTGGGCCTGAGGGAGTGCCAATATAAAAATAACATTCTTTAATTAAAAATAAATCCATGATTTCAGATTTTATCTTTGTAAAAGGGTAGTCGATAAAGTGTCTGTTTTGGTAGTCAATTTTTTTTGCTGATTTGTCTCCTAATCTTACTACTAAATAATTTTTATCAATTAAATATTCTATAGCTTCTTTATAATTATTTATATTTGAATTTCGGTAAATTCTTCTTTTGCTATCATTATAGTAATTTTGATCCCGCACATGAAGGCATACAATTTTTTTATTTTCTAAATTATAATTTTTAAATAAACCTTTACACTCCTCAATATCGCTACTTGTTAGATCGATAATTGAGTCTTCTATTTTTAAAGGATGTAAATCTTCATAAACTTTATTCTTATTTTCAGAGTACAAGTCAATTACTCCAATAAGTGCAAACCTAAAAGTTTCTCTAATGTCTATTTTAAAAAACCTACAAACTATTGCAAAAATTCGTCTAAATAAAAATTCAGCTTGTATTGAAAAATTTATCAATTTGTAAACATAACTTTTCTTATCATTCAAATATCCGTTGATTATTAAAGAGTCAAATAACGCATTATTGCAAACTTGATATTTTAATAATTTTTTAAAAATATTTAATTTGATTATTAGTAATTTTTTTTTTGATCTTTTTGCATATGCGGATGCCATTGCTATATGTTCAGAAGCTGATCCAATTCCATAAACTAGTGGGGTGCAAATAAAATAAGGAAAACTTTTTTTATAATTTAGTGTCTGAAAAAGTTTGAAAAACATAGCTATCTAAAATTTTAATCCCCCGTCAACTTTAAATATTGAACCATTCATAAATTTATTTTTTTCCGAGATAATCAAACTTATAAATTCTATTAAATCTTCACCTGTTCCTATTCTTTCGACAGAGATATATTTTTTTGCAAATTCTTTTACAAATTCAGGTTTTTCTAATGAAGCCTTAAACCAATTGTTGTTTTTTGCAGCCACAATACTTGTTTTTAAACAATTTATTAAAATATTATCTTTTCCAAATATATTAGCAGATTTTATTACGTAATTTTCTAAGTAAGCTTTTGCAGTTGAATAAGCAATTGATGAGTTTTTATCTTCTACTGCCGAAGTAGAAAAAAATAAAATTCTTCCAAATTTATTTTTTATCATTTGTTTCATAAAAAAATTATTAATTGAAATATGTTTTAAAATATTTAAATCTAGAAGTTTTATCCAATCTTCAGTATGATTAGGATATTCTTTTATACCAAATGATCCTCCGACTGCATTTATAATGATATCAACTTGAGTTTTAAGATTTTTTAAAGTGTTGATTATTTTTTCTTCATCATCTAATAAATTAAGTTTAAAAAATGAAATATTTACGTTTTCTTTAATTTTTTTAGAAATATCTTTCAAACTCTTTTCATTATTATAAGAGGCAAATATTTGATAATCTTCTTTTAAAAATCTATCAATACAAGACAAAATTATTCCAGAGGTGCCCCCTATGATTAATATTTTTTTTTTCATTTATTTACTTAATTATCAAAAAGTTTTTCTTTTAATAACTTGATTGATATTTTTTTATTTTTTCGAGCAGACTGATTACATGCCTCCATAAGTACCCAAGTGTCTAATGAAGATTGTTGTAACCAATCTCTGTTCTTTCCTTTTGTTATGGCCAAATAAAATTCATTAAATTGAATTCTTTCATCTTCTATAAGATTTTGATCTAAGTCTTTTAGATAAAGATCACTTACCATTGATCCATTTTTATATAAAGATATTCTCCCTCCTTGCCTTCTTATGTCGCCTTTTTCTCCATGTATAATCCATTGTCCACTCCATCTAGATGCAAAATCAAATATATTTCCATGCGCAGCCCTTGTTCCTGTATAAGAAAAAGGAGTTCCATCGGAATATTCAAAAATACATTGTCCACCTGTTGTTCCAAAGACATCAGAATAATCTAAATCTTCATCAACTCTTTTATGAACATAAGATGTTACATACTCGGGTAAACCTTTTGCTGCCACTAGTTGGCTTAGTTGATGACAAGCTAATGAATAAAAAAACATTCCCTCAATTGTAACATCTTCAACTGGTGGATTATTCTTTAAATTTTGTCGACCCCAACAAATACATTCTCCTCCTAACATTTTGCCAATACCATCTTTTTTATTTTGAATTAAATCTCTCATTTTTTGAGCCGCTTCATTCCATTGATTGTTATATCCTTGTAATAATAGTAAGTCTGGTTTGCTTTTATGGATTTTGATAATTTCTTCAAATTCTTTTTGATTACAAGCTATAGATTTTACGCAATATGTATGCATTCCTAATTTTAAACTTTCGATTATTAATTTAGAATGTTCTTTAGATGATACAAAAATGAAACAAACTTTAGCATCATGATTTTTTTTTGCTTCAGTAATTGAACTATAAACGTTTTCTTTTAAGTTTTTTATTAATTCGATTTCACTTGAATCTACAGTTTTCTTTGCTTTAGAAACATTTATATCTACACATGCAACAGGCTTAAAAAGCTTTTCTCTAGAAAGCAGACTAAGTCTTTGCATTGAAAATCCTCCGCATCCTACATGTATTGCTGGTATCTGCATATTGTATTTAATGTTCAATTATTGAACACTTTGTACACTTTGGGTTATGGTTGTTCAATAGATAAATAATATTGAATTATATGACTTTTTTATATGATAAGGGTTGTTTAGTCTGAATAGCGGCGTCCACCGAAGCAACATTATGATCTCGACCGTTGCAAGATTTACAGGCCTCTAAATATTCTCTTTCAAAAGCCAGATTTCTAATCTTTTTTTTCAAATTATCTGGATGTTCTGAACTTAATAAATCTATACTATCCTCTGGTGCTCGGGGAATAGCATGAAGATTTTCAGCGTGAGCTGCGAAAGGACATAAATATAATTTACCGTGAAGCAAGGTTAACGCCTCATTTACACAACAATTTCCAAATATTTGTTTTGTTAGCTCTAAAGGTCTATCGTAACTTTCAATTTTAGCACAATCCTGCCATTTTGTAATTCTTTCGGTTATGTAGTGAATTTTTTTCTCTTTAAGAGTTTTTTCCAATTTTTCTACATTTCTTGAAATTGATCCGTAATTAGAAATTTTAAAATAGATCTTGTCATTCTTAAATGTTTTAAGCTTTTGTTCATTTGGAACAATTGTTCCGTTGGTATAAACGATTATATTTCCACAATTTTTATAAGTAAGAATTTTATTTAATACTTCATCTATTTTTTTATACATGAATGGCTCACCGCCAATTAATCTAATTTCATATACATAATCGACTGTCTTCATAAATTTATCCAAAGACTCTATTAATTGATTATAATCCTCGTCGACCGGTTTTGCATAAAATTGCATCAAGTTTGAACAATCTTTACATTTTAGAGAGCATTTTTCAGTTAGGACGAGATCTAAACTTTGAATAGATAGTTTTTTTTTATCCTCAAAAGAAGTTATAGCAAAATTATATAAATCCAATTGCACTTTGCACCTATCGTGAGACCAAGTTGTATTGGAACCATTTAAGTTAAATTTTGAAAAAATATTATCACAGAAATGTATTCTTTTAATTTCTAGTTGACTCAATTGTCTTCTAAGATATTTAAAATTAAGTGAACTTATTAATACATGTTTATCACTAAAATTATTTTTTAATTTATCTGGTGAAATCACATCATATCCATTAAACTTTTTATCCCAGTTACTAAAATTGTTATCTACGAAACAAAGCGGTTTAATATTCTTTTGTTTAAGGGCATGCAAACAAAGAGAACCAAGATTACCAGTTCCAAATATAATAACTCCTTCTTTTTTAAATTTTAAATAATCATCGTCATACGTCTCTAATTTTGGAAATGGAGTGTTATAAATCATATTTAAAAACTTAAACTTAATATTTGCTTATTTGTTAACTTTAATTTTAATAACTTTATTCTTATATTCTCTATAACTTTTTTTGAATGATTACAAATTAAAATTAGGTTTTTATTATTATTGAGATTGCGGTAATTTGATAATTTTTTAATCTTAATTTTCATTATTTTTTTACCAATCCAAATTGGATCATCATCAATTATGTTAGTTATATTAACATTTTTCTTTTTCAATATTTTTATAATAGATTGAGTCATGACACCAGCACAATAAATTATAATTTTTTTTTGAAGCCTGTTTTTTGAATTTATTGAATTTATTACTTCGTCCTCCATATCTTTAATTATCTGAAAAATAAAATTTCTTCTATCTTTTTTAATTTTACTTATCAGAATTGCTAATTGATTTTTATTTAAAAGACATAAGTAAACTTTTAAATTTGTAATTATGTTATTAATTTTAAATTTAAGGTATTTCATAATTATGTGATCCCTTTTAAATTTTTTCTGGTATTCCTGTAACTCCGTTAAGACTGTATAATAAGCATAAGCGGGCCCCACACCCTTTGAGTATTTTAAACTGTCATATCTACTACTATGAAATAAAAATTTATTCTTATTAATTGAAATATTTTTCATGAAAATGAATATTTTGAATATAAAACTAGCATCTTCAGCAATTTTAATTTTTCTAAAAACTATTTTATTTTTATCTATCAAATTACTAGATACAACTACTCTCCAACACTCATTGGGTAAATAATTTTTTTGAAAAAGTATTTTTAAAAATTGATTTTTTGATATTTTTTTTTCACTAAAATATTTTAATTCATTTATATTGCTGATAGGGTTTTTATTTTGAATAATATGATTCAATATAACGTCTGGATAGTATTTTTTTCTAATATTTTTTTCTAGGGAATTTAAGCTACTTTCTAACAGATAATCATCACTGTCTAGAAAAATGATGTATTTTCCACTTGCGTATTTTAAACCCAAATTCCTAGATTGACCTGCCCCTAAATTTTTATCATTTTTTATCAATTTAATTTTATTTAAATTATCTTGTTTTAACTTTTGGCAAATTTTACTGCTTCTATCGGTAGAGCAATCATTAATAATAATTATTTCGTAGTCAAAAAAATTCTGATTTAAAATGCTAGTAATACATTTTTTTATAAACTTTTCTGAATTGTAAACTGGAATTATGATTGTAAAAAAAAATTTCTTCATAGTAGAAATTTTATTAATATTTTATTTTTGTAATTGACTCTTGGCTTAGTAAATGTGTTCCTCCATCAATCGGAATAGATAACCCTGTGATAAAACTTGATTTATCGTTTGTTAAAAAATCAACAAGATTAGCAACATCTTCTGCATCTCCCATTCGTCTTAAAGGGGTGATTTTTTCCATCATTCTTCTTACAGAATTATTTTTTTTCAAAAAGAAATTTTTATTTTCAGGTTTAATTATTTTTGTAACAAGAATAGAATTTACTCTTGTTCCGTTTTTACCTAGTTTTATGGCTGCGTATTTTGTTAATTGTTCTAAACCTCCTCTAATAACATGATATCTCTGGGGTTGATCATCTACAATAGTTCTAATCGCAATTGAATTGATAATAATTATTGAAGATTTTTTTGAAAGTTTGTCTTTCATCAGATCAATTATTTGTTCAACGCTGTGAAGGGAAATCTGATAATCTTCCTGCTCATTATTTCCTCTGTACCTGTGGCTAAAAATTAAATTGTCTATTCTTTTTAATTTAAGATTATTAGAAAAAGTATTTTTAATTTGATTTTTATCTATAAGATTTAATTTCTGACTCTTAAATTTTTTATTTATATTTCTTGAAAAAATAATAGTTTTATCACCCCTGTCTTTTAATTTTTTTACTATAACACTACCGATCCCTTTTGTTCCACCTATTATTATAGAAGTTTTATTTTTCATTATTTTAAAATTTTAAATTTAGGTAAAGGCATAAGAAAAATATCATTTTTTTTAATATGCATTTTACTTTTTTTGATTATAATTCTTGAGTACCTCCATGCGAATATCATTATGTAAAAATTTTTCATAGCTTTTATTTTTTTTGGATTTAAAACTTTAATCTTATATCCTGGACTATACAAATTATGTCTCCTCTTTTCATCGTCAAATAAATAACTGATCATTTTTCCTAATCCAAATTCATATATTAAAGTAGTTGTTCCAATAGAAGCTCCATAACCTACAAATGTTTTATTATCATTTTTATCAATGAAAGATAGTATTCTTTTTTTAATATCTAAATTTTTATTTTTCAATTTTTTAAAGGAAATTGGTGAACCTAAACCTAATTTTTTTTCAATTAATATATTTTTTTTCAATATTTTATTATTAATTTTTCTTTTTTGTTTTGAAAATATAAATCTTATTGACCCACCTTTCACAGGAATATGATCTGCTGAAAATATTTTAAGTCCAAATTTCTTTGCAAATTTAACTAGAGAATTTATTGTAAAATAAGACAAATGTTCGTGGTAAATATTATCCAAAAGGTTTTTTTCAATTACTCCCTTCAGCGAGAATGTCTCCATTACAAAATGTCCGTCAGAATTTAACAGCGATGATATACCTTTAAAAACATCCTTTAAATCATCAATATTTGCTATAACGTTGTTTGCAATAATTAAATCTTGGGTTCCATATCTATTTTTTATTGATTTAGATAATTTGTAATCAAATTTTCCAACTATAGTTTTAAATTTTGTTTTTTTTGCAAGTTCTTTCGCTGGATCAACTCCCAAGACTTCACAGCCATAGGAGTTTATAAATTTAAGTAATGTACCATCATTTGAACCAATTTCTAAAACTTTAGATTTTTTTTTAATAATTTTTTTTTTTTAAAAGATGGTTAACTAATTTTTTAAAGTGTTCCGGTAAACCAGATGAAGTTTGAGTGACATAAAGATATTTTCCGTAAACTAAATCAGGATTTAGTACATGAGATAATTGTACAAACTTGCAATGATTGCACAAATCAAGATTTAAAGAGTACAATTTTTGCTTTTGATTTTTATTGCTATTATAATCATCGCCAATTGGTTGAGGATTTAATTGGTATACAGTTTTTAAATTTTTACTTTCACAAAGCCTGCATTTAATTTTATGAAAAACTTCTGATTTTTGCATTTTAAAGGTATTTCAATTTACTTTTTTTATCATACTCGTGAAATTCGATTAAATTATTTTCTAAATCTTTTGTCATGAATTGAAGAACATTGTCTGTTTTACCTCTTTTAATCTCGATTGATTTATCAAATTTTTTTAATTTTTTTGCTAGTGAATATATTTTTTTTACCTCAAAACACATATGTCTAAAGTTCGAATTTGTACTTTTCTTTTTTTTATCTTTAAAAAATTCTATAAAGGTCCTATTTCCACAATAAATAAATAACCCATATAGTTCCTTATTTTTTTTATTTATAAATTTGTGGGAAATTTTAAATCCTAAAATGTTTACATAAAATTTGATTACATATTGTATATTTTTTGTTGAGATTGAGATATGAGATAATTGTTTAAGCATTAATCAAAATAAATAAATTCATAGTCTCCATTATAACTACATTTTTTATATAACCATATCCATTCCTCATGACTAAAAAAAGATTGGCATGTTAAAGCCCAACATTGTAAATTAAATAACTGTTCTTCATTTTTGAAGCTTTCAACAGCAATGTATTTTTTTTTTCCAACTCTATTTATCTCCTTTATAGCTTTTTCTAAATCAAAAATTTTTAAATTATGCAATGTGTTTATTGAAATAACTAAATCAAAATTATTCTTTTTAAAAGGAATTTTTTTTCCAGCATCATGCTTAAAAATAATTAAATTTTTATTTCTAAAGTTCTTTTTTAAAGCATATGAAGAATTATCAAATCCATAAATTTTTAATGCAGGAAGAATTTTTAACATTTCGTGCAACAAAAAACCTTTACCACAGCCCACGTCTAATACTTTTGATCCAGGCTTTAGATTGTATGTTTGAATAAGTTTTTTTGCTACTTTGGACCATCTGCCAGGAATATACCTATAACCTCCATAACCATATCTTCTATTTCCATCCCAATAATTTTTTCCATACTTTTTTGACTCTTTCATACAAGCAACCTTATTGTCTATCATTCGAGCAAGGTATTTTCTTTTAGTTGACTTATGCAAATTCGTAATAAAATTTTTCAGCATTTATTTTAGATCTTTTGGTTTTAGACATTTGCTTGTAATTTTTTTTAAATTCCAAATTTTACTTATTCTAATAATATCCTTTTTTGAAGAAATTTTTAAATTTTCACAAGCAAAGAAAATTTCTTTTTTTTTATTTAAAATTTTTTTAAAAATTTGTTCTCTCTTAAAATTATCAAATGGCATCTGGAAAACGCTATAAGCAATAATACCGTGGAACCCATTCATATTATTTACCAACTGATTCAATATATAGAAAGAATTCTTCATAGAATATTCTGTAGCACTTAGTAAAAAATTTAAATTATTTTTTTGACAATAATCTTTTATGACTATGTTTTGAACATGTTGTGGCACCCTTTCATCCATAAAAGATCTGCTGAAATTATAGCCTTTTACTTTTTTCATGAAACTTTAGGTAAATCGTAATTTATTGCTAATTCAGACACCGTTTTAAGAGTAATAGGTTCAAAAAATTCTCCAATTTTTTTATCGTTATAAGGTGAGAAGATACTTTTAAATCTACAATTCATAGACCATCTAGTATGCTTCTCTAAATTTACAGTGTTTCCGTGTGGCAAGCATTGGTTAAAAATCATTACCTCACCGTACTTAATTTTAATCCAGTGAAGATCTTTTTTAATTTTTTGAAAAATTTGCTCACTAGATGTAGATTTTTTTTTTAAAAATAATTTTTTAATTTTGCTATATTTTGATGGCGGTAAAATAAACATAGATTTTGTTTTATAACAATCAACCAAAGGAAGCCAAATAACACTTTCAAAAGGAGAGTCTCCCGACCAGACATCAGAATGAATAGGAAGCAAAGAACTATCATCCTTTGGCATCTGTATACTTAAATTAATTCGCATTTGCATTGCTAATTCATTGCCAACAATTATATCTAATAAAGGTTTTGAAATTTTATAATATAGTTCTCTTAAATTACTTGATTTATTTATCTCATTAATAATTTTTAATCTAAAATCATTTAATTTTTTAAATTCAACACGTTTATGAATTAAATTAAATAAATCGTTATTATTTCTAAAACTATTTTTTGAATTAATATTTTTTTTTATTGATTTAATAAATAGATTTTTTATTTTGGATAGTGACTTAAGATCTTTTATCTTTTTTACAACATATCCATTTTTTTTAAATTCATCGGATATTTTCTTTTCTTCTTTAAATAAGAAATTGCTCATAATTTACCTACCATTTTTTTCCAATATTTTTATCAGCTTTAAGACTAATAAAATTTGGTCCAAGATTTTTATAACATTTATGAACGCAATCCTCAGTTTCAGCGCTATCTTTAGGAAAAAAAGATTTAATATTTGTAAATAAACTCATTAATTTTTCTCCATCTTTTTCTGAGTGCGTTGGCCCTAATTCTGGATAATCAGCAAATCCTACTAGATTTACATTTACATTCTGCTGATCTATATCCAGCTTAATTTGCTCAAAAGGTCTCTCAATTAAAAAAGGTGTGATAGTATAAACCCATGGTTTCAAACCTTCTAAGGCCATCCCAGATGCAGTTCCTATTAAACTTTGCTCACAAATTCCTAAGTTAAAAAAACGATTTGGGTTATCTTTTCTAAAATCATCAAATATTCCATAGCCAATATCTCCAACTAATAAAACAATTTTTTTGTCTTTTTTTGCTAATTCGTTAATCAATTTTCCAAATTTTCTTCTCACTTTATATTAAGCCTCTTCTTTCCAATTATTATTTCTTGACCTTTTAGTTGTCTAGCATGCCATACAGTATCATTCTCAAATTCCTTAATACCTTTTCCTTTAGTCGTATGAGCAATTATAACATTTGGTTTGTTGTTTTTTTTTATTTTTTTAAAAGCTTTTAAAATAGATGTAAAATCGTGTCCTTTTTTTAATTCTATGCAATTGCAGTTAAATGCTCTAAATTTATCAGATAAATTATCTAATGGTAAAGCATCTTGTAACTTAGAAAGCGCCTGAAGTTTGTTGTAATCTACTATAATGACTAAATTATCTAATTTATGTTTCCCTGCTATTAATAAACTTTCCCAAGTTGTACCTTCTTGGCACTCTCCGTCACTTATCATTACATAAATTTTACCTGGCTTTTTTTGTTTTTTTTTAGCAAAAGCCATTCCAGTAGCAATTGGTAAACCATGGCCTAAGCTACCGGTTGTGCAATTAATTCCATTTTTTTCATCAATTTCTAAATGAGTTTTTATTTTTGTATTTAATCCTCTTTCTCTCAATAAAATACAAAATGGAAAAGAAGCATGCGCCTTACTGAGAATAAATTTGTCTTTTTTTGTTATTATCAATTCGTAAATAGTAATGAGAAGTTCTATCATAGAAAAACTTCCTCCTAAATGAGCTTCTCCCTTTTCAATAAAAGCATTAAATGTTTTTACTCTTAATTCTGCAGCTTTATTTTTTAATTCTTTTAAATTCATGAATTTATTTCAAATCTATATTGTTCATTCTTTTAATATTAAAATATTTTTCATCTGTCAGAGTGTTTACGAGTTCTTTTTTATCAAAAGCTTTTTTCAAATCCTTAATCGCATCCTCTATTGTCTTTACAGTTTTAAACCCAAGCTCTTTTTCAATTTTTTTAGATGATATATGGTAAGATCTATTGTCATTCGACTCTAAATGCTTAATTTTAACATCATCACCTATGACTTTTTTTACTAAAGATGCCAGGTGATTTACCGATTGATTTTCATATCCTGCATTAAAAATTTTCCCTGAAACTAAATCTTCCTCAGCGTTAATTAAATATTCGTAAGCTCTCACCATATCAAAAATATGAATATTTGGTCTAAGTTGATCTCCACCAAGAACTGTTATTTCTTTTTTATGGTAGGCTAAATTAGTTAAAATATTAACTACGACATCTAACCTTTGGCGAGGAGAATAACCACAAACTGTAGCTGGACGAATAACTATTGGCGTGAAATTGCTTGAATAATCTTTAAATAATATTTTTTCACATTCAGCTTTAAACTTAGAATAATCTGTTAATGGTTCTAAATTCATATTTTCATCAACATTTGGTTCATTCTTAACTCCATAAACGGAAGAAGAAGATGCGTATATAAATCGTTTAATTTTACTTTTTTTGGCAATTTCAACCATTGGGGAGAAGGCATCTAGATTAATTGACTTTCCTAGTTTAGGATTTAATTCAAAACTTGGGTCATTAGAAATGCATGCCAAATGTATTAAAACATCGTTATTTGGCAGTTCTTTATTTAAAAGATTTTTATCACGAATATCCCCTTTAATTTTTTTTAAATTTTTATGATTAGGTAAAACATCCTCACCATAAATCATCAAATCCAATACGGTTACTTCATGACCTTTTTGTAGCAGATATGGAGCTAAAACTGCTCCAACGTATCCTGCGCCACCTGTTATGAAAATTTTTTTAGCCATTTTTTTTTAATACATCGACAAGGGATAACAAAAGAAATTGATGAGCATTTTCCACATGGTTATATATTTTAGATTTTACCCAAAAGTTGATATGCCCAATGTTATTTAATGAATTATTTTTTTTAAATCCAGTTAAAGTAACTATTGGAAAATATTTTTTCTTCAAAGCATATTTGCAAGCATTGATCATATTTTTGGACTCTCCACTTGAAGATATCAAAATTATTAAATCTCCTTTATCGGCATGGAATTCGATTGTTCGTTTTACCCAATTTTCATAACCGTAATCGTTTGAGAAACATGTTAACAAACTACTTTCATTAAAATTCACGCATCTTATTTTAGATGTTTTTGTTAAATCGATTGAAAAATGATTTGCTATAGCCGCGCTTCCACCATTGCCAAATATGATAACCTTTTTTTTTCTTTTTTTAACCACAGTCAAAAAATTTTTAACTTTATTCAACTTATTTAATGTTTCTTCGTCAAAATTAAGGAGATTAGATTGATCTTTAAAGTATTTTTGGAAAAAATTTTTACTCATATATTTATTTTATTGAGAATTGAATTTTTCTTATCAATTCATCTTTATCTATAAATGTACTATTTCCAATATTCTCTACAGCAATTGCCCCAGCTAGTGAACCTAAAAACAAGGATAAATCGCCTGGAAGTTTAATTTTCATACATAAAGAAATTACAGCTAACATTGTGTCCCCAGCGCCCACCTTATCAACTAGTTTATTTGCAAAAGCTGGAGCAGTAAAAGCCTTACCATTATCATCAATTAGCATGGCTCCCTTATTACCTCTTGTTATAATGAGTTTTTTTATTCTTAAAAATTTCATGAGCTCATGACCCATTTTTTCAATATTTCCAACTTTATCTCTCATTTCGTGGCGCAACTCATTTTCATTAATTATCAAACTATCAATATTTTTATATTTGATTAAAGAGTGAAAACCTCGGTTAGACGCATTTATTTGTGCGTTTAATGAAAAAAATGTCTTTGATCTATTAAATTCATTTGCAGTTTTTTTTGATATAAGTCCGTGCCCATAATCAGAAACCAAAATTAAATCACATATTTTTGTTTGCTTCTTTATTTGACTTATAAGTTTTTTTTCTGAACTGTCTTTTAATTTTTCTTCATCAATTGAATAAACCCCTAAAAGTTTATTTTTTGAAACCTCATCAATATATCTTTTTTTAATAATAGTTTTTCCACTAGGCTTACTGAAAAAATTGGTTGTAATATTTTTTTTTAATAATTTTTTAATAAATAAAAAATATTGTTTCTCTTTTCCTGCTAAAGTAATAAAATTAACTGATTTACTAAAGGTTATTAAATGATTAGCTATCGCTGCAGCGCCTCCAAGATAGGTTTCTTGTAATTTTTCATTAAGAACAAGATGTGGTTCTTTACCAGACTTACCTAATACATCGCCAAAAATATATTGATCAATAATAGTTTCTCCCACTAGTAATACTTTTAATTTTTTCAATTGTTTAATTTTTTTTTCGATAAAACTAAAAGAATATTTTTTGGAAATTTTTTTTATAAAATTTTTCTGTTCATCGTTAAAGTAATTAGAATGAGTGTTAATTAAATTACTCGAACTAAAGGTGATGTCATTAGAATAGATAACTTTGCCTCCAAATTTTTTGGTGTTGGTAATTTCTTTATATATATTTTTTGTACTGTCTTTTTTATTATCTTTATAATCTGGACCTTTAAAATAGATATTCGGTTTTATATTTGAAATCAGTTTTTCCGATGTAGGATAATCGTTTACAAAAACTGCATCAATATTAGATAAAGAAGACAAAAATTCTGCTCTAAAACTTTGATTAAATATTGGTCTTCCAGAACCTTTGTTTACAAACTTATCAGATGTAATGCTCACAATTAAAAAATCACCATTTTTTCTTGCTTCTTTAAAATGCTTTATATGACCAATGTGAATTAAGTCAAAAACTCCGTGACAAAGAACAATTTTTTTATTTTTGCTCTTTTCTTTTTTTACTTGCGCTTTTAACTTTTCTAATTTTAAGATTTTACTCATTATTTGTTTTTTTTTCCAAGATAATAGAACCATTTTTTTGTTTGTTTGCTTATTTTATTTGGTGTCCATACTGGAGCATGTTTCCAATCATTTATATGCTTTAACATAATTTCTATTCCTTTTTCTATAGGGATTTTTGGTTTCCAACTAGTTTTACTTTTAATTTTCTTGATACATGCAAAGGTCACATCGGGTTCGCCTGGTCTTTTTGGTATATTTATTTTTTTCCCTTTTAGTAAATAAACTATTCTATTAACACTTACTGTCTTCCCACTACCTACGTTAAATATTTCTCCAATTAATTTCTTATTTTTACTAACTTTAAGTATTGCATCAACAATGTCAGATACAAAAGTGAAATCACGTGTTTGATTACCGTCACCAACAATTGTAAAAGGTTTCTTTGCAATTTTTTGAGCTAAAAATACTCCAAATACTGCACCGTACGTTCCTGTAGTCCTTGCTCTAGGTCCATAAACGTTAAAAAATCTCAGAGAGGAGGCATTTAACTTATAAACTTTAGAAAAATGAAGGACCAACTCTTCTCCTAGCCTTTTAGTTAAAGCATATGGATATTGAGGATCTACTTTTGCTGTTTCTTTTGTTGGGTATTGATTTGGTATCCCATAGCAAGAAGATGAAGCTGTATATATAAATCTTTTAACTTTGTTTTCCGATGAAAGTTTAAGAACATTATAAGTCCCAGTTACATTGGTGCTAAAATATTCGTCAGGATTTTCTATGCTAGGCACAATATCAGCTAAGGCCGCCAAATGTAAAACCACATCAATGTTCTTGAATAATTTTTTGATTAGATCGTAATTTCTAATATCTTTATTGTATATTTTGATTCTATTTTTTATTTTATTTAGATTTGACTTTCTGCCAATACTAAAATTATCAATAACCCTTATTGAATGACCTTCTTGGACAAGTTTTTCGCAAAGGTGACTTCCAATAAAACCTGCGCCACCTGTAACTAAAATTTTCATAATTTTTTTTTATATTGCTTTAAAATTTTTTTGGGCCAATCCTTACTAAAAGATAAATTTTTATCATCTACAAAAATATCATATGATGGTTTTCCAAGTATTAACTCATCGTAACTAACTTTCCATTGTTTAAGTTGATTTTTTGTAAATTCATAACCTTGTTTTTTTGCAAGTTCCTTGTTTTCATTATTTCTACCCATAAATCTTGAAGTAAAAATTTTTATATAATGACCCTTTTTTTTAAGAATATTTAAAACCTTTATATTTTTTTTTATTGGTTTTGATTTTTTATAATTATTTCCAAAAGTTCTACATAAAACATTGTCTAAATCGAAGCAATAAATTAATTTTTTCATAAATTCAAATTTAAATATTAAAAAACTTTTTTTGAAATAAATTTTTATTGTCAAGCTTTCTTAATATTTTGACAATATTTTTTGATGAACCGCCTTTTCCGTAAAATTTTTTACTATTCTTAATTCTTTTGTAAAAATTTGGTAAAGAGATTTTTTTGAGAGATTTTAAAATATCATTTTTTTTAATTTTTATGTTTATAACCGATTGAGAGCATAATCTACCAAACTGTCTATTCCCTAAGTTTAATGTTGCTTTTTTAAAATACGGCATTTCAAGAATTCCACTTGAGGAATTTCCAATAATTGCATCTACTTGCTTTAAAAATGAAAAATAATTAACCTGTCCTAAAGACTCGCGGAAAAAAGAATTTTTATTTATTTTAACAAATTTTTTGATTTCTTTTTTAATAATTTTATTTTCAAAATCCGCTCCTGGCATAGTAAAAATTATTAGACTATCTTTTAATTCTTTAAGTGCAGAAAGAATTTCATTTATCTGTTTTTTTGTTGAAACATTACTCGATGTTTCCGGATGAAAACAAACAAGAAAATTTTTTTTTCTAAAAATAAAATTATATTTTTTTTCTAATTCACTCTTAGTGAAAAGTTTTGTTTTCATTAAGCTGTCAACACCAAGTCCTCCTACAACGTGAACATTTCTTGGATTTTCTCCTAATTGAATTACTCTTTTTCTGTAAACTTTATTTGCAGTAAAATGGATGTGAGACATTTTTGTGATAGAATGCCTAAAAGCATCATCTATTGCTCCAAAAGTTAGTTCTCCTCCATGTATATGAGCTACAGGTATTTTCAAAAAGTTGGCTGATATTACAGAAGCAAGAATTTCATATCTATCTCCTACAACTATTAATAAATCTGGTTTAGTTTTTTTGAGAATTTTTGTAGTTTTTTCTACGCACTTTCCGAAAATTTGAGAAATTCCATTGACGTCATCAGGGATTGATTTAAATACAATTTTTTGATCAATTTTAATTTTGTCTTTAATTATTTCTCTGTAAGTCTCACCAAATTTTTTTGAAAAATGAGACCCTGAAGCAATCACTGAAACAGAAAATTTTTTGTCTTTTTTAATTTCATGAATGAAATTTTTTAATAAACCAAAATCAGCTCTTGTGCTTGTTAAAATGCTTACCTTCATTGTAATTTTATAAAATCATCTTTTTTAAAGTTATACTTTGAGCGTTTTCCAACTACTTTTTTCCACTTAAGGGGTGAAATTCCTCCCTCTGGTCTTTTAGAAATAATATTTTTTTCACAAAATAGTTCACCTTTTTTTATTTCAAATTTTGCTACTATTGATTTTCTTACAATTTTTCTTGTTTTAAGCTCAGTTTTTGTATGTATTTTATTGTTACTACCAAGCAATTTTTCTGTATTTCTAATAGAATTTGTAAACTGGAAAAATTTTTTAGGCTCCATACTTGCTTTATGGTCTGGTCCAATCATGTTTTGATTTAATGTTATATGTTTTTCAATAACTCGAGCACCCATCGCCACAGCTGAAACAGCAGTTTCAAATCCTAAAGTATGATCTGAATACCCAACTTCAACTTTTAAATCTTTTTTAATTGATTTTAAAACATTTAAATTTACATCTTTAAGTTTTGTTGGATAATCTGAATGACAATGTAAAATTATTATATTTTTTTTTTTTAGACCATTTTTAGTTAAAATTTTTAATGCACTTTTAATCTCTGCTAAATTAGCCATGCCTGTAGATAAAAAAACTTTCTTCGCTCTCTTTCCTATGTCTCTTAAAAGAGGGTAGTGTGTAATTTCACCAGATGCTATTTTAATATTTTTAACACCTAATTTGAATAGGAGTTTTAAACTATCAGTATCAAAAGGACTTGATAGAAATTTAATTTTTTTTCTTTTACAAAAATTGATTATTTTTTTATGGTCGTCAACTGAGAGTTCATATTGTTTCAACATATCAATTTGTTTTATGTTCTTTTTTTTTAAATTGTTTTTTTGATACCCTGCTATTCCTGTTTCTTGTTTAACTAAGTTTACAGCTTTAAAAGATTGAAATTTTACAAAATCGCATCCAGCTTTTTTAGCGACTATAATTAGTTTTTTTGCTGTATTGATGTTCCCATTGTGATTGACGCCAATTTCACCGATTATTATTACTTTTTTTTTATTCATAAATTTTAGAATTATTTTTTAAGTTTTTGTTTATAAATAAATTTGCATTAACAAAACAATTATTTCCTACTTTAATATTTTGTTGCAAAACAGTATGGCTTCCAATAAAAGAATTGTTTCCAATAAGAGCGCCACCATTCAATGTTGATCCAGTGGCTAAATGACAGTTGTTTCCAACAATAGCATCGTGTTCAACTAAAGCTTTGGTGTTTATTATAGTATTATTTCCAACTATTGCACCTCTGTTAACAATTGCTCCATGCATAACAATTGTGCCTTCTCCTATTTTAGCTTGAGGTGAAACATAAGCTAAGGGTGAAACAATACTTGGAAATTTATATCCAATTTTTTTAAGATTATTAAACAATTCTCCTCTTCTATTTAAATTTTTTATTTGACCCAAAGTAATGTGTGCAAAATTAGTCTTTGATAAATATATTTTTAAATTTTTATCATTACCTAAAATCTTATATTTTTGATTATAAGTATTTATTTTTTTATCTACTAATCCAACAACTTTATATTTTTTTTCTAATTCTATTACATCAATGCAAGAATTACAGTGACCGCCAGCTCCAATCAGAATTATTTTTTTCATATCTTTTTAAGGTAAATTTCTTGGCTGCTTGGAATATTTATTATTCGATTATAAATTTCTTTTGCCCCAGACAAGTTCATTTTTGAACAGTTTTTATATGGTTTTAAATCTGATATTAATTTCCAAGCTGGTCTAGAAAATATTTTTGCTTTATGAAGCTTTCTTAAAATTATATTTTTTTTTGAAGAACTTTTTTTATCTAAAACAATTGTTTGCAACCAATAATTACTTTTAGAATTAGTTGACTCTTTAAACAAAGATATTTCTTTTATATTTTTTAGTTCAGTGTAATATTTTTTAAATAATTTTCTTTTAGCTTTTATAAATAAATCAATTCGTTCTAATTGTGCTAAACCTAGAGCTGCATTAATATTAGGCATCCGAAGATTAAAACCTATTTCATCATGGATATATTCCCATTTATGACTTAACTTTGCTGTAGTAGTCAGATGTTTAATACGTTTTGCCAGTAAATTGTTATTTAAAACAATCATACCACCACCACCAGTTGTTATGATTTTGTTCCCATTAAAACTGAAGCAACCAATGTCACCAAAGGTACCTAGATGTTTTTTTTCATAAAAACTTCCTACAGCCTCAGCTGCATCCTCAACTACTTTTAATTTATACTTTTTTGCAATTTTAATGACATTAATAATATCACAAGGATGGCCAAAAATATGTACTGGTAAAATTACCTTTATTCTTCTTTTTGTTTTCTTATTAAAACATTCTCCATTTTTTAAAATAACAATTTTACTTAAGTATTTCTCTAATTTAGCACAATCTACTCCAAAATTTTTTTTAATATTAGAGTCTATAAAATGAGGTGTGGCACCTAGATTTTTTATAGCGTTAACTGTTCCAATAAATGTCAAAGATGGAACTAAAACTTCATCTTCTTTTTCTACACCACAAGCCAATAAGGAAATATAAAGAGCCTGTGTACCGCTAGTAACTGCAATTGCATTTTTACTTTTTACATACCTCTTAAATTTTTTTTCAAAAGCATTCACATATTTTCCTGCTGAAGAAACAAAACGAGTTTTTATTGTTTTTGATACATATTCTAATTCTCTTTTTGACAAAGATGGTTCATGAAGTTGATGAGCTCCTTTTCCTACTACTTTTTTTATAGAACTTGATATTAAATATGCTAAATTTTTTCTCATGATACTATAATTTTATAGAATAATTTCCGTAAAGATTTGAATTAAATTCTTTTAACTTCTCTTTATTATTTTTAAAAAATTCAATCATCTCCTCAATTCCTTCTTCAACTCCAAATTTAATTTTAAAATTTAAATTTTTTTCTATTTTTGAAAAGTTAACTCTATAATTTCTTGGATCAAATTTTTTATTAGTAAACTCAACTTTGTTGTTACTAGGAAGTTGTATCAGAATTAATTCTGTAATTTGTTTTTTTGTATAATTATTTTTTTCACCGCCAACATTAAACACCTGAAAATCAGTGTGTTTTTTATTTGAGTCTATTACTTTTTCCAACGCAAGAGCAAAATCATTTACGTGACAATAGGGCCTCCATGTCTCAGCGTCAAAAACTAAAAGTGGCTCCTTTTGATAGATGCTTTTTGTAAACTGATTAATAGTCAAATCAAATCTCATTCGTGGTGACAAACCAAAAGCTGTGGAGAATCTTAAGATTGTAGGACTTATCTTTATTTTCGATTTTAAACTTAAAATGAAATTTTCAATTTCAACTTTTTGTTGAGCATATAGTGAAAGCGGCTTAAGCTCAGAATTCTCATCAAGCAAATTCTCTGTTTTGCTTAAACCATAATTTGAACATGTCGAAACGAATATTAATTTTCCATCATTTTTTTTCTCACATAATAAAATCAATTTTTTAATTCCTTCAGAATTTATAAGTTTTGATTCATTGGGATATTTTTTAGTAATTGGATCGCCAACCAATCCTCCAAGAATAATAATAACATCGTGACTAATAACTAATTTTTCACAAATATTTTTATTCCTTAAATCACCTTTAATAATTTTATAATTTTGAGAACTTCTAAAAGAATTTATTGCATATTCATTATTAAAAATAAAATTATCTAGGCAGGTTACTTGATAATTTTTTTTCAGAAAAAAATCCGTTACTACTGTACCGATATAACCAGCTCCACCTATTAATAAAATCCTAGTTTTCATTCAAATTTTCAACCTTTACAATTTTTGAATTTTCAATTTTATATATTGAGTCACACGATTTTAGTGTTGATAAACGGTGAGCAATCATAATAACAGTTTTATCTCTTTTAAAATTTATTATTTCTTCAATAATTTTCTTTTCTGTTTCAAGATCTAGTGAATTTGTAAATTCATCAAATATGAGAACTCTGGGATCACTATATAAAGCTCTTGCAATTGATATTCTCTGCTTTTGGCCACCAGATAAACGGTCGCCAAATTCTCCTATTTGAGTATTCTTACCTTTATCCAAATTATCGATTAATTTATCTAATTTTGATTTTTTAATTGCTAAATCAACCGCCTCATCATTAATTGTTGATTCTGGCAAAGCAAAAGCAATATTTTTTTTAATTGTGTCGTCAACTAAATAGACATCTTGTGGTACATATCCTATATGATTTTGCCAGGCAGAAAGATTTTTCAACATATCATCATTGTCTATATTAATTTCACCATGTGTGGGCTTCAAAAGTCCTAATATTAAGTTAATAAGAGTAGTTTTACCGCTACCACTTTCACCAATAATTCCAACAATAGAACCTGCCTCGATCGTGAAATTTAAGTTATCTAAAATTAATTTGTCTGACCCTGAATACTTAAAACTTACGCTTTTAAAATTAATTTTTTTATAAAATTGTAGTTTATTTAAATTATTTTTTTTAGTTCTAAGATTTTTATCATAATCTTGGAATTCTTTATAAACAATATCAATCGCAGGTCTATTATAAATTATTTTTTGTATTGAATTCATAATTCTTGTTAATGAAGGCATCAATCTAAATGCTGCAGCTGCGAATAGACCTAAAACTGATACAATATAGGTAAAGTCTTTATTTAAAAATAACATTATTATAATTAATAAAATAAAACCTATTATAACTAACCACTCAAGCCAAAGTCGTGGCAGGGAGTCTGTAAAATTTTGTTTAATCTCGTAACTGTTTAATTTAATATTATTATTAGTAAAAACTTTTAAAACTTCGTTTATTCTATTAAGAATTTTAATATATTTTATAGATGTAAAACCCTCTCTTAATTGTTTTATTCTTAATCCAGAATGAAATTGACGTCCTTTCCCCCACTCTTTGGCTCTTATTTGAACTTTTTTATAAAAAACATAACCAAAAATACTTAAAAAAGAAATTACAATTAAAGAACCAATCGGTTCATATAAAATTATGAATATAGAAACTCCTACTAGAACGACTAATTCTGTAATTAACAAAATTAAAAATTGAAATAAACTCACCACTAAACTTATTTCATCAATATTTCGAATTAATTTTGATGAGTTATTTCTTAAATGAAATTGAAAAGGTTTATTAAGATATATGTTAAAAAGTTTGTTCGATAAAGAAACTCTTAAATCAGCTAAAAGTTTAGTCTGAACGTATGAAAAAAAAGTTAAATATAAAGCCTTCACAGTATAAATGAAAAACATAAAATAAATAATGACAGTAATTAATTCTTTTTTATTTGAAGGGTTAAAATTAAAAATATGAACTATTTTCAAAAAATTATCATTAATACTCTCAGATGTTAAAGATTGAACAAACGGAATTATTAAACCTATTCCTGCCGCCTCAAGTATCATTGTGATAAAAGAGAATACAAATAAAATATTTAGAGATATTACTTGTCTTCTTGTTAAAATACTTTTAATTTTTTCTATCATGCTTAAATTTAAATTCAGTCAAAGCTCCGCACTTTAACATTTTCATGTTTTTCAAGATTCGGAAATTGTTCTTCTTTTATGCAGGAACATAAGCAGCTTTGTTGTCATCAACAGTTGCTATGTATTGTCCAAATTTAATTATTAATTTATTTTTTTTCTTTTCAATTAAATCAAAAATAATATTTTTTAAAGGGCCTGAAGAAAACTTACCTTTTTTTTCTATTAAATTTTTAAAAAAGTTATTAGTAATAATTTTTTGTTCATCTTCAAAAGATTTACAATAGTTTATAAATGCGATAATCTCTTTTTGATACAACTCTTGTCCTGTAAGAAAATATTCTAGACCCTTTGAAAATTTCAATGTTTCGATTAAATTTTTAGAAAAGTTTTCATAATAACAAAATATATAGTTATTTAATAGATTCTTTCTATCTCTTCTTATTTTCTTGTTATTTGAAATATTATCAACCTTATACTTTGGTTCATAAAACTCTATATTTAAATTTTTTTTTAAAATTTCTTTTTTAAAAATATCACTGTAATTATTTTTTATCTTTGCTACTAACCACATTTTAATTTACTCAGTTTTCTGTTGATCTAGCTCGTTTTTAAGATCTTCATACTCTTGCATCTTATCTTTCATAAATTTAATTGTAATTTTTGTTTTTTCAGCAACACCCTTAGGCGTTAAAAAATACAAATAGCCAGTTTTTTTCGGATTCTTTTTAAAATTATTGATCTTAACTAAACCCTTTTTTTTTAATTCTTTTAAAACATAATTCAATTTTCCCAAGCTCATATTAAGTTCAGATGCTAGTTCTCTTTGATTTGCATCAGGTTTTTTTGCAATTTTTCTCAATAAATTAAATTCTTGTTGATTAAAATCATTCATAACTCTATAGTTGTTCATATTTTGAACAATGTCAATTATTTTGTTCAAAATTTAAACAAACTTAAATTTGATGAAAAATAGAGAGTTTTTAAATATAGCTGACGGGAGTCACCTCAAATTTAGAGACTATTTGGTAAAATTTGTAAAAAATTCAAATTATCTTCCTTTATCTGGTAATAAATTTATCAAAAAAATCACACTTTTTTTTTACTTCAAAATAATCAGAAAAATACATTTAATGATTTTATTGATTATTAATTCAAAATTAATTTTCAGAGAACCAAAAAATAAAAAAAATATTATTTTTGATGGTTGTATGCATCATTTCACAAAACATATAGTCAAAGATAAAAGTTGCCATGTTTTGGAAACAAGAATTGAACATTTTAACAAAATTTATATTACAAAAAAAATAATTTATTATTTAATAAAAAACTTCTATAAAAATAGTTTGAAAATGAATTACCTATTTATTTTAATTAAAATTATAAAACCGAAAAATGTTATTACTCTTATTGATAATTCCTTTGATTTTTTTTTGATAGCTCAATTATTAAAAGATGAGAATATTAATTTCTATGCATTACAAAACGCAACACGGAGAAATGAAACTAGTTACGTTGAAAAAAAAAGATATATTCCAAATTATTTTGTTTTTAGCAAATACGAAAAGAATTTATTTAAAAGGAGTCACAATGTAAAAGGTTTTATTCCAAATGGATCTATAAAAGCTGAATTAGCAAAAAAATATTTCTTAAAAAAAAAAGTAAAGAAAAATCTTTTTGATATTTGTTTAATTTCTGAACCAGATATTAATCTTCAAACCGATGATGAATTTACACAAGCAAAAGATATAGATATAAACTTAGCTTTAGTTGCTGATTATTGTTTAAGATTTTCTAAAAAATTTAAAAAGAAAATTATAATTATGGGTAAATCAGATATAACTCACATAGATGGAAAAAAATACGAAACGGAGTTTTATAGAAATTTTATTTCTGATAGAAAATTTAAAATTTTTTTTCACGATAAAAAAAAATTTGGAGCTTATAAAATAATTTTACAAAGTAAAGTTGTAATTGGGTGTACGTCTAGTCTTTTAAGAGAGTCGTTCGCTTTTAAAAAAAAAGTTTTATGTTGTAAATACGTTAAAGATAAAAACGGTATTCTTTTTCCTTCTGAAGGAATTTGTTCATTAAAAAATAAAAGTTATATAGAGTTCGAAAACAGGTTAAATAAAATATTAAAAATGACTTATTCAAGTTATGTTAAAAGAATTAAAAATATAGATAACTTATATTTTTGTAAGAAGAATGCGCTCAAGGTTCTCAATAATACATTAAATAATAAATGAATAAATTAGGAATAATAATACAAGCTAGATCAGGTTCAAAAAGATTTCCGAAAAAAATTTTTCAAATAATTGGAAAAAAAAGTGTTTTAGAACATGTAATATCAAGATTAAAAAAAATAAAATTAAAAAAGAAAATTATAATCGCTACTACTAAACAAAATGATGATAGAATAATTAAAAAAATTGCTAAGAAAAATAAATGTGAATTTTTTTTTGGAAGTGAAAATAATGTTTTACAAAGATTTTACTTGGCTGCAAAAAAATTTAAAATATGTAACATAGTTAGAATCTGTGCTGACTCCCCATTTATTGATCCTGAAATAATTAAAAAAGCAGTAAATGAATTCAAGAAAGGAAATTTTGATGTGATTAGCAACACTTACCGCCGTACTTATCCTAAAGGAATGAGTGTAGAAGTATTTAGTTTGCCAACTTTAAAAAAAGCAAGTTTTTTTGCTAAATCTAAAGCTGAAAAAGAGCATATTACTAAAGTTTTTTATAAATATCCAAATTTATTCAAAATTAAAAATTTAAAAAATAATAAACAACTTGCTGATTATAGCTTTGTGATCGATTATCCTTTACAACTTAATTATTTGAGAAAAATTTATAGTAAATTAATTGAGTTGAAAATCGAAAATAAATATAAGTTAAAAAATTTAATTCAAATAGCTAAAACTATTTAAAAAAACATGGTTTTTCTGAAATGCATTACTTAAAAAATTCAGTATACCTTTTCCATTTTTTGAAGAAAGCATAAACAGTTTTATAATTGTCAACTTTATATTTTTTATTTTTCAATTTACTTTTTTTTGCTACTATTACTAAATTATCGTTATGCACATAATCATTAAAATTAGTTACCTCTAAATTTAATAATAACAATAAATTTCGAAGTGAATTAAATGAAAATCTCCAAGGATAGTCTAAAAAAGTATTAATTTTTTGTTTGAGACTAAAATAATAATCCAGAGTATAATTTGGAGGTACTAATATTCTTGAGCTTTCTGCTATAACCACATAGCCATTTTTTTTTATAATTTTAGAAACTTTCTCTAATATTTTTATTGGTTCTGAGGTAGATGACAATGTCCAAGTTAGAAATACGACGTCAAAATAATTCTTAAATTTTTTTTCATCAATATTTTCTATACTAGAGTTAACAAATCTAATTGTATTGCTTTTAAACTTTTTTCTGTTTCGTTGCACATTTTGCTTGGAAGCTTCAAATCCATAAATGTTCTTTTGATTGTAAAGTTTACTAAGCAAATTAATAAGTCCGCCGTCACCACACCCCAAGTCAGCAATTTTTAAATTTTTGAAGTTAATGCTATTTTTTACAGTTTCAATAATGTAAATGTGTCTGCTTAAAAAATGTCGAGATGTTGATGTATATATTTTTTTTTTATATTTTTTTTCCCAGACCTTTAAGATTTCTTTGCTAGTGTAATAACGACCGGGTATTAAACAACCAGTTTTTTTTGAAACATATAAGTCAGATCTAGTATATTTTTTTATAAATCCAAGTTTTATTGATCTGTTCTTATAAATACCTTTAAAATCTTTTATAATTTCTTTTGCTATATCCATTTAAAATCAATCATATATTTATCTTTTCATTTTCCAAGCATAGCTGGCAAATTTTATTGGGTTTATTTTGTGTAAAACCACTTCTAATATTCGTCATCTTTTTACTTTTCCAGATAATATCTAAATCATCTTTTAGTACATTTCCAATTGGTAAATTTCTACCAACCGTATTACAGCAAGGTCCTACTACACCATCTGAGTGTATAGTCACTTGTCCCCAAGGTTCATTACAGTTATATTTTTTTAAAAGTTGTTTTCGATTGTTGCTCTCTTTATGAAGATGATCATAAAATTCGATTGAATTTTCTTTTTGAATTTCAACACTGTCAACAATGTCTACCCACTTTTCAATAAATTCGTCCACCTCATGAATATTTTTATCAACTGCTACAAAAGAAACTCTAACTAAAGGGATTTTTTTATTTTGTAAATTTCTTAATCTAATAAAGTTTTTTACGTTTTTTTCTATTTTTTGTAATCTATCTGTATTTAATATTTTTTTGTTTACAGGAATTCTTACCTTATCATATGTCGAATCTGTTGCGGCATCTATAGAAATGAATAACCTTGTTAAAGAACTATTTAAAATTATTTCACTATTTTTATCATTTAAGAGAGTTCCATTTGTAAATAAAAACTGATCCATTATCTCTGCGTCTGCTGCCATTTTTAAAACTTTATCGTAATGTTTAAACAATAAAGGCTCTGATGAACTGAGTAATAAAGCATCTAATTTATTTTTTTTAAAATTATTAAAAATTGCTTTAAGCTCCTCTACACCTAACGTACTTTTTGTAGTATCATTTCTGTATCCTTGGTAACAAAATTTACACTCTAAATTGCATCTATTTACTAATTCAAGAATTACTGAAATTGGATAATTTGGCAGATATTCATGTTTATTGTCATTTAAGTAATTTTCATATTTTTCTCTGTACTTAAGAAATCTCTCTCCAAATTTTGGGTAAAGATGATCGTAAAGAATTTTTTCTATATCAACTTTTGAGTTTTTTTTAATAACACTCATTGAAAGGAGTTGTTTTTTAATATCTGTATTTACTTCGATTGAATTATCTTTTTTCATAAATGTTTTTATACCATGTATAGTATTGTTTAAATCCTCTAACAAGATCGAATTGAGGTTGATAATTTATAAGTTTTCTGGCTTTATTGATTGAAAGGGTTCCTCGCATTGCCATAAGCTTATCTCTTTTTAAATTAGTAAACTCTTGATATTTAAATTTTTGCTTTATTAATTTTTTAATATCTATTAAAGATTTTGCTCTTCCATAAGTAACATTAAAAATTTGTTTTGTAGATTTTTTTTTATTAGCAATTACTTTATAAATTCCTTCACAAAAATCATCGATATAAGTGAAATCAAGTTTTTCTTTTCCATCTCCTTTAACGAAGATTTTTTGATTTTCAAATGCTCTCTCCAAAAAAATCTGAATAACTCTATTGCTTATACATCTTTCGCCATAAAGAGCAGAAGGCCTATTAATAGTATAGTCGGTTCCAAAAACATTTGAATATGATTTAACAAGAAGTTCTCCAGATAATTTTAAAGAACCATAAATGCCAATTGGATCACAATCTTCTTTTTCGCTCACAACAGCTTTTTTGAAAGTCCCGTACACCATACTTGAAGATAAATAAATAAATTGAGTTTTTTTAATATATTTAATGCTTTCTAAAGAGTTAAATAATGTGTTGAAGCTGTTCTTAAAAGCTAACTCAGGATTTTTGTTTGATTTTCCATCATGTGAAACTGCAGCTAAATGGATTAATACATCTGGATTAAATTTCTTTACAATTTTTTGAAGTTTATTTTTATTTAACGCATCACATTTTTTTAGCGGAATTTTATACTTTTTAATTAATCTCAATCTCTCTCTTAAAAAACTATTATAAAGATTTTTTTTTTTTTTATTCTTTATTTCTCTTTTTACAAAATCGAAGTTGTTTACTTTCAGGTTATCTACGATTAATATGTCATAGTTTTTCTTTTTTAATTTAACCGCTAAGTTATGGCCAATAAAGCCTGCTCCGCCAACTAATAAAATTTTTTTTTTCATTTAATAATTTATATTTATCTTTTTTTTTTGTTTAAGAGATATATCTGCATATATTGCGGCTGTCATGAGATTTAATTCCTTATCAATTTGTTTTTTGTAGTTTTTTCTTTTTTTTAACAAAGAGAAAATAGTTGGCAATAGCGCGTCTTTTCCAGGATAAAGTTTATCGAATTTTATAATCTTTCCTCTTGAGGGGTCGTAATTTTTGAAAACTCTTATACCCATATCATCATAAATAAATGTTTTTTTTGTTCCATAAATCTTTAAAACATGTTGATGTTTATGAACGCAACCAAAATTTGAAGTTATTTTTCCTATTGCGCCATTGTTAAAAAAAAAATTACTTTGGATAAAATCTTGATTTTTAAAAAAACTATTTTTAGTAGTAAATTTATTAGAGTTACTATAAACGCTTATAGGTAATTCATTAAAAAAAGAAATCATTAAATCAATCAAGTGGATTCCTCCTCCTAGCCCTACGCTATATTTTTTATCCTTTCCTCTCCAGCCATATCTTAATTTGTTAATTCTTCCATAAAGATAATCACCCTCAAAATAGTAAATTTTACCAAACTTTCCTGTTTGAACTTGCTTTATAATTGAATTTAAAATTTTTGAAGATCTAAGAACAAGATTTGAATATAAAAGATTTTTATATTTATTTTTTTTTACTAATTTTTTTATACTATTCAAATCTTTAAGAGATCTACACATTGGTTTTTCAACAAAAATATTACTACGATTATAATTTTTAATTATCAAATTTGAATGACTATTATCATAACTGCTAATAGAAAGTAATTTTTTGTTTTTTGTTTTTTTAAAATCAAATAAATTTCTATCAATTATATATGTACTTGTGTTTTTTAATTTTTTTTTTTCAGATACAAAAATTTTTTTAACCTGCTTATTTTTTAAATAAAATTGTAAATGTTTTTTTCCTGTGGATCCTAAACCAACAATTCCTACATCAAATTTATTATTTGCTTTTTCTTTCATCCAATTAGTTTTCTTATTTTAGATGCAATAAAAATTAAATCCTTTTTTTTTACATGTTCTGCAACCGGAAAAGAGATAGAGCAATATGCAATTGTAGAGGAATTTAAAAAATCTTTTTTTTTATAATTATATTTTTTTTTATAATAATTTAACAATGGAACTGGGTGTGGGTAGTAAATACTTGTTTGAATTCCATTTTTTTTTAATTGGAGAATAAGTTTATTTCTTTTTTTTTCAAATTTTTTATTTAAAATTATAGTTAAAGCGTAGTAGCTAGATTGAAAATTTTTTTCATTTTTTGTGTTTAAAATATAAAAATTTTTACTATTTTTTATCTTGTCATATAAAAAATGATAATTTTTTTTTCTCGTATTTATTTTATTCTTTATTTTTTTAAGCTCATTTATGCCTATTGCAGCCTCAAGTTCATTCATCCTATAATTTAAGCCACAATAATTAATATTGTAATTACCCGGTACTTTTCTTTTAATTGGCGAGGCTTCATCGTAACCAAAAGACCTAAGAGATTTAATTTTATTAAAATCCTTAAGGTCATTTAATATCAAAGCGCCTCCTTCTGCGGTTGTTATAATTTTTACTGGATGAAAAGAGAATGCTCCTGCGTTTCCAAATGTACCTGAAAATTTATTTCTGACCTTAGAACCAATAGACAAAGCGGTATCTTCGACTAATTTTAAATTGAATTTTTTAGCGATTGCTTTTATTTTAAACATATCTGCTGGTTTTCCAAGAAAATGAGTAACACAAATACAAACTGTTTTTTTATTTATCTTGCTATAAATCTTTTTAATATCAATATTTCCAGTTTTCAACTCACAGTCAACAAAAACTGGTTTAGCTCCACAAATTTCAACTGAATGCGCTGTGGCTACGTGCGTTTGCCCTGACATAATAACTTCGTCTCCTTTTTTCAAGCCAATACTTAAAAAAAATAAATGTAAAGCTGCTGTGCAACTTGATGTAGACAAAATTCTATTTTTTTTTAAATGAAAGAAATCACCTAAATTTTTTTCAAATTGTTCAGTATATTTGCCATGAACAAACACTCCTGATTTAAGAATCTTTTTAAAGGAGTTTAGAGTTTTTTTTTCTACTTTTGGAGAAGCAAACTTAATCATTACAACTTTATTAATTTCTTATTATTATTTTTTGAATAGACGCCTCTAGTATCGAAAATTTTTTTTGCATTTTTAAATATAAAATTTTTTTTTAAGTTGGAATGGTCTGTAGCAATAATCACACAATCATATTTTTTAATTTTATCTAAAGATACAGAATTAATGTATTTATTTAAAATTTTAATTTTAGGTATTTTCTCATCATGATAATCGACTATATTATTGTGATATTTTAAAGTTTTAAATATTTTAAGAGATGGACTTTCTCTTGTATCATTAACATCTGCCTTATAAGCAAGTCCTATTATCAAAATTTTTCTGGAAATTTTTAAAGACTTTAATTGAGGGCTTTCTTTAAATATTTGATCTATAACCCAGTTGGTTATTCTAACATTGGTTAATCTAGCTAAATTTATGAATTTTGACTTCGCTCCGTTTCTATTTGCAATCCAATTCAAAAATAATGGATCAATAGGAATACAATGACCGCCTACTCCAGGCCCAGGGTAAAATTTATTATATCCAAACGGTTTAGTTCCGGCGGTTTCAATAATTTTATTGATATCCAATTTAAGTTTTTTACATACAACTTTTAACTCATTTACTAGGCCGATATTTACAGATCTATAAGAATTTTCAACAAGCTTTGACATTTCTGCAATCTCAAGACTGTCTGCTTTACATAATTTTGTAAAAATTTTTTTATATAATAAATTAACCTTGTTTAACGATTTTAAATTATAACCACTGATAACCTTAGGAGTGTTTTCTAAAAAAAACTTAAATATTCTTTTATTAGTTTGCCCTGGACTAAGTCTTTCAGGCGAATAGCATAAAAAAAAGTTTTTCCCTATTTGGAATTTTTTTGAAAGTTGGGAATAAAAAATGTCTATAGTTGCTCCAGGATAAACTGTGCTTTCTAAAATTATAGTCTGATTTTTTTTAAGAAAAGGTGTAATTTTTTTGAATGCATATTTAATTCTTGAAATATCGGGTTTTTTTTTTGTAAAAGGAGTGGGTAAGCAAATGATTAAATAATTTGAAGTTTTAATCATTTCAAGATTATCCATATTGTACAAATTATCCTTATTAATAACTTTTAATTGTTCTGATTTAATATCTGAAATATAACTTGCGCCGGTTTTTAACATTTCGATTTTTGAATTATCAATATCAAACCCGTAAGCTTTGATCCCTCTTTTCGACAACAAATGAAGCATAGGTAAACCAACATATCCAAGACCAATTACTGATGCGGTAAGTTTTGAGGGCAAAGTTTTTCCTATTTTCTATAATTGTAAAATTTGTTTATGATTGACATTGTTCAAAATATGAACAATAATCTTTTTACTATATTAGTCAAGCATTTAAAATGATAGCTATACCTATAACTTAAAAAGAACAAGTGTAATTTTATCAATGAAATTATTTAATAAAAATCTTAAAGATGAAATCTTGTATATTGCAGAAATTGGAGTCAATCATGAAGGAAATTTAAATAGACTTAAAAAACTTATTCGAGAGGCAAAAGAAGCTGGCGCAGATGTTGTAAAATTTCAATGTTATACGCCCAAAAATTATGTGACTATTGAAAATGAAAAATTCAAAAGGGTAAGTAAATTTTTTATTTCTGAAGATAAATTTAACAAAATAATAAATTTCTGTAAAAAAATAAAAATACATTTTTTATTTACACCTGTGTCTCATGATTGGTTAAAATTTATAAGAAAAAACTCAAAAACAGTTAAAGTCGCTAGCGGAGATTTAAATTTTAATCATTTATTAAAAGAAATCATAAAGTTTAACTTCAATATAATTCTTTCAACAGGTGCTTCGGATATTAATGAAATTAAATCTGCAATTAAATTAATTAAAAATAAATATAAAAGTAAAATTTTTAATAAATTAATACTTATGCATTGTGTTTCAAGCTATCCTGTACCAGATGATTACGCAAATACGCTTAGTGTTAAATATTTAAAAGATAAGTTTAAATTAATAGTTGGTTACTCAAATCATGTAATTGGAATTAATGCCTGCCTGACTTCTATTTGTTTGGGTGCTAGAGTAATTGAGTTTCATTTTACAGATAATAAAAAGAGAAAATTTAGAGATCATCAATTATCATTAGATAAAACAGACGCTAAAAAATTAATCAAAACTGGAAATAATTTTAATTTATTATTAGGTCAATATAATAAAGAATTACCTGATCTTGTAAAAAAAGATAAACTAAATTTAAACAAAGGGATAATTGCTAATAAAGATTTAGAGAAAAATAAAAAAATTAATCTTAACGATTTAAGCTACGCAAGACCTGCTAAACATTTTCATGCTAATCAAATTAACAAGATCATAAAAAAAAGATTAAAAAGAGGAATAAAATCAGGAACGTTAATCACAAAAAATATCATTTATTAATTTATGTGTGGAATTGCAGGTTACATTGGTAATTATAATTTAAGTCAGGATTTAATTTCAAAAACACTCTCTCTGATGGCTAATAGAGGACCGGATCATCAAGGGCATAAATCTTTTAAATTTGGCAATAAGAGAATCCATTTGTTGGCCTCAAGATTAAGCATTGTAGATAGAAAAATTCGATCAAATCAGCCAATGAGTTTTAATAACATTACAATTGTTTTTAATGGTGAAATTTACAACTTTAAGTCGCTTACAAAAAAAATAAGCAATTATGGTATTAAGCTCAAAACAAATTCTGACACTGAATTAATACTTAGAATGTACGAAATATTCGGTACAAAATGTGTAAATCAATTTGAGGGTATGTGGTCATTTCTTATTTTGGATAAAAATAAAGATTTAGTTTTTTTATCTAGAGATAGAATTGGTGAAAAACCTTTATACTTCTATAAAGATAGAAACAATTTTTATTTTGGTTCTGAGACAAAATTTATAAGATTGCTTAATAAAAATTATAAAGAACTTAATGATAATAAAATTTTCCAATATTTAAAGTACGGCTATAAATCTATAGAAAGATCAAAGGAGTCATTTTTTAAAAATATTTTTAAAGTAGAACCGGGAACAAATTTAATTGTTAAAAAGGATTTAAGTATAAAAAGAATTATTTATTGGAAGCCAAAAATTAATGAGAAAAATTTTTCCGAGTCAAAATGTGTAAAATTAATTCAAGAAAATTTTAAAAGAAAAATAAAACTTATTTGTGACTCTGATTTGAAAATTGGATTGTCATTAAGTGGCGGAATTGACTCAAATTTTATTCTTGGATTTATTAAAAAAAATCTAAAGAAAAAAATTAGTACTTACTCAATAATTGACAAACAAAGTAAAAAATATGATGAAGAAAAATTAATTAATTATTCAATAAAAAAATACAAAATAGAAAACAAAAAAATTTATCTAACAAGTAATATGAAAAATTTAGATGAATTTAAAAATTTGACAAAATATCACGACAAACCCATTTCAACCATAACTTTATTTTTACAATCAATGATTTACAAAAAAATGAAAGAAGACAATATAAAGATTTGTTTAAACGGGAATGGATCTGACGAACTTTTTTCAGGGTATTATCATCATTATAATTTGTATTATTCCACGTTAAAAAATCATATAGAAAAAAAAAATTTTTTAACTGAATGGAAAAAAAATATTTTACCAGTCCTTAGAAATAAAGAGTACAAAGAAATTGGTAATAAAAAATTAAAAACCTATTTCACTTTATTGGATGATAAGTATTTAAAAATTAAAAATATGAAACTCAAAAGTGAAAAATTTTTTACAAAGAACCTTTTAAGAAATAAAATGCTCAATGAGTTAATATATCAAACCGTGCCACTTGCGTTAGCCGATGATGATTTAAATTCTATGCATTATTCAATTGAAAATAGATCTCCTTTTTTGAATAAAGAACTAATTGATATCTCGTTTCAACTCCCCTCAAAAATTTTTATGAAGGATTCGTACAATAAATATTTATTAAGATTAAGTTCTAAAGGATTTATACATGACAAAATTAGACTAGAGAGAGAGAAAAAAGGGTTTAACGCCTCTTTTAACTCTGTTTTTCCTGTAAACGATAGAAAATTTAAGGAATGGTTCTTTGATGAAAATAAAAAAAGTAAACTTTATAATTATATTTCTAAAGATTTTTTTTTAAAAAGTTACAAAAAAAGTTTAAAAAACAGCTTTTCTGATTTATCTAATCAAGGTCTCTTTAATATTCTCAGCTTAAAAATTTTTCTAGAAGAGGTTATTTAATGATTGTAATAATTGATTATGGAATAAGCAACATTGGCTCTATAAAAAATGCTTTAGATTTTCTAGGTTTCAAATCCAAAATATCTAAGTCAATTAATGAAATCAAAAAAGCTAATAAATTAATTATTCCAGGAAATGGCAATTTTGGGCATGGGGTAAAATTGTTAGAAAAATTAAATCTTAAAGATATTATAAATGAATTAGTTTTGGTAAAAAAAGTTCCCATTCTAGGTATTTGTCTTGGATATCAATTAATGTTTGAAACTAGCGAAGAAAATCCAAAATCAAGAGGATTTGGATGGATAAAAGGTAAAGTGTCGAAATTCAAAAAAACAAAAAAATTTCCTATTCCCCATGTTGGGTGGAATCAAATATCATTTCATAAAATGACACTTACAAAAAATATTCCTAATAATACAAGATTTTATTTCGACCATTCTTTCTTTACAATTATTCAAGAAAAAAAATTTAAGTTTGGAAAAACAGATTATAATAATATTTTTCAAAGTCCTTACGAAAAAGATAATATATTTGGATGTCAACCACATTTGGAAAAAAGTCAAAAGTTTGGCTTACAAATGCTAAAGAATTTCTGTAATTTATGTTAGCAAAAAGAATTATAGCAGTATTAACTTTTGAAAATGGTGAACTAACAAGAACCAAAAACTTTATTGCTGACTATAAATATACAAAAAAGTTCATAAATAATACTTTGTTTGATGGTATAGTCTTAATAGATATAAGTAGTTCCAACAAAAAGAGAAATTTATTCTATAAAGTTGTACAAAATTTTGCAAAAAATTGCTTCGTACCTATTTGTGTTGGTGGTAAAATTAAAACATTTGCAGAAGTAAGAAAATTTCAAGAACTGGGTGCGGATAAAATACTAATTAATTCCTCAGTTGTTAAAAATCAAGAATTAGTAAAAAAAATTATTAAAATCTTCGGCAGTCAGTTTCTTGTTGTGGGTATTGATTTAAAAATTAGAAAAACTGAGTATAAATGTTACTATAATCGTGGAAGAGATATCATTAATTTACCTTTAAACAAGTACTTAAAAAAAATAAATAGCCTTTCTCCAGGCGAAATTTTAATACAATCAATAGATAGAGATGGAACATTTAAAGGTTTTGATTTAAAAATTCTTAAAAAGATCAAAAAAAAACTATCTTGCCCGCTTATAGTTTGTGGTGGTGCAGGAAAATGGCAGGATTTTGTGGATGCTTTTAAAAATTGTAAGGTCGATGCAGTTTGCACTAATAATATTTTCCATTTAACTTATCAAAGTATTTTAAATGCTAAAGAGTATTGTAAAAAAAAATTAATTGAAGTTAGGTTAGAAAATTAAAATGATAAAATATTGCAAAAAATGTCTTATGCCATCATCGCGGCCAAGAATTGTTTTTGGAAATTCAAGCATATGTAACGCTTGTAGATATAAAAAAAGTGTAGAAAAAATAAATTTTAAAAAGAGAGAAGAAGAATTGATAAAGATTTTAAAAGCAAATAAAGTCCATGGTTCCAAATATGATTGTGTTGTTCCCTGGTCCGGTGGTAAAGATAGCAGTTATATTGCATATCAGCTAAAATTTAAATATGGAGCAAATCCTCTTTTAGTAACTTTTTCGCCCCTAATACCAAGTGAAGTTGGGGTAAAAAATAGAAAAGAGATGATAAAATTAGGTTTTGATCACATGATTGTAACACCAAATGAAAAAGTTTCTTCATATTTATCTAAAAGATTTCTAATTGAAAGAGGCAATCCCAAAGTTGCATGGGATGCAGGGATTAATTCAATTCCAATCAAAACTGCTATGGAAAAAAAAATTAAACTTATTTTTTATGCTGAACACGGTGAGAGTCATTATGGGGGGAAAATTCTAAAAAAAGACTCTGATAAAGTAAGAGATGAAAATGAAATTTTTGAGCATCAAATAGGAGATGATCCGAATAATTGGGTAGATGACCATGTAAGTGAAAAAGATATAATACCTTACTGTCTTCCCGAAAAAAATGATCTTCAAAAAAGTAAGTTAAAAGCTTATTATTTTGCTTATTTTGAGAAGTGGGATGTAAATAGAAATTATGAATTTATTAGAAAAAAAATTAATTTTAGCACACACGAAAAAAAAAGATCTCCAGGTACTTTTACAAATTTTGATAGCTTAGACGATCATGTTGACTCTATATATTATTATTTTCAGTATCTTAAATTTGGATTTGGCAGATGTTGGAGAGATGCATCTAGGCATATTCAATTGAATAAGTTAAACAAAAAAGATGCGATAAATTATATAAAAAAATATGATGGTGAGCTTGATGAGAAGGATCTGAGTAAGACGATTAAATTTTTAAATATTTCCAGATTAGATTTCTTTGATTATATAGAAAAACATAGAAATGAAAATATTTGGATAAAATCTGGCAATAAATTTGAGTTAAAGTTTAATTTTAAGAATTAAAGTGTTAAATTTTTTTTGCCACAACAAATAGTGTATCAGCTGATTCTATTTCTTTATCAAAGATATCTTGAAACTTTGAAAAATTTTTTGTCATAACTTTCATGGCATTTGTTTTGTAAAAATTTTTATTATATTGATTCAAAACATTCATAATCATGTAAAAATCTATCCCATAAGCCCATCTTTTTATAATTTTATAACCGTTACGTTTAAATAAAAGAGATAAGCTTTTATAAGTATAGGAACTTGTTTGGGCAGCGTTTAAGTGTCTTATAGACTGATCTGGAAAAGACCTTATCATATCGTGACAAACTGAATTAAAATTGGGTAAATCGATCATTAAAAGCCCACCTTTTTTCATAACTTTGTTGAAAGTACGAAGCTCATAATTAGGATCACTTACCATATCAAAATATCCTGTTGCAGAAGCAAAATCGAATTTTATATTGTTTGTTAGAGCGTATTCACAAAAATCTGTCATATCTTTTCTTAAAACATTTAAGCCTTTTTTTTGGGCCAATTTTACATCTCTTGCATTAAGATCAAATCCATAAGGCTTTACTCCTTTTCTTTTGACTTGTGTTAGAAACTCACCATTACCACATGCCATATCCAACCAATTCATATTTTTTCTTTTTTTAAAATTTTTTAATATGAAATCTACTTTAGGTTCACTTAAAAATTTCGGCCTATATTTTTGTTGGCCAGAATGAGTATGAACATTGATTACATTTCCTTTTTGTTTCCAAAAATTTTTCAAGAAACTATATTTGTATGTATATTTATTAAAAACATGGGTGCATATTTTACACTGCATAAAAGAAGCTCCCATTATTTTAGCGATAAGTTTTATTTTTGAACTTCCGCAGATCCTACATTTTTTTATAAATTTTTTATTTTTAGCTTTAAGAAATTCTTTTGAGACTATTTTAGAGATATCATTATGTCCTTTGAAATCTTTAAAGTTTACACCTTTTAACTGAGTGATATCACAATCTTTGCCGGTAGTTATTTGTATTTTTTTCATTAATTTGCGTATCCTTATAGTAATTACTTAATCCAGTCAAGTGCAAAAAATTTTAACTCAAAAAAAATAAAATTATTTTTTTATTAAATAATCTCCAATGTACAACTCGTCTAATCCAGAAAGATAAAAATTTTTCAGTGCATCCTCTATGGAACAAACGACTGGTTCTCCTTGAATATTAAAACTAGTGTTTAATAAAATTGGAATATTTGTCATTTTATAAAACTCATTAATCAAATTATAAAATTTTTGATTTGTCTTTTTATTCACTGTTTGTAATCTACCTGTTCCGTCAATGTGTGTAACAGATGGAATTTTGCTTCTTTTATTTTTTTTAATTTTTAAAGCTCTTTCCATAAATACACTTTTTTCTTCTTTTTCAAAAAATTCACTAACTTTTTCCTCAAGAATAGCTGGTGCAAATGGTCTAAATTGTTCCCTATACTTTATTTTTTTATTTATTTTATCTTTTATATCAACTCTTCTAGGATCCGCTAGAATAGATCGGTTGCCTAAAGCTCTATCACCAAATTCTAGTTCACCTTGAAACCAGCCAATTATTTTACCTTCTATAATAGATTGCACTGCCTGTTCTAAAATATTTTTATGAAAAGTAAATTTTATTAAATATTTTTTTAACTTTTTCTCTATGTATTTATTTGAATAATTTGGTCCAAAATAATTATGCTTCATTGTAAAATTTTGTTTAGTTTTTAAAATATTGTTACTAACAAAATAAGCTGCCCCTAAACCAGCACCACTATCATCTGGAACTGGCGGTATAAAAATATTCTTAAATCTTGTTTTTGATGTAATTTTTCCATTAGCAACACAATTAAGAGCACAACCACCTGATATAATTAAATTTTCTGATTTATTTTTTTTGTATAATAAATTAATTACATGATAATAAATATCTTCAAAAACTTTTTGACCAGCATAGGCAATGTCAAAATATTTTTTATTCAATTTATTACCGTCTTGATTTGGTTGTGTTTTTAAATAATCTATTAATCGATCATTAAAGTAATTAGGTCTATGAAACATGTAGTGATTAAAATAATTTAAATTTAGTTCAAAACCTTTATCTGTTAAAATCACAAGATCACGAATAAGTTTATAATATTTAGAATTATTTCCATACGAACTGGCTCCCATTAATTTCCACTCTTCCCCTTGAGGTTTAAATCCGCAAAATTCGGTAATAGTTGAATAAAATGAACCGAGAGAGTGAGGAAAGTTTTGTGTTAAGATTTTTTTTATATTATTTTTTCTTCCATGGTAAAAACCCATACACTCATTTTCTCCAAATCCATCCAAAGTTAAAATCGCAGCCTCTGAAAACGGAGAAAAGTAAAAGTTACTAGCGTGAGAAAGATGATGATTTACATAATAAATTTTTAATTGTTTCTTATCCGCTAACTTCAATATTTGACAAAAATAATCGTTATCTTTGTTTATTTTTTGATCTTTCATAAAATAGTTAATTGTTGAATGAAGCATTGATGGAATATAATTTAAATTTTGGGACATGTTGGAATTAAATTTTTCAAGATTTATTGCAGGATTCCACGATATTGCGATAGCTGTCAAATCACTAAGTTTAATTTTAGCGTTACTTAAACAATAGTTTATAGACTCAATTGGAAATTTTCTTGTTCTTTTTTGCCTAATTAATCTTTCTTCCTCTATTGCGGAAATTATTTTATTATCAATAATTAAAGATGCTGATGTATTAATTCCTATTGCATTTAAACCTAAAATTATATTTTTCATAATAAATTTTTTTATTATTTTTTAAAAAAACTTAATCTTTTATTAAAATCTAAATTTTTTATTTTTAGTTTACTGTTTTTTTTTAAAAATGAATCTGTAGCTTTAGTTGCCCCTTTAACATTTTTATAGTCATCAATTAAGATAATACCATTTTTGGATACCTTGCTAAACAAATATTCTAAAGCAAATTTTGTTGGCTCATAAACATCCATATCTAAATGTAAAAATGAGATTTTTAATTTTTTATTTCTTTCTAAAAATTTTGGTAACGTTTTTTTTATATCCCCTTTAATAAGTTGAAAATTTTTGAATTTTTTTGAAATTAAGATTTTATTAAGTTGATTGTGACTTATGCCATAACCTGAACTTTTGTCATGAGACCTAGCAAATTTCTGATCTTCTTTTATTTTTTGTTTAGGAAATTTTCCAAAAGCGTCGAAGCCAATAACTTTTTTTTTAACCTTTTTTATCAATAAGTCTCTAAATGTTAAAAGCCTTATTAAACTAATTCCTTTAAAAACACCGCATTCGATGATATCGCCAGGAATGTTGCTTGTTTGTTTAAACAGCTCATATTGACAAAGAGCCTTGTTCAATCTTGAAACATTTGACTTAAGATAGAAATTATTTTCAATATCCCAAATATTCATTTTTTATATTAATTAAGACTTTAAAGGCTAAAGGTTTAATGTTCATTTATTGAACGTTATACCTTAAAAAAAACCATGTCAAATATCCCAAATACAAAAAAGCCCGCAATTTCTTGCGGGCTTTCTGTGTTTTAATGTAAAAATGATATCAATTAGTATTTTGGTGTTTGGTTTAACTGAAAATCTTTTTCAGTGCATAAATCAAGCCAATTGAGCTATTAGTACCGGTCAGCTGCACGCGTTGCCGCGCTTCCACATCCGGCCTA
>MDTG01020562.1_pt1 | contig 52804 bp, 43 predicted proteins | sample 811421 | NCBI WGS metagenome assembly MDTG01 (sample SAMN05326645, study PRJNA326480) | marine metagenome | isolation source: seawater | place: Pacific Ocean: South East | collected 2011
GGATTTTTATATACAGGAGATCCGGCATCTTTCCCATTATCTCTATTCATCCTAACGTATTTGTCTATACGCCAAAACATTAAATTTCTTAATTTATTATACTCTATTTGTGAAGTATTGTATTTTCTAACTTCGCCTGTTACCCTATTAATTGCAAGAGGCTCGTCTGTATGAAATTCCCACACGAAAGATTCCGGTACTCCATAATTTATATTTCGTTGTTGTAAATTACTTGCCATTAGTAAACTCATTATTCCTATTCCTGCAAAAATCCCTAATACTTTATCTTTCCAATTCTTCATAATTTTAAATATTTAGTGAAAATTACAATCTAATCATATCAATAGAATTATCAAAAAAGTCCCACGATCTGTGAGGCTTTTAATTAATCCAATTTCATCAATAGTTCTAATCGCTTCCTATTACACTCGGACAAGTGTTCGGGGCAATCGCCCACATTTCCGAGTAATTTTCAAGGTCTCAAAAACGCCTTTGTAAACACAATGTGGCGTCGGCGATTGATTACTTAATTAACGGGTTTTTACATTTCAATGTGCCCCAAACTAAAATTTCGTACCTTCAGAAGAACTATAAAACCAAACAAAATGAAAAAGCTATTATTATTTGTATTCGCAGCCTTGACATTTAGCTCTTGTTCAAGCCTCACAGCATCTATGTCAGAATCGTTACCTGAAGTTAGTTTGGATTTGGATGATATCGATGTATCTCCTTCAATGCAAGCGTCTGCCAAAGTAACCGTCTATTTAGGCTTTATTGTTACTGGGGCAAACAAACAATCAGCCTCGTCCAGCACATATGGTGCGAAAACAAGAACAAGTTCACAAGCGGCTGCTGCTTACAATCTTATTCAGTCTAATCCTGAGTATGATTTTATTATGTATCCAAAGTATGAGACCAAGACATCAGGTGGATTATTTGTTAAAAGAGAGACAACAACTGTTACAGCTAAACTTGGAAAATTAAAATAGCTGTAAACGATTTTAATAACTTTGTATACAAGACTTATAGATTATGCCCTCACTTCGGTGGGGGCTTTTTCGTTTTAAACTTTGGTAAATCCTCCACATCTAAACAACTTAAATAGGTTAGAGATACTTTAATTAATAAACTTCTGACTCTTTTCTGATTGAATTGCCTCGTTAATTTTCTGGGCTGTTTTATTAAACTTTTTGTCCGCCCGTTTTTTGAATTTCTTATTTGTAGCCAGCAGGCTCCCGTAATAAGTCATACAACCTGTGGATATTACACCTAAAGCAAATAATGTGACATACGAAGCAGGATGGTAGTCGCTATCTCCAAAAAGTCCACCACTAACCTGAATAGCCCCGATGCCAATACACCCTATTCCAAATGCACCAGTAGAATAGGCTAATGCCCCGTGAATTATATTCCTTTGAATTGCGAATGTTGAATTTTGACTTGCGGCATAATCTCTTCTTCCTTGCCTTAAGTCCGCTTTTGCAACCCTATAGACTTTCGTCAGTTCTGTGACTTTTTCAATGGATATCTCCGCCCCATTTTGGTAAAACTTTAAGTCTTTGTATTCAACATAGTCTTGGCTGAAAGCAGAGATTGATATCAGTACTGCTGTAATTGTAGTAAGTAATTTCATTATCAACAGATTTGGTTTAGTCTAAATTAGGCAAATCCTCCAGATCCATCTGCTTCACTTCTAATCCTCTCAAATAAGTAAGAGACACCTTTATCACTGTGTCCCATTACTTGCTGTAGCTTGAGCAAAGAGCCTTTCTATCTCTATTAACTTTGCTTTTTAGATTGTAATAATTTCTTAGTAAGGAAAAGTGTTAGGATAGCAAGAGGAATTATTAGCCATCCAAAAAAGACAAGATTCATTAAAGTCATACTCGCAGGAGATAGTAGCATCATTATTGGATTTTCAAGAAACGTTAATCTAGTTTCTGTATTGACCAAGGAATCAAAACCAAAAGCAATTATCCAACAAGTATAAGGACTTACAAAACCAATTGTAATACCGCTGATTATTAATCTTGAGAAATCATAATTATTAGGCTTCATTATTAGCCAGCTGGAGACAAGGTAGCCACCAATCAAACCGCCTAATCCGGTGTATATATATAACTGTTCAAAGTTTGTGTCTTCTTGTCCACCGAAAATAAATCCAGCAAATGCTGAGAGAATACCGAAAAAAGAACTGAAGGTCAACGAAAAATTAGATCTTATTCTACTCATCTTTCAAAGATAGGCAAGTCCTTCTGATCCAATTGCTTGCCTTAGGGAAATAAAAAACCCCTTCCGAAGAAGAGGCTCTATGTGTTAGGTATCAGACTGACTATTCTGCAGATAATGTTCTTTTGGTTTGATGCCAAGAAATTAATTTACCATCAGCAATTTGATACCACTCTTCATAAACCCCTGAAGAACCAGTGAATCTTGCATTGACATATTCCCCTCTATCGGAGTTGGTTGGCTTTACAGCGAAAGCATAATTAATTGTCCATCCCCACTCTTGCCCTTCATTTAATGATTCTTGATAGTCCTTCTCGATATAATCAGCAAAAGCTTCAGCACCAATAAGAACTTCTCCTTTTTCAGTTACTAATTCGGCATCATCACTAACTAGTAATTTGATAGCATCGTAATCTCTTTCATTCCAAGCTTTATCGATTGATAGAAAAATATCAACGCTTTCTTGGCTTCCCATAGTAACTTTTTCTCCTTCTGTTGAGGTAAATCCATTAGCAATAGTTTCACATTGCGGATTTTGGTTAGCACAAGAGATAAATAATCCTGTTAAGCTTAATACTAATAATACTTTTTTCATTGTTTATTTCTTTTATTTATCAATCAAGATAATGCTTCCGCAGTAATATTCCGAATCATCTGAACTTCACAATTCTGGCAAATCTTCCGTATTTAACTGCTTCACTTCTTTTCCATTCTTCTCCACGAATAAACAATTTATAAGTAAATTTGAATTCCATTTAATTTGAAGATTATGAACGCATATAAGGCTAATCTGATTAATTCCATAACACTAATCACTATTGGTTTATGGGGATATTTTGAGTCATCCTCTGTCACCGCATTAATCCCAGTTGTGTTTGGTTTTATTTTGATTGTTTGTTCTAAAGGGGTAAAGAGTCAAAATAAATTAGTTGCGCATATAGCTGTTTTATTGACGCTAATAATTTTATCGGCACTTGTTGGAATGAGATTGCCAAAATCAATTAATTCTGGAGGCTTAGGCCTAATCAGAGTTTTGGCTATGATTGCAACATCAGCTTCGGCTATGATTTTCTTTGTGAAAAGTTTTATTGACGCTAGAAAAAAGAAACCTTAACTCATTCATATTAATCAGACCAGTAATCAAACTGTACTAAAAAAATGAAAAAATTAATTACTCTTTTTTTTATTTCAATAACATTCAATTGTATTTCACAGAATTCAACGCAGTTGATTCCAATTGAACCATTGAATCTTAAAGAACTTAGATTTTGTTCCAATAAAGATTACATAGACGGTCCAAGGGGTAGGCAATACGATTCTCAAAACTTTATTAAGTATTCATACATACAGAATGAAGATTTTAATAAAGAAGAAATAGAAACGCTTTTTACAAACTGTTATGATAGTTTGAACGATAATTTAAAGTATTGCAAGCCTGTAAATAAAATTTCTAGAAAAAAAATATCATTAGATACCACCACCACAACTAGTATAAGATTTCAACCTAGTTGGGATTATAACAGCGTTTATTTTGTAAATATAGAGGGGTTAGGTGATGTGTTTTTAATTCAGTCATACGACCGTAACCCTTTTGGGTTTGCCGTTACTGTGGTTGAAAAGGAAAAACTCATTTTAATTGATAAGTCTATAAAAGCTAAAATAAGATATGAAGATAGTTTAGAAGTCATAAAAATCGTAGGAGCAGAAAGAGGTAATGAAATTTTATCTAAAAATGATGACTCCAAAACAGCGCTTATTTTGGCCAAAACTTTAAAAAAGAGGTTAGATTACGAAAAATTTCAGTCAAAACTCAACGAGTTTTTAAGTTTCAAAATATCGTTTCCAGAGTTTAAGAAACAATACCGGAATGCAAGAGATTCGGTATCCGAAAAACAGTTTCAAGGTCTTCGTCAACAGGTTACTGATGCAATAGATCTTGCTGAGAAAAACTTCATTTCGGATCATCATATTGTTATAGAAACTGACTTTGAAAATGAAAAATCCAAAGTATTTGTTTATTCAGACGACAATTGGAGTAGTGCTTTTGATGAAGAAGGAAGACATTTAGCAACAGATTCAATTTATGGAAGTGGTATTCCACAAAATATAATTCAATTTATTCCAAAGCATAAAAGTTATTATAAACCGCTCGAAAGCGACATATTACAAATCAAATGTAACAACGTACAAGTGCAAGTAGTTATAAATGACACACTGTATAAAGTAAATAATTATATCAATTACAGGTCCGATACTGCGTTTAGTAAAAAAAGATTCAGAGATAACTTCATACACACATATTATGGAGATAAAAGTTCAAAGGCGGAAGATATTGCTTTCTACAGTTATTTAAAGCGATTACTTATTTGGGATAATAAATTTCAATTAAATTCTAAGAATGGAGTGGAATTTGAAATAAGCAGTGAGCGAATAAGCGAAGAGTACTCCTATGCAATCTCATATAGTTTGGATCAACTCTATGATTCTTACTTAAAAATGCACAAAGTGGCAAAGAAAGAGCAAGCTATTCGGAAAGCTCAAAGAGAAGAAGAAGAAAAACTTGCAGAAGCCGAGAGGTTGGCGCAAAAGCAGAAACTTTATTCAAAGTATGGAAAAAAATATGTGGATGCAGCCTATGACTTTGAGTTCATAGTAGGTATGCACGAAGATTTAGCAAATATTATTGTACAACAACTTTGGGATGTTCATAGTAAGGATCAATTGGGTGATGGTTCAATAAGATATTGGCTAATACCTAATAGTTCTGTGGGTACGAAAAGAGTCATTATCACAATAAAAAATAAAAAGATAACTAGAGTGTCTTCTTGGTAATTTATTAAAGAATCCATTTATAATTAAAGTTTAGAAAGTAGCATAGGTTATATCCAATAACTTGTGTTTCTGGCTCTCTATAAAGTGTTTAATTATTAATAGGATTTCTTGCCTCCAATGAGTCTTCTCAAATCAGATTGTAAAGTTTTTAAAATCTTTTCTTTGGACTCCCCGCTTGAAGCACTTGTTAGAAATAGCAGGTGTTTTTTTTATTGTAACTTCTAGAAAATAATATCTTATGAATAAGTCGCTTGCTATTTTTACCGCCCTTACTTTTCTCTTTTCAAATTGTTCTAGTAACCCTTGTCAGGATGTTACTTGTCTGAATGACGGTATCTGTATAGAAGGTATTTGTGACTGTGCAAGTTGGTATGAAGGGATTAATTGCGAAGATGAGAAAAGGCAAAAGTACTTTGGAGACTACTTTGGAGTGATGACGAGGGTAGAAGGCCAAGACACTTTCACAGATACGGTGACCGTTAAAATCTCAACTAACGTTCAAGGAGTGAATTTTATGATGCTAGAGGACTTTTTGTCTATTGAGCTCATCAAGGAGATGCAGATTGAATTAGACGGAAGGGCAGAATTTAATGTACCACTTGTACTCATAAGTGATCCAGACAATGGTGATGAAAACTATTTTACTGGATCAGGATTATTCGTGGGCACTTCTACCATAGAATTTAATGTCAATGTCAGTAACATTGATGGAACTCCAGCATTTAGCCTCAGCTTTGAAGGTTCGAGATGATTCTCTTTACGAAATGACCTTTTTGAATTTAGAAATTAACGGTTCTTGTTAAAGTCTTGTTTTACAGTTATGACTAGGATAAAATCAATACTTCTTGTTTATGTATTATTATCACAATCTGCTTTTGCACAGGTTGTGGATTACAAGCGCGAGTATAACAAGATCAACGAGAATTTAATGTTGACTTTAGGATCTTACGCAGTAGGAAATTTTGCAGTGAGTGGCGCATGTTATTTCGCCAGCGAAGACGAATACTTTAAGCGCTTTCATGAAATGAACGTTATTTGGAATACTGTCAATTTTGGGCTGGCGCTCCCTGGTTACTCCAAAGCAAAGAGGAATGCAGGGGATTGGGATGCTGCTGAAATGCAACGTCAACAGCAAAAAACACAATCCATTTTTTTGATTAATACCGCATTAGATATCGGGTACATCGCAACAGGAATATACCTGCGTGGCGAAGCTGAAAATCGTCCTGATGAATCTGATATGTTCTGCGGTTACGGCGACAGTATGGTGCTCCAGGGGTCATTTTTATTTCTCTTTGATTTGGTTGCCTATACCATACACAAGCGTCATTATAATCGGGAAGAGAATACCTTCTTGAACAATGTTAGTATTCACTCTTTTGGTCAAGGAATAGGCCTTATTGTGCAGCTTGATTAAGGGTACGATTCTTGTACCTTTTAATAAGTCCCGAAGAATTCCAATTGGTATTTTAGTAGGCTAGAATTCAATTATTATGAAAAGATTTTTATTCCTATCACTTGTCTTTGGTTCACTTTCCTTGGTTGCACAGACTAAACAACTAGTATTGAATTTCCACCACATGATGGATGGACAATATGTAACGGATTCTTTGTTGGGCATAAATAATTTAGGGAACCAATTCAAGTTCAACCGTATTCAATACTATGTGGACGATATTCAAATCATATACAATCAAGCTGATACGTTTACTTACCCTGAAGTTTTGTTAATCAATGGGCTAGAAGAAGAATTGACCAGTGTTGATTTGGGCGCCCTATCGTTTGATAGTATTACCGCAGTGCGTTTTGCGGTAGGTGTTGCTCCTGATGTAAATAATCTAGATCCTTCTACATATCCGGCAGCACACCCTTTGGCGCCGAAGTCACCTTCTATGCACTGGGGATGGGCAGCAGGTTATCGATTCGTTTGTGCGGAGGGTGTAGGTAGTTCAGCTTTCAACCAAATTTTTGAATTGCACGGTCTGGGCAATACGAATTACGCCATGCAGACTATTGCTACTTCAGGTACATTAGTAGGTAGCGATACCGTAGTAGTAGATATAGAAGCAGATTACGCCCAGCTCGTCCGAGATATTGAAGTGGCACAGGGTACGATTTCTCATGGTGAAACAGGGGATGCTTACCAGTCTCTTAAAAACCTAAACAACAAGGTTTTTAAGAGTGTGGAAGGCAATGCTGCAATGACACAAAAGGAATTGATTTTTGCTAATCTTTATGTGTTTCCAAATCCTTCAAATGGACGACTTGTCGTAACGGGTATTGAAGGTGCGGCCATTGAAGTATTTAATGGCTTAGGGTCAAAAATATACTCGCAAAGAGCCACAACTTCGACAAGAATCATTCTCACCGATGCTGGAATTTATCTTATGGTCGTGTCTAAAGATGGGATTACAACAACGAAAAAATTGATCGTTAGATAATGAGAGCTTGGGGATTTGTATGTATTGATTGTTGTGAGCACGGTTTGCAAAATCCATCGACTTTGGACCAAGCTTTAGCTATACAATGGGTGCCGGTTTGATGCTTCCAGAGCAAGACAAAGACCATCTTGAGCCGTTTTTGAATATGTTGACAGATTATGAATTGATATCAGATGAAAGTTATTCTTTACTTTTCTAATCTTGTAGCATTCATTGTGCTTGCTTCATGCACACCCGAGCATTCCCCGGAGCTGTTGAGTGAGTTAGCAACATGGCCGCAGATGGAGTATCCTAGCGATAACCAGCCTGATGCTCTAAAAATTGCCTTAGGCGAAAAGCTGTTTTTTGATCCAATATTGAGTATTGATAGTTCGATTAGCTGTGCGTCTTGCCATAAAGAGAATTATGGACTTGCGGATTACGTAGCTATTAGCCCTGGCGTTGAGGGTAGGTTAGGCAAAAGAAACGCTCCCTCTTTGTGGAATGTTGGTTACCAGCCCTACTTTATGCGCGAAGGCGGCGTGCCAACACTTGAAATGCAGGTGCTCGTGCCTGTTCAAGAACATTCGGAAATGGCCTTTAATGTGGTGCTATTAGCCCAGCGGTTAAATGCCAATACTTCCTATAAAAATGACTTTATTGAAGCATTTGGAGACAGTGCTTCTGCTTATACGATAACTCGTGCTTTGGCGCAATTCGAACGTACGCTGATACAAGACCTAAGCCCTTTTGATGAGTATGTTAGAGGCGAAAATGGGGCGATAAGTGTAGCGGCCAAAATGGGTTTTGAGTTGTTCTATGGTAAAGCAGGATGTGACGGTTGTCACAGTGGTCCACTGATGACGAACTATGGCTTTTACAACAACGGAACACAAGTAAGCCAAGACGATTACGGCAGGGCGGAATTAACCCTAGATTCTGCGGATTTTTATCTCTTTAAAGTTCCCTCATTACGAAAGGTGGCTATGACAGCACCTTATATGCACGATGGAAGCCTTGCGTCAATACGCGCTGTGCTTGAGCAGTACAACGACGGTGGCGTGGGCCATAATTATAAGAGTGACGGTATTGAGCCGTTAAACTTAAGTGAATCGGAACTCGTTGCATTAGAAGCTTTATTAAGTTCCTTCTAATTACATACGTCAAACTAATTAGTACTGAGGTTTCTTTAAATATGGATCGACAGAACCCAAGAATTCGATACTTTCATTTTCGTTAATTTGGGCGTGCTACACAGATAAAAACCACCCTGGGCAATCGTTTTTGGGTGAAACCGTTTGATTTTTTAACATGAAGATTAGTGCTAAAGCAATCTTAGTTTTTAAATCGTAATGCGTTAAAGCTGTATATGGGTAAATAAAAACCCGGCTGATAATCAGACGGGTTTTTGTGTAAACAGGTTGCTTACATTTATTGGTTATCTAAATGTCTATCTTCTGATATGTTTTCAGTAATTAAATATGTAAAAACATATTTGACACACATTTACTATCTTTGGGATATGCGAATTATTTTCATTTTTGTTATTGTCATAACCACCTCATTATCAGCAGAAAATAGGGCATATGTAACCTGGTTATCGCAGGATCACAAATCTATTTATCGTTTGAACGTTGAAACGGGAAAATTGGATATGTTTTTAGAAGATTCAAGAGTAAATCTAGGAGAATTTTCGAGGGATTATACTTCTGATGATCTTTTTTCAGGTGAACAAGGCACATTCCATGACTTAGGAAATAGGTTTTTGGTTTCATTTTCAGGATCTGGCCAGGTCTTCGAGGTTTCATTTACGGACTCTTCTATAACTAGGTTGGACGGTACGTACCAACATGGCTACAACTTCGATGCGTACCAGTTTGTCCGAAAGGGGATCCTCTACAGTTTCGGTGGATACGGCTTTTGGATGGAGAATAATATGCTTAATCGCTATGATGAAAAAGCTAGAGAGTGGTTTTACGCATCGCAAGCACCTTATCCGGTTGAAGTGGCTAATAAAAGCGAGATAAGACATCTACGTTGGTATGATGTGCAACAAGATGTTCTTTATGTATGTCATTACAGAACTATATATGCCTATGATTTTAAGAATGACAACTGGATCATCAAGGGGCGACTTCACAAGGCACTGTACAAGTCAGTTGCTACAGAGTTTGAGGTTGTAAACGACACTACGGGCCTCGCATACAACGAGAACGGCTACTGGCTAATTGACTGGCGTCGAAACAAAATCCATCAATTAGATCTAAGTGCAAATCAGGTATTCTCGGAACTCTCGGGCTTAGATGGTGTGAATTTTATGTATCCGGTAAATGGTGAGTTGATTGTCCTGAGAAAGTCTGATAAGATCAATGCAGGCTTTTTTCGCACTGTCCATAAACCAGCTAGTTGGAAGATTTGGAGTACAACACGATTGTATACACCCCACATTTGGTATAAAGCGACTTTCTATGGAATTTGCGTGCTATGTTTATTGCTCTTAGGCGTATTAGTGCGCCACCATTATTTAAAGCTGGTGAGCAAGACCTCCGATTGGCTTGAATTCTTAACCCCACATGACCGCTTACTCTTTAACTCTTTAAAAATCTCTGATTTGGATACAGAAGAAGTGAACAGAATTTTAGAGCTAGATAATGAAGGATGGGAAGTACAGCGCCGTAAACGAAGTGAAGCAATCAAGTCGATTAATGCTTTTGCGAATAAAGCGTTGGGATTTGATATCATTGAACGCTATAGGAGCGAAAAGGACAAACGGCAGGTGATTTATCGATTAAATTCGATTTTAAAGTAGTATTGGCACGATTGTAGCTTAACTCAAGCACAACTATTCGAGGGGCATTTATGAAAAATCTTTTGCTTGTTTTGGCTGTTGTGGCCACATCGACGATAACCGCACAGAGCAGATGGGGTGTTCGCACTGGATTGAATTACAATTTGAATACAATTGGACTAAGCGATGCGGCGATGTCTGCACAAGAAATTTTTGAGGGACAAACCTCAGATAATGGCTACCATTTAGGAGTTTTTGGCCGTCAATACCTCGGTGATCAATTCTATACATCTGTAAGCTTATTCTATGCGCAAAACACACACTTTTTAGAGGGCACGGATGGCCCAAACAATATCTTTTACGAAAGATTCGATCATGAATTCTTACAATTGGACGCAGGGCTTGGTCTTAGACTGTTAAAATTTGCACGTGCAGAAGGTGGCATTCATTACCAAGGCACCATCTCTGATAATGCTTTCAGTCAAACCTTTAGTTCTCCAACTGCTGGATTTAACTTGGGTTTAGGTTTAGATGTATGGAAACTGAGTCTTGATGTGAGCTATTACGGTAGCTTTGCCGACCATACAGGAAGCTGGAACGATATCCCTTTAAGCTATAATCGCTCGCAGATTTTAGTGAGTCTTGGCGTAAAACTTTAACATTTGAATTTACTCATTTTGCAAACTTTGGCACAGGTTTTGAACCTTCTAAGTAAGCGTCATAAATTGAGTGTAAAATGAGTAATTTCATTGACGTGACATGGTTTTGTTCAGCGAGCCGCTTCGTACCCCGGAGCGGCTCGTTTGTTTAAAGAGCTGTGAAAGCTGCTTTTCCTAATCCATCCACCTCTAGGCTTACTTCTGTAGTCTCTTTGATAAATGACGCAGCCGTGGAGGCACCGGCTAGTACAATCATACCTTTCTTCAGTCCTATACCGTGTTGATTGGCCAGTCTTGTAGCCGCAGCCATCGCTTCAAAAGGGTTATCCAAAATGGCATTGCTCGACCCTCTTGCTTCAACAGTGTTATTAAAGCACATAATCATGTCCAGGCCGTTTAATCCAAGCGGTACTTCGCACCACGGGCCGACCACAAAGGCACATGAACTACAATTATCTGCGACCACATCTTCTAGAGAAAATTTAAAGTTCTCGTATCTCGAATCGATGACTTCAATGGCCGAGGCAACACCGTCAATGTGTTCTAAAATCTCTTGTGCTTTTAGAACACGTCCAATGTCTTTGCTCAGGCGAAAGGCAATTTCAGGTTCAGCGCGAGGATGGCAGCATTTTGAGGTAATAAGCGGGGTATTGGCATCGAGCTGCATATCCGTGGTCAATTGCCCAATAATCATATCCTTCACCCCCATTTGCTTCATCTTGGCGTGGGAGGTAAATCCCATCTTCACGCCAACAATTTTATGTCCCTCATTCACGCGGTGCCCTACGAGTTTATGTTGGACTTTATAGGCCGATTCTAAATCGTATTGCTCTGTCGTTGAAAATTGAGCCGTAGGCTGCTGTGTTCGTGCGCTGTGATGCAGGATCGCAGCTTTTTCGGAAATAGTTGTCATTATAATTTAATGCAGATGTTCTTAGGTTCGGTAAAGAATCGTAGGGCTTCGAAGCCGCCTTCTCGGCCCACGCCGCTTTGTTTTACACCGCCAAAAGGTGTTCTTAGATCGCGAAGCAACCAGCAATTTACCCAAACGATTCCGGCGTGCAATCCCGCACCCATTCTATGTGCTGTTTTCAGGTCCGAAGTCCAAATAGTTGCCGCTAAACCGTAGGCAGTTCCATTTGCCATAGTAAGTGCTTCCTCCTCGGTATCAAACGGAGTGAGCGTTACCACAGGACCGAAAATTTCTTCTTGATTGGTGCGGCAAGTAGCTGGTAGATTTTCAAAAACCGTTGGGGCGATAAAGTAGCCTTTTTTGCAGCGTCCCTCAAGCTTTACACGGTACCCCCCGGTGAGCAATGTACCGCCCTCTTCTTTGGCGAGCTCGATGTATCTCAATACCTTTTCCATGTGTTCTTTACTCACCACAGCACCTATTCGCGCTTCGTTGGAAAGCGGATCAGCAACCGTAAGTCCATTTACGCGTTCCAAGAAGGCTATTTTGAACTTCTCATAAATTCCGCGCTGCACATAAATACGAGAGCCGCAGAGGCAAATCTGCCCTTGATTAGCGAATGCTGCGCGTACCGAAGTATTGACGGCATCTTTAAAATCACAATCGTCGAAGATGACATTGGCGTTTTTTCCGCCTAATTCCAAACTTATTTTTTTAAACATAGGTGCGGCCACTGCAGAGATGGATTTACCGGTTTGAGTGCCTCCTGTGAAGGAGATAATATTGATGTCATTATGAGCAACAATGGCCGCTCCTATCTCGGCGCCCAAACCGTGGACTATGTTCAAAACTCCCTTTGGAAAGCCAATTTCATCCAGAATTTCACTAAGTAAATAGGCTGTGGCTGGCGTTACCTCTGAAGGTTTGGCGATGACTGTATTTCCGGCGGCAAGGGCAGGTGCAATCTTCCAACTGAACAAATAAAGCGGTAGATTCCAAGGGCTTATACACCCAGCGACACCGATGGGCTGACGTAGGGTGTAATTGAATCCATTGACCCCCATATCATGTGTTTCGTAGGCATCATGAAGTATGGCGGTCGCATAAAATTTAAAATTGTCACGGGCGCGAGGAATATCCACGGTAGTGGCGAGTTTAAGCGGCTTTCCGTTGTCTTTACTTTCTGCTAGTGCGAGGGTATCTAGTTTTGCATCTATCGCGTTAGAAACTTTCATTAGCCACGACGAACGCTCTGCTGCGCTAAGCGAACTCCATGATGGAAAAGCGGCTTTGGCTGCGGCTGCAGCGAGGTCTACATCGGCTGCTTGGCTTCGAGGAATGAGGCCATAGGCGTTACCGGTTGACGGGTCAATATTATCCAGGAATTGGCCACCTAATGGGTCAGAAAAGGTGCCATCAATGTAATTGCGAATGTTCATTATCTGAGTCTGTGTGTAGCGAAGATAAGGAAGCTTTGTATCCAATTTTAAAAGCCCTCACTTTTGCCCTAAATTGGTACTCAAAAGCAAACAAATCATGTCTGTACTACAACCGTTCAATTTCCAGAAGTGGCTCGATGAAAATCGCGATCTGCTCAAACCACCAGTGGCTAATAAAAACTTGACGCCTGATAGCGATGAATACATCGTTATGGTCGTTGCAGGTCCAAACGCCCGCAAGGATTACCACTACAACGAAACGGAAGAATTCTTCTACCAATTGGAAGGAAATATTACCGTCAATGTGCAGGTGGACGGCGAAGTAAAAAATTTGGATTTAGGTCCTGGGGACATGATGACCGTACCTTCTAAAGTGCCGCATAGTCCTGTTCGCCACCAAGGCAGTATCGGTTTAGTGGTGGAGCGTAAGCGCGAAGGCCGCGGCTACACTGACGGGCTATTGTGGTTTTGCGACAGCTGTAACCACAAATTGCACGAGACTTATTTTGAGTTGAAAAACATCGAAACGGATTTCTTGCCAAGGTTCAAAGAATACTACGCCAGCGAAGAGAAGCGCACTTGTGAGAAGTGCGGGACTACGATGGAATCAGACCCTAGATTCGTTTAAGTATGTGTGAGGTAACTAGTCGAAATTTTACGGTAGACATACATACACACATCTTACCGAGAGACATCCCAAACTTCCGTGAGCGCTTTGGATACGGAGGTTTTATCAGCCTTGATCACCATATGCCATCCTGTGCGAGGATGATTAAGGACGACCACTTTTTCAGAGAGGTGGAAAGCAATTGTTGGGATCCTGGAACGCGGATGAGCGAATGTGACCGTCAATTTGTAGATGTACAGGTGCTTTCGACTGTTCCTGTGATGTTCAGCTATTGGGCCAAACCCAAGGATACGCTTGAGGTAGCGGTTATCTTGAACAATCACATAGCAGAAATTTGTGCGAAGTATTCGAAGCGTTTCGTAGGCCTTGGGACGCTGCCTATGCAGTCACCAGAGTTGGCCATACAGGAGCTAAGACGATGCAAGGAAATAGGCCTTCAAGGCATTCAGATAGGCACACACATTAATGATTGGAACCTCGATGCACCGGAGCTTTTTCCAATCTTCGAGGCGTGCCAAGATCTAGAAATGGCTATCTTCGTTCACCCGTGGGATATGATGGGCAAGGACAAAATGGAAAAGTACTGGCTCCCATGGTTGGTGGGCATGCCGGCAGAGAGTTCATTGGCGATCTGTTCATTGATTTTTGGTGGCGTTTTTGAGCGACTGCCTAAGCTTCGTTTTGCTTTTGCCCACGGTGGTGGTTCGTTTCCTGCGACTTTGGCGCGAATTAAACACGGTTTTGACGTTCGTCCGGATATATGTGCCATTGATAATCAGATTTCACCCGAGAATTACATGGGCAAGTTTTGGCTCGATTCGCTCGTTCACGACCCTAAGATGCTCGACTACATCGTTGGACTAGTAGGAGAAAATAGAGTCGCGTTGGGGACCGATTATCCATTCCCGCTTGGTGAATTGGAGCCTGGAAGACTTATAAATTCAATGCCTTGGAGCGCTGAGCGCAAAGGAGCATTATTGCACGGCGCGGCCCTTGAATGGTTGAATTTAGACCTCACAAAGTTCATTTAATCGCACTTGCCGGTAGACCTCAATTATGGTAGTTTTGTTGTTCAATTGTTCGCTAAATGAGTGATGCCATCAAACACGAATGTGGTCTAGCATTCGTTCGCCTTCGTAAACCGCTAGAATATTACGTTGAGAAATACGGAACGGCTTTTTATGGCCTAAACAAGATGTACCTTCTTATGGAGAAGCAACGCAACCGCGGTCAAGATGGTGCGGGCTTGGCGAACGTCAAGTTGGATATGGAGCCAGGTACGCGCTACATCTCGCGTCACCGTTCGGTAGATACGAATGCCATTGGAGATATTTTTGGAAAAGTTCAGAGGCGCATTGCAGAAGGGGTTGGCGAAGACCCTGTTCTTCTTAAAGATGTGTCTTGGTTGAAGAAGAACTTGCCGTTTACCGGTGAGGTATTTTTGGGCCACTTGCGTTACGGAACCTATGGTGGTAATAGTATTGAGGCGTGTCACCCGTTCTTGCGTCAGAATAACTGGCCAACGAGAAATTTGATCGTAGCAGGGAACTTTAATATGACCAATGTGGATGATCTCTTTGGGGAGTTGGTTGAATTGGGCCAGCATCCAAAAGAAAAAGCAGACACGGTGACAATTATGGAGAAGATCGGTCACTTCTTGGACGAAGAAAACGATCGTCTTTACTATGAGTTAAAAGAGGAAGGCTACACTAAAAAGGAGGCTACTGCGGAGATTGCGAAGCGTCTCGATGTTGCGGGTGTTTTAAAGAGTGCTTCTAAGAAATGGGACGGTGGATACGCTATGGCTGGGATGATGGGCCACGGTGATTCTTTTGTTTTGAGAGATCCTGCTGGAGTTCGTCCAGCCTTTTATTACTACGATGATGAGATCGTGGTGGTTGCCTCCGAGCGTCCTGTGATTCAGACGGCGTTGAATATTAGGACGGACGAGGTGAATGAATTGCCACCGGGGTCGGCAATCATCGTAAAGCACCACGGTGATGTGAATATTGAACAAATCAAAGAGCCGCTGGACTACAAAGCGTGTTCTTTCGAGCGCATTTATTTCTCTCGTGGAAACGATAGAGATATTTACAACGAGCGTATTGAGTTGGGTCGCAGATTGATTCCAAAATTGGTCGAAAAGGTAGAAGGTGATGTAGATAATACCGTCTTCTCTTTTATCCCAAACACTGCAGAGGTAAGTTTTTACGGCGTGGTGAAGGGAATGGAAGACTATTTCAATACGCTGAAGTACAAAGCCATCAAAGATGGGAATTTGAGCGACGAAGAGCTCAAATCTATGCTTGGAAAGCGCCCTCGTGTCGAGAAAGTGGCATGGAAAGATGTGAAGCTCCGAACCTTTATAACAGAAGACAGTTCAAGAGACGAATTGGTCAGTCATGTGTATGATATTACCCACGGTTCAGTGACTCCAAAGGACCATTTGGTTGCTATTGACGATAGTATTGTACGTGGAACTACGTTAAAGCAAAGCATCCTCAGAATTTTTGACCGATTGAATCCCAAGCATATAGTAATTGCTTCTTCTGCACCGCAAATTCGCTACCCGGATTGTTACGGGATTGATATGGCTCGTATGGGTGATTTTATTGCCTTTCGAGCTGCCATAGCACTTTTGAATGAGCACGGGAAGACAGACATCATTAATGCGGTATATCAAAAGTGTAAGGCACAAGAAACCCTTCCCGACGGTGAGGTTCAGAACTACGTAAAGGAGATTTACGAGCCATTTACTATAGAAGAGATTAGCGCTAAGATTGCTGAACTATTGACGCCGCCCGACGTGAAGGCTCGAGTAAGTATTGTCTATCAGGACATTGAAGATTTGCATTTGAGTTGTCCAAATACACCTGGAGATTGGTATTTTACAGGAAATTACCCGACGGCAGGAGGAAACCGAGTGGTGAACAAGAGCTTTATTTTCTACGTTGAAGGTAGAAAAGAAAGAGCATACTAGTGAAAATCTACACCAAAACAGGCGATCAAGGAACTACTTCCTTACTTACCGGTACTCGCGTTTCCAAGGCTGATATGCGTTTGGAAGCCTACGGAACTTTAGATGAATTAAATTCTTGGTTGGGTGTGCTTGCAGCAGAGCTCCCTACCAACAGCTTCCCTTTATTAACTAAAATTCAGAGTGAGCTCTTTTCTATGGGCTCTTATCTTGCTTTGGAGGGCAAAGCGACTTTTCCAATGCCAAAATTAGACCCGGAATTAGTGGATGCATTGGAGCGTCAGATGGATTCTTGGAATGAACAGCTTCCTGAATTGAAAAATTTCATTTTACCGAGCGGTTCAAAGGCTTCATCAATGGCTCAAGTAGCTCGTACAATTACCCGTCGTGCTGAACGTCGTGTGGTGGCCTTGGCCAATGAAGTTGAAGTTCAAAAAGAAATTCCTGTTTTTCTCAATAGACTGTCTGACTTTTTCTTCATTCTAGCACGATTTATTCTGCATAAAGAAGGTCTAGAGGAGCGTATTTGGAATCCTAACTACTAGGAAGTTACGCTTTTTAGCAAAAAAGTTGCTCAAGTGCAGAAATCGATTACATTTGCACGAATTACCAAATCGAGTTATTACGATACATTATGTACTGGACTTTAGAATTAGCTTCTTATTTGAGTGATGCTCCCTGGCCCGCAACCCGTGATGAGTTGATCGATTATGCAATTCGGACTGGTGCACCTCTAGAGGTGGTTGAAAATCTTCAAGCTATCGAAGAAGAAGAGGAAGAAACTTATGAAAGCATCGAGGAAATTTGGCCAGATTATCCGTCGGAAGAAGATTTCCTTTGGAACGAAGAAGAATATTAAGATGAGGCCCTACTACGGGCCTCTTTTTTGGTGCAAAAAGTACAGAATTCGAAGAGTTTGTTAATCGCGATATCATTATTGCCATTAACATAGAAATCCCCGGTTTTTGTGTTGTACTTTAGAGAGAATTTCCAACACACTGAAATGGACAGATTTTCATTTTTAGGCAGCGTACATGCGGAGTTTATCGACGAGCAGTACCGACGTTATCTGAAAGAACCGGATAGTACGGAGCCCAGCTGGAGGGCCTTCTTTCAAGGCTACGACTTTGCCCGTGAAATATATTCCGAGGACGATTTACAGTCCGCCGGTGTACCCGAGGAGGTAATTAAAGAATTTCACGTTCTTAACCTCATCCAAGGGTACAGATCTCGCGGGCACTTATTCACCAAGACCAACCCGGTTCGTGAGCGTCGTGAATACCGTCCTACTCTAGATATCGAAAACTTTGGGTTGTCAAAGGATGACCTTGATATAGAATTTAATGCTGCCACCGAGTTGGGCGCGAGCGGACCACGTACGTTGAGCAAGATTGTAGAGCATCTTGAAGCCATCTACTGTCAGAGCACGGGGGTTGAGTACAACTACATCCGTGACCCGGAGCGTAGAACATGGATCAAGCACTGGATTCATAAGAACGATAACCAGCCGGTATTGTTAATTGAGGAGAAAAAGCACCTCCTTCATAAGTTGAACCAAGCGGTTAGCTTCGAGGCCTTCTTGAACAAAAAGTTCGTAGGTCAGAAGCGTTTCTCTATTGAGGGTGCAGAGTCTTTGATTCCAGGTTTAGATGAAGCGGTAAATCACGGTGCGCGTTACGGGGTAGAGGAGTTTGTGCTTGGAATGGCGCACCGCGGTCGTTTGAATGTATTGACCAATGTTTTTGGGAAGCCGCGCGAGCAAATCTTCTCAGAATTTGAGGGTAAGGCGTTCGACGATATTACTATTGACGGTGATGTGAAATATCACCTTGGTCACACCACATTCCATACCACCTCGGACGGTAAGCAGGTGAAGATGAATATCGCACCGAACCCGTCTCACCTTGAGGCCGTTGACCCCGTAGTAGAAGGTATCGCTAGAGCGAAGATCAACAACGATTACAACCACGACAATAAAAAAGTACTTCCGATACTCATTCACGGTGATGCAGCGATTGCTGCGCAAGGCGTGGTTTATGAAACTGTTCAAATGGAACAGCTCGACGGTTACCAAACCGGGGGAACATTGCATATTGTAATCAACAACCAAGTTGGTTTTACGACGAATTACAAAGACGGACGTTCCTCTACCTACTGTACCGATGTTGCCAAGGTGATTTTGGCACCAGTACTTCATGTGAACGGTGATGATACGGAGGCCTTGGTGCATGCTATGCGATTGGCCATCGAGTACCGCCAGCGATTTAACAGAGACATCTTCATTGATTTGCTGTGTTACCGAAAGTACGGTCACAACGAAGGTGATGAACCTCGTTTCACACAGCCAATTCTTTATAAGGCCATCTCAAAGCATCCTAATTCACGTGAGATATATGCGAAAAAGCTACTCGCCGAAGGGATAGCAAATGAAGAGATGGTGAAAGAGCTACAGGCTGAATTCAAGGCCATGCTCGAGGTGGACTTTGATGAGTCCAAGAAAATTGAGCGCAACATGATTGTTCCATTTATGAATGAAGAATGGATCAATTTCCCACCTGCTGAACCGGGTGAAATGTTGCAGCCAGTGGACACGACCTTTGATTTATCGAAACTTCACGCTATCGCGAAACATATTACCACCCTACCTGAAGGCAAGAAATTCTTACGTAAGACGGAGCGTTTGATGAAAGACCGCGCTGATCAGTGTAGTATCGAACGCAATAGCTTGGATTGGGGTATGGCAGAGCTGCTTGCCTACGGCTCACTTCTAGCAGAAGACTTTAACATTCGCATCTCTGGAGAGGATGTAGAGCGCGGTACCTTCTCGCATAGACATGCTATTTTGAAAGTTGAGGATAGTGGAGAAGAGGTGAGCCTGTTAAACGAATATCCTGGAAAAGAAGGCCGATTCGCCATTTATAATTCGCTGTTGAGTGAATATGCAGTAATGGGCTTCGATTACGGATACGCCATGACTTCACCAAGGACATTGACAATCTGGGAGGCACAGTTTGGTGATTTCGCTAACGGTGCGCAGATTATGATTGACCAGTTCCTCAGCGCTGCCGAAGACAAGTGGAAGGTTCAAAACGGTTTGGTGCTGTTGCTGCCGCACGGCTACGAAGGCCAGGGTGCAGAGCACAGTTCGGCGCGTCTTGAGCGCTTCTTGCAGCTTTGTGCACAGGAGAATATGACTGTGGCGAACTGTACTACTCCAGCAAACTTATTCCACTTACTACGTCGTCAACAAAAGCGTCATTTCCGCCGCCCATTGGTCGTTATGTCACCGAAGAGCTTGTTGCGCCATCCGCGCGTGAAGAGTACCATGAAAGACCTTGCTGAAGGGAGTTTCCAGCATATAATTCCGGATAATGAAGTGGAAGCAGATAAAGTAACCAAGTTGGTATTTTGTTCGGGAAAACTCTACTACGAACTGCTTGAAGAGCGTGAGGCGCAAAACGCATATCATGTGGCGTTAATTCGCATTGAGCAGTTGTATCCATTGGATGACTTGGCAATCAAGCAGGAGGTTGCAAAGTATCCAAATGTGAAATTGCACATTTGGGCACAGGAAGAACCTGCAAACATGGGCGCATGGACGTATATGCTGTGGCAGATGCATCAAAAACTGACGTTGGTAAGTCCAGCGCCAAGTGCATCAACAGCGAGTGGTTCGAGCAAGGTTGCTCACCAACGTCAACGAGAAACAATTGAAAGAGTATTTAGCATCTAAGTTTTGGAGATATGTTAGAAATGAAAGTGCCTTCACCGGGCGAATCGATTACAGAAGTTGAGATTGCAACTTGGTTGGTGAGTGACGGTGATTACGTTGAAAAAGATCAGGCTATTGCCGAGATAGATTCTGATAAGGCAACTTTAGAGTTACCTGCTGAGGAAGCAGGTGTGATTACCCTTAAAGCCGAAGAGGGAGATGTGGTTGAGGTAGGTCAAGTGGTCTGTATTATCAATACGGCCGCCGCTCGTCCAGAGGGGGCTTCTGCTCCAGCTGAGGCACCTAACGCAGAACCGGGAGTAGAAAAGGCTGCACCAGCAGTGCCGCAAGCGGACACCTATGCTACAGGAACAGCGAGTCCTGCAGCGAAGAAGATGATGGCAGAAACGGGTACTAAAGTGAGCAGAGGAACCGGCAAGGACGGCCGTGTCACCAAGGCAGATGTTATTGATGCAGTTGCTTCAATGGGTTCTGTAGGCAACGGAGAGCGCAGTTCTACGAGCAAAAAGATGAGCAGTCTTCGTCGTAAGCTTGCCAGCCGTTTGGTTACTGTTAAGAACGAGACAGCAATGTTGACGACCTTCAATGAGGTCGACATGAAGCCAATTTTTGACTTGCGCAAAAAATACAAGAATAAGTTTATGGATAAGCACGGTGTGAAATTGGGCTTTATGAGCTTCTTTACGCTTGCAGCAACACGTGCACTTCAGTTGTATCCAGCAACGAATAGTATGATCGACGGCGACCACATAGTGAGTTTCGATTATGTGGATGTAAGTATCGCGGTAAGTGGACCTAAAGGATTGATGGTGCCTGTATTGCGCAACGCGGAAACTATGGATTTTGCCAGCGTGGAAAAAGAGATTGGTCGTTTAGCAAAGAAAGTGCGTGACGGCAAGATCACTTTGGACGAGATGACCGGCGGTACATTTACAATTACCAACGGTGGTGTTTTTGGTTCGATGCTATCGACGCCAATTATTAACCCGCCTCAAAGTGCCATCCTAGGAATGCATAACATCATTCAACGCCCAGTTGCGGTGGACGGTGAAATAGTGATTCGTCCTATGATGTATGTAGCCTTGAGCTACGACCACCGAGTTATTGACGGTCGCGAAAGTGTAGGTACATTGGTGGCTATTAAAGAGGCACTAGAAAATCCTGAAGAAATCCTAATGGGCGGTGATCCTCCAAAGGCTTTGGGCCTATAATTGGATACGAATAACGTATATTTGAAAGCTCCACCTGAGTAGGTGGAGCTTTTTTTTATTGAACTAACCCAAACAATTAAGCATGAAAAGATTTATTGCTGGCTTTTTGACGCTATCGTTGGTGTTGAGCACGTCTGTTTCTTCGGCGCACGAAGGAATGTGGTTGCCAATGCTTATCAAGCGTTTAAACATAGCGGAAATGCAGGCCAACGGTCTAAACCTAACAGCAGAAGAATTGTATGATATCAATAATGCGTCTATAAAAGATGCGATTGTTTCTTTGGGCGGATTCTGTACTGGTGAGATTATCTCAAACCAGGGATTGATGCTAACCAACCACCACTGTGGTTATGATGCAATCCGTTCACATTCTACAGTAGAAAACGATTACCTAACAGACGGATTCTGGGCGATGACTCGCGAGGAGGAGCGCACCAACCCAGGGCTTACTGCAGGTATCCTTATACGCATGGAAGATGTTACCGATAAAGTATTGGCGGAATTGACCGACGATATGACGGAAGCTGAGCGTGCAGCCAAAGCGAGAGAAGTGGGTTCGGCACTTGCTAAAGACGCTACAGATGGCACGAAACACAACGCATACGTTCGTAGTTTCTTCCACAACAATGAGTACTACTTGTTCGTATTCAACACGTATAAGGACGTTCGTTTGGTGGGGGCTCCACCAAGTAGTGTGGGTAAGTACGGTGGCGATACGGATAACTGGATGTGGCCTCGTCACACTGGTGATTTCTCTATGTTCCGCATCTATGCAGATGCGGAAGGAAACCCAGCCGATGTCAGCTTTAATAACGTACCCTTGACGCCGAAGCACCACTTACCGGTGAGCTTGAACGGTGTTCAGGAAGGCGACTTCTCTATGGTGTTTGGATTCCCTGGCTCAACAGACCGCGTCTTGACCTCTACAGGTATCGAGCAAGCAATTAACCTATACAACCCAACTGTGGTAGAGATTCGCGCGCAGAAATTGGCTATCATGAAAAAGGCTATGGATGCGGATGATGCAGTTCGTATCGCACTGGCATCGAATTATGCTTCTACGGCCAACTACTGGAAGTACTTCATTGGTCAGACTGAGCAGTTGAAGAAAAACCGTGTTAAAGCGAAGAAAGAAGCCATTGAAGCGACTTACCTCGCTTGGGCTAATGCCGATGAAAACCTTGGGGAATATGCGGGAGCTTTGGATTTATTGGATGAGGCATATGCCGCTACCGACGCTACTGTGAAAGGTCAAGTATACCTAATGGAAGGTGGTATTCGTGGCGCTTCTTTGCCGTTATATGCATTCCGTCTAAACAGAATGCTAGGCGCTTTGGAAAGCTCAGAAGAGTTGGAAGAAGATAAGCAGAACGTACTTGAATATGCAACAGAGCACTTCAGCGAGTACCGAGAAGATGTAGATCGTAAGTTGGCTCAGGCGCTGTGGGGTATGTGGATGGAAAACGTTCCTGCAGACCAGCAGCCGAGCATTTTCGCTGAGGTTCGCGACAGCATGAGCGGCGATTTAAGCGTACTTGTTAATGAAGTCTATGATAACAGTATCTATGCTTCTAAAGAAGCACTACAATCTTGGTTGGAAACTATGGACTTCGATGCTCTAGCAGAAGATCAAGGAGGCAAAGTAGCTTCCTCATTCATTGCAGCGTACTTTGCTTCGCAAGCTGGCAATGTTGAGGTAAGTGAAAAAATGGAAAAGGGTTACCGCCTGTTTACGGACGGTCTCCGTCAAGCGATGCCTGACAAAGTATTCGCGCCGGATGCGAACTCTACTTTACGTATGACTTGGGGTGTTGTAGGTTCTTATGACCCACAAGATGCTGTTCACTACGACTACGCAACAACGTTGGACGGTGTAATGCAGAAGGAAGATCCTACCAACGATGAGTTTATCGTACCTGCTCGCTTGAAAGAGTTGTACAACGCAAAAGACTACGGTCAGTACGCTGATGAGAATGGTGATCTAATCGTAAACTTCATTTCGAACAATGACATCACTGGTGGTAACTCAGGTTCGCCAGTAATCAATGGTGACGGTGAGCTTATTGGTACTGCTTTTGACGGTAACTGGGAAGCAATGTCAGGAGATATCTTCTTCGAAGACCAGCTGCAGCGTACAATCTCGGTAGATATTCGTTACATTTTGTTTATCATCGACAAGTATGCAGGTGCTAGCCACCTCATTGACGAGATGACTATTGTTAAAGGCAAGAAAAAGCGCAAGAAGCGTCGTAAATAAGCCTTTGGAATAGCTAAATATATAAACCCCCCGTTCGCATCGCGAGCGGGGGGTTTATATATTTAGCTTATAACGTACGTACTTTTTTCTGTGGAATGATCTTGTCCGGCTGCGCAGTTAAAACGTTAAACGCGGTACCAAGCGACTCGAACAGTATCTGCAAAATGGAATATGACCTCAGTATTGTGGGTAATGGGGGTACGTTACCGCTATGGAAATCCTGGTATGGTTACTTGTGACGGTTACGGAGAGGACGATTATGTAAGTTGTTCTAAATGATAAAAAAAGCCCCGCACAGCCGGGCTTTATACTTTCTTGGTTTTATTGCTCTAAACTGACTTCGATGTAGTCTAGAACTTTGTTCATCAGGTGGAGCCTGTCTTTACCGCGTACGTTATGTGGGTGCATTGGGTAAGGGAAGAAATCCATTTGTATACCTGCATCGATGAAGGCTTTCACCAAGCTTAGATTGTGTTGCATCACTACTACATCATCCACGGTTCCATGGATGAGCAGGAGGTCACCTTCCAAGTTTTCCACGTGGTTGTGGAGTCTGCTGGCAGCATATCCGTCCACATTTTCCTCCGGACGGTCCATGTAGCGCTCGCCGTACATCACTTCGTAATACTTCCAATCGGTAACTGGTCCACCAGCTACGCCAGCTTTAAAGGTGCCTGGCTGACGAAGCATCAAAGCGGTGGTCATAAATCCTCCGTAGCTCCAGCCGTGAACAGCCATACGATTACCATCGATGTACGGAAGAGATTTGAGGTATGCTACACCGGCCAATTGGTCCTCCATTTCAACGGTTCCAAGCTGTCGGTGAATTTGCTGTTCGAATGCTGTGCCGCGATGTGCTGAGCCTCGGTTGTCAAGTGTAAATACAATGTAACCGCGGTTCGCAAATTCATTCATCCAAAACTGACCTCCACCGTTCCATCGGTTGGTGATCATTTGAGCGTGAGGACCACCGTAGACGTAAACCAGCACAGGATATTTCTTTGCTGGGTCAAAATCGAACGGTTTGTACATTCTTGTGTGGAGTGTAGAACCGTCAGGTCCCGTAATACTCCCGAGTTCTGGCTTGCGAATATTGGTACCTTCGAAAGGATCAGTAGCTTCTGCCAATATCCTCACTGTCTTGCCCGAAACTGAAGATAATTTTGTCGTAGTCGGAGTGTTTACCGACGAATAGCGCGTAATGAAGTAGCTGCCATCTTTTTGAACAGTAGTACTGTGTACGCCGCCTTTTGTAGTGAGTTGCTTTTGCCTGCCTTTGAGGCTTACGCTAAACAGATGTGATTCTCTAGGGTCTTCACCGGTTGCGGTAAATAGAATATCTCCGCTCTTATTACGGCCAACAATCCCTGTGGCTACAAATTCGTTATCGGTCAATTGACGTACTAAAGCACCTTTGGTGTTGTACAGGTATAGGTTCATAAAACCTTCGCGCTCGCTCAACCAGATGAACTCTTTGTTGCTCACCCAATAAGCAGGAAACTCAGGTTCTGCCCATTTTTCATTATTCACGCTGAAGAGCCTTGCAACACGCTTTCCATTTTTCGCATTGAAAGCAACCACATTATAGTTGTTTTGTGCACGATTAACGATGGCCAAGACGATGGTTTTACCGTCCGGCGACCAGCTTAAGTTGGTCAGGTATTGTTCGTGCTCAATGCCGTCAGTCTCCAGATACACTGCTTTTTCCATGCCTTTGTGTAGAACGCCCACTCTTGCGTACTCTGAACCTTGGCCGGCCATAGGGTATTTGATTTCGCGAAGCGACCCTGGGGTAGATTCAATATCTAAAATCGGGTAGTTTGATACAGCCGATTCATCTTTCTCGTAGAACGCAATAGCATCACCGCTCTCGTTCCAGAACAATCCTTCTGTAATACCAAATTCACTGCGAGCGATGGCTTGGCCGGCGACAATATTGGCATTCTCGTGGGAGGTTACTTGTTGCATTCTTCCGTCTTCGCTCCAGTTGACGTAAACGTTGTTATTAATCGTATAGGCAGCATTTAAAGCCGAAGAGAGGTGTACATTTCCAGCTCCTTCAGTCATACTAAAGAGCGAGGAAGCTTTTTTTGATTCTAAATTATAGGTGAACAAGTGGCCATTTTGCGTGAAGTGTAAATTTTGGCCGTCTTCTGACCAATTAAGCATCCAAGTGCCACCAATTTTCGTTTCAAAATCGGCCAAAGCTTCATTGATCTCATCTGCAGATAAACGGCTTGTTTCTTCACCACTTTTTACATCAATAATGGCCAAGCTTTGGTAGCCGTCTACTACATGGGAATAGCTGTCGCTGCCAGGGACCCATTTTGGTGAAATCAATCCTTGTGGGTAGTACTTACGGCCATTGAGAACGGCATCTTCAAGCGTAAGCGTTGTTTGGGAAAAACCGGTCAAAAAGACCAATAACGCCGAAGTTAAAATGTAGTACTTTTTCATTTTTGATTATTTAGTAGTATCTGAATCTATGTTTCCATCCACCAAGCGGATCACGCGCTTGGCGCGCTGAGCGATATCTTCTTCGTGGGTAACGAGCACAACGGTATTGCCGGCGGCTTGGATATCGTCGAAGAGTTTCATGATTTCAATCGAAGTCTTTGAATCAAGGTTACCAGTAGGTTCATCGGCTAGAATGAGGGCAGGGTTATTGACCAAGGCACGGGCAACCGCTACACGCTGGCGTTGACCTCCTGAAAGCTGGTTGGGACGGTGTTTCATACGGTCGGCAAGACCTACCTGCTCCAAAACCTCTGCAGCCCGGGCTAATCGTTCTTCTTTGCTAAGGCCGGCATACACCAACGGTAGGGCAACATTTTCTAACGCTGTCGAGCGTGGGAGGAGGTTAAAAGTTTGAAAGACGAAGCCAATTTCGCTGTTGCGAATTTCTGCTAGAGCATTATCGTTCAAAGAGCTAACATCAGTACCATTCAGCTCGTAGCTTCCGCTCGTTGGGGTATCCAAACAGCCTAATAAATTCATCAAAGTAGACTTACCAGAACCAGAGGGCCCCATCAAGGCGACGTATTCGTTTTTCCCAATATCAAGATTAACGCCCTTCAAGACATGTACGGTTTGCGCACCTAATTTAAAGTCGCGCGTGATGCCGCGCAATTGGAGAATGGCATCTGTGGTTGGCATATGGGTTTATTAGGTTGGTTAGGAGCCTTAAAAATAGCTATTCGTAGTCAAACTCACTGAGTTCGAGCCACCTCATTTCCTTTTCATCCAATTCAGCCAATACTTCCTTAATCTCCTCAGCCGCTGCGGCCACCTCCTCAGCATCCTGCTGTGCTGCTTCAAAAACAGCTTTCAGTTCATCTCTGCGGGCTTCCAATGACTCAATCTGACCGGGCAGTTCGTCCCACTCGCGCTTTTCCATGTAGCTGAGCTTGGTCTTGACCTTCTCCTTCTTTGGTTCTTCCTTCGGTATCTCTTTGGCTACCGATGTGCGTATAGCGTCTACACGCTTTTGCCCTTCACGCCATTCATAGTAGCGACCGTTAAAGTCTTTGATGCGTCCGCCGCCCTCAAATATTAATAGGTGATCACACAACTTATCTAAGAAATAGCGGTCGTGACTGACCACAAGCAAGCAGCCCGAATATTCTTCTAAAAAGCTCTCCAAAGCTTGAAGGGTGAGGATGTCTAAATCATTGGTTGGCTCGTCGAGAATGAGGAAGTTGGGGTTCTTCATCAAGATGGTCAGCAAGAACAACCGGCGACGCTCTCCACCACTTAAAGTGCTGACGTAGGAGTACTGCTGGTGGCTGTCGAAAAGAAAGCGTTCACACAGTTGCGACGCGGTCAATTTTTGACCCTTCTCCAAGGTGATATATTCCCCAATCTCTTGTACCACCTCAATAACTTTGAGGTTGTCCTTATTTACAATGCCGTCCTGGGTATAATGACCAAAAACCACCGTATCGCCAGTAACTATTTTTCCTTTATCCGGGGCCAATTCGCCCATGATTATTTTCAACAACGTAGTCTTTCCACTCCCGTTAGGCCCAACAATTCCAACGCGTTCACCTTTCTTGAAAATGTAATTGAACTGTTCGATCAACAACTTATCTGGGAAACTTTTAGCCACCTTGTGCAGCTCCAAAATCTTCCCGCCCAAGCGCTGCGTATTCAATTTCAGAGTTACTTCTCTATCGTCGATTCGTTTTTTCGCCGCCTCCTTGACATCCTTGAACCGGTCTTTTCTATCCTTTGATTTTCCCGTCCGCGCGCTCGGCGTCCTGCGCATCCAATTCAGCTCTTTCTTAAACAACTGTTTGGTCTTGTGTAGATTCGCCGCTTCGTTGACTTCGCGCGACTCTTTCTGCTCTAAGTAATAGCTGTAATTTCCCTCGTATTTATAGAACTGCAAGTTTTCTAGCTCATAGATGGTCCCGCATACGCGCTCTAAAAAGTAGCGGTCGTGCGTAATCATCAAAAGGGCACCCTTGTAATTGATTAAATATTCTTCAAGCCATTCGATGATATCGAGGTCTAAATGGTTGGTGGGCTCATCCATCAAAATGAGGTCAGGCTCTTCAATAAACAGCTGAGCCATTGCAAGGCGCTTGACCTCTCCACCTGAAAAATTATTTACTGTGCGGTCCATATCTGGCAAATTCATACGGCCGTGCATCTCTTGAATGCGCCCCTCCAGGTGCCATCCCCCTGTGGCCTCAACCTTTTCGAGGGCCGCCTTTAACCTCTCGGTATCGCCAAAGGAGAGGATGCCCTCATAGTCCCTTAAAGCATCGAGCCCGGGGTGTTTACTTTGGTAAAGAATTTCACGAACGGTCTGTCCGTTTTCAAAAGAAGGTTGCTGGCTGAGGGTGCGAATCTTAATGCCCTTACGGAAGGTAACCTCGCCCGTATCTGCAATGGTGGGGTCCACCAGCGTGTTCATCAAGGTACTTTTGCCTGCACCATTTTTGGCGACGATGGCAATTTTATCGCCCGCATGAATACCAAAGGTGATGTCCTTGTACAGGGCCTTAATGCCATATGACTTACTTATTTTATGTACTGAAATAAGGTTTTTCGCGTCCAATTTTGAGTTTACTCTTATTTATCCACCTCCAACGAAGTGATCCAAGTTGCAATAGTAAATAAATCTTCATCAACCACCCAAGTTATGGGGGCCATTGGCGGATAATCTGGCCAATTTTCTTGAACGGGTTGCTTAATAAGGGATATAATTTCTTCCTCGCTGTAGCCGCGTGCAGCAATTTCCTTGTAAGATGGACCAATGAGTTTCTTATCGACCTTGTGGCAGCCCAAACAGGTGCTTTTTGCAAGAAGCGACTTCACTTCCGAAGGAATGTCCGACTTCTTTGCGGTCACTGGCTTTTTCATCACGGGGTAAGATGGCGCCGAAGGTTGCTCAGACTCACTACAACAACTTTCTAACACTGCTACGAACAAAATGCTCAGAAAAGCGTGATAAAAGTAGGTAGATTCACATTTCATCTGCTTAAATTTTGACTATGATAAAGATAAACCTCAAACCAAGCGAATGGTTGAAAATCGGTATACTTATTTCGGTCTTTGTGGTGGGCTCCACCGCGGCGTACCAGATATTACAGCCAAAACCGAGATTACCCATCTATAACCCATCAGATCTGAACCCTGCCGTGGTAGACGATGATCTTGAGCGTATAGGGCGTGGCCATCGCATAGGTAATTTTGACCTTATTGATCAATGGGGCAATAAGGTGGATTCTTCGCTCTTCCAGGGCAAAATCTATGTGGCAGACTTTTTTTTCACGACCTGTCCAACCATCTGTATTGATATGGGCAAGAACTTCCAACGCATACAGGAGGTGTACAAAGACGAGGATCGATTAAATCTTGTAAGTCATACCGTGATGCCCGAAATAGATACTGTTGAAGTGATGCACACCTATGGGGAGCGCATTGGCGCATTAAAGGGGAAATGGCATTTATTGACCGGAGAAAAGGGCGAGTTGTACCGAATGGCACGCAGAGAATATTTCGCTGTGATGGAGCAAGGCACAAGTTTCGACGAGCACGACTTTATTCATACTGAAAATGTCATTCTCGTAGATGAGAAGAAACGCATCCGCGGCTTTTATGACGGAACAAGCGACCTTGACATCGACCGATTGATCAGGGACATTCAAATCCTATTCGATAGAAAATAAGGAATTTTATTCTTAGCGAGCACCCGTAGAATCCTGAGTAAAGACCGGTTCTGGAAGCGCCATCGGATTCTCTCTTGGGGTGTCTTCAAAGGGACTAATTTCCGGTACTGTTGGCGCTACTTTGAGCATCTCTGGAGTCGTTATTTCAGTGCTGTCTAAGTCTGTGCTGTCCGCGTTCAAAATGAAAAAATCATCATAGGCTACAAGTATACTGTCCGGTATATCGAAGAGGGCTGTGAATCCTAGGTAGGAGGTATCGGAAGCAGGCATAGCCAAGTGAACATCGCCACGGTGAAAGTCCCATATTTTATTTGTGCTGTCTTGAGGATGTTTCTGCAAACCGGCCCAGTGCTTTCCTAATATGGTCCCGGATTCACTAATGTAGAATCGGGTATATTTTGTGTTTTCGAATAATGCTGGACGGAAGGTCAAGTAATCTTCCACTATTCCGCGATCTCTCGCATATTCTCCAACTTTGATGTTGCCTTTTTTATAGTATTCAAAGGGTAGTCGGTTCTCATTGTATCGGATGAGTAGATCGTTCTCTGCCCAAACCCCCAAACTGTCCAAGGCTTGCACACGGTACAAGCTTAACCTATTTTTGAGGTAGCGAACGTCGTTGGGAAAATAGCTCAGCAACGCGTCTTGAGTTTTCTGAGCTTTTTTATGGTCTCGCCATATGTGCCATTCCATATCTACCTGTTGCTCGGCAGTCATGCGCCAAAAATCTTTGCCGCGCTCAAAACGCATCATATTCTCGTCGACCCATTCTCTCGCTTTGAAGTAGTTTTCGCGTTCAATAGAAATGCGGGCGAGCATGTAGAACGGCGTTTGTTTGTCGTAGAGTTCAGAGATGGCGTAGTAGGTGTTATAGGCACTTTTTAAGTCACCTAGTTCATACTGAATTCCAGCTTTACGCAGCATGTATTTCAGATGATTGGCCCTAAATTCAAGACACTTCTCAATATTCCCTAGTGCTTTGCGAAGTTGACCTAACTCGTAGAAGGCTGTTGCGCGGAAATAATACAGATCCTCGCTATTCATGTGCTTTGAGATGGCTAGATCATAATGCATCAAGGCCTTAGTGGGTTCCTTCTTTTCGATGGACATGAAAGCACGTCCTATGGTCATGTTGTCTCTTCCGCTTAGCGTGGCGCCTTTGGGCGAATACTCGATGATTTTATCATAGCTCTTGGTGTTCCAAAGCCTTCCGATATAGCTGCTTTGAGCAGCTAAACTGGTAGCAAGGCACGCGAAAAGTATGACTAGGTTACGGCTCAATTTTATCTTCTTTGGAGTTTGGTAGTATGATGGGTTGTTCAAGTTCCCAGTTGGCCTTTACTTCAAAAGTCTGGCCAGAAATAAGCGGTTCGGCGGATGTATTTAATGTCCAAGAGGGACTGTCCCAAAGGCCATTGCCGTTGAGATCTAAATATCCGAACAACTCATACTTTCCTGGCGCATAATAGTGTGCTTCAGTTTTGAGAGTATCCTTACTTGCACCGGTACACAGGTCAAATAGTACATCTCCTGCGCGATGTGCGTAGAGGATAACAGAATCTGCCGATGGGGGTATAGTGAAGCTGATTAGGCCTAGATTTTCGCTCGAGGTGGTATCCACAAAATTGGCCACAGAATCTAAAGCAGCCGTGTCCAAGTTTGGAAATTCAAAGCGCTCTGCCGAATAAGGGATTGCGATTAATGAGGAGTCGGATGAGGTCGGTATACCCTTGAGAAAGCCGAAGGTTTCAACGCCATCGTCCCAGATTTTATTAAAATTGATGTCTTCAAAGACTAAGAAATCAAATGTATCTTTAGGAAGATAGCTGAGGTAAAAAGAACCGTCTTTACCTGGAGTAGTACTGAACTTTGGAAGCCCCACAGTATCGCTGCCTTCAGGTAATAGCCAAATGGTGAGGTCTTCAAAAGCACCTTTACCCGTTTTGTCAATATGACCTCCAACCTGCATACTGTCAATGAAGGAGCCCGTGCTCCAGACGACCTCGAGGTTAGCGTATTTATTATTCTCATTCAGGTCGCCTATTTCATCGCCCATTGAGATCCTATAGGTCGTGTTTTCCAAAAGTTGTTCGTCTTCCCACTTCAATTTTAGTTTTTTGCCTATGATCTCAAATTCCAACCCTTCAAGCGGCGGACTCGTCGCGATATTACCGCGCAATTTTATCCCTTGGATGTATTCATTGAAAACGATTTCCGCTCCATTACCTGTAAAGTTCAATGCACCTAGCGTTGGCGTCATTTTGATCACAGCAGGTGGTGTTTCGTCCTTAGGCCCGCCTTGCGGACGACTTTGAACGGCACACCCTACCAGAAGCAATAGGAAGGAAGGAATGAGGAATCGTTTCATGAGCTAAAGGTCACCAATTATCGGCATACATACTTAGAGGAAACGGACAATTCCCTGTCAATATTTCAACAGTATTCGATTCCGATTAAAAAAGTAAATTAGTGTCTTATTATAATCACACGCTTGTGAAAAAATTTCTACTCCTATTCATGTCAGTTTTTGCTCTGGGAGCAAATGCACAATCTTACTGTTCGCCGACTTACACACTGGGTTGTACTTATGGCGATGACATCAACGATGTTTATATTGGAACTTTCTCTGATACAGCTACAGGCTGTTCGACAGGTAACTACTACGTGGCAACTTCTGATACGATTTATATCCAACAGACGGCGCCTACCTCGGTTGAATTTACTTCAAACTATTCTACGCAGTATTTTGCTATTTGGGGTGATTGGAACAACGACGGTGATTGGGATGATGCTGGAGAGCATCTTTGGTCTTCTTCGACGAACCAGTGGAACGGTAATGTGGAATCAATCACAATTCCTTCTACTGTATCACTAGGCTCTTACCGCATGCGCATCCGTTCAAATTATTCTGCAGCTATTTCAGCTACAGAAAGCTGTTCAAGCATGTCTTACGGTGAGGTTCACGATTATACAGTGACCGTTACTACACCGCCGGCATGTCCGGCACCGACCTTTGCAAGCATCACTGCTTCAGATTCATCGGCTACTCTTACTTGGAATTCGAACGATACAACGTTTGTTGTTGAGTACGGTACATCTGGTTTCGTGAACGGTCTCGGACTTCAAGTAACTGCGAGTGACACGTTTGCTACGATCACTGGTTTGAGCTCAAACACAGCCTACGATTTCTACATTAAAACAGATTGTACAGCGGATACAAACGGTTATAGCACAAACGTTGGACCGTTCTTCGTGAAGACGTTGTGTACTTCGGTAAGCACACCGCTCTATGAGAGCTTTGATACAGATTCAACGGGCGGATTCTCAAATCCAAATGCTCCTTCATGTTGGTACTATGCTGAAAATTCTGGTGCTGCTGGATACGGATACATAGCCGGTTCTTCTTGGAATTTGAGTCCATATTCAGGTACTCAGATGTACTACCTCTACAACAGCTATGATTCAGCGGTTGAGGCATTGATTAGTCCTGCCATTATTGGTTTAGATAGTGGTACGAAGCAGATGGACATCTATATGGCGTGTACAGGCTGGTCTTCAGGCAATGATGTCATTGTGGGAACTGTTAGCAGCCCGACAGATTTGAGCAATTTCAATGCTATTGACACAATCAGTGTACCTAACGGCGCTTCTTGGAACATGTACACGGTGTACTTCGATGCAAGTGCAGGGTACAACATGAGCGACCAACACATTGCCATCATTTCAACCTCGATAAACACCTACACGGCGGTATACTTTGATGAAATCATCATAAAGGACGCACCACAATGTTTACCGCCTTCGGCATTAAGCATTGGTTCGCTAGGTGCAGATTCGGCTGAGGTCAATTTCACTGCAGCAGGTATTGCCACTTATCTAGAATACGGTCCTGTAGGGTTTGTACCGGATTTCCAACAGAGTACAGGAACGCTTGTTACTGCATCGTTGTCACCGCATTGGTTAACAGGTCTTGACACAAACACTTCATACGACGTATACGTATACCAAATGTGTGTGGATAGTACCGTAAGTCCAGCCTTTGGTCCTGCGACATTTAAGACGCTACAGTGTGCCCCGTCGTCAATGTGTACGTTTGACATTGAACTTACAGATACATGGGGCGATGGATGGAACGGTGCTCAAGTTGAAGTCTTGAATTCATCAGGCGGGGTAGAATATACTCTAGGTGCAGGATTTACCACGGGCACTTCGTATACGGAAACTATCATGGTTTGTACAGGTGAAACATTTACCATTCAAGTTAGTGTTGCCGGTTCTTATCCTAGCGAGATCGGTTTAAATGTTCTTTCAAATAGTTCTGTTGTCGATTCTTACACGGCAACTTCAGCTACAACCGTTAGTACTCAAATGGCACAATTCACAGCATCCTGTAACGCAGCTTGCCCACCACCAAAGAGCTTGACTTATGCAGCAGGAAAGAATGATGCGACCTTCACCTTTGATCAGAACGGAGGTTCTGCGACCTACGTTTACGAGTGGGGTCCAGTGGGATTTGCACAGTCAACAGGTATAATCTCTAATAACATTGATTCAACGACAAGTAACACTTTCTCCATCTTTGGTTTGAGCGCAGCCACTTGCTATGATGTATTCCTTATCGGAAATTGCGGTGCTAGCGGAGTGAGTGATACATTGGGGCCGTTGACCTTCTGTACTAATCTTTGTGATACTACAGATTTATGTACTTGGACGATGAGTATGTATGATTCATGGGGCGATGGATGGAACGGTGCTGAAGTACAAGTATTGTATAACGGTGCCTTCGGTCAGTCCTTTACATTCTTAACAGGCGATTCGTCTATTGTAGATTTCCAGGTATGCAGTGGAACGCAGATTTCAGTATTCAACAGCGCTGCCGGATCCTATCCTTCTGAGGTAAGCTATGTGCTTTCGAATTCCTCTGGTACGCAAAGCACTTCTGTGAGTACGGGTAATTTTACAGTAGGTGTCCAAGATACCTTGGTTGCGAATTGTGTCACAGTTTCTTGTCCAATGCCATCGAATTTGACGAATACGAACATTGGCGCTACAACTTCTGATATTTCATGGACAGGTGGTACAGGAACTTTCTTGTACCAATACCGTGCTCAAGGAACCACTACTGGTCCAATGCTCAGCGGTATATCAACTGCAACAACGGCTTCAATGATGGGTCTAACGCCGTCTACCACGTACGACTTCTACGTGAAAGAAGCTTGTGCTCCAGGCGATACATCGATGACCATGTATCACGTGTTTACTACAGATTCCTGTGCAGCAATTACATTAGGTAATCCACAGTTCAACGTGGATAGCGTGAATGCTGCAGCTGCAGCACTGACCTTTAACTGGAACAGTGCAAACACCACTGGATTCAATATTTCTTTTGGTGACGGTAACTTAGCGACGGGTGTTGGGGGTACAGTTTCACACTCGTACACTGCCAACGGTACATACTCCGTAACATTGACCGTATACAGCGATTGTGACACTGTTAGCAAGACGTTTAATGTACAAGTTGGTACTATCGGTATCGAGGATAATGCTGGAATTACTGCCTTGATTATTTATCCCAATCCAACACAAGGGTTGGTGACCATCGATGGTGAGATTTCACACAACGCTGAGGTGAGTATTCGAATAATCAACTACTTGGGTCAGGAGATCCTAGCAGATGAATTTGACCCTACTTCTTCAGTTCTAATGAAAACGTATGATTTGAGCGCGGCTGGGGCGGGAGCTTATCTCATCGAGGTTGCAACGAATCGAGACGTAGTACAGAAATCCATTATTGTTCGTCACTAAACCTCCAAGGCTAGTCCAAGCAAATGCAAGGGTTTCTCTGGGAATTCTTCCTGAATGACTTCTGTAGCATAATGCAACGTCAATGCCATAATTGAGTTTGTGATAAGTGGAACTTATTGATGGGTAATTGATTAATACTGCGCTAATGCTGGCCTCGACTGTTGACAAAATCCTTTGTAGGTACTTACCCTAGAGAACGGAGCACCTAGGTTGCGCAGCTAGACACATTTGGCATACGCTTTGCTCTTGAGGGTGGAAAAGGTCTTTACCAAGGAGGTAATGTTTATGAAAGACGAGGCTTGTTAAAAACTTAGCATCATTGTAAAGTAGATATGCTGGGATTGAGGTAGTTTCGTTCTTATATAAGACAAACTAATTTGGAGCTATGAGTTCAATAGGAAACAAAGGGAGATTAGGATTGGTAATTGGCCTATTGGCTGTTGTTGTACTTGCATTGGGCGTATTGCTCTATTTACGCAGTGAAGAGAAGCATGCAATGGAGTTAGACAAGCAAGAATTGACCTTAGAACTGAGTGGTTTGAAGGAAGATTTGATTAGCCAGATTGGCGAGAACGACAGTCTAAATTCATTTATTGAGACAGAGACAGCACGTTTAGGCTCGTTGATTGATAGCATTAACGCTGTAAATGTTGACAACAAAAAACAATTAACAAACTACCGTTACCGTTTGAGAAGCTTGAAGTATCAGAATGCGGAGTTGGTAGAACAATTGGATAGCATAAACGAAGCATATGCGGCGCTCAAGATCCGTGAGCAGATGATTGCAGACAGCTTGAATTTCGCGATAACTGCAAACCAGGCGCTTTCCGGTCAGAACAGTGTACTTTCAAATACAGTGGCCAAAGGAAAGCAGTTGGTTATTGCTGCATCCTCAGCTAAGGCGGCTCGTATTAGCAATAGTGGCAGGGAGCGCAAGACAATGCGTGCGAAGAAAACGGACCGTGTGAATGTTTGTATCACCATCGCTAAAAACCGTATTGCAGATTCAGGCGAGCGTACATTGTACGTGAAGCTCTTTGCACCAAACGGTAAGGAGGTTGACGCGCCTGAGAACAACAAAGCAGTTGTTGGCGGCGTTAACAGCGGTTACAACGGTATTGCGAAAGTGAATTTCCAAGGAGAAGCAATGGACGTGTGTATTGCTGCGAACAGAGCGACAGATGCACCTGTTATATTAAAACCAGGAATCTACACTGCAGCCGTTATGACGGACTCGTACGTTTTGGGTACAGTAGCAGTAGAATTGAAATAATACCATGAAGAAGCTATTCATTTTTGCACTTTTCGGTGCACTTACCACCTCTTGTGTGAGCACTAAGGTGCACAAAACCTTACAAGAGAAGTACGATATTCTTTCGAACGAAGCAGATCAGCTTCGTCAAAAGAGCGAAATGCGAGCGGCTGAGAACTCAGAACTCGAGCGTACACTAGGAGAGGTACGTCGTGATGTGAATCAGCTTCAAGAGGATACAATTGTAAAGTTTGACGAGCTGCGCGCCTTGCAGACCAAATACGACCGTTTGTCCAAGCAGTACGATTACTTACTCGACAACAACAGTACTTTGATTGCTGCAAGTGCTCGTGAAAACAAAGCTCTGATGGACGAGCTTAGTACGATACAAAGCCGTCTTCAAGCGAAAGAAGACAGTCTAAACACAGAGCGCCGTGCCTTGGAAAATGGGCAACGTCGAGTTTCGGAGCTTGAGGGCGTTATTCGTCGTCAAGACAGCACGGTAAATTATGTTCGTCAGAAAGTGGCGGATGCTTTGCTTGGATTCACGGGCAAAGGACTTACTGTCAACATGCGTGATGGTAAGGTCTACGTAAGCTTAGAGAACAGTCTACTCTTTGCACCAGGATCTTGGAGTGTGGCAGCAAATGGACAAGTCGCTTTGGACAACCTTTCTAAAGTTCTTGCAGATAACGAGGAAATCAGCGTGCTTGTTGAGGGGCATACGGACGACGATCCTTACCGAGGACAGAGCCAAGTTAAGGACAACTGGGACCTCAGTGTGATGCGCGCTACGAATGTGGTAAAGATTTTGACTAAGAATGTGGGTCTTGACCCAAAGCGAATTACAGCAGCCGGTCGCGGTGAGTACGTGCCTTTGGTTGAGAACAGTTCTTCGAGCAACAAAGCCATCAACCGTCGCACGGAGATTATCCTAACACCAGATTTAACAGAGCTTGCTAATTTACTAGATTCAGCGGGGGAGTAATTGCTTTATTTAGAATTGGTCACTGACCAATTCTTCAATTCTTTTCAATCCCACTATGTCAATTTCGTAGTGGGATTTTTCTATTTGGTGGTGAGCACTTACGTAGATGCGTTCAAATCCAAGTTTTTCAGCCTCGCGTATGCGCTGCTCTACCTTGGTCACCGGTCTAACTTCACCGGTCAATCCAACCTCTGCGGCAAAACACACCTTATCCGATATAGGCTTATCGTTATTCGAGCTGAGAATGGCAGCAATCACGGCTAAATCTAAAGCAGGATCATCTACGCGTAGTCCACCAGTGATGTTTAAGAAGACGTCCTTTTGTCCCAATCGGAACCCACAACGCTTCTCTAAAACTGCCAATAGCATATTCAGTCGACGCGTGTCAAAACCCGTCGTAGATCGCTGAGGCGTCCCGTAGACTGCTGTCGAACACAACGATTGGAGTTCCAATAGCATAGGACGAATACCCTCTAACAATACCGCTACAGCATTACCGCTGAGACCATCGTGTTGTTTGGTTAAAAGCAAATCGCTCGGATTTGCTACCCCTTTAAGGCCTTCTTGTTCCATAGTATACAACCCAATCTCATGGGTAGATCCAAATCTGTTTTTATTTGCTCTTAAGATGCGGTACAATAGGTTGGGGTCTCCCTCAAACTGAAGGACAATGTCCACCATATGCTCTAATATCTTCGGTCCCGCGATACTTCCTTCTTTGTTGATATGACCAATCAAGAGAACCGGGGTTCCTGTCTCCTTTGCGTAACGAATAAAACTTGCAGCACTCTCCCGGATTTGAGCTACTGAACCCGGTGTGCTTTCAACATGAGGCACGTGAAGCGTCTGTATAGAATCTATGACCACAAGGTGTGGTCGCATTTTTTTTAAATGGTTGAAAATGACCTCCGTTTTGGTCTCGTTCAAAAGGAACAATTCACTTTCTGTGTGGCCAATTCTTTCCGCTCTAAGCTTGATTTGTGAAGGACTTTCTTCACCGCTTACATAGGCTACGGTTCCACTGAATTTAAGTGCCATCTGTAAGAGCAAGGTGCTCTTACCAATCCCGGGCTCGCCACCCAACAAAACCACCGAGCCTGGTACAATACCGCCTCCTAATACTCGTGAAAATTCGTCGTCGCGAATTGGATAACGTTGTACAGTGGAGTGCTCAACTTCATTAATTTTAAGCGGCCTAATTGAGGGATTATCCCCACTCCAAGCTCGTGGATCAGGCTTGCTTTTAGTCTGCGTTTCCTGCACGAGCGTGTTCCACTCTTTACATCCCTGGCATTGCCCCATCCATTTAGAATGTTCAGTACCACAGTTGTTGCAGATAAAGATGCTCTTACTTTTTGCCATGGAGATTATTTCTTCCTAGTAAAATACAGAATTAGCACACCAATAGCACCTGTTGCAATGAACATTAAACTATTGCCGCTATGGATGATGGTAGCATATGCGGTTCCTAGTTCTGGCGAATAACCAACGACTGTGAGTGCCTTCGATACGAGATAGTGGTAGGCGCCAATACCACCAGGCACAGGAACAACGTACCCTAAACCGGCTGCAACACTGACATAAAATGCTTCAGAAAGCCCTAGGGCTTCTAATCCTGGCACGATTTTAAAACCTACAAATATCGTAGCTATGTAGCACATCCAAATACCTACGCTATATGCCCAGAACAAGAATTTGTTCTCGACATTTTGAACGCTTTTTAAGCCCTCAACAAGCCCTTGAATGAAGCTGATTATTTTCTGAGCAAAACCCCATTGCGACCACATTTTTCGAGTGCTCCAAAGACCAATTAGTAAAAGTATAGTGACGCCAATTAAAGCACTGACTAACAATGGCGATAGCGAAGGAAAACTGGCACCGCTTTGAATTAGGAAGATGGATAGTTGTGTTGCTTGCGTAATGATAGTAATCAAAAAGACAAAACCAAACATAAGGATGTCTACTACCCGCTCAAGTAAGACAGTTCCGAAGAGCTTATCAATAGGGATATCGTCGGTGCGGTTGATTGCAGTGCATCGAGCTACTTCACCAACTCTTGGTGTAACAAGATTGACTAGGTAAGAAAAGGCTACCGCTGCGATGGCATTGAGTGAACTCACATTGTAGCCGAGGGTCCCCAAGAGCTGCACCCATCGGATGCCGCGAATGATAATGGCAATTAATCCAATTCCAATTGCGATAAATAATCCGAACCCATCAACGGACTGAATGTTCTTCGATAATTCTTCAGGGTTGGTATTTTGAAATGTAAAATAGAGTAACAATCCGCCAATGCTCAAGAAGAGCATGTATTGCAACACCTTTTTTACATTTTCCGTCACTATTTCAAGAGATTAGTTGATTCGTCTGGGAATACAATCCGAGGTTTGTGTGTCTTTGCTTCTTCTGGGGTCATTTGCGCATAAGCGATAATGATAATCACATCGCCTTTTTGAACACGACGAGCGGCAGGTCCATTTAAAACAACACTTCCCGTGCCGCTGCCTCCTGAAATGGTGTAGGTGTCGAAACGCTCCCCATTATTGACGTTGACGATGTAAACACGTTCACCAGGAACAATACCAACCGCAGCCATTAAATCATAATCTAAAGTGATAGAACCCACGTAATCAAGGTCCGCTCCTGTGACCTTAACGCGATGAATTTTACTCTTTACAACCTCTATTTGCATGGCGCAAAAGTAGATTAAAAAAGAGGAAGGTTATCGATAAGGCGAACTTTTCCGCACATAACAGCCGCAAAGACTCTTGTCGGAACATTTAATTTGAACCTATCTACCGGAATCAACGTATTTGCCGCACTGAATTCGAGGTATTCCACCTCGAGGTAATCGACACTATTGATTTTTTTAATTAGCGCTCTTTGGGCAGTTTTTGGTGAGGTAGCCCCAAAATCTGTATCCTGAATCCATCGCGAGATAATATGGTAAATTTCTTTGGCTGCTCTTCGCTGGGCGGATGACAAACGGAGGTTTCGGCTGCTCATGGCGAGGCCGTCGTCTTCGCGTAGTGTAGCACAAGGCACGATTTCTACGTGCCAATTTTCCTCATTAACAACGTGCTTGATTATAGCGAGCTGTTGATAGTCTTTTTCACCAAAAAATGCGCGGTGTGGCTCGATGATTTCAAAGAATCGTGTTACAACAGTTGCCATTCCGTCGAAGTGACCAGGTCGTCCAGCTCCTTCCATGAATTTGCTCAACGAACCAAAATCAAAGCTTCTTGATTTCAGCCTATGTGGATAAAGATCTTTTTGAGAGGGCAGGTACACAACTACTTCTCCGGTATCACGCAAGAGGCGTAAATCTTTCTCAAGGGTCGAGGGGTACTTGTCCAAGTCCTCCGCATTGTTGAATTGTGTTGGATTCACGTATATACTCACCAGGGTATAGTCGTCCATTGAAAGACTGCACTTTACTAAACTCAGGTGGCCTTTGTGAAGTGCACCCATCGTAGGCACAAATCCAAGGGTTTGCTCCCCAATGCTAACTCGCCACTCGTTTAATTCTAAAATATTTCTTAAAACGGTCATTTTGGGCTGTAAAAGGGCTCAAAACTAGGCTATTCTTAGGAAAAAGCGTCAAAAAAAGGTATCTTTGCCCCCTAGTTTAAAAACATCTAATCCGTATGGATAGCAAGAGAGTATTGTTTATCTCACAGGAAATTCACCCATACCTACCTGAGAACAAGATTTCAAGCACAACTTTAGCGCTAGCTAAGAAAACGAATAATAGTGGCCATCAGGTACGCGTTTTTATGCCTCGTTTTGGGGTGATTAATGAACGTCGTCACCAGTTGCACGAGGTTATCCGCTTGAGCGGTATGAATGTAGTGATTAATGACATGGACATGCCGTTGATCATTAAGGTTGCTTCGGTTCCTGGAGCACGCATGCAAGTCTATTTCATCGATAACGAGGAATATTTCAAGCGCAAGTTTACCTACACGGACGCTGACGGTAAATACTTTGAGGATAACGATGAACGTACTCTGTTCTTCTCTAAAGGGGCTATTGATACTGTTGAAAAACTAGGGTGGAAGCCAGATGTTATACATGTTCATGGCTGGATGTCGGCCTTAGTACCATTGTATTTAAAGCTCTTCCAAAGTGAGAATCATATTTTTAAGGACGCCAAAGTAATTTTCTCTGCTTACGACAATGGCTTTGAGGGAACTTTAGGTCCAAATTTGAAAGCGGGGATGGAGTTTGATGAAATTGATCCTTCTTTGACTGATAGTTTGGAAAAACCCACGAGTGTTGACCTTCAAAAATTAGCCGCCAAATATTCGGATATACTTATCCTTGGAGAGGAAAATACGGCTGAGGTTGCAGAATATGCAAAATCTATCGGTGTCGAGGTAGTTGATGGTTCGTCATTCATAGATGAGCCAGAAGAAGCCATTAAGGTGTACGAATCTCTCCTTGTTGAAAGCGATGCCGAATAAATTCTGTTTAGCCCTAAGCCTAATTATTGCAGTTGCACTTATCACTTCATGTGAGAAAAGTAACGGCTCTATTGGTTCAGGTAAGTTTATTGATGACCGACCTGAGTTGGGAGAAAAACTTTCTTTTCCAGTAGTATCGTATACCCAAAGTTGGGATAGTATCAGTACTAAAAACCCTGCACAGGTTATTTTGGGAAATTATGAAGATCCTATTTTTGGTCGCACAAACGCCTCTTTTTTTACTCGCATCCTTTTGTCTAAATCGTCCCCAGACTTTGGTGAAGGAACTATCTGTGATTCGGTAAAATTCCGTGTAGCTTACTCTAGCTATTACGGTGTGGAAGGCGATGAAATTGGTCTTAAGGTATATCCTATGCTCGTTGAGCAATATGATTCCATATCCTATTTTTCAAATCGTGTTATGAACTATGGTCCAGCTATAGCGGATTCTAATTTGGTTTTAGGTCCACGAGATACCATAGATAATGGTGTGGACACTTTAGTTGGGTATTTGTCTTTTGATGCGGACCCTTCGTATTTCCAAGCCAACATTTTTGATGCGGCTATAAACGGTGCTAGCCATTTCGCTGATAATGCAGATTTCGTTAAGCAGGTACCTGGACTCTATTTTACAGACGAGGGCGCAGGCTCTACGATTGCAGGTTACTTCAACTTAGAAGCCTCTGGTTCGCTCATTCAACTCTACTACCACACAGGAATAGACGATACCATCGCAAAGGTGTTTAACCTTACATTTGGCCAAAATTTTGGCGACCCTACGTTGAGTTATAACCTATTTTCGAACGATTATGCTAATGCTCAGTTTGATTTAGACATAATTGACACACTCAACGGTGAAGTACTGACTTACATTCAGGGTGGCTCAGGCGTTCGTACGTTTTTGAAGTTCCCGTATTTAGATACGCTTATAGGCAAAGGCTATTCTATAAATAAAGCAGAACTGTCTTTTGACGTGCTTCAGGGTACTGCTGGTCAATACCGCTTCCCGGGTTCGTTGATTATTATTCAAGACCAGGATACCGTACAACGCCTAATAAAAGATTACCTGTCCGACATCACCTCTACAGGCGGTACTGTTGCAAGAACGGATATTAGGGAGTTCAATTACACCTTCAATGTGACCCGTATGGTACACGACTTCGTAAACGATAGAGAAGATATCCTACCTGTGTTCTTAGCACCTTCTTCGAGCAGCAGTAATATTTACCGTGTGGTTTTAGGTGGAGGTATCCACCCGGTTATCCCTGCTCAATTTAACGTCTTCTATACGCGCAGTAATTAAGAAGCGTTACTTTTATGTAGCTAACCAAATAAACCAATTTAATTATGTGTGGTATTGTAGGATACGTGGGAGACCGCAATGCGTTTCCCATTCTAGTCAACGGCCTCAAGCGATTGGAGTATCGTGGTTACGACAGCTCGGGTGTAGCACTAGCGCAGAACGGTGAAATCACCCTATACAAAAAACAAGGCATGGTTAAAGCTATGGAGGAATTTGCCCTTGCCGGTGATACTTCTGGCTCAACAGGTATTGCCCACACTCGCTGGGCGACTCACGGTCAACCTTCGGATAAAAACGCACACCCACACGTAAGCAACTCGGGCAATCTTGTTTTGGTGCACAACGGTATTATCGAGAACTACCAAGCGCTGAAGGAATTACTCCAAGACAATGGTTTTGAATTTCACAGTGAAACGGATACTGAAGTTCTCGTCAACTTTATTCAGTTCATTCAAGATCAAGAACATTGTAAACTTAGAAAGGCTGTCCGTATCGCTTTGACTCAAGTTACCGGAGCCTACGCAATTTGTATTTACGATAAAAACAAGCCCGAAGAAGTAGTAGTTGCCAAGCTAGGGTCCCCGCTAGTAGTGGGTTTGGGTATTAATGAAAAGTTTATCGGTTCTGATGCGACCCCGTTCTTGGAATACACAAAGGATGCTATTTATCTAGAGGACGGAGAAATGGCCACGCTTACGGCCAAAGGCGAAATCGATATTCGATTAATTGAGAGTGATAGGGCTGTAAATACTCAGGCACACAAGCTACAGATGGACCTTGAAAGTATTGAGAAGGGCGGTTATGATTATTTTATGATGAAGGAGATATACGAGCAGCCTCGTGCCATTTATGACAGCTTCCGTGGTCGCCTCTTGGCAGAGCAAGGGATAATCAAGATGAGCGGATTGGAAGAATATGCCGACCGTTTTCGTAATGCTGATCGCATTATCATGACGGCATGTGGTACTTCTTGGCACAGTGCACTAGTTGCTGAGTATTTGTTCGAGGAATTTGCACGTATCCCCGTAGAGGTTGAATACGGATCTGAGTTTAGATACCGTAACCCTATTATACATAAAAATGATGTGGTTATCGCCATTTCCCAAAGTGGGGAAACGGCAGATACGCTCGCTGCAATTAAAATGGCGAAAGAAGCTGGTGCGATGGTCTTTGGTATCTGTAATGTACCTGGTTCAACTATTGCTCGCGAGACGCATGCCGGAGCATATACTCATGCAGGACCTGAGATTGGTGTGGCTTCAACCAAGGCCTTTACCTCTCAAGTAACTGTGCTTACTATGATGGCCCTCGAGCTGGGTAAGATTCGCGGCGAATTTTCAACCTCGCAATACCGTGCGCTGTTGAATGAGTTAAGTGTCATTCCTAAAAAAGTGGAGAAGGTACTAGAGTCGAAAGAACTAGTTAAAGAGATTTCTGCACTTTACAAGGATGCTAGTAATGTCCTCTACTTGGGTCGCGGGGTCAACTTCCCTATTGCCTTAGAAGGCGCATTAAAGCTTAAAGAAATTTCATACATCCACGCAGAGGGTTATCCAGCTGCTGAAATGAAGCACGGCCCGATCGCGCTCATTGATGAAAATATGCCTGTAATCGTAGTTGCTCCTAATGCGGGACATTACGAAAAACTGGTAAGTAACGTTCAAGAGGTAAAAGCGCGTCACGGTAAGGTGATCGCAGTAGTGACTGAAGGCGATACTGAGATTGTTCAGAGTGCCGATCACGTGATTGAAATACCGGAAACACTCGAAGCACTTACGCCACTACTGACTGTGATTCCACTTCAACTCTTGAGCTACTACATCGCTGTGATGAGAGGCTGTGATGTAGATCGTCCACGCAATCTCGCGAAATCGGTTACCGTGGAGTAACAGAATATAATTACCCTGGACGAACTCGACTGAATTGGGACGGGAAAGCAATGAAAATTACAAATTATAAACTCGCCAACGCTTGGGAAATATAACAAACACAATACGTAAGAATATGAAGCTAATGAAGCTCTTTGTCGCAGCAGTATTTGCGGCAATGTGGAATACTTCCTATGCCCAGGAAGAGCCAAAGTCCACCTTAGAACAGGTGATGGAAAAGATGGAACCGCGCAACATCGGTCCAGCAGGGATGAGTGGTCGTGTGACCTGCATCGCTGTGCATCCAGACCGTCCAACAACTATTTACGCGGGAGCCGCGAGTGGTGGATTGTGGGTGAGCGAAAATAACGGCCAAACGTGGTCGCCGATTTTTGAAAACGAAGCTGTTGCTTCTGTAGGTGCCATAGCCATTGACCCAAAACATGCAGACATTATTTATTTGGGTACCGGGGAAGGAAACCCTCGTAACTCTCAAACTAGTGGTTATGGATTGTATAAATCTTACGATGGCGGAGCCAATTGGGAACTCCTAGGCCTCGAAGAAACCCGCACTATTCATCGTATTATCATCAACCCAGAAAATACGGACGAAGTATTTGTAGGTGCTACTGGTGTCGCTTGGGGCGAAGGACCGCGGGGTGTATTCAAATCGACCGATGGTGGTAAGACTTGGGACAAATCATTGTACATCGACGCCAAGACAGGTGCCGGTGACCTAGTAATGGATCCAAGCAATCCTAAAAAGTTGATTGCAGCCATTTGGGAATATCGCAGATGGCCGTGGTTCTTTAAGAGTGGGGGTCCATCTTCAGGATTGTACATCACGTACGACGGAGGTGAAAACTGGAAGAAGATGACCGAAAAGGAAGGTCTTCCGAAAGGCGATTTGGGCCGTATGGGTCTAGCAATCTCACCATCGAACCCAAACAAGCTATACGCACTAATTGAAACGGGTAAGAAGAACGGTTTGTACGCAAGTTCTAACGGCGGTGCAAAGTGGTACAAGGTGAGCGAAGACGAGCAGACGGGTAATCGTCCGTTCTACTACGCAGATCTTCGTGTAGACCCACAAAACGAAGATCGGATTTACTCGTTGTGGACGTATGTCACGCGCAGTGATGACGGTGGTAAGTCTTGGAAGACAATCACGCCATACAGCACAGTGCATCCTGATCACCACGCTATGTGGATAGACCCGGTAAACCCATCTCACGTGATTGAAGGAAATGATGGGGGTATGAACATCTCGTACGACTATGGAGAGACTTGGTATTTTGTAGAGAATCTGCCGCTGGCGCAGTTCTACCACATCAATGTGGACGATCATCTGCCGTACAATGTATACGGTGGTATGCAGGACAACGGTTCATGGATGGGACCAGCGTATAGTTTGACTGTGGACGGTATCCGTAACGAAGAGTGGAGCGAGCTGTTCTTTGGTGACGGCTTTGATGTGGTTCCGGTACCGGGCCGTACGGATGCAGTATATGCCCAGAGCCAGGAAGGGAATGTTGGTCTAGTCAATACCAATACAGGCTACAGCGAGTTGATAAAGCCGGTGCATCCTGAAGGCGAGAAATTGCGTTTTCACTGGAATGCACCTATTGCTCTAGACCCATTCGCGCCAGAGACGTCATTGTACTTTGGTTCTCAGTACATCCATAAAAGTACAGATAATGGAAAGAACTGGACCATTATTAGTCCAGACTTAACGACCAACGATCCTGATAAGCAAAAGCAGTTGGAGAGTGGTGGTCTCACTTATGATGTAACCGGTGCGGAAAATCACACTTGTATCATTGCTATTGCGCCATCACCGCTAGATCAGAATGAGATTTGGAGTGGTTCGGACGACGGTAAATTGCACGTGACCACCGATGGCGGGGCCAATTGGACTGACCTTAGTAAGAAGCTTAAGGGCATACCGCAGGGTGCCTGGATTCCACAAATTCGTGCCTCAGAGTACGAAAAGGGAACTGCTTGGGTAGTGGTGAATGACTACCGCCGCAACAACTGGAGTGCGTACCTCTATAGAGTCGAAGATTACGGTAAGAAAGTAACACGTGTGGTGGACGACAGTGATATTTTCGGTCCAGTCCTGAGCGTCTTACAAGACCCTGTGGAGCCCAATTTACTTTGGGTAGGTGGTGAGTACGGCTTGTATGTAAGTACCAACGATGGCGGCACCTTCCAGAAATGGGATAAGAACATGCCGACGGTACAAGTGATGGACCTGGCCTTCCAAAGGAGAGAAAAGGACCTTGTATTAGGAACCTTTGGTCGTGGCGCATGGGTGTTAGATGATGTTGAGCCATTACGTCAATTAGCCGCCGCAAATGACTTCAGCGAACCGACCTTCTTCAAACCACCTACGGCCTTTCAATGGGAGCGCAAGCAGAGCCCAGGGGTACGCTTCGCAGCAAGTGCCACCTTCCGTGGTGAGAACCGTCCGTTTGGCGCGCGTTTTAAGGCCTATTTGCCAGAAGTTGCAGAGGACAACAAGAAGAAGATGCGTGTCGATTATCAAGACGCATCAGGCGATACCATCTACACGCAGTACGTAAAGGTGAAAGAAGGATTAAACAGCTGGCGCTGGGCTATGTGGCAAAGGGGTCAGCGCTACCCACAGTTCAAGATTCGTCAGGAGAAAGAGCAGCAGAGCGATCCTCGAGGCGCAACCGTAATGCCTGGTACCTTTAAAGTGACCATAAGCTTTGATGATGTCGTAGCTTCTCAAGAATTAGAGATCCGCCAAGACCCACGCATGACTTCATGGGTGAGTATGGAAGATCTTGCTTCGCGCCAAGAATATTTCAAAGGTATTGAGGCGATTGAAGCCGATTTGGATGTTGCTGTGCAGAAATTGGCTCGTGCGAATCAGAATATTGAGAGCCTACAGAAACTGTTGAAAACGGAGGTATACAAGAACGATTCAACTTTAGCTGCCAACGTGAAAGCCACGGCGAAAGCTTTGGAAGAGGTGCGTCACGGTATCTTTGGTAAGAAGGAGACGAAGGGATACTTTGAGCAGCCTGAAGTGTGGTCGAACCAATGGAGTGGCTCATTGTGGCAGTTGGTAAGTTCACAGCGTGCTTGGGAGAGCAACGAAAAAAACTTGTTCAACAACCTTAAGAAGCGCACAGAAGAGGCAAAGGTTTCAGTTAACACTTTCCTTGATAAAGACTACAAAGCCTTGATGGAATACCTCGAGGCCAACCCTGTAGACTTTATGATGCCGTTGGGGGATTAAGTACTAACTAGCGGATATTAAAAAAAACCCTCCGGGCTCAGCCCGCACAGGTTTTTTAAGGATACCTCAGCGCTGCGACGCGGCGCTGAGGCTTTTACTTTCTTTTACTGAATTATGATAGGCTTGCGCACCGTACCTGCCTGGAATATGTAATATCCTGCGGCAGTTTCGATGTCGATAGTATGCTCAGTGTTCAATTGACCCTCCAGAATCAATCGGCCATCAACACTAATAATAGTATAGTCGGTACCCACAGGAAGGCCTTCAACACCAAACGAACCGCTTGAAGGATTAGGGTAAAGGGTGATATTCTTCGCCGTGAATTCCTCAGTATCCAACACAGTGGTCAATTGGAAATCGTCTAAGAAGGCATTATTTCCACCGCCCGAGATGAAGTCTACTTTAATCATAATTGGTGCTGAACCAACGTAATCACTTATGTCAATATTAATGCTTCTCCAGTTGTTTTGTGAACCTGGGTTCCAAGGATTGGCCTTATTCGTAGTTGCATACAGAAGCGGTCCTAAAAGGGTACGAACGCTGCTCCACGTATTTCCACAATCTTGGCTCACACTCACTACAATGCGGTCACCGGCAAACCCTGGTTTACTCGCCACAGCATATTTAAAGCTGAAGTTCATACTCTTTGCACCGCCCACATAAATATTATCTGTAATCAAAGCATCGGTATTGTCTGCTACATTATTGTAGTTGTCCAATTTCACACAATAAGCGCCTTCATAATAATTGAAGTTATTGCGTTGCCACCTGATGTTGTCTCCGTCTGGATTCTCTACGTGCCAAGTCCCATTTGGTACCGTATTAAACTCAAAGCCCGAGTTAAAGCCATTGACCCATATACCTGGGTTGTTGCGACGAACACTCACGTATCCTGTTTGAAGGAGGGTGCTTGTGCCGTTGCTATTGGTCACTTCAAGTTTCACGTTATAGTTCCCGGGGCTGTTGTAAGTCACTGTTGGATTTTCTATAGTAGAACTGTTAGGTGTACCCCCTGGGAAGTTCCATTTCCAAGACGTAGGGTTTCCAAAGGTGCTCTTGTCCGTGAACTGAATGGTTGCACCTGCACAGAATACCGCTTGGTCGGCATCAAAGTTTGCTTCTGGCGCACACGGCAGCACCGCATTCGCAGCAAGACCTGTATTGCTTGCATTTGTGCTCGTCACCAAATACCCTCTTCGATTAGAAATGTTCAGGTTGCTACGCATAATGGTACGCTGATTTTCGGTGAACATATTCGTACAAATATCATCTGCATAGTCCATGTAGTTCTCTATCTGATCTGGCAGGTTGGGGTTGTCGTTCGAACATGTGTTTGCGTTGAGGTTACAACCAAAGCTTGCTTCGCTTACCGGTGGTGTATCTGAACAGTTGTCTCCTGCAAAACATCCGCCTTTAAATGGGTGATCTAGTCCGAGGTAATGCCCTACCTCGTGGGTAAGTGTGCGGCCCGCAGAATTACCTGTGCCTATTCTACCCATACGATCATGACGAATAACTACACCATCAAAAGTGGTGCTTTGCCCTGGGTTAGGCTTGTAGGCATATCCTAAGACTGTTCCTTGACCCGAGCTTCCGATATTGATGCTATTTACTACCCAAATATTAAGGTACTTATTATTCGGCCAGCTCACCAGTCCTTTTACGCTGTTGCTCGCGTTTACGCTGAGCGCACTTTGCTTTCTCGTGATTCCTGAAGTACAATTTCCTTGTGGGTTAATTTTGGCCAATTCAAATTGAATTTCACAATCTGCAGCCACGCCCAAGAATGCAGAACGAGTATCGACCGTATCGGCGTTTAGACGTCTGAAATCTTCGTTAATTACAGCGATGGCATCTTTGACTTGTTTGTCGCTAATATTATCGCCTGCATCGTCGTAAATAATATGGACAACCACAGGGATTTTAAAAACGGTCGCTTCTGGGGCGTTTGCAGCGTCAAAACGAACGCTTTCAATGAACTCTTGTTCTGCACTTTCGTAGTTTGGATAGAGGCGCTTTACTTCACTTTCTAAGTAGTCGTGTCCACATTTTTGTCCGTATACAGCACTAGAAATCAGTACTGAAACAATAATTAGGAGTCTTCTGATGTATTTTTGCATGTCGTGCAATTTCGCAATTAATCTCAATGTTAACAACACAAAAACCGTGCACAGTTCATCGTGTCTATATTTTGTTCTGAGATTTTTGGTTGTTAGGCAAATAAAGATGTATTTTCGCAGCCCTTTTAGGGGGTTGTGAATAGTAAGCACTTTAAACTTTAAAACGCATCAGCGGTGAATACATTAAGTTACAAAACAGTATCAGCCAACGCGGCAACAGTTGAAAAGAACTGGGTAGTAGTAGATGCAGAAGGCCAAACATTAGGTCGTCTTGCTTCTAGAGTTGCATTGCTTCTTAGAGGCAAGCGCAAGCCAAACTACACTCCTCACGTAGATTGTGGCGATAACGTAATAATCCTAAACGCGGAGAAGGTTGTTTTGAGCGGAAACAAAATGACTGATAAGACGTACGTATGGCACACGGGTTACCCAGGTGGTCAGCGCACGACTAACCCAGAAAATATGATTGAGAAGTTCCCAGAACGGGTCGTTGAGAAAGCGGTTAAAGGTATGTTGCCAAAGAACCGTTTGGGTGCACAGTTGTTCCGTAATCTTCACGTTTACGCAGGAGCTGAGCATTCGCACGAGGCTCAAAAGCCAACTGCAATTAATATTAACGAAATCAAATAAGTAATTATAAATGGCAAAGTTTCACGCAATTGGAAGACGTAAAACTTCTGTAGCTCGTGTATACATGGACGAGGGTGCTGGGAGCATCACAGTAAATGGCAAGGATTACAAGGATTACTTCAACACTGCGCCGTTGCACTACAAGTTAGAGCAGCCATTCACTTTGACAGAGACTACAGGTTCTTACGACGTAAAAGTAAACGTTGTAGGCGGTGGTATCACTGGTCAAGCTGAGGCGATTCGCTTGGGTGTTTCTCGTATCCTCTCTGAAATCGATACAGAAAACCGTACAGCATTGAAGCCTGCCGGACTACTTACTCGTGACCCACGTATGGTTGAGCGTAAGAAATTCGGTCAGAAGAAAGCACGTAAGAAATTCCAATTCTCTAAACGTTAATCGAGATTTAGTATCCAAATGAGCCAGACTCTTTACAACAGGCTACTGGCACATTGCTTACTAGGAAAGTAAACTCAAGAAAATGGCAGTAACAGGAAACATTAAAAAACTTATGGATGCAGGTGTTCACTTTGGACACTTGACCCGCAAGTGGAACCCAAATATGGCGCCTTACATCTTTATGGAACGCAACGGTATCCACGTAATCGACTTGCACAAAACGGATGCAAAATTGAAAGAAGCAACTGAGGCTCTTTCAAAAATTGCAGCGTCTGGTCGTAAGATCCTTTTCGTAGCAACGAAAAAACAAGCAAAAGAAATCGTAGCTAAATTCGCTGGCGATGCAAATATGCCTTATGTAACTGAGCGTTGGCCAGGAGGTATGTTGACTAACTTCGTAACGATCCGTAAAGCCATTAAGAAGATGCAGAGCATCGAC